>Ga0116110_1000018_pt1 | contig 117382 bp, 100 predicted proteins | sample June2015DPH_8_50_FD_89719 | JGI IMG/M metagenome (GOLD analysis project Ga0116110, IMG submission 89719) | Peatland microbial communities from SPRUCE experiment site at the Marcell Experimental Forest, Minnesota, USA - June2015DPH_8_40 | ecosystem: Environmental > Terrestrial > Soil > Wetlands...
ATCCAAAACCTGCTTCAGATGATCGGTTGGAACGCTTTTTCCGGCCGCGATCCTCTCCGACATTCTTTCGAGTACATCAAGCATCAGAAGAATTCCCTCATGCTCGGCCTTGAGATCCTCTATAGGTTTCATGGCTCATCTCTTTCTGGATACTAGTGCTAAGAATTGCTGAAGGTCCCCTGGGATTTAGTGCTGGGATTGACAAACCGGCGGATAGCCGGTTGCCGTCCGGGAAGGGTGTTTTTGGGGAGTGAAAAAGAAATACTCAAATGCCCCCGCAAAGATGGGCGGGGAAAAATTATTGGAAGCAAAGAGCAGGGAGCCGGGATCACACTTCTTGCTTCTCACTGCAGTCTTTGCCGGTTCATGATTTATTCTCTCACACTAAGCTTCTATCAGGCCAACCCTTCGGCTTCGAGCAGCTTTCCGAGCATGAAAGCCGTTTATCGCACCACTCTTAATTCCAGGTGATTTTATTCGCCGGAAGCCTTATTGTCCAGAGTGAATTCCGGAAGCCCGGCAGGCAAACCGGCACGAAAGAAACTCACTTGTAAATTGCAAGGACAGATTATGGCTATAGCTTTATGGCACTTATGCACTCAGCTCCACGAACGGGCACATCTCGCTCACAGTTCAATAGCCGCGCTATGCCCCATCTGCGCTGCGCTCTTACTGATGGCTGCCTGCTCCACGGCAGGTGGATTGATTCAGCCGCCATCCGCGCCGCCTGGTCCGGTGGAGCTTCACGTCGGCGCGGTGGTCGAGACTGCCACCGGCAATGTGATCGGAATGGACGAGCTTATAGGCAAGCTTTCCAACGTATCCGTCGTGTACGTTGGGGAAATGCACACGAGCGCAGAAGATCACAAGATTCAACTCGCAGTCCTTCAGAAACTCTCTCAGGGGGGACGATGCGTTGAACTGGCAATGGAGATGTTTCCGACAACGGTGCAACCGGTTCTGGACCGTTACGTCCGGGGAGAAATGCCCCAGGAGGACTTTCTTAAAGACGTCGGATGGGAGGATGTCTGGGGATTTCCCTATTCTCTCTACCGCGACCTCATCGACTGGCAGAAACAGAACCGCATGCCCATTATTTGCCTGAACGCCCCAAATAAGGTGGTTAGAAAGATAGGTCATAACGGCCTTGGTTCTCTTACGCCCGACGAGCGCTCCCAGGTTGCCGGCGAATTTCATCTCGACGACCCCGCTAACCGGGGCCGTATCCGCAAGGAGTACACGGTGCATGAAAAGGATAAGATCAAAGATTTCCAATCCTTTTTCGAAGCGCAACTCGCCTGGGAGGAGACAATGGCTCAAACCCTTGCGGAGCGCCTGAAACAGACAGGAGGGGAATGCAAAATTGTGGTCGCTATCGGTAAAGGCCATATAAGCGACCGCCTCGGGGTCCCGTATCTCGCCCGTCTGCGAAAACCGCACGAGTACAGGACCATAGCCCCGGTCCCAATAGATTACCCATCCGGTACACTCGACCCGAACCTGGCGGACTACGTCGTCATAACAGACAAATCCGCACCCTTGCACCGGGCCCGGCTCGGCGTTACGGTCCAGCCTGCGGCTTCGGGCAGTGGGGTCGAGATTCTCTCAATTTTGCCTAACACCCCTGCAGCCGCAGCCAATTTGCGCAAAGGAGACATCATACTTTCGGTCAACGGTTCGCCGGTAAAAAGCGTCGAGGAAGTTCGGCAAGCCCTGACCCGGGGTGGTCCCAACCACAAGGTCCTCATTGAACGCGATCATAAAAATATAACGGTCACTGTGACTATTGGGCAGTAATCGGGTTAGGGACACAAGGGATGAAAAATAGAGATGGAGAAAAGGCCATCAACTGCGAAGACCTTGGTGTGTCCTGATAGTGCCAAGACTGCTTCCCATGACGCACCGCTTGCTTTTTAGATTCGTATATGTCAAGGTTCTATAGGCCTGCAATTTGTCCTGAGAGGTTTTTAGGACGGCAGGCGAACCCAAAATGGCCATTGAAATCCGTTGGTGGTCATGTTGAGGCATTATTCATTATGATAATGAGAACGGTTTGGCTGCGGGATCTGAATTGTTGCTCAAACTGCGATGTCGCGTGCAGTTGCCTTGCATCGAAAGGACTTGAACAATGACCGGACAAGAGAAAATCGAAGAGATAAAGCAACGGGCCAGGAAGAATTTTTCTCTGGGATACAATTGCGCCGAGTGTGTTGCCGAAGCGGTTTTGGCCCTGACAGACACCGGGCTGCCTCCCGAGGTCAAAAAACTTGCAACGGGCTTCGGCGGTGGAATCGGGCTTTTTGGCGACACTTGCGGAGCGCTCACCGGTGCGGTCATGGCGGTCGGCGCAGTCCACGGAAGGAGCTCTCTTCCCGAGGGTGAAGGGAAAGAGGCACTGATGAAGGGCAAGGAGGAGCTTAACGGCAGGCCCGGTCTCTACAGACTGTTTAACCAAATTCCGAATCGGTTCAAGGCACAGAACGGTCACACCCTGTGCAGGGAGTTGACAGCCAAGTGGCGGACAGACTGGCTCAGCCGGGATCGCGCCCTGTTTTGCCGCGAACTCATCACGGTCGCGGCGGGAATTGCGGCGGAGCTGATAGTGACGGACAAGAACGAAAGCGCGTCGAAGCCGTTTGGCGAAAACGTGGAAAACCTCAAGGATTAGCGGGCTCGTGTTGCGATGCGTACGTTCCCGCTTTCAGGGGGGCCGGACCCTGGGGGGGCCACGCGCGAGACCAGCGTTTCAAAGAAGCTCCCGGCGCGTGCGCCGGGCAAGGGCAAATGTACGGGTAGGCCTGCTACTCTTGACGGCCTTCGATAATTTTTTTCAAATCGGGTTTGGCAACCTTTCCCATGGCATTTCTGGGCAACTCCTGAAACTCCAGCGCATCTTTGGGGACCTTGTAAGGAGCGAGCCGCTCCTTCCCCCAGGCCTTTAGTGCGCCGGGATCCAAACTCTCCCCTTCCCTCATCACCAGCGCAGCGACGACCCGCTCACCCCAGGCCGGGTCGGGTATTCCCACTACCGCGCATTCCTTGATGTGCGGATGAGTAAGGAGGGTTTCTTCGATTTCCAGGGCCGAGACCTTGTAGCCGCCAGTCTTGATGATGTCCACACTGCTGCGTCCGAGAATGCGATAAATCCCTTTTTCCTGCAGGGCAACGTCGCCGGTTAAGAACCAACCGTCCCGGAAAGCTTTGCTGGTTTCCTCCGGTCTTTTCCAGTATTCTAGAAAGACGGTCTTGCCCCGCACCACGATTTCTCCCGGAGTTCCGGGCTCTGCCGGCGCCCCTGTTTCATCAGTTAACCTCACCTCCACCCCCGGCAATGGCGTCCCGACCCATCCGGGAGATCGCTTCCCGTGCAGCGGGTTGGAAAGGCCCATACCGATCTCGGTCATTCCGTATCGCTCTAACAGGACATGTCCGGAAATCTCCTTCCACCTCTCTAAGGTTGGGACCGGCAAGGCCGCTGAACCGGACACCATGAGCCGCATCCGGCGGCAGCCCCGGGACATGCGTTCCTGTTCGGCAGCAGATGCCTTCTCCCAGGCGTCTATTAGCCTTACATAGATGGTGGGGACTGCCATGAAGAGTGTCAGCCCCCCCTGGGCAATGCGGTCCCAGACTTTCTGTGCGTCGAATGCCGGAAAGATCTCGCACACTGCTCCCACCCAGAGGGCGCAGGCAATGACGTTTACAATCCCGTGGATATGGTGCAACGGCAAAACTTCCAATATCCGGTCCTCCCCAGTCCACCCCCAGGCCTCAACCAGACTGGTAATCTGCGCCGCAATATTTTCATGGGTGCTTACCACTCCTTTGGGCTTGCCAGTGGTGCCGCTTGTATAGAGGATCATGGCCCGCCGCGACTCCACAACCGACGGCAGAGGGCCGGCCACATAGTCCAGCGCCTCGGTGCTCAAAGCGAATCTAAGATTGCGCTTCTCGGCCACCGAATCGATCCGATTGACAAAATCAGGATGTGCCACCACCGCCGCCGGGGTCGTGTCATCGAGCACATATTCCAATTCCGGCCTCGGGTGGAACACAGACAATGGGACGGCAATCCCCCCGGCTCGCCAGATACCCCACTGCAAGGCCACGTAATGGAACCCCGGAGGGGCCAAAAAAGCCACCGGCCTTTGTTGCAAATCTTTGGATCCGTCCAGGAGAAAGGACGCGACCTTACCGGACGCGTCCAGGAGTTGCCGATAGGCAAACCTGCCTTCTGGAGCAATGATCCCCGTCCGATCGCCATACCGTTCGGCTCGTGATGTGAGAAGTATGGACATGGCTGGCCCTCCTGGGAAATTTGTTTAAAATCTCTTTTCTTGGCGGTCTGCTTCCCGTAATCCTCTCCAACTCAGCAATCCCGTCATAAAGAGCCGGAATGGCAATTACCGCGCCGGCATGTCCTCCCCCGTCACACCACCCCCGGCTTGGGCGGCTTCAGGGCCAGGCAACCCATGGAGGCGGCCAGGGCCACGCCCGCCAAAACATAGAAACCGCTTACAAAGGTACCGGTTATATCAACCAGCCGGCCGATGACAGGCGGCAATATCATGACGCCGGCGGCGCCCCAGGTGTTGACAAATCCCATGGCCACGCCGGGAGTGGCCGGACAATTGTCCCTCGCGCCGTTAAAGATGCCGGCAAAGGGCAAGCCGGCCATAATGCCGGTAAAGAAGATGGCCGGGGCAGCCATGCCCACGGTAGTGGACAAACCCATCCAGGCAAACCCCAGAGCCAGGCCCGCACTGGCCGACACCAGCAGTGATTTGGTGGAAAGAATATTTCGCCCAAGGATTAGCCCGCCCAGGGGCCGTGAGATAATCCCCAGTAACAACACGGTGGAACCCACCATACCGGCGGTTTTGGGATCCAGGTGGATGCTTTTAATCAACAACGTGTTTACCCATACACCTGCGGCAATGATAACCCCAAAGCTGCCGAGTTGCGCCCAGGACAGCAGCCAGATATTGGGGTTGGCTAAGACATTGGTCCAGTTGATCTTGACACTTGTGGTGTGGCTGGGAGTGTCGGGAGCAAAGAAATGCCACATCACCGCAAACACTCCGGCCATGCTGCCGGTGACGAAGAAAACGCCATGCCAGCCAACGGCAGCCAGGAGCTGGGGGACCCCGTAGATGACGAATCCGGATCCTAGAAGAATCGAACCGCCATAAACTCCCTGGGCCCCCTGGATTTCTTTGCCGGCAAAGAATGTGGGAACATAGCGGGCCCCGGCGATAAAAGCTGAACCTGTACCGATGCCGATTATGAACTTCAACACGAGGATCTGATAATAAGAGTCGGAAAGGCCGATGAGACAGTTGCCCACGGTGATGATCACCAGCGACCACAGGGCTACTCTTTTAGCCCCCAGCTTGTCGGCCAGCGCTCCACCAGGTATCTGCAAGGCTCCGTGGGTGAAAAAGATGGCGGTGGTCAGAGCCCCCGCCAGCGCCAGGGTGATATTCAGGTCTTTGATCAGTGTCGGCACCAGCGGACCATGGTTGGTATAGTTAGCGGAAAAAACAAACCCCAAGGCCGTAACAAATCCCAGCGCCTTCCATCTCTTAGCCCAGAATTGTTCCATATCCATTTCCCCCCCCTTTTTTTGAAATAAGACAAAGCTGCTTAATCGGCATCTATACGGACAAAAGCCTCAAAATCCATACTTCACACTCCGCGAAGCGCCGCAGGCCGTTAGCGAAAAGCGGGTTGGCGGGGAAGGGCGATCGAGTTCCATTGCGAGGCGGAGATCTGGGATAATCTCCGAGGGGACATCTGTAAAATAGAATGGCACGCGAGTAAAATTTTCCCTCGTGCCGGATCTATTGCGACAAACTCCAACAGGACAGTAACAGAACCCGGATGCGCCTCGGGGTAATCCTGTGTTGAAAGGAACCCGCTATGCGCACCGCTTGGGGGCAATCTTAATATTGGTAATTCTACCCGGCTTTTTCCCGCCGCCGGTTTCGAGGTTTTAGAAGAACTTAATTGCAGCAGTTAGATTGCAGCCGACTCGCTCAGTACATAACGACAGGCCCTTCCCTTCCCTATCCTCAGGAGCCTGCCTGAGGCGACCAGTTCGCTCAGTTCGCGCAATGCCTGACGTTCGGAAATTTCGGCAAGTTGTGAGTAATACTTATTAGTAATGAACCCGTGCGTGTTTATGAATGCCATTGCCCTCATCTGCCGCACCTTAAGGCCCGAATCGCTTAGACGGTCACCGGCGTTGAGCCCGGGAATGCGCAAAATGCCCGGATCGGGAATTTTCCGTTCTGCCGTAGCGGTTGCGGGCGCTTCGGCACTGTGCTCTCTAACTTCGGAGGGAAGGTCCTTGACCGAAATTTCACGTCTGTCAGACAGAATAATCGCCCGCTCAATCACGTTTTCCAACTCCCGCACGTTGCCGGGCCAGTGATAATCGAGAATGCGTTCCATGGCGTCCGTAGAGATGGAGAGCGACTCCTGATGATTGTCCTTTGCGTACTTGGCAATGAAGTGATTTACAAGAATAGGCAGATCGTCGGTCCGCTCGCGCAGCGAAGGCAAATGGACATGGACCACGTTCAGGCGGTAATAAAGATCGTTGCGGAACCGACCGTTTGAAGCATCCTCCTTGAGATTCCGGTTAGAGGCCGCCACTACCCGGACATCGACCTTCAGGGTGTGGCTGCCCCCTACCCTTTCGAACTCCATTTCCTGAAGAACTCGAAGCAGTTTAACCTGGAGCGGAGGAGACATCTCGCTGATTTCGTCCAGAAACAGAGTCCCTTCATGAGCGAGTTCGAACCTGCCCTTCCGCTGGCTGACGGCGCCGCTGAACGAGCCCTTTTCGTGTCCGAAAAGCTCGCTCTCAAGCAGTGTTTCTGGCAAGGCCCCGCAATTTACTGAAATAAAGGGCTGGTCTTTTCGAGGGCTGTTGTAGTGTATTGCCCTGGCGATCAACTCCTTGCCGGTACCCGAGTCGCCCGTTATGAGAACCGTTGCCTTCGTTGGCGCCACTTTTTCGATCAGGTCGAATATGCGCTGCATATGCACGCTTTTGCCGATTATGTTTCCGAAGTGATACTTACCCTGCAGCTCACGGGCCATCTGCCGATTCTGCCTGACCAAACGGTAATGGCTGATCGCCTTGCTGATGGTGAGTTTTAATTCCTCGTTTTTGAAAGGCTTTAAGATATAGTCGAAAGCGCCCTTGCGCATCGCTTCGACAGCTTTCTCCACGCTGCCAAATGCCGTCATCATAATGACCGGAAGATCCGGCTGGCGCAGTACAATGCGTTCCATTAACTCCATGCCGTCCATTCCCGGCATTTTCATATCCGTTATCACCACGTCGAGCTCGTTTTCCTCTATGCATTCCAGGCCGCGCCGGGCGCCTTCGGCGGTTATCACCTGATAGCCCTCTTCTGAAAGCAGCGCCTCCAAAACGAGCAGGTAATTTCTTTCGTCATCGACGATGAGGATTGTATCCATTCTATTCGGCAGATTCTCCTTCGGCCTCAGATTCCGGTTGCGCAAGCGGGAGTCGTATAATGATGGTGGCGCCATGCCCTTCCAGGCTTACCACTTCAATTTCGCCGCTGTGGTTATCGATAATGGTCTGAACGATGGCGAGCCCCAGCCCCGATCCTTTTTCGCGCGTGGTGAAAAAGGGATTGAAAATCTTTTTCATTGTCTCTTGGGGAATGCCCATCCCGGTGTCCTCAACCTGGATTTCCACAAAAGAGGCATCATTTGTTCCGTTGGTAATCGAGGTCCGAATGGTTAACATTCCGCCTTCCGGCATCGCCTGAAGCGAATTGGCAAAGATATTGACAAAGGCGCGGTAGAGCATGTCCTGATCGGCCTCCAGGAAACAGTGCCCCGTCTGGTAAAACCTTTGGACCCTTATTCCGAGTCTCTGACACTCAGCTTCCATTACCGAAAGATTCTTGTCCAGAATATCTTCAATCTTGCATACGGCAGGACGCAGCTTGTTGGGCCTGGCAAAATCCAGAAACTCGGTCAGGATATCGTTCAGGCGTGTGGATTCTTCGACAATAATGGAGGAAAACCTCTTTTGTTTATCGTCGTTCATGCGGCAATCCAGCAGCTCTGCGGTGCTTCTTATGATTCCCAGGGGATTGCGGATTTCATGGGAGACGCCGGCAATCATTTCGCCAAGCGCAGCAAACCTCTCCGATTGATGAAGCTGCTCTTCGAGCTTGTATTTCTCCCGGCTTCTTGCCGTTATTATCCGCTCAGCGCGCCGGGCGATGAACATAATGGTCACAAAGAGGATACCGACGAAGAGAAGAAAACTAAGCGCTACTATCCACTGAAACCGGTGTATGGATTTATAATCATGACTTATGTCCTGTGATATTTCAAAGACTCCGAGGACCTTTCCCTTTCTCCAGCTAAGCGGCCTCTCCTCCCACATCGGCAGATATGTAATGAGCCTTCTGGCGCCGCCTTTGAGTGAAAATCCCAAAAGATTGGTCTCCTCGGCCGACATGACTGAAGCGGATTCAGAGTTCAAAGCTCGATTAAAAGAATCGCCAAGGTCGCCCTTAATGCCGATCAATTCCTTATTCGTGCTGTTGTAGACCAGTGTCTGTTCCAAATCGTAGATGTTCACGTGTTCCACCGACAGTCCGTGGATAGTGCTTCTCACGACCTTGTCGAGCCTGTCATACTGGCTTTCGCGGCTAAGGCGGATTTCCCCCTCGGTCACCAGTGTGGGCAAGGTGAATTGGAAAAAGACCTGGTGATTCAAGTTTTCGGCGACAATAAGTGCGTATTGTTCGCTTTTTCTCAGCAGAATGGCCTTTGCCTTTTGCGAGATAAACCCGGACAGCACAATGGTGCAAACCAGGATTACCATCAGACTTGAAAGCGCTAGATACTTGACCAGTTGAAACGGCTTGACGCTTTCGAGAACTCTTTTTTTGGCTTGAAGTGATTTCATGTTCCTGAGCTGTGTTTTTTGTCCAGTAGTTGCTTTACCTTTGCGCGCCTTTGATCGAGCCGGTCTTTGAATCCGGCTTCCCATCCTGCGCCCTTGGGATCATAGAAAAGCACGCCGGCGAGTTCCCCGGGCATGTAGAGTTCGGGGAGCCACCCGGCTTCGAAATCGTGAGCGTATTTGTAGTCTCTGCCGTAGCCGAGTTCTTTCATAAGTCCGGTGGGCGCATTGCGCAGGTGCAAAGGCACCCGGGCGGCGCCACTGTTTTTAGCGGCTTCCAGAGCCCGGCCCAGAGCGAGGTAGAGCGAATTGCTCTTGGGCGAGAGGCAAAGATACACGACAGCCTGAGCAAGGGCAAGCTCGCCTTCGGGACTGCCGAGGAAATGATAGGCCTGGAAAGCGTTTACAGCCTGAACAAGAGCGGCTGGATCAGCAAGCCCGATGTCTTCGGAGGCCATCCTTATGATGCGCCGGGCTAGGTAGAGGGGGTCCTCGCCAGCGTCAAGCATCCGGGCCAGCCAGTAGAGGGCCGCGTCCGGATCGCTTCCCCTGACGCTCTTATGGAGGGCGGAAATGAGGTTGAAGTGTTCTTCGCCCGCTTTGTCATAATGCACTGACTTGCGCAGCAGAGCTTGCTTTGCGGCTTCAAGATCCACGGTACGTATGCCTTCGGAATCGGGCGCAGTAGTCAGGACACCAATTTCCAAGGCGTTCAAAATAACCCGTGCATCCCCTCCGGAGGCCGCAAGCAAATAATCCTGCGCTTCCTCGGCAAGGCGCGCCGGGAACTTTCCCAGTCCCCTGTCCGCATCCCACAGAGCACGGTCGATTATTTGTTTCAGATCGGCCTCTTCGAGCGGTTCCAAAACGGCAACCTGAGCCCGCGACAGCAGCGGACGTATAATTTCGAACGATGGATTTTCCGTGGTGGCCCCGAGCAGAAGCACCGTTCCGTTTTCAACATGGGGCAGGAGGGTGTCCTGCTGCGCCTTGTTCAGCCTGTGGATTTCGTCCATGAGCAGCCATGTTCTCATTTTCCTTTTGGCGAGAACTTCTTTGGCCTCCTGAACGGCGGCCCGTATTTCCCTGGCCCCCGCCATGACCGCAGACAAATATACAAGGTGACTTTCAGTGTTCGTTGCTATGATTTTGGCTAAAGTCGTCTTGCCGCAACCCGGAGGCCCCCAAAGTATAAGGGAGTGGAATCGCCGGTTGCGCAGAATTCTGTCGAGTATCTTTCCCGGCCCGAGCAGGTGCGACTGCCCGATGAACTCACCAAGGTTGCGGGGGCGCATCCGTTCGGCCAGAGGCGCCTGTCCCCCGGGTTCATCAGCGGAACGATTTTCGAACATATTTAACTGGTCCATCAGCTTCTGGTTTTGCCAGGTCAATTTCACGCCCTTCGTCGCCCTTTGAGCGAAAAGCCGCACATTTGCCCTCGAAAATGGAATTTTTAAAGGATAAACCTAATTCTAATGAAAGTGTACGAATATTCCAGCTTTTTGATGATGAGAAGGACTGTCTTGTTATAAGCGAGGCCCAAAATACGGTCTGTACCGGGTGCACTTTCCTCTGCCACGAAAAGACCTGATGGGTTGCGCTTCGCTCCACCATCCTACGGGTCTTTTCATGGTTTGGGGTATCCCGCGGGACATGAGGAACTGCGTTCGGGATGGGCCCCCAAATGATGGACCATCTAAATCGGCTTGTGCTACTCGCCCAAGTAGGCTTTTCGGACCCTTTCATCTTTTAGCAATTCCCCGCCCGGGCCTTCGAGAACTACTGCACCGGTCTCGAGTACGTATCCGTAATGCGCGATGCTGAGGGCGGCTACCGCGTTCTGCTCGATCAGAAGGATGGTCGCCCCCTCAGCGTTGACCTGCTGAATAGCACTGAAGACTTCTTTAACCATGAGGGGCGCAAGCCCCAACGACGGTTCGTCCAGCAGAATCAGCTTCGGTCTGCTCATGAGCGCACGGCCAAACGCCAGCATTTGCTGCTCACCGCCGCTGAGCGTACCTGCCATCTGCGTCCGCCTCTCTGAAAGCCTTGGAAAAATCGAAAGCACCCATTGGAGTGTACTGCTAAATTCGGCGGAAGTCCGGTTGTAAGCTCCCATCTCAAGGTTTTCCGTAACGGTGAGGTTTCCAAATATCCGCCTTCCTTCAGGACTGACCGCAATACCCAGTTGAATGATACTGTGAGTACTGAGCCGCGTTAATTCAGTTCCCAGAAAATAGACCGCGCCGGAGCGCGGCCTGACAAGACCTACAATGACTTTGAAAGCTGTCGTTTTGCCGGCTCCGTTGGCGCCGATCAGGGAGACTATCTGCCCCTGGCCGACCGTGAAGCTGACCCCTTTTAGCGCGTGTATGCCTCCGTAATACACATGGACGTCCTCAGCCCTGAGCATGAGATACGCCTCCGAGGTAAGCCGATATGACCTCCGGGTCGCTCCTGATTTCATCAGGCGTACCTTCGGCGATCGGCTGACCGTAGTTGATGACTTTTATTCGCTCGCAAATGTTCATGACGAACTTCATGTCGTGCTCGATCAAGAAAATCGTAATCCCGTATTTTTCCCGTATCCGGCGAATGAAGGCGGCAAGCTCCATTTTTTCCATCGGATTCATCCCGGCAGCCGGTTCGTCCAGTAAAAGCATGCCCGGTTGGGTGGCAAGCGCGCGGGCAATCTCGAGCTTCCGCTGAAGTCCGTAAGGAAGGTTTTGAGCCTTTTCAAAAGCGAGGGGGGCAAGGCCTGCCTGTTCAAGGTATCCCAGGGAATGCTCCCGGATTCTTTTTTCTTCCCTACCGTGTTTGGGCAGACCCAGCATCGCGCTCAAAAAGGACGACTCGATCGAATAATGGCTGGACACCATAACATTTTCGAGCACGCTCATATCGGCGAAAAGCTTTATATTCTGGAAAGTGCGTGCAATGCCCCTGGCGGTTATCTGGTGAGAGGCAAGCCGTGTGATATTTTCCCCGTTCCAGGTTATATCGCCTGCAGTGGGTCTCAGCATGCCGGTTATCATGTTGAAAACCGTAGTTTTACCGGCGCCGTTGGGACCTATCAGACCTGTGAGCTCACCCCGCTCAAGCGTGATGGAAAAATCGCTTACGGCCCTAAGCCCTCCGAACTCTCTTGTTACGTGGCGCATCTGGAAAAACGTGCTCATGGCAGTGTTTGAGACCTCCTCCATCCGGCCAACTTCGATTCCAGAAAATTCCAACTGAGTTCACTGCGCCCCATGATTCCCTTTCTGGCGAACAGAATAACCAGCATCAGAATCAGGCTGAAGATAACCATCCGCATTCCGGGAATCCCCGGAATCGTGAAGCGGCCGATCTCCATGGGCTGCTCCACTATTCTTAACGCCTCGCCCCCCCAGGCGAAAAGCGCCGCCCCGATGATTGCTCCGGTCGTGCTCCCAAGACCTCCAACGACTATCATAATGAGCAGGTTGAACGTAAGGAAGAAAGTAAACAGGCCTGGCGAAATCGTCGTTATCAGGTGAGCCAGCAGCCCCCCGGCGATTCCCGAAAAAAAGGCGCTTATCAGGAAGGCAAGCATAAGGCGCCGAAACGGATCGACTCCCATCGCCCTTGCAGCCGTCTCGTCCTCCCGGATCGCCTTCATCGCCAAGCCGTAATTGCTGTTGATCAACCGCTGAATGACTACCACCGTCAGGATTGCCACACCCCACGACCACCAGAGGTTTGTATGCGGATAGAGGCCTTTGAGTCCAAGCGGCCCGTTAGTGACGCTTTGGCTGGCATTGCACAGTACCCGGACAACCTCCCCGAAGCCCAGGGTTACGATCGCCAGATAATCACCCCGAACGCGCAGAACCGGAAAGCTGATGAGAAAGGCGAAAAAAGCGGCCACAACTCCTGCTGCGACGAGCGATACGGCAAATGGGACCTGGATCACGTCTATCGGCCAGATCACATGCTCAATAATGAAATTGAGTTCCTTTTCCGCCGGGGTCATCGACAGCAACGCCGAAGTGTAGGCGCCTATGGCGATGAAACCGTTTGGGCCCAGATGAAGAAGGCCGCAGACACCGTTTATAAGGTTGTAGCTGACCGCCAGGGTGATGAAAATGCCGATGTTATTGAGTATTCTGACTTGATAGCCGGAACCGTAGCGGTTGAATAGAAAGAGAACGCCGAACAGCAGAACGAGCGAGACGACATTAAGCCGGAATTTGAGTTTTTTGTTCATGACCCTAATCCCGCATTACTGAATTAAAGGCTCACCCATAATCCCGGTCGGTCTGAAAAGCAGCACCACTATAAGAAGCAAAAAAGCGAATGCATCCCGGTACTCCGCCAGGCTGGGCAAGAGGGCCACGATCAGAATTTCGCAAAGCCCAAGCAGAAAACCACCTATAACGGCGCCGACGATGTTTCCGATACCTCCAATAACCGCTGCAATGAAAGCTTTCACACCGGGGATGACCCCCATGAACGGATTTATCTGCGGGTATTTCATCGCCCACATTATCCCGCTCGCTGCCGCCAGGCACGACCCGAGGAGGAAAGTAAGGGCAATGATCCTGTCCAGGTTGATTCCCATGAGCCGGGTTGCCTCGAAATCCCGCGAAGCTGCGCGCATCGCCTTGCCGGCCCTGGTCTTGAAGACGATATAAAGCAGTCCCAGAACCAGAAGCACCGTTAGGATCGGGCAGTAAATCGTGAGCACCAGGATGTGGAGGTCTCCGGCCTTGATCACGTAGCCGAAAAAATCAGGCCTGGGAAAGGGCTTCGGAACGCCACCAATGAGCACAAGGGCAAGATTTTCCATCAGGAAAGAGGCCCCGATTGCGGAAATCAGCAATGAAACACGCGGGGCCTGCCTCAAAGGCCTGTAGGCTGCACGATCCAGTAGAATACCCATTGCTCCGGTTGCGACAACTGCTAGTGGAAAACTAACAAACCAGGGAAGTGAGAAAAGCAAAACTCCATAAATGGCGGCATAGGCTGCAACCATCAACAAATCGCCGTGAGCGAAGTTGATGAGCCTCAGAATTCCGTAAACCATCGTATATCCGATGGCAATCAGGGCATAGAGACTCCCCAGCGAGACGCCGTTTATGAGTTGTTGCATGAAAAGCGTGAGGCTCATTTCGGGCCGCCTTCCATATAGAGGTTGGAAGCAAATGATTCACATAATGAATCGGGACCTGAAATGAGCCTTTAATACACCTCAGACGCCCTTGGCGCAAGCTTGCCTGATGCGTGCAACCAACTCAGAAAGATCGCAGGGCTTGACCAGGTAATCGAACGCCCCGTATTCCATTCCCTCGCGGGCCGCGGTTTCAGACCCATGCCCTGTGAGTATGATAACCGGCATTTGGGGTTCCATTGCCTTAAATACTTTCAAAACCTCAATGCCGTCCATATCTTCCATCTTCAAGTCAAGGACAGCGAGATCAAAAGATTCATTGCGCAAAATGCGGATCGCCTCGCGTCCGGAGAGGGCGGTTTTCACCTGGAAATTGCGCTTCGAGAGCCTTTTTGCCAGGACTGAAACGTAGCCCTCCTCGTCATCGACGAGCAGAATTTTCGTCCCCTTGCTTTGGTCTTGTTCAGAGTTAATGGGGTCTCCAGGAGACATATAATATCCACCCATGCTTCATAGCGTTGGAAATCACCGTTCAGCTCATCTTGGAACTATTTGCAAACAGTGCATCATGAGGTCTGTGCGTGAATGGGAATGTTCACGTGGAAAGTCGTCCCGAGCCCAACCGAACTGTCCACGGTGAGATTTCCTCCGAGTTTTTTAATGATTCCATAGCATATCGACAGTCCCAACCCGGTGCCTTTTCCGACGGGCTTTGTGGTAAAAAAGGGATCGAATATGCGCGCCATAACACTCTTGGAGATGCCGTGCCCGGTGTCGGCAATGTCCACTACTACGTTGTCGCCTTCCACCCTGCTCCGTATTTCGAGCAATCCGCCTCCGGAACCAATGGCGTCAATCGCATTATTGATAAGATTCATGAAAACCTGCTGCAATTCAGTAGGAGAGGCCGAAATTAGTGGCAGGTCCCGATCTAATTCGGTTTGAACTCTTATGTTGCTGAATTTTGAACGTTCCTTGCAAATGCTCAATATTTCTTCAATTGTATCGTTGACTTGAATCTCGTGATGGGCGGGGTCCGTTTTGCGGGCAAAACTAAGCAGTTTATGAGTTATCTCTTTACACCGCAGTCCCTGAAGGCTTATCTGCTTGAGGGAGCGCCTGAACTCATCGACGTTTTGACTCTGCTGGAGCTCTTGATCCTCAAGCAAGTCTTCCATCCACCCTGCTTCCTCGACCATAATGGCGACCGGATTGTTTATCTCGTGAGCTATCCCCGCAGCAAGCTCGCCGATTGAGGCAAGCTTTCCCGCTTCTATCACCTGCTCGTTCATCATTTCATTTTCAAGGTCGGCCTTTTCGATCTGCCCAACCATCTTGTGTGAGATGAAACGGGCAACCAGCACAATCCCCAGGCAACCGAAGATAAAGATAGCCAGAGCAATAACCCTCGCACGATTGACCTCGGAGAACGCGTCATCCTGGTCCTGCAGGTAGGCCAGCGTCCACTCGCCTGACTTGAGCGGCATGAGAATGAATATGATATTTCTGCCCCGGCTCTTAACTATTCCCGATACGGCATTACTGCCCGATGAGGACGTTTTCACATCCTCGATACTGGGGGAAACAGGTTCGGCGCTCGCCTTCCCTCCCATCCCGGCCCATGAGGTCCTGCCGAGCAGGCTCGCCATGTTGGGCGCCACTTCAGTGCCGGGACGCGTCTGAAGCTCTCCGGCACTGTTCACTATGAACGCTGACCCCGTTTTACCGATATGAATTTGTTCAACCAGCGAGTTGAAGGCTACGAAATCTATAGTCGCCCTCAAGAGCCATTCGGAGTCTCCCCGTCTCTTTTTTACAGAAATGATAAAGTGCGGTGTACGGCGAAGACCGAGGAAAACGTCGGTCATGTAATAATCTCTCTTTACGGCTTCCCCGAACCATTGTGCTTTGGAGTAGTCGACGTTTAGGAGCTTGAGGCTCCCAGCGTATGAAATCTGCACACCCGCCGAGTTTACTACCCCTAAATCGACAAAAACGCCCGAATAGGCATTTTGAAGAATAACCAACTTGTTTTGGAGAAAGGTTTCGTCAGTCAATTCATCGTATGTGTAAGAATCTGAGAGGACCTTTATGTAGGAAAGCTTTTCATCGAGAAACGAATTTATGATCTGCTGATGCTTTTCCACCAGTTCGTGGAGATGCTGCATGACCTTTTCCCGATAAGAGGTCTCAAAATAGTAGCCGATGAGACCTGCTATCAGGATGAGCGGTGTAAAGGAGACCACGATCACAATCAGGGTCATGTTCCTGGTCAAAGATTTGTAGTAATGCTTTTCCATCATTCCGGATTTCAGGCGGATTCGTTCGTTCAGTCCTCGGAATTCGTTAAACGGACCTGCTTGCCAGCAGCGTCTCGGCCCTCTTCACGGCTTCGAGAACATCGCCGATGTCCGCAGGTTTTCTCAGGTAAGCGAACGCACCAAGATTGCGGCCATAGTCCTCATCCATTTCGGACCCATGGCCCGAAAGCATTATCACTTCGACCTCGGGATGACTTTTTTTCACGCGGCGCAAAACCTCCAAGCCATCCATTCCCGGCATTTTGAGATCGAGCACCATGATGTTTATGGCGCCCTGGTCAACAATTCGCAGCGCCTGCTCACCACTGTAGGCTATATGAGCGGTGAACCCTCTCAACTGAAGCCGTTCCGCAAAAGCCTCAGCAAATTCCACTTCGTCGTCAACGATAAGAATCTCGAGTCCCATTCGGATCAAACCTTTTCAGATAGAAATCTCAAGGCCCAGGAACCTCATCGGGCCGGTTCGAAAAATCATTTCGACGGGGCAGTCCCTTCAAGGATTTGCCCGCCGGGAAAAAAGAGTACGAAGCCTGCATCAGAGGCCTGCCACTTATAAAGTATACCCAAACTGGAGGCAAGTTCCTCGAACTCCTGCCATTCGTCGAATTTGGCAACAGCTTCTTTTACAACTTTTTCACAAGATTCGCCCCCGAAATAAAAATCCAGACATGGGGAACCGAGATCGTCCCTTGCGAGCATCAAAATAGAGCCACTGCCGCCCATAGATCCTATAAAGGACTCGATTGCCATGGTCAACGCCATCTGGGTCCTAAACGCGTTGGTAAAAAGCATTATGGGGCGATCGCAGACCTGCCCCTTGAGTTCCACATTCCGGAGTGCGGCAAGCCTTTGCGCCAGCGAAACCGTCTGAGTCAGGACTAAATTCAGGTCAATATCGGCGCAGGCGTGGTCCATGCTGTGAGCGAAGCGATTGAACCTGGAAGTTATTTCGACCCCTCTTCGAACCTGCTCTTCGATCTTTTGCACTGAGCGCTGGAACTTCTCCCGGTACGGAAACGGGGGCTCCCTCATCATCACAAGGAAGTCGGCCATCAGCCCATTTGTTTCGTTAATTACGGCCAGAACGTTTCTCAGCTCGTGAGTCACACTGGCGGCTATTTTACCGAAAAAAGCAACCTCGTTTGCTTTCACCCCAATTCCCTTGCGCAATTTGCCAAAAGTGGCGCTGGTTCAGTCAACTTTGCCCTTCACCTTTGATTGTCTTGCCTTTCTATGTGCCTCCTGCATTGCCTGAGTGAGTTTTTCGATATCAACAGGCTTTTCCAGGTAGGCGCATGCCCCAAGCTCCGCACAAAACTTGGCTATATCCTCGGAACCATGACCCGTAAGCACAATCACCTCGACGTTCGGATGCTTTTCTTTGACCCGGCGCAAAACTTCCAGACCGTCCATGCCAGGCATCTTTAGATCCAGGACCATTACCTCCGGCTCATCCTCTTCGACAATCGAGAGGGCTTCCTCTCCACTGTAAACCGCAGCCGAAGAGTAATCCCGCATCTGAAGCCGCTCCGAGAGGGCCTCGACAAAGTCTCTTTCGTCATCGACCAGCAGCACCTTGGACGGCAGGGGAAGATCGAAGTCGAACTTGCGGTAGACATCCGTCTGGTAGTATCCCGGCCCCACTTTGGTTTCTGCGCCTTTCACGCCCGGAATAGCCGATGCAAGCCTTTTGAGCTCTGCTTCAAGTGAAGAAAGCAGCATCACGTGCTTGTTGATTTCCATGACAACTATGCCGTCCCTTGCCGAAACCGAAACATCATGACCTTCCATGGCCAGCTTGAGATTCACCTCAGAAGCGAGCGCAAAATCCGACACAGCCTTCATAGAGTCCTGCGATACCGTCAGAACGCTGCTCTTAAGATTGTCGCATATAAGGCGGACCGCGTCGTCGTGAGTGATTTTATTCATCGGGATGACAATATCATAGAGCCCGGCGGCCCAAGGGTCTTTTTGCCCGAACAGATGTTCAACCCAGAGAACAAGGGACTCGTCATCCTTGTGGATCTTCTTCAGCGCATCCTTAACCGAAATCTTCTCCAGGCGGCAGGCCAGGTTGGAACGATATCCGGGGTCCGCTATCACGCACACGTTGAGTACGTGAGATATTCTCCTGGGGACCATCAGAGTGCTGAGCCCGAAAAGGAGCAGATCATCGCCCTTCAGAGAATCGGCAACTTGCTGCCTCAGGCAGGCCAGGCTGCGTTCCTTTTCATGCGTAAACTGATTGAAAATGGAGGTTTTCCCTCTGAGCGCATTCCAGATTTTGCTCTCTTCAATATTGAACCGCTTGCTCGCCGCAGCCACCAGAGACGCATCGTCAAGACGCATGTAACCCGTTTTCTCTATAACGCTGCGTACGACGTCCTCAGCTCCGCAATAAGAACCACAAAAAACATTGACAACGGGCATGATTGATTATTCCTTCTTGTCGAGTTGTGGCGCGTCATCTACAAAACGGACCGAAATGAGCGGACAGCTTTCCAGGCACTGCGTGTGGCTGCTGGAGTGTATTGCGTCAACGGCGTGGGAGATCGTCGAATAAATATTGTCTTCCTGGATTTTTGCCAGCAGATGTGTGCGCTTCATAACTCCAAGCACTTTTTCGTTCAGCCCCGCAAAGGATATCCCGTAGCCTGCGCTTCGCACCCGATCCACAACGAGCGAGAGAGTTTCCTCCCCCGAGGCGTCCATATCGTTTATACCGTTGGAGATAATGAGAATGTGTTTGAGTTCCGGCATTGCACGAATTTGCTCTGTAACCTTTTCTTCCAGATAGCCGGCATTGGCATAAAACAGTGCTCCGTCAAAACGGATCATCGCAATATGCCTGCACTCTTTGAGGCCGTGATCGGTGGCGCTCTGAAAAGAACTGTCCTCATACATCGAAAGGGTGACCACCTTCGGACGCATGCTCTTGTAGAGAAACATCCCGAGTGAGAGCAGAACGCCGAAAATTATTCCCTTGTCAAGATGCGGGGCGGTAATGAGGGTTGCCAGAAAGGTTAAGATCGAGAACAGCCCGTCGTACCATTGGGCCTTCCATGCGTGAATGAAGCCCGAGACATTTATCAGGCCGATGACCGCCATCATGATAACTGCAGCAAGCACCGACTGGGGCAGGTAGTAGAGAAGCGGGGTAAAGAAAAGAAGCACTATGGCAACTGTAATGCTGGTTACTACGCTTGATAACCCGGTTAGAGCACCCGACTGGATATTTACGGCAGATCGGGAGAAAGAGCCCGATACGGGAAAACTTCTTGTGAAAGCACCCATAATGTTGGCAATACCCTGACCGATGAGTTCCTGATTGGGGTCGAGCCTCTGCCCCGTTTTAGCGGCCATCGCCTTGGCAATCGAAATTGCTTCCATAAATCCGAGAAGAGATATGATGGCCGCTATCGGCAGCAACTTGAGCAGCATATTCAAATCCAGCCTGGGAAACCCGAAACTTGGCAACCCACGGGGAATGCTTCCGACAACGCTTCCCCCCCCCATCATTACGACAGCCTTCTCATCGACCGAAGAGTTGCCGATCTTTACCCTCCATGTCGAACCGTCTCCCTTCAGGTCTTCATCAAGTTTGCCGGATGGAAGGTAGAGCTTTTTACCATCAGGGGCAATAGCGGCAGTAAAGAGATAATCTCTAATCGCCGAGCGCCTTCGAGCCATCATCTCCTTGAGCTCAGAGAGTCTTAAATCCACCAGGTCGCATTCATGCTTTACCTCCATAGCTTCCCTGGAGTGCCTGCCGTATTGTTCCTCAGCGCTTGTGAGGCGGGGAGTGAGTTCGGCCCGGGTTTTCGCCAGCTCCACCGACTCCTTTGCTGCTGAGTTGAACCTGCCGATCAGTTCCCGGCAATCAGTTGAAGCGATCGTATCAAGAGGGACCCGGACGTTGTTTTCATATCCAGTTGCCCAGGAGATCACAGTGGTAACGGCTACCGCGACAAGCACGTATGGAATTCGCCTGTTGATCCGTCTTAGCCCGTACATTATAACGAAAGCGGCAATCCCCAGCGCCAGGGTCGGCCAGTGTGTATAGCGCAGCGCCGCTTTTATGACCAGGTATACGGTCTCATAGTGATGCTCAGCGTCCTCCACATAGACGTTGAACATCTTCGAGAGCTGGGAAGTGGCAATGATGATTGCGCCGGCGTTGGTGAATCCGTTTACCACCGGATGTGAAAGGAAATTCACAACCAGTCCCAGCCGCAGAATTCCCAGGGCAAGCTGGAAAACTCCGACAATTAGCGCGAGCAGAATGGCATAGGCTATGAAACCCGAGCTTCCGGCAGTGGCATAGGGTGACAGGGCCGCTGAAGTCATGAGCGATACGATCGCCACGGGACCCGTTGCAAGCTGCCGGCTCGATCCGAACAGAGCGGCAAGCACCGGAGGAAGAAAGGAGGCGTAGAGTCCATACTGGACCGGCATTCCGGCGAGTTGCGCATAGGCCATCGATTGTGGAATCAATACAAGGGCCACGGTCAAACCGGAAACGATGTCGATTTTGAGCGAGGAGAGACTTGAATTCTTCAGCCACTCAACAAATGGAAAAACCTTGCGAAGCATAGACACATTCCCTTGCTGCATACTCTGTGCAAACGTAGTCATATCACTCTCTTTTACAGATCGACCGAATTGTCCGAATCAGCTCGTCAGTGTTGACCGGCTTGATGATATAATCTTTGCGTCCAAGACCGGCTTCGACCGCGCCGTGTCCATCCGGCAAGATGACGGAAATGTCCGGGTGGTTCAACCCGACCGGGATTACCCTGTTTGCTGCGATCCGAGCCGCTTAGGCAGAAGAACAGTCATCGTAGTCCCCTGCCCTTCCTTGCTCTTGGCCTCGATGTGCCCGCCAAGCCTCTTGATGATGCCGTAGGTAATGAACAAACCGAGCCCTGTTCCACGTCCCTTCTTCTTTGTGGAAAAAAACGCTTCGAAAACGCGATTGAGCGTTTCCTCCGACATCCCGCAGCCGTTGTCCTCAACTGAAACCGAAAGAACCTCACCACAGTCACGGGTGTTTATGATAATTGTTCCCCTGTCTTCCACGGCCCCAAAAGCATTGCTCAACAAGTTGAGGAAGACCTGCTGAAGCTGGCCGCGATCCGAGGCAATTTCAGGAAGGTTTTCCCCAAGTTGAAGCCGAAGGTCCAGATTTCGGTAGTGGGCTTCCTTTTCAACGAAACCCACCGTTTCCCGAACCACCTCATTTATGTCAAGATTCTCAATATGAGGCTCCATCCTGCGAGCGAACCCGAGCAGCCGGTGGGTAATCGAGCGGCAGCGCTCGACAGAGTTGATAATTGCATCGGTCAAGCCGAGAAATTTATCTTTGTCCTTAAAACCACTACCGAGATCGATCAGGTCCTTCATCAGGCCGGCTTTTTCATTTATAATCGCCATCGGATTGTTTATTTCATGCGCCACCCCTGCGGCGAGTCTTCCGATCGACGAGAGCTTGTGGGTGTGCTCGATTTCCCGAAAAGCGGCCTCACGCCTTTCGTCGCTTTCCTGAAGCCTGTGAATGAGAGAGTCAGTCAGTTTGAATACGACGAGCAGGATTATCACTACGCCTGCAAGAAACACATAAAATATTTCGCTCTTCAGCGTGCTCCAGGCCCTGAAAAGTTCTACCCTGGGTTTCACGACCACGAGTATGTAGGGAGAGTTCTGGAAATAGGCGTATGCCACCAGAACTTCACGGCCGAGTGAATCGGTTGTCTCTATGCAGTTCGGCTCGCTTGAAAAGGGCGGCAGACTGACGGAGAAATGGTCCAGAACGCCTCCGTAATTCCTGGTGGCGGTTTGCAGCACGCTGTCCTTGTTTACAAGAAATCCATCGCTGTTGGCGTCGAGCCGCATCGAAGCAATCAGCTCATCTATTGTGTGAGTATCGATAGTGGCCCGTAGAGTCCAGGATTTTCCGCCTTCGATTCCTCGCTGCACAGCCATTGCGATATGAGGAAACCTGCGGAAACCCATGAAAACGTCGCTTATATAAGCGCCTCGCGCTCGAACCTCATGATACCAGGGCTGCTCGCTGTAGTTGTGGCCCTTGAGATCGTAGGGTCCCACGTAGCTCACCAGCATACCGTTTCCATCTATCAGGCCCAGATCCACAAACCCGCCGAACTCCTGTTTCATGACACGAAATATGCGGTTGAGGTTTCTCTCGTCAGCCAGTTCCTCAAACGTATGCTCGGAACCGATAAAACTTACGACCGAAAGCCGTTCGGCAAGGAACAGCTCCATGGAATGCTTGCTCTTGTTAACCAGGACGAGCAGCGGGTTAACGATCTGTTGCCTGAGTGTGTGCTGGTACTGGTGAGAGTTTATCATCACCATGGAAAAAAGCGGAATAACCGTGACAAGGATCATCAGGACGACTATGCGCTTTCGAAGCAGGCGGTAAATTTCAGGTGACCCGCCTCCATCCGGGAACTCGAGCAAACTCAGATTTTTGACCCAACCGGAAAAAGACACCTCAAGCCTTTCGTTCTTTTAGAAGTATGTCCCCGGAATTAAGGGACCCCTTTAGAAATCGCCTGAGAGCAACTTCGGCCGACCCTATTACCGAGTGAATTACTTCGACATTCTTCCACCCAAGGTACTGAAGGTGGTCCTTCTCGATTCCTCCGCAGATTACCGTATGCGCATTCTCGGCGCTAACCACGCGGCACAGTTCCTCGACCGATGGCCGCGCCAGCACCACGTCCCTTTTCCCCGCCGGTTTTCCACCCTTGCCGAGAGAAACAATCAACAGCTCCAGGGCGAGATCGAATCTTGGAGCGATTTCATTTCCATCAACCACGATGATAACTTTTCCCATTCACCTGAACCGATTCTCAAGCAATCCCGTAGAATCTCATTTTTCGCCACAGAGTGCTCCGCCCCCACCCCAATAATTGAGCTGCCTTGCTGCGGCGTCCTTTCACTTTCATGAGCGCATCCATTATCATTTTACGCTCTATCGCGGACCAGTCAAAACCCCCGTCGGCGCTCGGCCCATCCAACCCCTGAGGCGAAGGCCAAATTGGGGATTTTACATCGAGGCCGGTAAGATTTTCAGTTAGATAGGCCGGCAGGTCTCCAAGCTCGACTCGTTCCGTCAGGCATAAACTGACTGCATATTCGACTATGAGCCTGAGTTCGAGGATATTTCCCGGATAGTCGTATTCGAGGAGTCTTTTAAGGCATGGGTCCGAAAAACCGCTAATCTTTTTGTGGAGGAGCGAGGCACGGGCGTGGAGAAAATGATCCATAAGGAGCCTCAAATCCTCAGCACGCTCCTTTAGTGGCGGCAGATGAAGGCTGACCGCGTTCAATCTGAAATAAAGCTCGCTTCGAAATGTTGCCTCCTTAGCCATTTGACTGAGGTTCCTGCTCGTGGAGGCAATTATTCTCACATCAGCATGAAAACTCTTCGAGCCGCCCAGCGGATAAATGATTTTTTCGTCAAGCCAGTTGAGGAGCTTGGCTTGAAGAGAAGGCGTCAGGTCGCTGACTTCACTAATATAGAGGGTCCCATTTTGGGCAAGCCGGAATTTACCCGGTTTTTTGTCGGCCCCCGCAAAGGCGCCTTTTTCCACCCCGAAAAGTTCGGATTCAACCAGGAACTCGGGCAGCCCCCCGCAACGGAAAGTAACAAAGGGATACCGGGCCCGCGATGAGGCATGATGAATCGCTTCGGCAACATGATCCTTTCCCGTGCCGATCTGGCCGGTAATCAGAACAGGCATTTCGGATTGCGCTATAACGGGCAGAGACCGAAAAATCTTTTCCATCTGAGGACTGCGGCCGATGATGCGGCCGAAACTGAAAGGACTAATCCTCGCGGAGTGCAAATTACGAACCTGACGCAGGTCTTCGAGAGTTTCAATGTAGCCTGAAATCTGTCCCGTCCCATCCCTCAAGGGAGCAAAAGTCATGCGTACCGGTAACTTCTGATTATCCTGGTTGATTATGTCACCTTCCAGAACGCATCTTTGCCCCCCCTCGGTCCTTTTGACCGGGCAGTTGTCGAAACAGTGGTTGAACCGCAGAACGTGCGAGCATGGAAGCCCTGTGCAATCGGCTCTAGAAAAGCCCGTCATCGCCTCGAGCGCACGATTCATCAGGGTAATCCTTCGCTCTTTGCTAACGAGGCAGACGCCGATAGGCAATTCATCAAGAACGGCAACAAGGTCTATTGACAAATCTTGCATTTGGAGGGACCGGCGGATAGATTGCATTATGCAATAGTCTGTTTAATTATCGTTGCAATATGTAACGCCGTGTTTCCTATCGTATCAATAAGTACTGCTATCAGGGGATGGAACTTAGAATTCTACGCAAGATAAGTCAACAGGAAATGTGCCATATCGATTCAGTATGATACATTTTTTGCACAAATAGGTTTGATGATACAATGAGGCCTGAAGGCCGATGATTATCTCCTGATCCATGGCTCAATCTCTTTGATGGCCGGATAATAACCCTCTAGCCAACTTTCATCCCACGCAACAACTTTATTTTCTCGACAATTTTCGGAATGAAGAACGAAAACACAAAAAGGCCAATGGAAAAGAAAATCTTCCAAGACAGAAGTTGTCCCCACCGGCCGTTTGCCCAAACCTCCTTTAGCGTTCCGATAAAGAACGTGAAGATAAAGGTCCCAACGATAATACCCAGGGCCGTTCCGGCAAAATAATCCTTGAAACGCACTTTAGTGAGGCCCATCCCGAAGTTCATGGGCGTAAACGGAAAATAGACAAGGCGCAGATATAGTACGGTTGCAAAGCCATTTCTCTCGATGCCGTCGTCGTATTTTTTCAGCTTATCCCCGATGAGCGAGGCGGCAAAATCCCTTCCGAGGTAGCGCCCGATAAAAAAGGCCTGGCTGGAGCCGATCATAGCCCCGAGCCATACGTAAAGAAAGCCAAGATAAGGGCCGAATAGCGCAGCGCCCAAGGCAGTAAGAAGTGTTCCGGGTATAAAAAGGCAGACCCCCGCAGCATATATCAGCACGTATGCCGCAGGCGCCCAAAACCCGGCGGTTTCGAGCAGAAGACCCAACCTGTCCACCCTAAGATAATCCTTTAGAGGTGTGAAACGCACAAGCACAACGGCCGTGATTACAAAAGCAAGCAGAAAAGCCGCCTTGATTACGGCGCCTCTACGGTTCTTTTTTAACTCCATAATGCCACCTTTATGGATTTGGGCGTTATTTCAATTAATGTCCCTAATCCCTTCAATCAGAGCATAAGTATCGTTTTTGAGATATCGTATTCCGGTCACTTTGAGTTGCGGATTGTCTTGAACATGCCGAAGGGTTTCGCGGTCGAAACCCGCACCATAGACCCTTCGGATAAACGGGGCAAATCGCTCCTGCCTCTTTCTACGCGTGGGGTCGTTCGAGTATTTCATCTCGATCAGGCGGAACCTGCCCCCAGGTTTGAGCACGCGCGCAAACTCCGATATTGCGATCTCCTGCAACTCTTCCGGCAGGACACAGCATAGAAAGAAGGCGATCAACCAGTCATAACTGTGTGATCGTATAGATTCCATCCGTGAAGCGTCTTCGTGCACCAACCGAACCGTGCATACCGCTTCGCTGCACCGCTTTGACGCTTTCCTCAGCATGGCGGCACTCATATCTAAGGCAGTTAAATTTACACCTCCCGGATAGTGTTGCAGATTACGCCCGGTCCCCACCCCAAGTTCGAGCACCTCTCCGCTCACGTCTCGTAGAAGCTCCGACCGCCACTTCCGGTATTGCCGTTCCCACGGAAAATCCAGAATGTCGTAAAACCAGGCTGTGATAGCATACCGTCTCTGGTTCAAGACGTTTAAGTCATGAATTTTCCTTTTCATGACCTTGCCTTCCATTTATCATCGAGAATGGATAAGAGCTGTTTCAGAGATTCGCCCATTCCAGCAACTGCCTCACCTGGCGCCATCCGATCGATTACCTTTTTCGCATCTCCCTTTAAGGTTCGATCCCCCGTGTGTGCGCTAAAAGATTTTTCTTGCCGAGAGCAAATCCCTTGCGACGGTGCTAAGGGATTGGATTATATTTAGAATTCTAGGATCGTTCAGTTCATAGTAAATAAATGGTCCGTTGCGCTCGATTTTGACAAGAAGAGAGCGTTTCAGCTCTCTCAAGTGATGGGATACAAGAGGCTGTGATAGGTTTAGCTCCTCGACTATATTGGTAACCGACCTCCTTCCGCCACTGATGTACTGAAGAATCCGCAGCCGGTTTTCGTCCGAAAGACTCCTGGCTAAAAAGGCCACCGGCTGGAAATATTCGGTCGCTGATACCGGCATCTCCCGCCTCAGCACGTCAACCGGTTCTTCGCCGCCCTTCAGCGCATCACCAGGGTTTAACGGTTTTATTCCAATTATCTCTTGCATTGCAAACACCCTGCGTCATCGGCAAGCATCGGCCGGTTCACTCTGAACGGCCGCATGCTTTCCCTGCGGCTTCTTCGTTTCTACGTAACGAGCCGCAGCCAATGCGGCGATGCAGCCTTCGGAAGCCGCAATTACTATCTGTTTGGCGAAATTTTGCCTCAGGTCCCCGGCGGCAAAGATTCCAGGAATATTCGTCTCGCATTTGTCATCCGTCAGCACGTAACCTCCGGTACTCTTTTTTACGCCTGCTGGCGCCAATTGGCTATATGGCGAAAAACCGACAAAAATAAAAACACCATCGACATCAAGCTCTCTTTGTTCGCTCGTCTGAGTGTTTTTTAAGGCGACCGCCCGGACACCCTGCTCACCGGACTTAATCTCGGTGACAACTGTATCCAGAATGACTTCAACCTTGGGTTCCAACAGGATGCGCTGTTGGAGAATCCTGCTGCCCCGGAACTCATCACGCCGATGGATCAGATAAACGCGCTCCGTTATCTTTGCCAAATAGAGCGCATCCTCGAGGGCAGTATCACCGCCACCGACCACACAAACGATTTTATTGCGAAAGAAAAAGCCGTCGCACGTAGCGCAATAGGAAACTCCTTTGCCAAAATTATCGATCTCGCCCGGAACGTTGAGCCTGCGGGCCTTACCGCCCACAGCCATGATGATGCTGTGCGCGTTCAACACCTGCCCATTTGCTAGGCGAACCGAGTGGAAATCGATTCCCGGCTCTACCGCCTCGGCCTCTTGCTGCACTATTTCCAGGCCGTACGACTTGGCGTGCTGTAAGAATTTATCTGAAAGATCAAACCCGCCTATGTCGATAAATCCAGGGTAGTTTTCCACTCCTTTTGTGATGGCTACCTGACCACCTGGAAGGCCCTGCTCGATAAGCACAGCCTTTAGGGCCGCCCGCATGGCATAAATTCCGGCTGTAAGACCCGCGGGTCCCCCACCTATGATGATGACGTCATACATTTCATTTTGAACCATTTCAGATTGCCTTTTCATTCACAGGGCTACAGATCGACCGCACATCCCCTTTGCGCAAGTTTTACAAACACCGGGGTTAAAAATATATAAACACACGTTTATATTATGGGCCACGTAATGTCAAGGCCTACCGCTCCCGCCCCGTCTCGCGGGTGGGTGGGCTGTCGAGCATGAGCGGTTGCCGTTTTTGCTCAGTCCTCAGTGGCGCGTACAACCCGGCGAAACAGCACTTCAAGATTGCCCAGCGCCGGGCCGGAGGCCCTCAGTCCTGCTTCTCAGCATGGCTGCGCGCACGGTCGCCACTCCTATCATGTCAGGCGCATTTTTCTTCGAGCAAGGTATTATATAAGTTTATCATACAAGGTATAAAGTCACTTTGTCATTTTCGGATTGAATTTTTCGTCGTCGGTGATCTAAATAGATTACGCACGTCGCATTCCGGATTTTGAGCGGGGCGGTTTTTGAACGGTCCCCGCAAACAGGCGCCCGGCGCCAGGGTTGCATTAAGATTATAACTCGTGCCCATCCGGATACTCCGGACGGAACACTAGCAGTTTCCGATTCGAAAAGGAGGCATTTTTCGTACTGGCAAGGAAACCGAGGGGTTGCGCGGAGGCGTACTTGCGTACCGCCTCGCGGAGCGTCGAGATTGGAGATCGAGCCCGGCGAATCCTCTGCGGCCGCCGCCGAGGCAGTGGCCAAGTCGGCTGGCGGTCCCACCGCCCCAGGACGGAAAAGGGCCCTTTTCGGACGGAAACCAACTCATGAGGCCAAAGTGAAAAGACGACCAACCAAGAGCCAGTATTACCTGGATATCGCCAGTGCTGTGGCAATGCGCAGCACGTGTCTCAGGCGCAGATTCGGCGCGGTGATCGTCAAAAACGATCAGATAATCAGCACCGGCTATAATGGCGCCCCGAGGCAAACCACCAACTGTATCGACCTTGGGTATTGCATTCGCCAAGAGAGGAATATTCCTGCCGGCCAAAACTATGAGCTTTGCCGGGCGGTTCACGCCGAGATGAACGCCCTGATCCATGCCGCACGCCTCGACATGGCCGGGGCCGATTTGTATCTTGTAGGCATTGAAGTGGAAACGGGCGAGTTGGTCTCAGAGGTCATTCCCTGTTTGCTCTGTAAACGAGTAATCATAAACGCAGGCATCAGCCGGGTCGTTCTTCCCGATGGACCGGGGGTTTTCAAGTATATTGACGTCGATGACTGGACCGTCGAAGAGAGAATCTCTCATCGCCTGCTGGAGCAATCCGACGAAGGATAAAACAGCTTTCACACCATGGCTGAAAACGAGCGGCACATAATCCGGGCTACGGACTTGCGAAAAAAATTCAACGGTTTCCAGGCTGTTGACGGGGTATCGTTTCAACTGGCGCCCGGTGAGTGCCTCGGTTTGCTGGGCCCCAACGGCGCCGGCAAGACCTCGACTATACGCATGGTATACGGATTCTCCCCGATGACTTCCGGCAACATGGAGGTCTTCGGTCTGGACATAAACACCAAGTGGCGCCAGATAAAAGCGAGAATCGGTGTATGTCAGCAGGAAAACAACCTCGACCCCGATCTTTCCGTACTCCAGAACCTGGAGATATTTGCACGCTATTTCAACATTCCGCGAAAGCAGACTCGCGATCTCTCGCTTCAGCTTCTGAATTTCATAGCGCTTGAGAACCGTAAAGATGACAAGGTAACCAGCCTTTCAGGGGGAATGATGCGCAGGCTGGTGCTTGCACGAGCCCTCATCAATAATCCTGAACTGCTCATCCTTGATGAACCGACCACCGGGCTGGATCCACAGGCGCGGCACCAGGTCTGGGAGAGGCTGGAACTGCTTCAGGCAAAGGGGCTTTCGATCCTCCTTAGCACCCACAATATGGACGAGGCCTCCAGGCTGTGCGAGAGGCTGATAATCATGGATCACGGCAAGATTCTGGTTGAAGGAAAGCCGGCCGATCTGATCCGTTCCAATGCCGGTGATCACGTGGTTGAAATCCTAAACCCCGGCCGCGATGTAAAGGAGTTCGTAAATGCTCACAAATTCCTGCACGATGCCCTCGACCATAGGATGATTATCTACGGCATGGAGTCCGATAGACTCTTCGAGCTCATTGGGGACAAATTTTGCCGTGAAACCTGCATAAAGAGGCTGGCAACCCTTGAAGACGTTTTCCTGAGACTCACGGGAAGGGAACTGCGCGAATGAGCGGCGGGCTTCGAATTACGAATATCTCATGGCGCTTTATCCGCGTCTGGCACCGTAATATGGTAGTGTATCGCAAAATCTGGCTTGTAAACTTTCTGGTGCCCCTATTCGAACCTCTTTTATACCTTGCGGCCTTCGGAGTGGGGCTGAGCGCCCTTGTCGGGCCGGTACACTATCATAGACAAGAGCTTTCCTACATCGCTTTCATCGCCCCCGCACTGCTGGCTATCACAATGATGTACAACTCCTTTTTCGAAAATGCTTACGCTTCATTCGTACGCATGTACTACCAGAAGACTTTTGACGCCATGATGGCAACCCCGCTTTCCCTGGAAGACATCATTGCCGGTGAGATTGCCTGGGGCGCAACCAAATCCGTTATCGCAACCGCTATAATGCTCGGGGTGGTAAGCTTTTTCGGATTGGTCCATTTTCCTCAAGGCCTGCTGATCCTGCCTCTGTCTTTTCTGGGCGGGCTTGCTTTCGGAACGGTCGGGATGGTTTTTACGGGTCTTGTGCCCAGTATCGACATGTTCAACCTTCCGATTTTTCTTTTCATAACCCCGATGTTCCTTTTCAGCGGGACCTTTTTCCCAATATCGGCCCTGCCCGGATGGGCTCAAAAACTTTCCTCGGCACTCCCGCTCACCCACCTTGTAGACCTTTGCCGCTCATTTTGCCTGGGCGAATTGACCCCTGCCCTCGCGTGGCGTATTGCTTACATCACCATTTGGTTTGCCCTGCTTTTTCCGGTCGCACTGGTTGTGATGCGCAGAAGGCTCATTAATTAGTAAAGACGGATTTTGACAGGATTAACAGGATTTACAGGATTGAAAAATATCCTTACTGGTGAGGATGAGATGGTATCGCCAATAGAGTGGATTGGAGTAGCGGTACTCGCTCATGGATTTTTTGTAAAAAGGAAAACTAATGACAAATGGTGGAAGCCCGGAGCCATTGTGATTGCGGCAGGTGTTGCACTCGATTTTGGTTTTGCCCTCTATCTAAGGTCGAAAGGTGCTCATTTCTGAAATCTTTCCTCTAGGACGACTGAGTGCAGCGCTCAGCTGTTTAACCCGAAGATTTGATGCCCCAAAGTTCAGAAGCATGCCGGTGGATGCCAGGTAGTTTAAATCCCCTACCCCGGAGTGGGAATGGTGGAGTTGGAAGGGTGAATTTTTCACCCTTCATCCTTCACTCTTGATTCAACCACCTTTGCATTCTTCTTCCGTTAATCCTGTTAATCCTGCTAATCCTGTTAATCCTGTCCAAAAAAACCGGTCTCCGACATCTTACCGCCTACCTCGATTATCCCCCGGTCCTCTTGCAAATTCCATCGGGATGCAAATCTTTAAGGAAAGCTCTATGATTCAGGAGGACAAAAATGACCAAGATTGCAGTATTGATCGGCAAGGATTTCGAAGATTCCGAATATACCCAACCTGCCGAAGCCTTTAAAAAGGCCGGGTATAAGCTTGTGCACCTTGGGTTGAACAAGGGCGATACCGTCACCGGCAAAAAACAAAATACCCCCGTGCAGATAGATATGGAAGTAAATGAGGCCAACGTGCGGGAATTCGACGCATTGCTTATTCCGGGCGGCTACTCCCCGGACAATCTCCGGGCGCACGAAGGGCCCGTGCGGTTCGTCAAGGAATTCATGGAGAGCGGCAAGCCGGTTTTTTCGATATGCCACGGGCCCCAGCTTCTGATATCGGCCCGAAAACTCGAAGGCCGCAGGGCTACCGGATGGAAGTCGCTCATCGAAGACATAAAATACGCAGGCGCCCAGTATATTGACAAAGAGGTGGTAGTTGACGGAAACCTGGTTACAAGCCGACAGCCATCGGATCTTCCGGCGTTCATTACGGCCGGTTTGAAAATGCTGGAAAGCCGGCATGCCAGGGCGGCCTGATCGGCAGGGCCGCAGCCAAGGCCGGCACTAAAACCCCAGGCGTCACCGTGCCCTGAAGTTTGCGCCTGGGGGCTGAGTTGTGTGATCTGCGTCGTGGAGAGCCGGGACAGCGCAGACGCCATCAACAGGAAGCTCGGCGCCTTACTGTTCTTTCAGCAATCGCGAGTTAACATATTCAACTCATTTTCATTATGCACTTCGGCCACATCGGGATTTCTCATATTGGCAAGATATGGCGACTTTCTAAACCATGGCCGGACGCCGATTTTCAGGGCTGGTTACGTAGAGTGGCAAGACATCGCAAAAACGGCGCCTTCAGCCGACCCGAAAGGAGCAAACCAAAATTGGTTGCAAAAAATGGCGGCTTACGGAAAAGCGATAGGCAAATCCGAAGCCACCGATAAAGCGGAAAAAGGCCCCTTCCGACTGGCGCCTACTGCTTGGCTCACATTTTGGTCAGCCTGGAAACGATGGAACTCTCGAACATGAACCCTTTGTGGCGATACACCTCCTTGCCGTCCTTGTCGTAGAAAATCTCAGTGGGCAACTCCTCGATTTGGTATTTTGCCACTTGGCCCACGTGGGTCGTAATATTGATGAAGACAATCGCCACCTGGTCGCTGTCTCGATATTTTTTCTCGATCTTCTCGATGATTGGGGCTTGCATCCAACAGCCAAAACAGCCGCTTTCCCCGAAATCCACCATGGTGATCTTGCCTTCCACGGGGACCTGCGGCGAGGGGTACGAATCCACAGCGCCGCACAAGCCGGCCCACAGGCCGATCGCAGCGATTAACGCCAACGTTTGGATCACGATCGAAACACCAAGACTTCTCTTCACATCCGCCTCCCTCTAAGCGGTTCAGGGCGTCATCGGCTTCAAAGCCGTTTCCCATCATGCTGTCGCGCAAGTGCGACCTGCTGTCGGTCGTCACGACTATGCCACATTGTCGAGAGGTTTCACCCTGAAGAATGCATCAACTTGACCATCGGCGAACGCCGAACCGCATTGCGAGGGCGATTTCGCCCGAAGGCGGCCGGCGCCATGGGCGAAGATATCAGGGATCCAGGATTTCCGGCCGGGAGGAACAAAAAAACGTCCCGGTCCGGGCAGTCCTCGTTCGGTGCTCTGTTTCGATTCACCTTGCCCTGACTTCTTCTTTCAACTTCGTTCCGACATACGTCGGTTTCGCTCTGCCCCTGTTTGCCTGATGCCATTTTGCTTTAAAGATGAGGCAGAGATTGAAATCGTCCCTCACCCCGGCCCTCTCCCCCATAAGGGAGTGAGGGAGAAAAACCCAGCCTGTCCCGGTGGTCAAATCTCAACTTGAACGCGAATTAGTATGAATGGCCGTTCCGGGCGTTTTTGTCCTTAGGGTCAAACCGCCCTGTCTCAAAAGAACCTCTAAAAACATGGGGCTGCCCGTGGTTCCCACGCTCTATCTTGTGGTCAACGGCTGGATGCTTTGCTAACTTGTCATCCAAAGCATCTGTCTTCCGTGTTTTGGCTTGGACCGTTGTATCTTATGAGGAGAAGCGATGATATCGGACAGAAACAAACGGCACGGGCGGGCGATAATTTCCATTTTATTGATACTGACGCTTTTCTCTATAAATGATTTTGCGACGGCCCGGCAGCCGGACGACATTGACAACCCGGCCTTCACGGCCAGGAGTAGCCCCGACTATGACGGAGTGTACAACCATTACGCCCGGTTCATCGCAGGAATGGCAGTTCCGCAAGGTGCATTGGCCGCATTTCAAAGCAGGCCGGCATGGGTGGAGTATTCCCGGTTTTTGGACAGCAGCTGGAGCAATTTGAACAAAAGGCTGCTCATACCCGAACGTCGGTGGGCTGAGACGGGACTTGGAGCTGCCGCCTCATCGAAAAGCACAGTCTTCTATCCATTCAGCGGGCCGGATTTTGCCAATGTCTATGCCTTTTTCCCTCGAGCCCGGACATATGTTCTGGTAGCCCTGGAGCCGCTCGGAGAGATCCCCAGGTTTGCCGCCATGAGCGATGGGCAGTTCAAGTCCTATCTCCAATGCATGAAAAATTCCCTCCATGATCTCCTAAACATCAACTACTTCATGACTTCCCATATGGAGGCTGAGCTTCAGGACACGGGAATAGAGGGCGTTCTTCCGATTCTCCTGTTCATGCTGGCGCGAAATAACGCACAGGTGCTCGACGTCCGCTACTTGACAATAGGAGTGGACGGGAGGATTCAGGAATTTCCCGCCTTAGGGACCACCGTTCGGGAGTTTCCTGCCCTCGGGACCACAGACCTGGACCTGAATAACGTCCAGGGCATTCGAATTGCCTTTAATGCCACCGGTTCCGAGGAGAATCACCCTCAAACCCTTTACTACTATCGCATCAACCTTTACAATCAGGCCTTCGATCGAAACCGGTACTTTCTCTCTTTTCTCAGGCGGCTGGCGCCTTTCACCACCTTTATAAAGTCCGCCTCGTACGTGATGTTCGACGCCAAGGCGTCGACAGCGAGGCAGTTCGTGCTCGACCAGAGCCGCTACCTCGTCCAGGAGGATTCGGGAATTCCGCTGAAATATTTCGAGCCGTCGATCTGGAGTCTCCGATTCTACGGCCGTTACGTCAAGCCTATTTCAGCTTTCAGCCAGGACTACCAGGAGGCCCTGGCCTCGATTTACAAGGCGAATAAGAAGATAGAACCTTTGCCCTTCGGCTTTGGTTATTATTACAAGCCTGGCGAGGCAAATTTGATGGTTGCTGAAAGAAGGTCTATGGATCGAGGAACAGATGAAGCTCCTTTTGACAATTCTGATGACTAGCAGTTTCTTTATAACAATGCAATATTCCAGCGCTGGCGCTGGGGATCCTGAGCATTCCCGGCCCTTGCCTTTACAGGCTGGACAGTATTGTCCCTTTTCAGAGACAGCGGACGAAGCCCTTCAGTCGGCGCTTGAGCGCGCTCTGGGCAAAAACCGGTCCTGGCGCGCCCTGATTGAACAGGATAAGATGGCCGTCGGGGTGGTGGACCTTTCAAACCCTCCATCTGCGCGTTTCGCCAGCGTAAACGGCTGGACGATGATGTATGCGGCGAGCCTGCCCAAAATCGCGGTTTTGCTGACCGCCTACCAGAACGTTGAAGACGGCCTGCTCCAAGACACGCCCGACCTCCATGAGTGGTTGGCCCAGATGATTCGCCTTTCGAGCAACTATGCCGCTTCTTTCCTGATTGATTTCATAGGCGTGAAGCGCATCGAGGACGTCCTCCAGCGGTATCGTTTCTATATCCCCGAAAACGGCGGGGGAATTTGGCTGGGCGCCCGTTATGGGCATGGCGGGGAACGAAATCCCGAACCCCTTAAAGGCCTGTATCATGCCGCGACGGTTTCCCAAATATGCCGCTTCTACTACTCGCTCGCAAACGGTGAACTGATCAGCCAGGAACGCTCGCACCAGATGCTGGAGATACTTTCAAGGCCGGCCCTTCACGACAAATTTGCAAGCGTCCTCGAAAAGCATGTCTCTCCGGACAGGCTGTTCCGGAAATCCGGGGACTGGGACAACTACTTTTCGGATTCGGTCCTCGTGTATGATGACGGTTGGCGGAAATATATACTGGCGGCGCTGATCGAGGACAAGAATGGGGAGCGTATACTGCGGGACCTCGTTCCTGTCGTGGAGGGGATACTGAAGCCTTCCCACATTAAAGCATGCTCTCGGCCGCAGGCCAAGGCACCCCCTCGCCCGGGGTCCTAGCTCGGCTTAAAACGAGTAACTTTCAATATTTATGCGGCGCCTGCTCGACGATGGTCCGGGGATTCCACGAGAGTTCCTGGCGCACCTTCCCGTCCTGTCCAAAGGATATGAAGCGCCGTTGAGGGCGCCAACGCCAACCCAATTTAACTCATCTTCGCTGGCCCAACAGGTTCTTTCGGGTTCATGGACTTTACAGCCTTGTAGAGACCCATAGAACTTTGTTCCAGCCCTCATCGAGGTGAACCACTAACCGGAGAGCCGGATGCTGGAAATCCGCCAGTCCGGTTCGGAGGGAGGGGCGGCGATGAGCCGTTCCTACCCCTGTCTGACTTGAGCGATTCGTTACCTAGACCATGTCATACCGGCAAAGGGCGCGGTATCGTCCGGTGAGCGGCCCAAGCTGGATTCCCGCTAGAAGCATGCAGGAATGACGATCGAACTGAAGGGCAATCGCTCGATTTGGGTCAAAATAACAGCTTAGCTGTTCACTGGTTAATTGGCTTGTGCCGGTCACCGATTACTGTTCAGGTGCTTGACGAAAAAACTGATGACCGCTTTGCGCGTTTCATTCGCATTATCGGGACTCGGAACAATGCTGACCATCCCGCCGCGTCCCCCGTGCGCAAAGGGATCGAAGAACTGCCTTGCGGGACCCTGGTAATCGAAGGCATGGGTAGCGCCCTCTACATAATGGACTGTCACCTGCTCGCGCGCCGCAGCTGGCCACGTTGCGATGAGCGCGTCACAGGAATGTTTGCCTTCCTCATAATCATCTTTAGTGCCGACGTGGATAAGCATGGGCGATGTGCTCATCCAGGTTTGCGCATTATAGTAGGCACTTTTGGGGTTCTTCACGCTGCGAGCGATATTGGAGCAAGCCGGGTAGAGAGGCGCGAAAGCTACCGGTCTGGGCACATCTTTTCCCAGGCACTCCTGCACCAGTTCGCTCGACAGCAGTACCGTCATCATGCCGCCCCAGGAAAAGCCCATTACCCCCAACCGCTTACCGTCGATGTCGGGCTGCTTCCCCAGCCATCTGAGTGCCGCTATTGCATGCGGCATCGTTGCCTGGGGGCCCTCTTTCGGTCGACCGCCGAACTGGAACATCCTTATTTCCAGGGTTGCGATGCCGGCCTCCCGCAATGCAGTTGCGTAAAAAGCGCCTCGGGCGTCCATTCCTCCGCTGCCGTGCAGAATCAGCACAGCTGGCACCTTGGTCGCAGTTCCTTCAGGGCGGACAAATTGGGCAAAAACCTCATCTACCTGTCCCCAACCGGGGATTTCTGCGCCTGGAATCCCGACGGGCTCTCCAAAGGCCACCCTCCGTGCGGAACCAAATACTGATATTATGAGCGCAGTTGCGATGACCGCAAAGAGACGCAACCGTGGTACGCTTTGCCGATGTTCCGTAATTCCTGTGCGAAACGATTTCGGATTCATGGTTCACCCTTTAGGCCTTTTAGTACACATGCCAACATCTGCGCCGGCTGAAAGGGTCGCCACCTGCCATATTCTTTTCCAAAAGGGGGATAGGGGCCGGGAACTAATTCATTCTCACCAGACGCAAGCCCATGCCACTGCCCCCCATGCGGCCCCCCAGGCCGTGGGAGGAAGGGTCCCAGAATCCCCGGAAGGTGCAGCGCACCCATGTCGAGTCACGGGACCATGAGCCGCCGCGCATCACCCTGAATGAGCCGCCGCTGCTGGATATCGGGTTATTGCGCTGAAGCTTTTTATAGGCTTCCTCATCATATTGGTCCTCACACCACTGGAACACGTTTCCGCTCATATCGTATATCCCCAGGCCGTTCGGGGCCTTACTCCCAACGGGGTGGGTAGACCTTGCGCTGTTTGCGACATACCAGGCTACTGCATCCATGTCGTTCCCGCCGGCATACTTTTCAGGTTTCCCGCCGCTGCGGGCCGCATACTCCCATTCGGCCTCGGTGGGCAAGCGGAACTTGTTTCCGCTCTTCTCATTCAGTTTGCGTATAAACTCTTTGGCATCATCCCAGGACACTGTTTCAACCGGGTAATTATCTCCCTTCTTGAAGCCGGACGGATTATTTCCCGTAACTTTCTCCCACTGGCCTTGGGTTACGGTGTATTTTCCAATCCAGAAACCACTGACCGTCACTTCATGCACGGGTAACTCATTTGGTTTGCAATCGCCTGCCCACGGCCCGCAGCCCATCTGGTACGTTCCTCCTTCCACCCATACAAATTCCATCCCCGTGGTGGGATCTTTCCATTCCCGCCGTGTTGAGCTTGTCGTAATTGGTGGCGGTTTAAGCTGGGTTTCTGTCCCGGGCTTTGTTGGAGGCGCCGCTGCAACCCTTGCCAGCGTATAATTCATGGTCTCCTCTTTCCCAGCCTGGATTGTCACTGTGTCTTCCACCATCTCATATCCGTCAAGAAAGACTTTTAACCCAATGTTGCCGGGCGAAAGCCTACTGATTGTCATGGGCGTGGTCCCCTTCTGAGCCCCATTCACATATACAGTAGCTCCCGTGGGAGTCGATTTCACCCTGATTGAGCCGGTTTTTGGCGTTTCAGACTCCTGCGGCACGGTGGCGGGACCAGGCCCGCCCGCTATTTGGATCGATCCCTCCCCCTCATTGGTCACTTTGAAATAGAATTTTTCCGTCAGGCTATCCATTTTCCACGGAACTTGGACACCTCCCGTCTTCGTTTGAACATCTTTGCCCACTTCTCTGAATACGTCTTCAATGTCGAGGCCGGGCTTCGTAATGACGCGGGCAAGCGATTCGGTGTAGGGGCTGTTCTTGCCTGTGCCGTCGGCTGCGGTCTTCCCGGGACCGGTTGCATAGGCAATCATGGTTCCGCTCGGAGCATCCATAACGGCCAGACCTGATTCCGTACCCCGCAATCCCTTATCTCCGAAGGGGTTGTTGCGGCAGGCATCCAGGACAATGATATTGATCTTGGTTCCCGATGCATTCATATCCTCAAGCACGTTGTCAACATTGACCAACTCATACTTGACGTCCGTCTTCGATACGACGTTGGCGGACGTTGGTATAAGATAATTCCTGCCGTCCATCTGGACCCCATGCCCGGAGTAGTAAAGGAAGGCAACTCTTTTACCCCTTATGGACTCCCCGAATTTGCGGATAACGTTGTCAAGCCCGGCTTTGTCCAGATTGGTCTGGGCCTTGCCTCCCACCAGTTCGAACCCGAGGCTTTTGAGCGCATCCGCCATAACGACGGCATCATTGATTGTATTCGAAAGTGGAGTCGCATTCTTATAAGCAGCGTTGCCAATTACCAGGGCTACGCTGTCCCCCGTTAGAGCAGAGGTTTCACCACGCCGTATTATCCCCCTGTCATTTGCGGCGTGGGAGGGTGCAAACAGCATCCCCAGGCATATTGATGCCAGAACAAGGATACTCAGCAACTTTCCAGCCATGGTCCGCCTCCTCGAGTGCTTGTGTCCGTGCATGGATATGACAATACTCCTGAGTCTAACAGGCAGGGTACAATCGTAAGGCTCGTCATGTCAAAGGGATAATCATTGTTGGATATCTATCCAAAAATGCACGATATTTGGCCTTTCAAAAGCGTCTCGAAACGATCACATAATTGCAAGCACCCCTAAATGGTGAAAAGAGCTTTTGGTTACATCCACCTTCTGGAGTATTATCTGAAATATTTACCAAGTGCATTCGTTTTTTTGGTGTGATTCGGGCAGATGCCGGCTCCGGTCGTGAATTCAAAAGGAGTGAAAATGGCGAAAACACTAAACTTGATCCGGGTGTTTTGCTTCATTGTTGTGCTTGTGGGAGCAGGGGTCGTCGCCGCTTTTTCCCAACCCGACATTCTCAGCGCCAGGATTGGTGTAAGTATTGATTCCGGGGAGCAATCAGTTCGGGCTAGGGGGCAGGAGAAGATCAAGCCCGGGGACCGGCTTCGTATCTATGTACAAACTGAAGTGGCCTGCCATGTTTATGTGGTCCATACCGACCGTAAAAAGGCAACCCTATTGGGAGCGTTTGACGCGACGAAACCCGGTGTCAAGCTGGTGCTGCCCAGTCCCTCGGAATTTTATCAAGTAGACGGGAAGAGCCCGATTGAAGTCGTTACTATCATCTGCAGCACCGTCGAACTCAATGATATTCCGGCCCTGTTTACCTCTAAAGCGGCATACGAGAGCTGGGCTCCTATGGAAGAGAAGCTCCTCAAACAGGGAAAGATCGATCTCAGCGAGAAACCGGAAAAGCCTTCTCCTATCGCCGGAAATGTGCGGGAGCTTACCGGCAGCAATAGGGATGAATCCTTTATCCGTGGACTTCCAATTTATAGTGGGAATACCATTATTGTGAAGCGGTATGAATTTAACGTTAAAAAGTAAGCAGCTGCTAAGATTCATCGCTGTGATGGCTACAGTCCTGATCATGACTGTATCATCTGTGATTTTGGGCTTAAGCGTCGTTTGGAACCAGTATGATTTCAAGATTCTGGATCTTTTCTACCGTCAGGCGGTAAAGAATGGTCACGGCCCGAAGCAATCCCCGTTGGTGACTATCGTCACCATTTCGGACGCGACCTATGATTATTTCGGGAATAGTACTTTGGACCGAAAGTTTGTGGCCGAAGTAAACGAAGCCTTGTCCCGGCTGGATGTGGCCGGTTGCGCCTATGACCTCATTTTCGCTCGATCTGCCGATGCCGATTCCGATCTGAGGCTCGCCGAGTCAATAGAAAAACTCGGTTCGGTGTGCCTGCCGATTGGTCTCACGTACGCCGATACCCCCTCGCCATTTCGATGGGAGAAGAGAAGATCATTTGATGAATTCCGCTCCAAGTCTCTCAGAAAACCAATAGAGCAAGGGCAGTCAAGGCCTTACTATGGCACAAAGGCCCTTATGCAATCGGATCGGTTTTCCGAAGTTGCCCGCAGCTTCGGCCATGTTAGCGTTCTGAGCGATCCTGACGGAGTTGACCGGCATGCAATTATGTTGCTCAAAGTCGGCCAGGATTACTTCCCGACCCTTAGCCTCGCTCTATTCCTGGATTATGTGAAAGTCCCTCTCGAAAAGGTTGTAGTGGAGTGGGGCCGAAGGATTATCATTCCGACCCTTGAAGGGAGCGGTTTGGAGCAGGATGTTGTCATCCCCATTGATGACCGTGGGCGCACATTCATTCCTTTCCCCCAGAATTGGAAAAGCTCGTTCGTGAAAATCGAATCCGTTGCACTCCTAAAGTTTGTGGAGTCTGAAAACCTCCTGGGAAATCTTATTGAAATGTTTGAGGGCAGGTTGGTATTGATCGGCGACATCTCGACCGGAGTCTCCGATCTCGGCCAAACCCCGCTTGCCAGCCATGAGCCGCTCATTCTTGTCCATGCCTCTTTGCTCAACGGAATGCTCACCAACAGTTTTTATGATCAATGGACTTCTAATCACGTACTGGCGCTGATATGGCTGGCCGGCACCCTGCTTGGGCTTGCCGCATGTCTGAGATCTTCCTGGGCGCTCTATGGGAGCGGCATAGCCGTTTCGGCAGCAATCGCCGGACTCACCTGGCTTGAATTCATTCATTTTCACCTGGTCCCCATAGCTACAGTGGCGGGCAGTGTTCTCATTTTCTTCTTTGGATTGGTGGCCGCCGTCGAACTGGCGGTTGGAAAAGAGCGCTCTTTCATTAGAAACGCTTTCTCCAGATATGTTCCGGAGATGGTGGTTGACGCTCTTATTTCCAATCCACAAATGCTCAAATTGAGCGGCGAGGAAAGAATAATTACCGTGCTTTTCTGCGATCTCGCAGATTTTACTACGATCTCGGAAAACCTGCCCCCGGCCCGGTTGGTGCATCTACTGAACCAGTACCTGACGGAGATGACCGCAATCATTTTGACTCACGGAGGGATCATAGATAAGTTCGAAGGGGATGCCATCATGGCGGAGTTCGGAGCGCCGCTCCCCATGCCGGATCATGCTGAAAGGGCGGTGAGAGCCGGTCTTGAGATGCAGAAACGACTTCAGGACCTGCGTCCGATCTGGAGAAACAACGACCTTCCAGAACTCCAATGTCGAGTGGGGATCAATACCGGTCAGATGATTATCGGCAATATGGGCTCGGACCAGGTTTTTGACTACACGGTAATAGGTGATGCAGTAAATATCGCATCCCGGCTCGAAGGTGCAAATAAGTACTATAATACACATTTGATAATTTCAGAATATACGCGTCAGGCTCTGCCGCCGGGCGGCTTCAGGACACGGGTTCTGGACTTGATTAAAGTTAAAGGCAAATCTAAGCCCGTGAAAGTTTATGAGGTTTACGGGGAAGTATGCTCTCCGCTAACCCCGGAGGACGAGAGGTACTATGTAACATACCAGGAAGCCATGGAACTCTATTTTGAAAGACATTTCGACAGGGCAGGAGAAAAATTTCGGGCGGCGTTGAACATCAGACCTGACGATCCTGCCTCTAATGAAATGCTCAATCGCATCAGAAATCTTCAAGGGCAAGACTTGCCGCCAGAGTGGGATGGGTCAATCTCTTTGGCCAGTAAGTAACCAGCATAAAAAATGGCGCCTCAATAATGCGCACTTTAGAAACTCAATATTACTCTCCTCTATGGCGTTATGGAGGGGACGGTTGCCAGATTAACATATTGGTATCATTATCGTTATGCACCCCGGCCTGAGCAGAATTCTCCATGCTGGCAAGCCATGCTATAAGAGTTTCCTTTCCCTAAATTGACCATATATAGGGTTCATCCTCCAGGAGTCAGGACGACGGCACCCATGGTCTGTCGGTTTTCGATTCGACTATGGGCTTTAGAAGCTTGACTTAGCGGGAACGCTTCGATGGCGGGGATGATGGTGCGGCTTTGAATTTTTGCGAACAATTGATGGGCAAGGCGGAGAAAGTTGGAACGATCGTCGAAGTAGTCAAAACACACCGGGGCCGACACGGTCAGGGACCGCTGCTTTAACACACCAACGTCCAAAGGCATAACCTGTCCGTTGCGGTCGCCGATGACGGCGCAGTGGCCGAAGCGGGACAGGCAGGCGAGAGCGGCATCGAGCCCCCGCGCGCCGCTGCTGTGGACCCAATTGTCGACCCCGAGACCATTGGTGATGCGCATCACTTCGGATGTTGCTGAGGTGTCGTCTGCGACCACGATGGGGTAGTCGCAGCCGTGGTCTCGGCTGAACTTGGCTTTATTGGTAGTAGATACAGTGCCAATGACCGTGAGGTCCATTGATTTGGCCCATTGGCTGAGCAGGTGACCCAGTCCGCCGGCTACTGCCTGGATCAGGATCGTCGCGCCCGGGGCGGCTCTGAACACCCGGCTAAGCAGTAACCCAGCCGTAACGCCCTTGAGCAAGGTGGAAGCGTCAATATCAGATACGCCGGCGGGCACGGGTATGCAGGCGTCGGCATTGACACAACGGATTTCGGCATAGGATCCGGGTTTTCGGCTCACATAGGCGACGCGGTCGCCCGGGAATAATCCGTTGACCTGGTCTCCCACGTCGATGATCTCACCCACACCTTCCACACCCGGGGTCCCCGGCAAATCAAAACCTGCCGAGGTTCCTTGGCGATGCTGGATGTCTATGTAATTGACTGCAATCGCCGTCTGGCGGATACGCACCTGCCGGGGGCCTGGTGCAGGAACCGTCACATCTCCAAGGGTCATGACCTCTGGAACACCGGTGGACGCCACCACCAGTGCCTTGGACGGCAGGTACTCGTCGCGAGCGGCCGCAAGAGCTGCGGTCGCCTCCGTATGGCCGGGAGGCTGCGGTCGCCCCTCTTTCTCGGCCAGAAACCTCCGCAGCCCCGAAAATCCGTCCTCATAGATTTTCTGGCCAATCATCTTTTCCAGCTCCGCGGCGCGATGGTCCGGGGCACGAAACTGCGAGCGCCAGTCCCAGAAGGTCCGGCCGCCGTCGGTCACCGGCTTGAGTCGAACCGTGGCCACGTAGTCAAAAAGCGGCAGGGATGAGTCGAGGATACAGTAACTAAATGTGTGCTCGCGGTCGCTGAGACGCAGCAGTTGCTCACGAAACTCGGCGCCGTCGGTGAGGCTGAATCGTCGCACACCTCCGACGACGTCGCCGTCGAGATCGTTTTCCATCCGGCTGCTGGCCACTGCTGGATGCCACCGGTGGTGACTGTTGAAATCACGCAGCGCCGCCCATACCTCATAGATTCGGGCGTCAATTACTGCCGATCGAATGACGGAGACTTTCATCTTTTTCCATAACGTTTCTTCAATGCGTCGAGCCCGGTCTGAAACAGACCGTTGCCGACGGTCTCAGATAGCTCAGCCACCTTTTCCAGCGGGCAATCGAATTCCGCAGACCACTCGATGAAGCAGCGGTTGCCCTCGGTGACGGGAAACAGCCGTAAGGAAGAAATATAATCGCTCAGTTCCAGAGGACTGTCCAAGATGGCAGAGGTGCAGGTGTAGTCGAAATCCGATAGGGCCAGCAGTTTTTCCCTGACCCGGGCACCGTCCTTGAGCTGGAAGTTTCGCACGCATCCGACCTTGTCACCCGGTTGGCCATTTTCGATGCGGCTCGATGAGATCGACGGGTGCCAGTTGGCCATCCCGTTGAAATCTCGAAGGTCCCGCCACACCCTATCTGCCGGGGTGTCCAAGACCGTGGACCGATACACTTTGATCATGGATTACTTCTCCTTGGCCCCCTCGGGGCGGCCCTTCTGCAGTTTGTCCAGCAGTTGCGCGAGCTTGCTTGGGTCGCTGATATTGATACCAATTTCATTCAACAAGTGATCCACGATAGGCGCCTGTGCGCGGTAGCGCAAGGCGCTGCTGACGAGCCGATCGGTGAGACCACCTTCGCTTTCCGGTGATCCGCCGCCGGCCGGCACGGTCAGGCCGTCGAGGTGGACCACCTTTATCCCCTCGATCTTCTCCAAGGGTTTGACGCTCTCGCGGATGATCGCGTCGAGTTTTTCCACCAGGCGCAACCGCAGAGCTGAAGCCCGGGCATCCGGACTGGCGATGTTGTTAGCCTCGGCCATGAGCCTGACACCCTCGGATTCGACCTGATGCCGAATCCGATAGGCCTTGGAGCGGGTCTCCTCGGCCAAGGCAAAGGCATCGGCATCGATGCGCGCGATTTCCGCCCGACCGGCGGCCACCGCTTCTTCAGTAGCGATTCGGGTTTTTTGCCGAAGTTGATCTTTTTCCACCTCCAGGGCCGTCATGATCAGCTCCACCTCCTTTTTTCGATCCGCCTGGGCCCTTTCCCGTGCGGTAAAGATGGCCTCCTCCGCAGAAATGGCGGCCGCACGCTTCTCATCGGCCTTGGCACGCGCCGCTGTTTCGGCCTCGGAGGATTCGGCCACGGCAACAGTCCGGGCGTGCTCGGCCAGTTCAATCAATTTGCGCCGATCGATCTCCATGGCCTCGATGTCGCGCTGTTGTTCGATGCGGTCCTGCTTCAGCTGGCGTTCGGAAGCAATTCGGGCCTTCTCGATCTGCTCGCTGGAAATAATGTCAGCCACCTGTGAGTCGCGCTTGCGCTCGGCACGCTCGCGGGCTACCTCAGCCTGTTGCCAAGCCCGGCGGAACTCCAGATCCTTTTCCTGGGACAGGCGGGCGTATTCGCTCTCGCGTTCGATATCCAGGCTCAGTTTATCGGTTTCCAGGTTCTTGGAACGGATCTGGATCAGGGTGTCCTGTTCGATGTCGTTGCGCGTTTTCTTGCGTCTTTCGATCTCGTCCGTCAAACGGGTCAATCCCTCGGCATCAAAGGCATTGGAAGGGTTGAAGTACTCCATGTCGGTCTGGTCCAGGTCGATCAAGCTGGCGGATTCAAGTTCGACCCCATTCTTAATCAAAGACTCGGCCACCGCCTGTCCCACGGCCTTAATGAACTGGCCGCGTTGTTCGTGGAGCATTTCCAAGGTCATGCCGGCGGCCGTGGCCCTGATGGCATCGACGAATTTGCCCTTCATCATCTCGCGCAGTTCGTCGGGCTTTCCCGTTTTGCGCCCGAGGGTCTGAGCGGCGATGGTGACGGAATCGACCTCTTTTCGGACACGAATGTAAAAATCCACGGCCACGTCCACGCGCATGCGGTCCTTGGAAATCAACGCTTGTTCCTTGTCGCATGTCACCGACAGGCGCAGGGTGCCGAGATGGACTTCTGTGACATCGTGAAAAATCGGAATAACGAAGGCGGCGCCATCGATGACGACCTTCTGCCCCCCCAGTCCGGTGCGAACAAAAGCGATCTCCTTGGACGATCGACGATAAAAGGACCGGACAAACCAGATCCCCACCGCGATAAGGATTATGGCGATGATGACCGCCAAAATAACCCATGCGTAGATAGTCATGGCATTCCTCCTATTGGCTACACTCTTACTCTCGCCGGCTAATCCTACGACTCTGCATCAGCGCTGTTTCTGTCGAACGCTCTCTGCGGGCGACCCTCAGTGGCGCTTGATGTTGAGAAATTCCCTTGTTTGTGCGGTGAGCGCCTTCTCGGTGGGCAGCCGTTCCATCGAGGACGCGCCGTAGAACCCGTCGCACTCCGGGCAGCGCTTCAGAACGTACTCGGCATCCTCGGGCATGGAGATCGGCCCACCGTGGCACAGGGTGATAATGTCTCGGCGCTTTCTCAGCGCCGCTTCGCTCCACCCATTGATTAGATCCACACAATCGTCCAGGGTCTTGGCCGTTCCGGCTCCGATGTTGCCGCCGGTGGTCAGCCCCATGTGGCAGACGATAACATCGGCGCCGGCCTCCGTCATGGCGATGGCATCATCTTCAGAGAACACATACGGAGTGGTCAACATGTCTTTTGCGTGTGCCATCCGGATCATGTCCACCTCAAGCCCGAAGCCCATCCCGGTCTCCTCCAGGTTTTGCCGGAAGATGCCGTCGATGAGACCCACCGTGGGAAAATTCTGCACTCCGGCGAACCCAACGGCCTTGAGCTGGTCAAGAAAGGAGTCGAAGATGCAAAAGGGGTCGGTTCCGTTCACGCCCGCCAGTACCGGGGTGTTACGGGCGACCGGCAGCACTTCGCAGGCCATCTCCATCACGATTTCGTTGGCGTTGCCATACGCCATGAGCCCGGCAAGCGACCCCCGGCCGGCCATGCGGTAGCGGCCTGAATTGTAGATCACGATCAGGTCGATGCCGCCGGCCTCCTCGCATTTGGCCGAAAGCCCGGTGCCGGCGCCGCCGCCGACGATGGGCTGTCCGCTACGGATTTTGGCGTTGAGTCGATCCAGGATCTGTTGTCGAGTAAAGCGGGCCATGGAAATCTCCTTAAAATCAGTGTCCGGAAGAACCGGAAGAAACAATTTCCAAAAAGTGATCGACCAGGGCCGTAGCGAAGGCCGGATCGTTGATGTTCATGTCGAGTTTGATCAGCCGGCGATTGGGCCCCGGCCGAAATTCGCTTTCCAGGGTGTCGAACAACATGCGGTCGGCCGCCGGGTCGTGGAAAGGTTTGCCGGGAGCATCGATTAACGAGACTCCCTTCAAGGGCAGCAGGAACCGCACGGGCCCCTCCATCTGGTTTAGCTTGGCGGCGATGAAGCACCCGATTGCCTGGTTTTCCTCCGCAGTCGTGCGCATTAGGGTGACTTGGGGATTGTGTTGATAAAGGTTCCGGTTCTCATATTTCTGCGGCACGGTGTCGATGGCTTCGAAATTGACCATGTCCAGCGCCCCGCAGGAACCGACGTAAGGGATCTGACTGCGGATGACGGCCCCCATGCGATCCTCGCCGGCGCTCATTACACCGCCCATTAGGAAATCAGCCACTTCGGTGGTGGTCACGTCGATGACGCCTGCCAGCATGCCGGATTCGACCAGTTTCTCCATGGATTGGCCACCCGTGCCGGTGGCATGGAAGACCAGGCAGTCGAAGCGCATTTTCAGCGCTTGGGTGACCGCCTGGACGCAAGGGGTGGTGACTCCGAACATGGTCAGCCCGATAGCCGGCAGGCGGGAGCTCTCCACATCTTGCCGAAACCCGATCATGCCGGCCAGAGCGTGGGCCGCGTTGGACAACACACTGGCTGAAATGCGGTTGATGCCGGCCACGTCGGTGACCGAATACATCATACAAATGTCCGAAGGGCCCACATATTGTCGGACATTGCCGGAAGCGACTGTGGAAACCATCACCTTGGGTACGCCCACCGGCAAGCTTCTCATCGCCGGGGTCACCAGGGCAGTGCCGCCGCTGCCCCCAGCCGAGATGATGCCGCCCACGTCGCGGCGCCCCGCCATGAAGCGGGTGAAGGCATGGGCCATTCCAGCCACTGCCGTGCCACGGTCGCCGGTAAACACGGCCCCGGCGCCTCCCGGATGGTGTCGGGCCACTTCTGTGGGACCGATGGACGCAGGCGATGGTTTCCGCGAAGTGGACAAATCTACCGTGATGGTTCGCACGCCCAACCGATCCAGGCAGGATTTAATGAACAGAAGGTCCTGGGACTTGGTGTCGAAGGTCCCGACAATGTAGGCGGCCCTGTCGATCGTGTCGGCCACTGACACCTGCAACAACGTCGATCGCGTTTTGCTCACGGGCGGAGCGGACGAACTCCTTTGCAGCGCCCGAACGTCGGCAAGTCCGGCACCGCTCCAAAGCGTCGGGGCCTCGGCCCCCACAACGGTTTCGGGGATCTCTTCCGCTGCGGGCTTCTCCGGTTTTGCTGCTGCTTCCGCTTCCACGGGCTGCTCCGCGGGGAGTTCGCCACTGCCAGCGGTCACCCCCAGCAGTTGCTGCAGCAGGTGCTGGTCGGCCGCCAGGGTGCCGGCCGGCAATTCCCGGGCGATTCGGCCGTTGACGAAAATGTAGGCGCGGTGCGCCAACGATTGAGCCATCTCCAGATTCTGCTCTACCAGCAAGATGGCCATGCCGCTGGAACTTAGTTGGCGGCAAACCCCCTCCACCCGTTGGATGACCAACGCGGACAGGCCTTCGGAAGGTTCGTCCATGAGGAGCAGCAGCGGATTGGTGACCAACGCGCGGCCGATGGTCAGCATCTGCTGTTCGCCGCCGCTGAGGAGGGTGCCGGAAATATGGGTTCTCTCTTTTAATTCCGGGAACAGATCGTAGACCGTCTCGGGCGACCACAGAGAGTTCGCCCCGCTTTGGCGCCAAGAGAAAAGCAGGTGTTCATCCACTGTCAAAGAGGGAAAAAGTATCCGCCCTTGAGGCACATATCCAATGCCCAGGTTGGTAACTTCATGGGTGGGCATATGGACTGTTTCCTGGTTTTCGAAAAGGATCGATCCTGTTCTGGATACCGGCGGCAGCCCCAGGATCGATTTCAGCAGAGTGGTTTTGCCCATGCCGTTGCGTCCGACGACGACGACCAGCTCACCCGGATTGACGTATAGATCGACTCCCTGAAGGATATGGCTCTTGCCATAGTAGGCATCAAGGTGTTCTATTTTCAACAGGGGCTCGGGCATACTTGCAATCTTCATGAATGCCGGCTCAGGGTGTAAATCTCCTGAACCTTGGGATTGGCTTCGATCTGCTCAGGGGTGCCCTCGGCAATGATGGCGCCATGGTGGAGCACCGAGACCCGGTCGGCAATGCTGAATGCCACATCGATGTCGTGCTCGATGATCACCACCGTAATTTCTGATTTCAGGCTCATGATCAAATCGGTCATAAACCTCCGTTCAGCTACCGAAAGCCCCGCCATGGGTTCATCCAGCAGCAGTATCCTGGGTTCATGAGCCAGGGTGATGCCCAACTCCAGCTGGCGGTGCTCACCGTGGGAAAGCTCATCGACTACGACATCGAGCTTGTTCTCCAATCCAACCCGATGGGCAATCTCGGCGATGTGCCGGCGTTGGTTCCGAAGTTTTTGCCAGGCACGAAACAGCGTGGCGGCGATAGAGGCCTTTTTTTTCCACGTGTGCCAGGAAGCCAGAAAAAGATTCTCCTGGACGGTCAACTGCCGGAAAAGGTTAGAGGTCTGATAGGTTCTGCCCAGTTGGGAGTCAATTCGTTTCTGGACGGGCTCATGGGTGATGTCTTTGCCGAAGAGCAAAATCCGGCCCTCGTCCAGAGGGATCTCACCGGTGACCAAATTAAAAAGGGTCGACTTGCCGGCCCCATTGGGCCCGATCAATGCGCGGCTTTCCCCCGTCATGACGGTGAGGTCGACCTTATCGACCGCAACGATCCCGCCGAAGGACTTGGATATCCTCTTTAGATCGAGAGCCTGCATGTGATCGAGCCCTACGGAGACTCCTTCCTTTCGGTCGCGGTGGAGATCAGTCCGTCCAGCCTTTGTTCTTCTCCAGTTTTTCGACGTAGTCCTTCCCGAAGTATTTCTCGATCTCCTTAAAGTAGGAGGCCTTGTCTCCGGGCGGGTAGTCGCGGGTCGTCGCAGGAGCTGCCATGTATTTCTCCGGCATGTCCGCATAAGGCCCGAACTGTGAAACATCCTTGTAGGTTTTCACCGCGATGTTCATAAGCCGCCCGTCCTGCTTGACGACTTTCTTGATGTAAACGTTCTGCACCGGGTTGCCGTATTTGTCGAAGGAGAAGGGGCCTCGGGGGGACTCATCCGCGGTCATTTTTACGTTTCGGATAGCCGCGATAAAGGCCTTCGGGTCATCCACCTTGCCGTCGATCGCCTCCATCGCCTTGAAGGCCACGTTCACGGCATCGTATCCCTGGAGGGACATGACGCTGGGATAATGCCCGTAGGCTTTGTTGTAGCTCTCTCTGAACTTCACATTCGCCGGCGAGGGGTTGCCATCGTAGTAATGGAGGGAAGAGTAGACCCCGAGCAGCGTGTCGCCCATTTCCGCCAACATGGGGGTGATGGGAACGTTGGCCTGCCCCAGGATCTGCGGATAAAGCTTGTCCAGGCCGAATTGCTGCCACTGCTTGAAAAAGGCCACCACCTGAGCCCCGCCTGAATTGCAGAGCACGGCATCATATTCCTTGGCCATTCCCGCAAGTTTGGCCATGATGGAGCTCAAGTCCACGGCCTCAACCGGATGCCAGATCCGTTCAACCTTTTCGCCGCCGTTCTCCAGAAAGCCTCTGATGAAACCTGCGGCCTGATCCCACGGATAAGCATAATCCTGCCCCACGATGATGATTTTCTTATACCCTAGATCCTTCGCGCAGAACTTCCCGAAGTTAAAGATGACCTGCGCTCCGGTCCAGCCCGGGCGAACGAGGCTGTAGGTGGCTTTCCGCATGGTCATGTCCTCGGGCGCGGAGTACCCCACCAGGATGGGCACCTCTGGATTGCGGGCCGCCCAATCCACCGCGGCCATTCCCTCGTGGCCGAGGCTGGGTCCGATGATCAGATGCACCTTGTCCCGGTTCTTCAAGGAATCCAACTTGGTTCTCATCACTTCAACGTCAGCCTTCGTGTCCTCAGTGAAAATCTTGATTGGCGTCTCCTTGAATTTGTAATCCTTCTGGGAAAGCGCCAGTTTGACCCCATCGAGAACGTCTTGGCCGAATATGGTCGCCCATCCCGTGGTGGGACCGATCACCCCGATGCGGATTTCGCTAGCTCCATGCGCCGCGCCGAATGCCCAAACGACTACGAAGAAAGCCATCACAAGCTGAAGAATCCTTTTTCCAGTCATCGTGCTCCTCCTTTGGTGATTAGGGGTTTCTAAAGACCTCGGGCTTCTTCGAGAAGCCTGAGGGCCTCCGCTCCGGGTCCCGGTTTCGGGATAGGAAAAGCCGGTTATTCCAGTACTTCATCAGGGTTCCCACGATACCCTGCCGGGCGAACATGATCACAAGCATAAACAAGACGCCCATGATCAGCATGTAGCGATCGGTTATTCCGCTGAGCACCACATCCAGGGTCTTCAGAATAACGGTGCCAACGACTGCCCCGAGCAGGCTGTTGATGCCCCCCAGAATTGCTGCCAGAAGAGCCTCCACGTTCGCGGGCAGGGCAACCGAGTGGGGGTTGATCAGTCCAGTGAAATAGGTGAAAAACACACCTCCAAGGGCAGCCACCAGCGACGCGAAAACGAAGGCTGCGTAACGCAACAGGTTCACGCGAAATCCCAACATCGCCATTCGAGACTCACTGTCTCGCACACCTCGCAGCATGAGACCAAAGGGCGACCGCTTCAGCGCCGCCAGAAAAGACGCAGCTCCGCAAAAGAAAACGAGCTGGAAAAAGTAGAAGGCCGTCTTTGACGTTTCAGTCGATATTCCAAAAAAGGTCGGTGCGTAAATGTTCGTGATTCCGGTGTCCCCCTTGGTAACCGCGGACCACTGGTTGGCCAGCGCCCAGACCAACTGGCCGAGGACCAGAGTGAGCATCAGGAAGTAGATCCCGCGCACCTTGGCGACCAGCAACCCGAAAAGCCCCGCTGCAAGGACTGCAATGACAAGCCCCGCCAAAGGGGGAATGGGAAACGGGAATCCATAACGGGACTGCAAAAGAGCAACCGAATACCCGGAAATCCCAAAAAATGCGGCCTGCATGAGAGAAACCGCTCCCAGCTCACCAGCCAGGTAGGTCACACTCATCGTGAGCATCCCAAAATACATCACCCGTATGGACATCATCATGAAGTACTTGGAGCTGATCCAGGGAATGGCGATGATGATTCCGCAGGCAAGGGCACCGAGGAGCGCCCTCCTGAAACGATAGCCGCGTTCTTTTGTCATCTTTCCTTGCCGAAAAGCCCCCGAGGCCTTATGGACAGAATGACGGCCACTGGGAGAAAAAGTACAAAAAGAGAGAACTGCGGGATGAAGGCTGTCGAGAAGCTGTGAATCAACCCGGTGATCAGGGATCCGACAATGGTGCCGCCCAGGCTTCCCATGCCGCCGATGATGATGACAATGAGGGTCAGCGTGAGTATTCTCCAATCTTCTCCCACGACCAGCATGAGGAAGGTCCCGCCCACCACCCCGGATACGCCCGCCAGGAAACCGGAAAGCGTGAAGACAAAAGAAAAAAGGCGTCTGACATTAATGCCAAGTGCCGACACCATTTCAAAGTTGTCTACACCGGCGCGGATGGTGACGCCCAGTCGGGTCTTCTTGAGGAAAACCCACAAGGCCCCGATAATGACCAGGGCCAGGCCTACCGTGAAGATGCGGTATACTGGATAAATCGTGTCGAGCAGAGGAATTGAAACAGCGCCGTTCAGGGCTTCGGGAATGCTGATCGTTCTGGGGTAGCCCCCCCAGATGACGAGAACCAGATCCCCCACGATGATAGCGACCGACAGCGATATCAACGTCTCGATGAGGTCGTTGCCTCTAGCCCGACGCAGCAGGAACCGCTCTTCAATGAAAGCCAGCGCCGACGTCGCTACCCCGCCTGCAAGCACTGCCAGCAACCAGCTTCCGCTGAACTTCAGAACCGATAGGCCGATGAATCCGCCCGCCATGTAAAAGGCCCCATGGGTCAGATTGACCACCCTCATGAGACTGAACGAAAGGGTCAGGCCGCTGGCCGTTATAAACAACAGTGCTCCGAGAGTCAGACCGTTGAGTAGTGACATGAGGATGAGGGAAGACATGCAACCTCTTTATATGTACCCGGAATTATGCGGCGGTCTTGCCATTTTGACAGTCTTGGGACCCTTGAGCGGCATAGAGGTCGTCCCGCTGACCCCAAGAAGGTCTCCGTGGGGAGTCCCACGCGACCTGACAGAGGCAAAACCGTCGTCATGTTCATGAAAATGCCCCTTTTTTGAGCGTACCACGCCCTCCGCTGCTGCGTCAACAATTCTTCCATTGCGCTCGTCACCCGAACACAGCGCGGTAGTACTTAGCCAAGGGAAAGGCCGACGCCACATGGACGTACCATCTCCTCGCATGGTGAACGACTCTGGCTCCAACCTTGATAAGCCGCCCGATGATCGAGTCTATGGATTGGTCCGAGGATTACCGAAGCTTTAAACATCTCTCCTCTATGGCGTTATGGAGGGGACGGTTGCCAGATTAACATATTGGTATCATTATCGTTATGCACCCCGGCCCGAGCAGAATTCTCCATGCTGGCAAGCCATGCTGACATAGCTAGGGTCAACTCTTGGCTTGCTGATGCTCCGCAATTCCTGGGAACCCACAACCATAAGAAAAGCGCGCATGGCTCGCGCGCAGCATTGAACAAATGCCTCCAAATGGAAGGCCGGAGGCCCACATCGATACGTTCGGGGGGCGGACCACGCTAAAGCGTGCCTGCGCAAGGATTGAGCGGTCCCGATTGGCTAAGGGATTGGGATTTTGTTCTTAACCCTTCACCCCTCCGTGGCGCGTACAACCCGGCGAAACACCACTCCAAGATTGCCCAGCGCCGGGCCGGAGGCCCGCGTACAACCCGGCGAAACACCACTCCAAGATTGCCCAGCGCCGGGCCGGAGGCCCTCAGTCCTCGGTCTTCACCCCCGCTTCCAGCTCCCCGCTTCACGCTTCCTGCTTCCCGCTTCTTGCTTCACGCTTCACGCTCCCTGCTCCCTGCTCCTCGCTACCGTCTTTTTGCCGCTTCTCGTTGCCGCTTCTCATTGCCGTTTCTATTGCCGCCTCTCGTTGCCGTTTGGCAAAACAAAATCACTGTGCGCTACAATACCGCCGACCAATTGCAGATGTCGAAGGAATCGGGGAGTTGAAATTGGTTTCTCACTGTTCACTGTTCCTCGCGTAGCGATAGAACCAAGAGGAGTTATTTCTAATTGTTCACTGCTTCCTGCTTCCCGCTTCTTGCTTCACGCTTCCCGCTTCACGCTTCCCGCTCCCTGTTTCACGCTCCTGTTATCACCTGTTATCGCGGAGAATCTAATCCAAAATTACCAATTAAATCAGTTTGTTGTACTATCAGCCCCTGTATTTGCCCTGTATTTACAGGAATTACAGTAAGCGAATGAAACTCTTTGACAACTGAATATGAGTATCGGATTTTCACTTTTAGGCGCTTAAATCCTGAATCCGTGCTGTTTCTCTCGGAAGATTCCTCCGTGTTCTTCGCGTCTCCTTAGTGCTCTTCGTGACCTTTTTGGTTCCGTCTTCCTACCTCCGCTATCCGCTTTTCTCGCTTCCTGCTCCCGCTTCTCGCTTCGGGTCTCCGCGTCTCCGCGTCTCCGCGTGAAACAAGGCTTTCTCTCTTTCCCTTCCGCCCTCCCTCAGTCCTCAGTCCACAGTCCTCAGTCCTTTCCCTTCCGGCCTCCGGCCTTCGCTCGAAGTTGAACAGGGAGTAGTTCGCCGGAGACCTGGAAGCGGCAAACCCGTTCAAAGCGGCTTCAAGGGAATCGGGCCGCTTTGCGCCGCCATCGCTTAAGTCGATAAGAAAATTGCCGTAGCCAAAAGATCTAAGAACAGGAAGCTGCTCCAGCCAGCTTACGGGCAGGTCGGCGTAGATTTCTACGCAGCCGGGCTTCTTGATCAGGTGGTAGACCTCGTTCCGCGGGCTCAGAAACGGCCGGTCATGATGGAGGGCCGGGGTCAGGCGAGACGTGAAAAGCGGCGGCCGGCAGTAGACCGTAAGAACGAGTCCGGCGCTGAATCTTTTATGCGCAAGTTCCTTTAATTCTTCCTTCGTGATCTCAAGGGAAACGACGCTCCACCTGCATCCCAGCTCAACGGCCTGCGCGAATGCAGCGCTGTTTCGAAGGTTTAGCCTCGATCCGGCGACGAGGCGCACTCCCCCGCCCCGCCCCGTCAGATCGAAATGCCCCCAGTTATTGACCTCCCACAGCAAGAAACCCTTTTTGATAAACCACGTGACGGCGGCCCTGAAATATTCAATGTCCTTTTGAGCAATGACAGTGGGCAGGGAAAACCCGAGTTTCTTCATCTGGGAAGGTGAAAACCTCTGTTTGGCGATTCGTTCCAGGTTATTTTTTGTCGCGCTCAGCAGGACCATTGCAGCATGAGAGCGCAAGGCCGGCACCAGTTCGTTTCCAGAGTCCACTTTGACGATCAGGGTTTCATTTTGCCTTGTTTGTGCTTCAACAGGTTTTTCGAGATCGTCAAGAATTTTTTGGCGGTGTGGAAATTTAGATTTTGCGTGAAAAGGCGCTGGAACTTCCTCCCTTATTGTTCTCCATATTGCGGCGGCGGATTCCGATTTTGCCCCGACCTTGAAAAGCCTGTCCCCGGAATGAAGTGGTTTTGAACAGGCAAGATATACCTGGGCGCCGGCTTGTGCTGAAAGAATGTCTTTGCCTGCGCCGTCAAAGAGTTGCGATACCGTAAAGGCCTCCTGCTCCCTGCCTATGGAGGATTCCGGGCGAAACCGGTCTCCTTTTGCAATCGGCCAGCGCAAATCGATCAAAACGCGGTTTCCCTGAACGGACTTGACCGTGGCCGACCATGCGCCGCTTGAGCCCGACCGGTGCGGCGTGATAATTTTCCCGGCGCTCGTCTCTTCCAGATGCCCGGAGCTCAAGCGTCTTGAAGGGGCCTGTGCGATCAATTCCTGTGCACTAATCAAAGCTTGCCGTTCTTCGTCTGCGGATTCGGCGTCCAGAATCAGGCGGTAGGCCTTTACGACGCCGGCGACCCAGGCCGCAGGCTTCATTCGGCCTTCTATTTTGAAGGCGGCGATTCTTAGCCGTTTGAGTCTAAGCATCAGCGGCAGGGCGCATAAATCGTTGCACGAAAGGAAAAACCCCTCTTTGTTACCCTGGCGGAACCTCAGACGGCATGGCTGAACGCACTCACCTCGAAGACCGCTTCGCCCGCCTCGGAAGCTGCTTGCCAAACACAGGCCGGAGTAGGAATAACAGAGCGAGCCGTGAATGAAGATTTCCAGTTCGGCCTGTGTTCCCTGGCATATTTTTTCGATCTCCACAAGACTCAGTTCGCGGGCAAGCACCACCCGGTCGGCGCCCATTGCCTGAAGAGCATTTACACCGGCTGTATTATGAGCGGCTGCAAGCGTGCCGGCGTGCAGCTTAAGACCGGGGAACCAGCGGCGGACGAGATGAAAAATCCCTGCGTCCTGAACTATCAGACCATCGGGTTTTAGAGATGCAAGTGAATTAAGGGTGTCAAGCAGTTGGGGGACCTGGCTTGAAACGATCTGGCTGTTCAAAGCAACGTAAATGTGAACACCCCGTTTATGTGCAAACGGCATGAGCGCGGCGAGTTCCTCGAGGGTAAAGTTGGCCGCCGTCGCTCTGGCGCTGAACTTCTTCAGACCTAGATAGACCGCGTCCGCGCCACTCTGAATTGCACGAAAAAATGATTCGACATTACCGGCCGGGGCAAGGAGTTCGGGTTTGGGGTTCACTTTGATTACCTGTAAAATCCTATGGGCTTATCTAATCGTAAAGTATAATTAGCAGTTTCCGATTCGGAAAGGAGGCATTTCCCCCTCCGGCCAGGAAATCATGGGCTTGTGCGGAGGCGTACATCGGTACCGCCTCGCGGAGCGTAGAGATCCTGCTTCTGCCGCCGCCGAAGGCAGTGGCCAAGTCGGCAGGCGGTCCCACCGCCCCAAAGTATAGAGCGCAACTTTTCGCCTATGCCGCCCCGAACACCCGTTGAAAAATAGCGTCCAGGTATTTTAGGTGATAGTTCAGATCGAATATGGAATCGATCTCTTTTTCTTCGAGCATGCCGGCCACCCGCTCATCGCCCTTGAGTTCATCTTTGAGGTCGCCGCCCTTGCTCCAGACTTCCATCGCGTTCTGCTGAACTATGTGGTACGCCTCTTCTCTGGTTATCCCTTTCTGAATCAAAGAAAGCATCACCTGCTGCGAGAAGTACAGGTTTCCGGAAATGGACATGTTGCGTTTCATGTTGTCTGCAAACACGACAAGCCGGTCCACAACGCGTGTGAGGCGCGTCAGCATGTAGTCGAGCAGAATTGTGGAATCCGGACCGATAACACGTTCGACGGATGAATGGCTGATGTCTCGCTCGTGCCACAGCGCCACGTTTTCCATTGCGGCCAGGGCATTGCCCCGAAGCACGCGCGCCAGGCCGGAGAGGTTCTCCGAGGAAATCGGATTGCGTTTGTGGGGCATCGCGGACGACCCCTTCTGGCTGGGTGAAAAATACTCTTCGACCTCCCTGATCTCGGTGTGCTGGAGCAGGCGGACCTCGGTTGCAATCTTCTCGATCGAACACCCGATTATGGCAAGTGTCGAAAAAAACTGCGCGTGCCTGTCGCGCTGGATGATCTGCGTGCTGACCGAAGCTGACTTTAGTCCAAGGCGCGCGCAAACGGCTTCCTCGATTTCCGGGGCGGTATTTGCGAATGTGCCGACAGCGCCGGATATCTTTCCCACCCGAATGCTTTCCCGGGCCTGGAGCAAACGGTCCCGGTTGCGCGCCATTTCCGAATACCAGACCGCGAGCTTGAGCCCGAACGTGATCGGTTCGGCGTGAATGTTATGGGAGCGTCCGATCTGAACCGTGTTCTTGAACTCAAAGGCCCTCCTTTTCAGTACCGAAAGGAGCATCTCTATATCTTCCAGAAGGAGGCCGGACGCCTCTGTAAGCAGTAGCCCGAAGGCGGTATCCAAAACATCCGAGGATGTAAGGCCCACGTGGATAAAACGGGACGAAGGACCGACAAGTTCAGCCACGCTCGTAAGGAATGCAATAACATCGTGCTGTGTCTCGCGCTCGATTTCCTCGATTCTTTTAACGTCGAAACCGGCCTTTTCCTTTATAGTTTTAAAGTCTTCAGCAGGAATCCCGCCTCTTTCGAAGAGCGCCTCGCAAACTGCAAGCTCGACATCCAACCACTTGCGGTATTTATTCTCAAGCGTCCAAATCCGTCCCATTTCAGGACGAGTGTAGCGTCCGATCATTTTTTTCTCCCGGGATGCAGGTGAATTAATCTCAAAGTAGTTCTTATTTTGTCCTCAGAGGCAGAATAATTCAAAAACGCCCGAAACACAAACCGGGTGATTGGGGTCTTATGCCGTATTTAGGCGCTCATATGTCAATTGCAGGCGGAATTCACCTGGCTTTCGACCGCCTTAATGAAATCCATGGTAACGCCATGCAGATTTTTATCACTAACCAGAGGCAGTGGCGTTTGGGCAAACTCAGCCCCAGGGCGATTGAGCTTTTCAAAAACAGCTGGGAACAAAACGGCGGTATTCCGGTTGGAGCACATGACATCTATCTAATCAATCTCGCCGCAAGAGACGAACTGGTTCTTGCCAGGTCGCGCACCGCTTTTGCCGAGGAACTGGTGCGCTGCGCCAGCCTTGGGATACAATACCTGATCATGCATCCGGGCGCGCACCTTGGTGAGGGAAAAGAGGCGGGTCTCTTTCGTTTCGTAGAAAATCTGGACCGCGCAATTGAAAGTTCCGGGGTCGAGTCGGTCTGCGTACTTATCGAAAATACGGCCGGCCAGGGATCGAGCCTTGGATCGAGCTTCGAGGAAATCAATTTTATTTTGAAAAATTCACGATTCGGCGAAACGCTGGGGGTATGCTACGATACCTCTCACGGATTTGCGGCGGGATACGACATGCGGGACGAGGAGGCCTACGGTCTTACAATTTCAAGATTTGACCGGGCAATCGGAATCGGGCGGATCAGGTTCTTTCACCTGAATGATTCCAAGCGCGAACTTGGCTCCCGCGTCGACAGGCATGAACACATCGGCAAGGGCAAAATCGGATTGAATGGGTTCCGGCTCCTGCTGAACGATCCCAGGTTCCGCGATCACCCAATGGTCCTTGAGACCCCCAAAGGGAAGGACCTAAAAGAAGATAAAGAAAATATGGGGGTCCTGCGGTCCCTTCTGGGACCCGGCAGCGGGCGCTAATCTCTCAAAATGCTTTCCCGTGTATTTTTGCCCCATCCTGATATTTTCACGCCTGTTTCCGTTACGAAAGTGGGCGTCACATTTACCCCGACTTTCCTTCCAGCGGCCATGTGTTTGCCAAGCATTTTTTCGCCTGCCTCGCATGTTTGAGAACCTATATCCTTGCGGGCCATGGCATTATCGAGAGCGATTTTCCGTTTTTTCGAACAAAGGATCTGTACGCTCTTCTCGTGAGAATGGTGATGGATGTTAAGGGGGTAGAGAAATATATAAAGAGTGTAGTTGGTCTGGCTCTTTAGCCAGTCGTAAGCCTGCCGGCAATAAGGGCAGTCGACATCGGCAAACATGATGAGCTCTTTGGCTCCGTTTCCTCTCTTGATCCAGATGGCATCCTTCAAGGGCAGCTCCGACACATCCACCCGTTTTACTTCTTCGTGTCGAGGGAGGTCCCCGGCGAACAGAGCGCCAGGGAAGGCAAAGAGAGCCAGCATTAGCGCAAACAGTATTTTTTTCAATGGACCCTTTCCATTATTTTATCTGACTGCGGACCGATTCAAACACTGCAAATAATATAGCAACGAGGGCGGGATGCTTCCACGGGTTCTTCCATTTTCGAAAAGTGGTATCATAAACAAAAGAAGCCAGCTTTGCGGAAAATGGAGCATTTCAATGCCGGAGTCTCAGGAGAAATTGACTGAAAGCTATTTTGACTACCTGGCAAAATCCTTTCCAGTAATGTGCGCCAGCGATGAATTCCACTTTCTTCCGCGATCGGAAGCAGCGAGCCGGTATTACGACCGGATGGAAATCCTCGAACCCGGCCTTATCGAAGAATGTATTTTCACTCTCAGGGAGTTCAGGAAAAATTTCGATTTTCTTGCCGCAGGCGAGGATGACCTCGAGAGACGGATAGACCTGGAATTGCTGAATTCAAGCATAGCCGGCATCATGATCGAACTGGAGGAAAACCGTTTGTGGCGGCACAACCCCCTGCTATATTTGAAAATAGCGTTCATAGGGTTGGATCATGCTATCAGCAAACCGGCCGGCAGTCATAAGGAGAAGATAGAAAGAACGCTGGCGCGGCTCTGTGCAATTCCCGGCCTGTTCCAACAGGCCGCCCGGAATGTCGATCGCGTGCCCGAAACCTTCCATCAGGCCGCTCTCGCCATGCTGAGCGACTGTGGCAGGTATTTGCGCGAAACGGCGCAGGGCCTCACCGCAGAGGATGCCCGGCGGCTTTGGCCTGCCCTTGAGCAGGCCCGGTCTGCTCTTGGGGCCTTCGGCACATACTTGGGTGCTCTTCGCCCTGTCCCGGACCGTGAGCTTGCAGTCCCCAGTCTCGAGACAACTTTGCGAAACAGATTCGGATCGGATCGAAATCCGTCTGAAGTATTTGAGATTGCCGTTGAAGAATGGTCGGAAAACCTGAGAGAATTGGAAAGCCTGCAAAAGGATTTGGCGCCTGGCAAGTCCTGGATGCAATTATATCATGGTTACTGTCCCGAGGAGGCTGGCGCAATAGATACCATCACGCTATACCAGCGTGAAGTGGAAAGACTGAAACGCTTTTTTGCGTCAAACGGTTTCCGGGGAGTGGTTGCACCGGGACTGCCGATGGTTTGTCAAACGCCCACTTACCTTCAATCGGTGCGCGGCTCTGCTTCCTTCAGCGCAGCCTTCACGAAGGACGGCAGGGAAAAGGACTTTTTTTACATCACAACACAGGCGCAACATCAAAGGAGCCATGAAACCAGGGAGCTTCGCAGGAAACGTTTTCACCGGGAGTATAAGTTCCTCACCGCCCATGAAACCTTTCCGGGTCACTATTTGCTGGATTTTACGCGCAGGATGCTTGAAAATCCGGTGCGAAGCCAAATTGAATCCCCCCTTTTTTACGAAGGTTGGGCTTATTATGTCGAGTCCCTCCTGACCGAGTACGGGTATGCCGATCATGCAACGGACCGCCTGGTTGACCGCAAACGCCGGCTCTGGAGGGCCGCACGCTGCCAGATTGACATCGGGTTGAATTCGGGAAGACTAGTCCACGAGGACGCAATGAAACTTTTGACAACAGCGGGCTTCAGTCCGGAAGAGGCCCGGGGCCAGATCGATCGCTTTGGGCTCAACCCCGGCTATCAGCTCTGTTATAGTTTAGGCCGTTTTGAGATTTTGCGGCTAAGAGAAGCTTATGCCGGTCAAATGGGCCACGATGCCTTCCACGCGCTGTTGCTCGAGGGAGGAGAATTGCCCTTTCACCTTATTGAGAAACGGCTCAGGCGCACGGATAGACCGCATTAAGTGTGAGGCCTCCCCCCCCGCCCCGTCGAGAATGAGCGGTCGGCCTTCGCGCTACGCGCTCATATGTCGCTACGGGAGGCCGGGCAAGCCCACTTCACGAAGTGAATCAGGGCTAAGCCCCGCGAAGCGAGGCCTTTACAACATTATAGCTCGACTTTCTGATGCGCTTAACATTTGGCTTGCCTTCAAACGGACAAGGTTTAATGTCTGTGCGTTCTGCATGGCTGCGCGCACGGTCACCACTCTGATCATGTCAGGCGCATTTTTTTCGAGCAGTGTATTGTATAACGAGGAGGTGCATGGAATGAAAAATTTTACGGGCTACCATTCCGAATGGAACCTCGGCAGCCCCGGCGGATGGGACTATCAGCGTATCACCCAGATCATCGGCAAGGCCGTCTGGTCAGCCCTCAACACCATTACACCCATAGGGGTCGACCTGGACTTTGACCATCCATTGCTGTTTCCGGTCAATGGGTTCGTAAAAATGCTGCTCGAAGCCCATGAGGTCCGCGAAGGCAAAAATCCTGGTTTGATTGCAGTAGTGGCTGAAGAAGAAACCCTCGATGACGTAACCGAAAATATCAATCTGGCCCTGCGCCTCAGCTCTTTTGATGGAATCACCGGCGTGCTGATGAGCCCCCGGCAACTGGAGCTGAAAAATGGACGAGTCTGCTGGAAAGGTCAAGCCGTATCGATCGTTTTCGTGGATTTCAACTCCGACGTGCTGCTGGGTCTGCACCGCAAACGTGGCCTGAAACCGCTCTTGCAGGCTGTACGAGAAAAGCGCGTGATCAACCCTCGAGGTACGGAACCGATAAATGTCAAAAGTATGTTTGAAGTTGTGGGCGGCGTACACAGCGGCCGGTTTCACCCGGAGATCGTTGAGCGAACTCCCTGGACGCGCCAGTTCCACCCACGCCGCACCGTCGGGCCCGCAGGCGAAGATATTGACGATTTGATCGAGTGGACATATCGTCATTGGAGCGAGTTGGTCCTCAAGCCCGAGAGGGGTTATTCCGGCAGAGGGGTGCGTGTCGGCGTAGTGAACCCGGACGCCCGTGAGGCAATCGACCTTGCGCTGAGGGAGGGAAGCTACATCGTTCAGAAAAAGGTCCCGCTGGGATTATGGGCTGAAGACATTCCGATATTGGACCGGGAGCAAAGCCGCGTGGTCCTGGATCGCTGTCAAACAGACTTCCGCTGCATGGTGGGCCCCGGCGGACTTTTTGGCTTCCTTGGCCGGTATGGCGGAGTCCCGACAAACGTTGGCAGCGGGGGGGGCGTTCAACCCCTGGCCGTTCTTCGCTCCGATATGAGTATACGCGATGCGGTAAACCGCATCAACGAGGCAATCCTGGGGATGGACTATGGTGAGTTGGCCGGTGTTGTCCGAATGCAGGAAAGATTGGCCGTGGAGCACCGGTTTACCTACCTGCTGGGGCCGATCAAGGTTGCGTTGCGTCCGCGGGTTATCAGTGCCTCTCAGATACAGTCGCTTAATGATTATGGTCGTGCCCTGTGGTCGGACTGCCTGATGTTGGAGAAAATGTGGCTTTCCGGCGAACTCGATGAGATTGTCAAGATCGAAGAAGAAGAACTTGAAATCGCTCGCATGCAGCCTTGGGGCGGCAGTCCTGCAATTATCGCCTCAGACGGACTGTTTGATTTCGGCGCGAGCCCGGAGCCATCATGACCATAGAAGTGGACCCCGAGTGGTGGAAAACGATATTCGATGAGTTCTACCTGCTCACCGATGCCCGCTCGGTCTGCGATGATGAGATAACGCAGCGTGAGGTGGACCTTATCTGTCAATTGCTTCCGATCCTTTTCACCCACAGGATTGTGGACCTCTGCGGAGGTCATGGCCGGCACAGCCTGGAACTAAGCCGGCGAGGTTTCACCAGATGCACCCTGGTGGATTACTCTGAATTTTTGCTCAACCGCGCCGGATCTCAGGCAAGACAATACAATTACCCCATGAATTGCATACTGGCCGATGCGCGGAACACGGGACTCGCCTCCCAAGTTTTCGACCATGCGATCATTATGGGCAATTCACTGGGATATCTGCCGGAACCTTCGGCTGACAGGAAAATTCTTACCGAAGCCAAACGGGTGCTGCGCCCTCGAGGTTGGCTCTTGATTGACATCGCCAACGGAGAGGCCGTAAGAAACAATTTCAAATCCGAAGCATGGCACGAGATTGGCGAAGATATCCTGGTCTGCCGCCGGCGCAAAATGAAGGCCGATACGGTATCGGTCCGCGAAATGGTCCTGAGCAAAAAAAGAGGCTTAATCCGCGACCGTACTTACTCGATCCGTTTCTATGATTCCCGGAAAATTTCCCAACTGCTCGGCCAGGCCGGATTCGAAGGCGTCAGGATACTAACTGACTTCTCTCCATACAGGGACCAGGGCGATTATGGTTTCATGAACCACCGCATGATAGCCACAGGGCGGAAGGCTTAACAGACACCCTGGTTCCCGTGGCCCTTTTGAGGCATAGATAGAAAAAATACATTTGCCCCGGGGTATTTGGCTGAACCTGCCCGTATGCTTTCATGGAGCTACCGTGGTGACATAGACGAATTTGCCGTTCTCGACCCTGTCGATAACCACGCTCTTTATTGGGTTTCCATCAGGTCCCATTGTCAGAGGACCCGAAACCCCCTGCAAATCCTTGGTGCCGGCAAGGGCGTCCCGGACCTTTGGGCCTTCCGTGGAACCGGCCCTTTTTATCGCGTCAACCAGAAGGAGATAGGCATCGGCCCCAAGGGCGGAGAAAGCGCTTATTTCCTCTTTGTATTTGGCTTCATAGAGCTTCGCGAATTTTTTTGCGCGCTCGGTCGTTGCGGCATCCTTGTGAAAATGGCCCGTAAAATACATTCCCTCCACGGCCTTGCCCCCTATTTGGATTAACTGGTCAGCCTGAGCGCCGTCGCCGGTCACAATAGGTGTATCTATCCCCAAATCTCGAGCCTGTTTAGCCAACAAAGCGTCTTCGGTATAATAGATAGGGGCATAAATCAGGTCGGGCTTGCTCGCCTGGATCGAGGAAAGCTGCGCGGAAAAATCCTGATCGCCCGTCTGAATGAATGTTTTCGAGACGATCTTGCCTCCAAGCTTTTCGAACTCTTTCTCGAAGAAGTTTCCCAATGCCACACTGTAGTCCTGGGCGTGATCGATTATAAGAACGGCGGTCCCGGCTTTGAGGTCATTTCTTACAAACCTCGCGGCTACCTCAGCCTGAAACGGGTCGATGAAACAGGCCCGAAAGGCGTACTTTTTGCCCTGAGTGACAAGCGGGTTTGTCGCCGTGGGACTGACGCTCGGGATATGCGCCTTCTCCGAGATGGGATTGCCTGCCATGGTATTGGCGCTGATAGCTTCGCCTATTATGCCCGCAACCTTCATCTCGACAAGCAGGGAAACTACGTTGGATGCTTCGATCTGCTCGCTTCTTGTATCCAGAAGCACGAGATCGATCTTTTTCCCCAAAACTTCGGGCTCCATAGAGTTCGCGACCTGTATGCCCGCCCACTCCATTTTGCCAAAGGCGGCGACGCCGCCCGTCATTGGCAGATAGACGCCGAGTCTGATATCGGTTTGAGCCGGGACAGGCCGGCTGAATAATCCGATTGCGGTCAGCACAAGCACCACGAGTGGAAAGATTTTGAATCGGCACATTTGAATTCCCCTCCTGCTATCGGCCTAAGGTATAATATTCCCCAGTATGATAAATACCTTGCCGCGAGAGTTTGTACTATACAAAATATATAGATACCGTGATACTTTGCACCCCGGGAGCATTATAGGGGGCCGCATCTTTAACATTAGACGGTGTGTATGACCTTTTTGCCCGAAAACATTAAAGTTGATGGACCGCTGGGACCGCGCGAAAAAATGGGTATAACTTTTATCGGTCCCGATTTTTTCGCGACAGACGAAAAAGGGGACCTGCTGAGTCCGATTGCATCAGTATTTCCAAAACACCGCGCCATAGTTAACGTCCGGGGCATTCATGCTTACCACGCTTCGATTATGCTCGAATTTCTTAAGCGGAGATCGCCCGAAAAAGATTTGCGTGAAATCGAGGAGCGTGAACTCGATATTTACCAGGATGCGGTGTCGCTGTTCATTCGCGGCGGGCTGATCCTGGTTCGATCCGATCCATCCGATATGGAACGCGTTTTTGCTGCGGACCTGATACTGCAGTCCTTCTTCCCAAGAGAGCGAATTCAGTTCACCGGGTTGCATATTCCGGAGATAAGAAGGCAATTGCGCCAGAGAGGCGAAAGCTGGCGAATGTCTCCGACTCCAAGGTCCGTAGAGGAAATTTGCTGTCACGTGCAGGCAAGCAAAGTGCAGGTGAGCACCGGACTGACCGTTTATTATAATGCGCTCACCGGCGGCAGGCTCCTCACTTACCATGAATTCATCCGCATCAGAGCGCTGCTCGACCAGGACTGCACAGAGGCCCTCGCTCGGCTAAGAGAGATCCTAAACCTTTTCCAACGAGAAAATAGCTGGGGTGTCCGCGAATTGAGCTTTTTTATGCCTGCGGACATCAATCTCGATTTAGCAGATCTCGAAGAAGTTGTATGTCTGCTCGAAGCCCTTCCCGCCTCTGATAACGCAGAGATAGTTAAAAGAGCGTTTGACCGTTTCGCCTCTCATTTCGCCCAATCGGCCGGCGCCGAGCTGATGGTGGACGATTATCATAACCCCGTGTGGCGAACGACCATGTTCTGCCGTCTCTTCGATATCAACGAAAAAGAGATCGAAGAGAGGGCGCTCGACCTCAGCCCGGAATTTCATCTGAATGTGAAATGGCTTCCCGGGGCGTCCATGGCTGGTGATGAGCTCAGGTTCGACCCCGGGGTGCATCCTCGCGTCGAGGGTCTGATCTCGCATTTTTGGGAAATATCAGGCGGGCTCCTCTCAATTAATGTCGGGCGCATAGAGTACTCCCAGAGCACGAGAGAGGCTTCGGGAGAGGAAAGAGAAGTCTATCTGGTGGTAATGACGACCCGCGACCAAAAGGATTCAATTCGTATTTTGCGGCTCATCAAATGGGACGTCATTCACCGGATAAAGATGGGCATTCCCCTGGAACAAGCTGTTGCCGAGACAGTTAAGTACCGCGACTATATTGTCGACAGACTGCATGCCGCGGCTCAAATGGGGTTTCCCATCCTTTCGTACAGCGATATAAGGCTGGATGAGCGTGTCCCCGGATTGGGGCTGATCCCGGCCTTTTTCTTTGAGAGGCAGTATGTTTCGGGTATTGTCACCGACAAAATTCCGATCTCCTGCTACAAGAACCCTAATTTCATAAAGAGTCTGTCCGGTCTGCTCGGCGGCGCAGCGACTTTCACACTCGTACTCGGCAGAGCGAGCCCGCTTACCGGCAAGATTTTCTACGATGACGGCGATGAAGTGATCCAATTAAATTCCAGGTCTATACCCACACGTCTTATCATCATTGAGACCACGGGGTCGTTTACGGATTGGACAACCCCGCTGCTGGCAATGCTTCCGCAATGTCTCACCCGCTTCAGAGCGCATCTGGATAAAGCCCTTGAGAGCGGCGTGCCGCTGCAAGTGATACACAGCTCAGTGGCGATATTTGCAGAGGCGCTTTGTAAGAAGCTTTCTGAGATTAAAGAAATTGTATTGGCCCCTTGTTCGAACATCCGCTTTCTGTTCAACGACCGCGCCCCGGAACAGGGAGGGATAAAGGACAGATGGGAGGGGATCATTTACCGCCTGGAAACTACCGACCTGGAGGAATTGCACGGTTATACGGTTAACAGCCCTGAACTCCGGTTCACACGGCCTGGGAGTTGAACAAAGCCGTCTTTTCCGCTCCACCCGCTCTCAGCGTCCCGTATTTCTCGGCGTTCCCCTTTTTTTATCTTTGGGTTTTCAATTGCGCCTCGTTCTGTTATAGGAAAGCAGGTCGAGAGGCCGGAGGAACGGCCGCCGCTCTTATCATGTCAGGCGCATTTTTGTCGAGCAAGGTATTATTAAAAGTGATAGCATGTGTGCAGCCTTTATAACTGGCGCAACGGGGTTCGTTGGACATCACGTAGCAGCGGCCTTGATTCGCAAGGGATGGAGCCTGAGGGCGCTTTGCCGCAAACAACCGGCTCAATACCGGGACCTGCCGGGCATCGTGTGGCAGGTCGGCGACATTCGCAATCCCGACCAGGTAATGAGCGCTATGTCTGGGGCCGAGGCGGTTTTTCACGTTGCAGCCGATTACAGGTTATGGGCCCGGAACCCGCGCGACATTTACGAGAGCAATGTAACCGGTACGCTCAACGTTATGCAGGCCGCGCTGGCGACCGGAGTCAGGCGGGTGGTGTATACAAGCAGCGTAGGAGCGCTTGGGCTTTTTTCGGACGGAACTCCAGCAGATGAGAACGCCCCGGTCTGTCTCGACGACATGGTCGGGCACTATAAGAGATCGAAGTTCCTGGCTGAGCGGGAGGCTGAGAAATTTCTCGATAAGGGATTGCCTTTGGTGTTCGTCCACCCAAGCACGCCGGTAGGCCCGGGAGACCACAAACCGACGCCGACCGGCAAAATCATTGTCGATTTTCTTAACAGGAAAATGCCCGCTTATCTTGATACGGGCCTTAATCTTGTCGATGTGAGGGACGTTGCCGAAGGGCACAGGCTGGCTTTGGAGAAGGGCAAAATTGGAGAAAAGTACATCCTGGGCAACCGTAATCTCACACTGGCGGAAATCTTTGCAATGCTGGAAGAGATCTCCAGGGTTCCCGCGCCCAGGGTAAAACTCCCCTATACCCCAATATTGTGGCTTGCCGGAATTCTGCATCTCGTCTCGCTGGTTACCGGGCGTGAGCCGCTGGTCCCTTACGAAGGGGTGAAAATGGCGGCAAAACGTATGTTTTTCGACCCATCCAAGGCTATACGCGAGTTGGGGTTCCCACAGACTCCTGTCGAGACGGCCCTGTCCGACGCAATCGCATGGTATAGACAAAACGGATACGTTACACGACAATAGAGGCGGCAACCGAGAACAGTAGGGGCAGGAACCGTTCCAGTTACCGTTTTTGAGAATCGAGGTTTTGATGCGTTTTCCATCCAGTCTTTACGTTTCGATGACAAGCTACCTTGTGGGGAAGAAACTGCGTGGAGTCGAGCGTTTCCCCCTCGTATTGATGCTCGAACCGACTCACCGATGCAATCTGACCTGCGCAGGCTGCGGCAGGATTCGGGAGTATCATGACACCCTTTCCCAGGAAATGTCCCTCGAAGAGTGCATGACCTCAATTGAAGAAGCAGGGACGCCCATAGTCACCATTACCGGGGGAGAACCGCTTCTTTACTCTCAAGCCCCACAACTCGTAGAGGAAACGCTCGGACGCGGCAGGCACATCTATTTTTGCACAAACGGCCTGCTGCTCGAGGAATCGCTATCGCGTTTCAAGCCAAGCCAGCGCTTGACCTGGAACATCCATTTCGATGGGACCGAACAAGTTCACGATGCCATAGTCGGAAAGCCGGGAGGATTCAGCAAGGCCATTGCCGGGGTGAGAGCAGCCAAAGCCAAAGGTTTTCGTGTAAGCACCAATACTACTGTTTACCGGGACTCTTCGGTTATCGATCTTGCCAGGCTTTTTCAGCAGCTCACAAAGGCCGGAGTCGACGGCATTCTTGTCGCTCCTGGTTTCAGCTACGAAGAGGTCGTTCGGGACGTTTTTTTAACCAGAAATGAAATCGTGAAGAAATTCCGGGAGATCAGCACCTGGGGGCGGGATTTCCCGATAATCAGCAATCCACTCTACCTGGAATTTGTGTCCGGAAAAAGATCTCTCAAGTGCACGCCATGGGGAAACCCAACACGCAACTCACAGGGCTGGAAATCCCCCTGTTACCTTATAACGGATACTCATTACCGAACTTTTGCCGAACTGATGGATCGCACCGATTGGGACCATTACGAATCCGGCGCTGACCCCCGGTGCTCCCAGTGCATGGTCCACTGCGGGTTCGAACCCACTATCGTGCGCCAGATGGGTTTGAAAGACCTTTATCGGATGCTCAAGTGGAACCTGTATGTATGAGTTGCTAAGACTTTTCTGGGGAACCATCCTGCTTCGCCCCTATGTTTTTGTGTTTCTTGCCGTATACCTTATTGCCGGATGGCGGCACATCGGCTGGAAAAAGACTCTGGCCTATATTCCGCTCGGCTACGCCATTGCATGGGTTTCTGAATATTCGTCGATTCACTGGGGGTTTCCATACGGGGATTATTTCTACATACAGAGCACCATGCACACGGAGCTATGGGTTTGGGGGGTCCCGTTCATGGATTCCCTCTCGTATGTCTTCCTTTCCTATTGCAGTTACTCGCTGGCCGCTTTTCTTATGAGCCCGGTAACTCTTTTGTCCGGGAATCTGATCACGCTCGAGACATCTCAAATACGGCGCTCCTGGCAGACTCTGATTCTTGGCGCATTCCTTTTCGTCCTGCTGGACATAGTTATCGATCCGGTCGCCCTGCAGGGAGGAAGGTGGTTTCTGGGCCGGATTTACGGATACCGTCAGGAGGGGATCTACTTTGGAATCCCGATAAGCAATTTTGGAGGGTGGCTGCTCGTCGGGGCTGTCCTGACGGATACTCTGCAGGCCCTGGAACGGATGTTTCCCGCGGATTCAAGACCCCGCTTGCCCGTGGGCCGTTCATCCTGGATGAGGCTGCTCGGACCGGCGCTTTACTTATCGGTCCTTTCGTTCAATATCGCGGTTACTTTTTACATTGGCGAGATGCTGCTGGGCCTCGTGGATCTGCTCCTGTTGTCAGTGCTGCTCGTACCGATGATACTATTCACAGTCTATAAGAATTCAAACATTTCCGCCGAAGCCGTACATACTTACCTGTCCCGGCATTCGTCAGTGCTTGGGGACCCCCGCTCACTGCCGCTCAATCTTGGTCCCACTGGCAATCCTGCCCAGCAAAGGGGCTGGAATCTCCAGAAAAACGGCCAATGACCCGCACAGATTCCCCGCCGCCAGCCTGGAACTGCGCCATGAAAGGTAAAAGGCCTTCAAGGTCGCAGGCTTTCTTAGTACTGTAAAAAGCACGCCGGTTAATCTTATCCTCCCGCGCTCGTCGGCAATATCGCTCAAATTGAACCCAAGGTCATGGCCGATGGGATCGCTTATGGCCCTTAAGCAAATGAAAGGTATCTTATTATGCCAGGCTATTTCGGCCACCGTTGCGGTTTCCATGTCCAAAACAGCCATCTGTCCGGAGGCAAGAGCAGACAGGGCCTGCTTGTCTCCGGGAGTTTGAACGCTAAGCGTCAGGACCGGTCTGATATGATTTTGGGCCAGGAAATCGGATAGCGCATTGGGGACCCGGAATTGGAAAACCTCTTCGGAAGATATTCCACGTACGCTCACGGTAAAACAGACAACACCGACTTGCAGGTCCGGATGGAGTCCTCCTGCAAAACCGGAAAATATAAGAAGATCGGGGGTCAACCCCGCCAGTTCGGCCCCAAGCGCTTCCTGGACCGATTTTGCTCCCATGCCGCATTCGATCAGGACAATCTCTTTGCCGGGCAGTTCGAAGGCAAACTTCTTCGAGGGCTTCCTTCTCACCATGCGCCAGGAGGGAAAAAGCTTTTTTAGAGGAGAGTATTCCTGAGGCAGGGCTGCCAGTATCAAGATTTTCATGGGATCACAATCCCTCAATTCCTTTATCCGTGTCGAAAGGCTTTAGGCTGAACCACGGATGAAGGAGCGGAGCGGGGTGGATGAATGGTTCGGCGCCCGAACCTGCGGCCCCTGCGCCTTTTCCTGGTTCTAGGTCTCCCAAAGGGACCTGACATGCTACCCCGCTGTGCTCCTTCATCCGTGGTTCAAAATCCCTCAATCCCTTTATCCGTGTCTATCCACACCGCTACGCTCCTTCATCCGCGGTTCAAAGTCCCTTAATCCCTCAATCCCTTAATCCCTTAATCCCTTAATCTGTATCCATCTGTGTCCATCCGTGGTTCAAAATCCCTCGTTTTCGCGAAAATTTCTGAGGAAAGTCTGTAAAAATTCCGTCCGCCCCCATCGCAAAAAAAGCTTGAGCCACCCAGGGACTGTTTAAGACCCAGACAAGCACGCCGAAGCCCTTTTGCTTCAATTTGCGAATTTGCCCCGGCCTAAAGGCGCGCCATCCCGGATTAAAGGTAAAAGCGTCCAGATCGAGCATCAGTCCGACGGGATCGGATTGAACGCTATTAACAAGAACTCCAGTCCTGATATTGGTGTCCAATCTTCTGATGAGCCTTAGATAATAATGGTTGAAAGATGAAATAAGCACTTTCTCAGCCGCGCCCAGCGAGCGGACCACTCTGACAACTTTTTCCACTATCGACTCATGGCCGGGCCGTCCCGACAAATCTTTGATCTCTATGTTCAACAGCCAGTCGTTGCGAATCGTGAACAAGACTGCGTCATCGAGGGTCGCCGGCGGTTGGCCTGAATACCCGGCCAGCTCCGATGGTGAAATTTCACCTGCCGCAATTTGCCCGAACGGATCGGCTTTGGCAAACCAGGAGCCAAAATCCAGGGATTTTAGTTCACTAAGGGTGAAATCGTCAACGATCCAGGGACTTCGGCCCGGGAATTTGCTCTGCGCGTCTGATGTCCGCTTCAGGTCCGGATCGTGGAGCAGCACGAGTTCCCCGTCACGGCTCATTCGCACGTCGATCTCCCACATCCGGGCGCCGGCCGCAAGAGCTACCCGTGCCGCAGCCAGAGTATTTTCCGGGGCAAGCGAGCGAGCTCCTCGGTGCGCGGCAATCAACCGGCACTTTCTAACGGTGTTTATAATGTTCTGGCTCATAACGGCGATCCGGATTGTTGAAAAAAGCGTGTAAAATCATAAAAATTATGCATATTTTAGTTGACTTTATGCAAAAAACTACTGTATCATGTTAGCTATGATTACTGTCTTTACCTTATTGCCTCCCGGCATAAAAAGTTGGAGACTGTAATCGTTAAAGAGTTGGTTTCTATTTATACCCTATTCCCCGAAAGCCAGGCCCCCCTCCCTCCTCCTGGCTTTCACTTTTTTATCCCGAAAGCTCCCGCGCCGGTTCAACAATACATAAACCACTAATTCCCCAATTGCTCAATCCCTTTATCTGTGTCTATCCACCCCGCTACGCTCCTTCATCCGCGGTTCACAATCCCTCAATTCCTCAATTCAACACTGATTGCAGTTGTTCGTGGGAATCATTAAAGATAGAATATTTTTGTTCTTGCCTTTGACTTTTCCTTACGGAGATTCAATGAATATAGCTCTTATTTTTCCGCCCTTCTATTTCGAGCCGATGTACAACCTGCCTCCTTTAGGGCTCATAAATCTTGCCACCGTTCTGAAACCTTCCCCTCACCGGGTAAGAATATTCGACTTTCCACTCGATATTCGCCGCAAAGCGCTTCACATGGACAGACACATCTACAGGGCTTGCGCCAAGCATGTCATGCAGTTCAGACCCGATCTGGCTGCTTTTTCCGTCCAGTGCACCACCTACCCTCCAGCCGTCAGGATTGCTCAGGAACTGAAGAAATTAAACCCGGAGCTCAAAATAGCTTTTGGCGGACATAACGCTTCATGTGTAGATGAGCTTACCCTTTCGCGGTTTCCATTCATCGACGCAATCGTCCGCTGCGAAGGAGAAATTACATTCCGCGAGTTGGTTCGGGCTTTCGAAGGGCAGGTCCCTTTGGCATCAATAGATGGAATTACCTTCCGCACGCCGGACCGTATAGTCCGAAATCCGGACAGGGAACTGATCGAAAACCTCGATTCTCTGCCTGCAAGCGACTATGCGTTCGTAGCTCCTCTTCATCAATACCGGGACGTCTGCGGCATTGGGCGCTCGGTTGCCATCCTGGAGGTCGGCCGGGGATGTCCGCACAGGTGTGTCTATTGCTCTCAATCGATTATGTGGAGACGAAGGGCGCGCACATTTTCAACGGACCGGATCATCGGGGAAATGAAAAACCTGGCCGAAAATTTTGGCGCCGAGTGCTTCCTGCTCGCTTTTGATCAGTTTACCGCAAAAAGAAGCTTTGCGGAGCAGTTCTGCCTCGGCCTGATAGACGCGGGCCTTAACCACCTTCCCTGGTATTGCATCTCCAGGCTGGATACGGTCGATAAAGACCTTTTGATTTTGATGCGCAAAGCCGGATGCGAGACAATGTGCTATGGGATCGACTCAGGGTCGAAAAAGACGTTGGCTTTCATTCGCAAAGATATAGACCGCGAGGTCCTTTTCGACAGGGTCAGGGAAACGACCGAAGCGGGCATCGTCCCTACTTTGAGCTTCGTGATCGGATTTCCCGAGGAGAGCAGGCAAGACCTGGAAGCAACCCTCGAATTGGCGCTCAAATCCGCAGCCACGGGAAATGCGAACATCCTGGTGCAGATGACGACCATTCTGCCGGGGACCGACTTGTACGAAAAATACAGGAGCCGGCTGGTTCGAGATGTCGATACATATTTTTCTCTTGGGATCGAGTTCGACCAGGGAGCGCGAATTGCATCCGACGATGCGCTCATCGATTCTGACCCGGACATTTTTTCCAGCTTCTATAACGTGCCCTGCCCTGCCGCGTCCCTCGAAGAACTTAACCTAACGGCAAATTACTTCACCATAATTGCGACCCTCTACCCGAGAAGTTTTTTTCTGCTGAGCCTTGAACTAAACCGGTCCATTCTTGATCTTTTTTTAAGTTTTCTCGACCGGGTTGCCGAAATCGAATCGATTCACCGCAGAGGCGCCGAGAACGCAGAGAGAACCAAATTTCAGCAAGATCGACAGGAACGTAGAAGTATTTCACCTGATTCTCAGGACTTAGAAATAGCGTTTTCTGTCAGTCCTGCAAATCCTGTAAATCCTGTCAAAAAAGGCCCTTCTCTCCTTGACAGGACTATGCCCCGTCCTCTACGCCTCTGCGGTGAACGTTTACGCCTTACGCCTCAGGCATGCCTGGCGCATTTCAGTGAATTCGCCTCAGAAAGCCTGGCCCGGCATGACATTCTTGTGCGGGACTACATTCCCGAAGTCGTAAAATATGAAACATGCCTGCTCAGTGCAGGAAAAGCCGGGGCGTCGTCTTCTCCGTTTCACATCGACCCTTCGCGGATCGGTAGCATCAAACCGCTGCGAAACGAAAAGACTTTGATCGAGCGGTTCACATTCGATATTCCAAGCCTTATTTTGGAGCTGAAGTTCGGCCATTTTCCGGACACTTGTCCGCAAAGGGCGGTTTTTCTGGCCTTCACCGGGGCGCCGGACGGCACCCAAGTTAGAGAAATCAACGAATTCGGGTTTGATTTTCTCCGGTTGTGTGATGGACTGTCGACTTTAGAAGAGATAGCCAACCAACTTTACCCAAAATACGGAATAGATAAAGATCACGAGCAGTTCGTGGTGATATGTGCGGAAGCGGCCGGGACGCTGGCAGGTCTTGAGGTCCTCGCCCCGTCCTGACCCGCGCGATTCTGAGGGGAAAGGAGGTGAAAGCGATGCTCCAGGTAAAGGAAATCGAAAAAAAGATTCTTACTGCCCCTGTCAATGAAGCATCGACGACATATGTCGTCCCGACGTGACACGCACCCACGGAATCTCCGGTTCGGAGATAAATGCCTCAAAGCCGGGGCGCGCAAAATCATGTGTTCCCCGGCTATTTTTTGGTTCTTCACGGTAATGAGCACCTGAACAGATTTAGACAGGATTTCCAGGATTTACGGAAATTGCTATGGATTAGAGAATCCAGGAACTGAGCAACATGGAGCAGGAAGCAGAGAGCAAAAGCTTCCCGCTTCACAATCCCTAAATCCCTAAATTTGCAATCCTGTTACTCCTGTTAATCCTGTCAAAAAAAGGTTTTCTCCGCGGGCTCTGCGCCTCTGCGGTGAACCGTTACCGCTCCGCGAGGTTTATTTGATCCCATGACGTCAATTTCACAAACAGAACCAGACGAGACGGATTTTAGAATCGACGGACATGTCGATATCCTCTATGAAATGTTCGAATCTCATTCGAATGTGCCTTTCGAAGACCTGAGCGGCCTTCCGGTAACACTGGAAAAGATGAAAAACGCCGATGTGATCGCAGCAGTCGCCGCCCTGTATTGCCCGGACACTCATAACGGCGCGGCGGCAGCCGATTTTCTGTCAAAACTTCTAAATTACGCAGAACGATATCTTACGGGGCTTTTTCATATAAAATCCGCCGAAGACCTCAATGATTGTATCAGGCAAAAGAAGCCCGGGATGATATGGCTCATCGAAAACGCTGACGGGTTGTTGGAGTTTGACCGTGCAAGGCTCGCGCAGGCAGGCATAAAAGTGGCCGGCCTCACGCACATGGGAAGAAACAGGATTGGCGACGGCAATAATGTCTCGTTTCCGGAAGGGTTGACCGCCGCAGGGAAGACCGTGGTCAAGGAGCTGGCCCGGGAAGGTTTTGCGTTCGATGTGGCCCATCTGGCCGAACCTGGTTTTCGAGACCTCGCCCGGCTCCATGAAGGACCGCTCATATCTTCCCACACCGGGGTGCGCGCGCTTGCAGACATTCCGAGAAACCTCACCAGGAGCCAGGTAGCCGTCATACTCGAGCGCAAAGGCGTAATAGGAATAGCCGCCGACCCGGCAATGCTCACTCCCTCCGGGGAGGCTTCCATCCAGGACATATTCCGCCACATCGACTGGATAACCCAGTCGTTTGGCGCAGACGGCATAGGCATCGGAACTGATTTTTGCGGCTTTTTCACCGTAACCGTTGGATTTGAGGACATCACCAAACTGGCGGACCTGGCCCGGATAATGCGCGAACATGGATATCCCGAGCCGAGCATTAGACAAATCATGGGGGAAAACTGGCGTACTTTCTATACATCATTACTGCGCTAGGCGGTTTCCATCCGGAAACTCCGGATGAGAACTCCAGCCCCGCGAGATTTACGTTCGAAAAGGTCAAGAGAGCGAAGGAACTTTTCCCCCGCACCCCCCAGGGATTTCGTCATCACGCGCACGCACGTGAATGCCGATCGCTCGGCGCTGCCGGCGGTACCCCGCCGCAGCGTCACAATATCTCGATGCTCCACTATGCGTGGCCATAGGCCCCAATGCTGTTTTTTCACTCTTCACTCTTCACTCTTCACTTCTCACCGCTCACTATCCGTGGTTCCAGCCTGCGGCCCTTCTTCCGGATTTGCAACAAGCAGTACCTTGCCGGCCGTCATATTATCCTGGTAAATTCCCAGCGCCTCTTGTACCGCTGACAGGGGAAGCCTTTTTTGAACAGCCGTCTGCAAAGCCTTGGTGGCCAGTTTCTTCACTCGTTGGGTAAACCACAGTCTTGCAATAAAACTCTTTTTTGCCGCCTGGTTCGCAAGGAAAAAACCCTCAACCTTCTTATCGCCGAATATCAAAGTTTCTGCGTTGAATATGCCCGGTTCGCCCGACAGGTTTGAATAAACCAGCACGGTTGCGCCAAATGGCGCGGCGTCCAAAAGCTGTTGCGTCAGGCGCCCGCCTACGGCATCGAGGATGAGGGTAGCCTTCAGTTGCTGCGCCACCATACGCAGTCGATCGGCAAAGCCCTCGTCGAGACTATTGAGTACATATTGGGCCCCCAGCGACTCAAGGAGTTCCACCTGTTCCCGCCGCCGCACGATATTGATGACGGGCAAGCCATGTTGCTGGCCCAGGCGGATTATCATCCGCCCCAGCGCGCCGGCAGCAGCGGTACTGACAATGGCCGCGTGCTTTTCGCTTTTGGCGATGTCGAAAAAAGAAATAGCGGTCATCGGATTGACTATCAACATTGCCCCCTGCTCCAGCGAGAGGTTTTTGGGCAGCGGAAAACAAAGCATCGCGGACGTCACCATGTATTCAGCCCATGTACCGTCCGAAGTTTGCGCGGCGGCACAGGCCACGCGTTTTCCCATCCAGATACGGGGAACCAGGCCCTTTCCGGCATCTACTACAGTTCCGCTTCCCTCCAATCCTGGAACCACGGGGAAGGGTTTTTGAAAAGCATAATTTCCCGCCAGAAAAAACAAATCCGATGGATTAATTGGAGACGCAGCCATTCTGATCAGGACTTCCCCCGGTCCCGGGCGTGGGACAGGAATTTGCCTAACCAATAACGGGCCGCCGTTTTCTTCCAGTTGAACGGCCTGCATTCTTTCCGGAATCATTACGGTCATTTCAAAACTCCCGCTCCCTATTCCCAACTCACTCTTCACTTTTCACCCCTCACCCCTCACCCTTTACTTTTCACCCTTCCCTGCTCCCCGCTTCCCGCAGCGTGGATGCTCAAGCCCTTAACAGCCCAACCCCCAGGGTAACGACGCTCGCCGCAAGGATAATGGCGCCGGCATAGATCAAATAGACAGCTCGGCCCGGTGTCTCGGCCGCCGTGGGAAGCATCGAGAAAAAGAAACCGGCGGAGATCAGAATGGCCGATGCAGGCGTCCCGATTCGAATCATCCACTCGAGCGGTTCAGGCAGAACAGCGGCATCGACAAAGAGCTGAACGAGAAGAGAGAGGATAACGATTACACCGGCATGAGCGTGGCCGGCGCGGAAAAAATTCTGCCTCAACGCGTTCCCCATGTACACGGAGCTCTTGTCGATCAGCGATGTAAGCAGGAAGTAGCCCCCGTACTGGATTGTAGGAACGGTAATGAAAATCAGGCCGGCCATAAGTTTTGTAGCGCTGCTCATAGGACACTCCTAATTGGAAACTGCTAGTGTTCAATCCGGAGTTTCCGGATGGGCACTAGCTACGCCTGCGGTTTTGCTCAATCTTCGCGACCAAATCAGTCTCAAAATCCGGCGCAATCCCTAAGAGGCTTATTTACGTACAAGCCCTTTGTTTCCATCCGTCAGGCTTTCTGCATCGAAACTTAAGCATTAGCGGACGGACAGAAAAGATCTGCTATCCACTAACGCGGGCAAGGTCGGATCTACATGAAAGACTCGACATTACCGGTGCAATGATTCGGGCGAAAAACCAGGTCACCGTCCCTTACGCTTTTAGAAACGCCTGTTTGTGTTCCGAGTCTTGATAAGGTTTCAATCAATCTTTTATGGGATAGCTGTCAGGATAGTCGGCGTGGAAATTGAAGATTGAGTGCGCCCTGCCTGGCGTATGATAAAAAAATCCCGGCAAAACCGGGATTTTTTATGGCCAGCTGAAAATCTGATTGTTTCTAACTTCTAATGTCCGTTTCTCTGGATGCTTTTAACCTCGTCAACAAGGTTCTTTCCTTGAGGTCCCAGGATGCAGCTATACGGGACCGAGCAGACATCTTTATAGAATCCGGCTTTTCGGTTTTTTTCAAAGTCCTTGAAGAAGCCGTCAACCGATCCGTATTTTTCGTGTATAACTTGGTTCAGGGCTAGCCTTTCATCATGGAGCTGTTCGCATTTTTCCAAAAACTCCACCATGAGGTGATTGTCCGGGTTCTCATGATTGCCCTGGACAAAATATATCCAGAAGGGCAACGCCGTAGTGTCTGCCTGATAAAGGTCCATGCTTGTATCTTTGAAAAGTGTGTCCACCTTGCAGTCACGGCTCACCTTTCCCCACACGTAGACCTCGGACCAGGCCGCAGTACCCTCTGTGAACCATTGGAAAGGTTTTTTCGGCATCCACTTTGTTTTGTAACCGTAAGAGTATTGCAGTCTATGGAACAACTCGTGTGCCGAGGTAGGCTGCCGGATGCCTTTGTTATATACCCAGGCAACCGAATCGAACTGAATCGGCCCATCCGGGGGATCTGCAACTCCAAAGCAGTCAATGTTTCGAAAAACCACCTCTATCTTTTCCTGACCGGGGGCCGTGTAAGGTTTTCTTCCAAAGAGCTCCGTATATTTTGCCCATGCATCTTCGAGATATCCCGCTGTGTCCTTAATAATTTGCGGGTCCTTGATATTGTCCTTCGAATTGCCGCTCCTGTTTGTCCATTTGAGAACGAAGTGGTCCGTTTCGAATTTGTTCTCAAAAGAAGGCAAGGGGCTGTCAATGGTCTGAGCGACGACCGCGTCCCTGAAAGGGGCGAAACCGTTACTCGAAAACACATTGATGGAGACGACAAGCAGTATCGCTACTATCAGTCTCGTAAGTTTCATTATTTTGGCTCCTTGGAGATTCAATAAATCTCGTGCCATATATATTATAAGGGATGAGCAAGGGAACCGCAATTATAATTTAAAAGAACCCGGCAGCTTAGGAAGAAAACAATATTTATTGCTGAACACACGGCGCAGCTCGCAGTAACGATTGCATCTTCTTAGAGATAAAATCTCCATTGAGAATTCGGGGCGAGGAGGCCTCAATGCAGCCACGCGCAACCAAGAGTGACTTTGGCGCAACCGCAAGTCCAGCCTGTGAGAGCAAGGGGTTATGTCATGGCTGGATTGTGCGGATTTCGATGTTCCGGATGCCCTTAGGTGTCTGAACCTTTACTTCATCGCCTTCTTCCCGGCCGATGAGAGCTTTGCCGATGGGAGATGTAACTGATATGGTTCCCGCCTGCACGTCGGCCTCATACGGACCGACCAATCGATATGAGTTGACCTCGCCGGTTTCGAGGTCTTCCACGATCACTACGCAGCCAAAGACTGCCTTCCCATCCACGTTCTTCGGCAGATCGACGACCTGCGAATTACCGACCTTTTCGGTCAATTCCTGAATCTTTCCTTCGATGATGCCCTGTTTCAGCTTGGCGGACTCGAACTCGGCGTTTTCCGAGATATCCCCGTGCCCGCGAGCTTCCTCTATGGCCTTGATAACCGAGGGGCGGTCTTCCTTTTGCAGTCGTTTTAATTCACTCATAAGCCTCTTATATCCATCCTTGGTGATGGGAACTCTCGGCATTACAACTCCTTTCAAAATAAAATATGCCGTTCCATTTAGTGCCATTGCAAGCGTATGTCAACGGCACGGAACAGCACGGACTTTCCGGCTCTCGGCTGTATGTCAGATATATTTTAATACTAAAACTGAAAAAACTTCATCAAAAAGTGCAGCCGGCATACAGAGAATTTCACCTCATTTTTCGCGTCGGCTGATTTTGGATTACCCACACGGGCCGACGTCGTGCTAGACTACATGGTTGAAAATCCAGGAACCGGCACATGGCGCCGGGCATCCCCTCAAACAGCGACTGAACGCATTGACTTTGAAGCGGTCCTCCGGGGCCTCGTGAGGGACTCATATGGGCTTCAACCGGAAAGACCTTTTGGGAATTCGCGACCTGGAGGTCGCCGAAATTGAATACCTTCTAAACTTATCCCGTTCTTTCAAGGAAATCAATGAGAGGTCCATCAAAAAGGTGCCAACCCTTAGAGGCAAAACGATCATTCACCTTTTTTACGAACCGAGCACCAGAACGCGGACCTCCTTTGATATCGCCGCAAAACGGCTAAGCGCCGACACCTACTCGGTAACCGCCTCAACCAGTTCGATAGTCAAGGGCGAGACGGGGCTCGATACCCTGAAAAACCTGGAGGCCATGAGACCCGATGTCTTCGTAATACGCCATTCTGCTTCCGGCGCTCCCCAGATGCTTGCCGGCCGCACCACGGCGTCGGTGATCAACGCCGGAGACGGGATGCACGAGCATCCTTCCCAGGCGCTTCTCGACATGCTGACAATCCTTGACAACAAGAGAACACTGGACGGCCTGAACGTGGTTATCGTCGGCGACATATACCATAGCCGGGTGGCGCGTTCCAATATCTGGGGCCTGACAAAAATGGGGGCCAGGGTGATGGTGTGCGGCCCTGCCACACTCATTCCCCCCAACATCGACGCAATGGGCGTTGAGGTGTCGAACCGGCTGGAAGAGTGCATACCCGATGCCGACGTTATCATGGTGCTGCGTCTTCAAAAGGAAAGGCAGCAGCAGATGTTGCTGCCCTCACTGCGCGAATATGCGACTTTGTACGGCATAAACGGCGAAAGACTGAAGGGGGCGAAAAAAGACGTTTTGATTATGCATCCCGGCCCGATGAACCGGGGGGTAGAAATCAGCCCCGAAGTCGCAGACGGCCCATATTCGGTTATCCTGGACCAGGTAACAAACGGTGTTGCCGTCAGGATGGCGCTGCTCTATCTGCTCGCGCAAAGATAATCTATCAGGCTCTTTCCTTTTCCCGGAGTGATAATGGACACGAAGCAAAATTCAGCTAATCTTGTCTTGCGCAATGGCAGGGTTATCGATCCTGCGATGGGATTGGACGCTGTAGTTGACGTTCTCATTGAGAACGGAATCATAGCGGAAATGCGCGCGAAAATCGAACTTGGCCCTGAAAAGCTCTCGCAGTTCGAGCAAATCGACGCGAGCGGCAAATGGATAGTGCCGGGCCTGATCGACATGCATGTTCATCTGCGGGAACCGGGAGAAGAATACAAGGAGACGATCTGCTCGGGAACGCAGGCTGCCGTTGCGGGAGGATTCACCTCGGTGGCGTGCATGCCCAACACTCAACCGGTAAACGACTGCGCAGCAGTAACCCAGTATATTCTTGAGAAGGCCAGGGATGAGGGATCTTGCCGAGTATTCCCCGTGGGGGCCATAAGCAAGGGGAGCGAGGGCAAGAACCTTGCTGAATACGGGGAACTTCGCGCTGCAGGGGCCGCAGCCGTATCGGACGACGGCCGGCCCGTCATGAACAGCATGCTTATGAGGCGCGCGCTCGAGTATGCTAAAACTTTCGACCTGCTCGTCATAAGCCACTGCGAAGACCTGGACCTTTCCAGCACCGGTCTGATGAATGAGGGTCCCGTATCTACACGGCTCGGCATGAGGGGCATACCCCGGGTTGCTGAAGAGATTATGGTGGCCCGCGACATTCTTCTGGCCGAACTTACCGGGAGCAGGCTTCATTTAGCTCATATCAGCACCGCCGGGTCTGTGGCGCTGATACGCGAGGCCAAAAAACGGGGCGTACCCGTCAGCGCAGAGACCGCACCCCATTATTTTACACTGACCGAAGAACTGATCTCCACGTTCGACCCTGTCTACAAGGTCAATCCACCGCTGAGGAGGCCCGAGGACATCGAGGCAATAAAGACCGGGCTCCGCGACGGAACCATCGATGCTATTGCTTCGGATCATGCGCCTCACAGCTCAGTTGAAAAGGACCTGGAATTCGAATATGCGGCAAATGGCGTGATTGGCCTGGAATCGTCCCTGCCTCTTATTTTGCGGCTAATACGCGAAGGCGTCCTCACGCCCATGGAGGCGGTCGCAAAGGTATCGCGCAACCCCGCCCGAATCCTGTCAATCCCTTTTGGCACATTGCGCAAAGGGATTACTGCCGATTTGACTCTTATAGATCCGGAAGTGAAATATGCCATTGATGTCAGCCGATTCAAATCGAAGAGCAGGAACTGCCCCTTTGCAGGCATCGAAGTGCAGGGCAAAGCGGTTATGACGCTTGTGGGAGGTCGGGTGGTTTTTTCCGCCGCATGATTTTGTTTCCGGACGCTACGCCAGACAAGACAGAATTATTGTATAAGAAAGGGCTGAGGCCAGAGTTAAGACCGAAACGCTCGATGCGGCAAGTTCCGGGTCACCCCCGAACTCGGTTGCCATCACATAGGATATAGTGGCTGGAGGAGAGGCGAGCAGAATTACTCCGGGGAGGATAAGCGGACCAGGCACTTTACTCAGAAGCATCAGAGAGTAGCCGACAAGCGGCAATGCCAAAAGTTTCAAGGTCCCAATGGCGACGATTTCCACGGCCATCGACTTCAGCGCGCCAAGCGAAAGGCTCGCGCCGATCAGCAGCAGTGCGGTCGGAAGCGCCATGCCGGAGAGGATATCGAGTCCTTTGTTCAAGGGACCGGGAATTTTCAGGCCCAGCGCCGCTAAGACAATCGCGACCCCAATGGTCAACACGATTGGATTTTGTACGGTATTTCTGACAACGGCCCACCATTTCCGCCCTTTGACCTGCGCCTCGGGGTCACAACTGGTAAGAGCCCATACGGAAACCAGATTTTGGCCGGCAATCAAAAAACTGCTCAGAATCGCCATCCGGGCGAAGCTCGATTCCCCGATTGCGTAATAAGCAATTGCATAGGCCATGTATCCGATGTTTCCGTGTACGCTGTTCTGAAGAAAAGTCCCGCGCCTGTCTGCGCGGACCGAAAGGGCGCGAACCGCAAAAATGCTTATAAGGAGCACGATACACAAAGAACCAAGTGTGCATACTGCGGCTCCCAGGTTGAAATTCTCACTGAAAGGCGTCCGGGAGATCTGAGCGAGAAGCATTGCCGGTATTCCGATATTGAATACTATCAGGTTTGCTTTCCTGGCGAATGCGTCATCGATGATATTTTTCCATTTTAGTATGAATCCAAGCAGGATGATGCTGAAGATGGGCAGAATCGCATTAAGAATAATATTTAGCATCTGAAACCCGGCCGTTTGGAGCTGGATTTAAAAAAAATTCTTCCAAGACTATTTGCCGAAAAATCCAAAGTATTATAATCAAAAATTGATGTTCAGGAACAATGGTTTGCTTGAGCCGGGCTGAATATGAAAAAACTTGACCTTTCATCACACTTCCAATAAACGGGAGTGCATATGACAACAGTGCAAGATGAGGAACTAAACGATGCCGAAAAAAGATATGGAGAGCGACCCCATGATGGATGATTTTGAAGACGATTCCGTACTCGAGTTCGAACAAAACGATGAGCTTGATTTCGCCGGAGAGGACGACCTGCTGCTCGAAGAAGGCGAAGAAGACGAAGACCTGCTTCCATCGGTCCTCTATAAAGGAATCACCAGGCCAAAAACCGACGACGACTGGCGGCAATTGCTGCTCGATGCCAGCAGGGAAGGCATCCCTGCATACAAGATCTCGGACAACTACAAAGAAGGCGCTCTGCTGCTGCATCCCAGCTTCGGGATTGGCGTAGTTACCAAAGTCATCTCCCCCCGGAAGATGGAAGTAATATTCGAAAACAGCAAGAAACTGATGGCTATGAGCATCGTCACTCCGAGCCAGGCGGCCTGATCGATCACCGCTGCGCTTCCAGGGCAGGCGCCAACCACTTCTGCACCTGCTCGAGCAGAAACTCGTAAACCAACGGTACGCCTCCTACAACATTTCCGTTGAACAGGTGATTGTCCTCGCCCCGGAAATCGCTGACCATGCCGCCGGCCTCTGTGATAAGGAGCGCGCCGGCGGCTATGTCCCAGGCCTTCAAGCCCAATTCCCAGAAGCCGTCCACTCGTCCCGCAGCCACGTATGCCAGATCCAACGCTGCGGACCCAGCCCGTCTGATTCCGCTTGTGCCCATCAAAATCGATTTGAAAGCAACCAGGTAGTCATCCAGGTATTGCTTGGCCCTGAACGGAAACCCGGTCGCAATCAGCGCCTCATCCAGACTCACTTTTTCGCGCCTCGGAAGTTTCGATCCGTTCAGCCAGGCCCCTGCGCCCCTTCTTGCCGAAAAGAGTTCGTTTCGAACGGGGTCCAGCACAAATCCCAAAACCGGTTTTTTCTCCAGACACACTGCGATGGAAACTGCAACAAACGGAAAGCCGTGGATAAAATTGGTTGTGCCGTCCACCGGATCGATTACCCATGTGTACCCCGGCTGCAAACCCTCACTTGCCGTTTCTTCGGCCATAATGTGGTGGTCGGGGAAATTTCTCCGGATAGCTTCGATAATCAGGTTTTCGCACCTTTTATCGATCTCTGTCACATAATCCGAGGGACCCTTCCTGTGGACCCATGAGCCTGCTACCTGTCCGATGTGCTGCTGGATAAGCTCTCCGGCCTCAAAGATGATCTTTCGTGCAACGGTTTCCATTTTGTCGAGCATCGTCGCTCCTAACAGTGTTGGGGACCTCCGTACCGGCTTGCATGCAAAACCAAAATCGGCTAAAAAATGGAGGAGACGGGAAGTTGTCCACCTCCAGGGTATCGCAGCTCATTTAAATCCGAACGGAGTGTTCTGCAACCTTGATTATAGATGTCCATACTCATATTTTCCCGCCCGATATCGTTCGCGGGCGGGACCTGTTCCACAGGGGCGAGCCCGAATTCCGGCTTCTATACGGCCCCGCCGATTCGAAAATGGCATCTGCGGAAATGCTCATCCAATCGATGGATGAAAACGGGATAGACCGGTCGGTGGTATTCGGGTTTCCGTGGCGAACCGCTGAGCTGCTCGCGCGTCACAATGATTATGTGCTCGATGCCGCCGCGAGATTCCCCGATCGCCTTCTGCCTCTGGCCTGTCTTGACCTTTTCTCGCAACGGTGCGTAAAGATCGCGGAAAAGGTGCTCATCGACAGTGTCCGGGGCTTCGGCGAACTTGCTGTTTACGCCGCTGGCGGGAATATGGACCTTGTCCTCGACAATTTCAAGCAAATTGCCGTTCTTTGCCGTGAAAAAGACCTCGTGCTCCTCGCCCACGCAAACGAACCAGTCGGACATGTTTATCCGGGTAAAGCTCCATTCGGCCTCGATTTATACTACGACATGGCAAGGGCCGCCGCCGGCGCCACGCTCATCCTTGCGCACTGGGGCGGAGGGCTGATCTTTTTCGAACTTTTAAGGAAACACGACCCCGGGCTTTTTGCAAATATCTATTACGATACGGCGGCTTCACCCTTTGTGTACAGAAACGACATCTACAGGGTGGCAACACAGGTGACGGGACCCAATAAGATTCTTTTTGGCAGTGATTATCCCCTTATCTCTCCGAAGCGCTATTTTAAGGAGATGAGGCAGTCCGGTCTCACCGATCTTGAGATAGACTGCATTTCCGGGAAAAATGCGGCCCGTATTTTTCGCGTTTAGAGCCGAAAATTTCAAAACCGAAAAGTTTCCTCCTCACCCTTACTGTTCTGGCGATACGCCTCAACAGGAAGTCTGACTTGCAGGCAGCAAACACCATGAAAATCTTTATCTGGCGCCACAGCAAATTTCTTTCGAGCTGGTCGATGTTCGATGAACCGCACATCTATCGAGACAATTATCTTCAGGCCGAGATAGCCGTTTTAGCCAAATCCACGGAAGAGGCCCTGGAGCTGATCGAAAAAGACGGACAGTGGAACATTCACGAACTCCGGCGCATCGAGCCCAAGGTCATCGCACTGGACAGCCCTGCTATCGTGAGTAAGTTCGTGCACTTCGGCTGAGAGCTTACACGATTCAATCCCCGATGCCTGCTCCCCGCTTCTCGCCTCTCTGGGGAGGCGATTTCGAGCACCACACAAAATTGCACGCGCATTTTTTATCTTTTTTTATAGCCGTTCGACCTGATTAGATTTGGCAGGTGGTCTGATATTTGTGAATATTTTCGCGATTATTCTTACCCAAGACTCCTTCAAATCCGACTTTCATTAGCGGATTCCGTCCTTTTTTTCGCTTGACAAGAGTCTGGATACGCGTTTAAGTGGTTACGTATTCTGACAAAGTTGCCTGGATGGTTTGTCCGCAAATGTTAATTTTATCACTTGCGGGAATTGCTCTAAGATGCATAAAGAGCACAATTTTTGCCGGACCATTTCATCCGTTCACAGAAATACCGAGGCTGGCCTATGAACCAAAAGAAAAGCAGATCTTCTGCAGAGAAGCCACTGGGGATCATTTTGTTTCTATTGGGCTTTATCGGCGCCATGGCCGCCGGATGGGTCGTTTTGCCGAACCTGCTCTATTCCAAGAAGGCTCAACCTATAGATTTCAGCCATGTCGCGCACCAGAGCGAGGATTGCGAGTCCTGTCACAGCTTGCGCGCCGATGGCACCTATAGCGGCGTCCCCAGGATAGACAAATGCAGGGAATGCCATGAATCGGCCCAGGGGAGCAGCGAAGCGGAGGCCAGTCTTATAAGCGACTATGTGGAGAAAAACCGGGAAGTGCCCTGGAAAGTGTATGCCTGGCAGCCCGACAACGTCTATTTCTCCCATGCTCCGCACAAGGGACAGGGTCTGGAGTGCACCCGCTGTCACAGGGACGTCTCAAATGAGGAGAAGACCCCCCCGTACAGAGAGAACCTGATTACCGGATATAGCATGTCTACCATGAAGATGGTGGAATGTGAGAAATGTCATGCCCTGAAGGGGGCCTCAAACAATTGCGAGATCTGCCACAAGTAAAGTAAGGAATCATGGTGATTTCAAGATCTTATATGATTCTGGAGTGATTTCCGGGTCACTGGTTTTCATGAGAGGGAAATGCAATGGATTTTGCTCGTAGAGCTTTCTTACAGTTCACTGCCGGAGCGGTCGGCGGCTCGTTGCTTTCACCCTTGCCATGGCAATTGGCCGCGGACTCTGCAAGGTGGTCCCAGAACTGGTCATGGCGTCCTTCCCCCGAACGCGGCGAGATCACAAAAGCACCGGGCATCTGCACGATGTGCGAAGGGGGCTGTGCCATACAGGCACATCTGGTAAATGGAAACAGGGCCATTTTGATCGAGGGAAATCCCGAAAATCCGATCACTGGGGGAGGTATTTGCGCCCTTGGCGCATCGGGGCTGCAGTTTTTATACGCTCCTTACCGCATTTCAAAGCCCCTGAAGCAGACAAAGAGCCGTGGAGACGTGTCCGGCTTGCTGCCTGTCTCATGGGATGAAGCGCTGGGCGAGCTTGAAAAGAAGCTGCGCGAGATGCTCGCGGAGGGAGATTCCCATGATGTGGCCGGTATCATTTCGAACAGGCCGAGCAGCATGGCCGAGCTGTGGCGTCAGTTTTTCACCGCTTACGGTTCTCCGAATCTGTTCAGCATGCCATCCGGCGCCGACGGTCTCAAACTGGCTGCGCAGCTTACAACGGGCAAGGCTTCGCCGTTTGCTTTCGCACTCGGAGATGCCGAATACGTACTGAGCTTCGGGTCGAATCTGTTCGAGGGCGCGGGCGCCCCGAGCGTGGCGTTCCCCGCCCTGCGCCAATGGACCCAGGGAGGGAAAAGATCTGTAAAGCTGGTTCAGGTCGAGTCTCGCTGCTCGATGACGGCTTGCAAGGCAGATCAGTTCCTTGCCGTTGCGCCGGGGACTGAAGCTGCCCTCGCAATGGGAATAGCTCACCTGATGGTACGCAGCGGACAATACGATGCTGATTTCGTGAAAAACTACGTCTTTGGTTTCGAAGACTGGGCCGACGATGCGGGAAAGAAGCGTCAGGGGTTCAGGAACCTGGTGAGTTCAGCCGCCTACTCTCCTGAAGAGGTTGCGAAAGTGACCGGCCTTGAAGCGGCTCAAATCGAGCAGGTCGCCAATGAATTTGCCGCACAGCCAAAAGCCCTGGCAATCTGGGCAGTCGGCCAGCCTGACACCGCCAACACCATCTATCACCAACTGGCCTTCGCAGCCCTCAATGCTTTGAAGGGCAATCTGAAGCCCAAGGGGCTGGTAAGTTTCGCTCGCGGCGTTCCGCTCGCCGGCCTGCCGCCCATCCGGAAGGACGAAGCGGCAGACAGGGGGACTCGCAACGGCCTTTACGGGTTTCTCGACCGCGTCCGCACAGGATCGTCGGCATACCGGATCGAAATGCTTCTGGTCCATGAGGCTAACCCGTTGTACAGCATGCCGCAAAACAAGCTCTTCAATGAAGCCCTGAAAAAAGTGTCGACGCTGGTTTCGTTCTCCTCTTATATGGACGAGACGGCGGCCCAGGCCGATCTTATACTGCCGGACCACACCTGTTTCGAACGCTTCGATGACGTAGTGGGTATTCCATGGGCGCCTTTTTCGTACTATGCTCTCAGCACACCCATACTGAAGCCGCTGCTGGATACCAAGCACACAGGGGAGGTGCTTCTGGCGCTGGCGGGCGGTATTGGAGGTTCAGTGGGCTCTTCTATGCCGTGGAAGAGCTATGAAGAATACCTCAAATTCAGGATTGAGGGCCTTGCCCAATCTCGGAAAGGAGCGGTCGCCGATAAGCCGGATGTCCCAATCATGAAGCTTTCTGCCGGTGAATCCATTCAGCCGAATTTCACCGATGGCGCACAGCTTTGGAAAAAGCTCAAAGCCGGTTATTGCTGGTATGACGCGCCAGCCGCAATTGCCGGTTTCCAGACCGTTTCAGGCAAACTCGAGCTTGCCTGCCAGTCAATCGGGGGCAAGGGCGCCCCCGCTTCCGATGATAAGCTTTATCTGCCTCATTTTAAACTTCTAAACCTATCGGGAGATGAGAGTGAGTTTCCACTGCTGCTGGCTACCTACAAGCCTTCGTTTACTGCCTGCGGCTATCTGCCGAACCCGCCTTTCATGAACAAGCTGATTCCCAATTCAGTCCTCAAGGGTGCGGATGTGTTCATCGAATTGCATCCCGATACGGCTGCCAAACTCGGGTTTTCGCAAGGCGAGCTGGTTTCCCTGCAAACAACTCATGGGGAAGCGACAGTGCGGGTGAATGTTTCTGCGGCGGCTCGCCCCGGGGTCGTTTATCTGCCCGTGGGGCTGGGGCACAACGCCTACGACGACTACGTTCAAAACAAAGGTGTAAATGCGAACAGTTTGATGGAAGTTCAACTGGATCCCGCGAGCGGTATGGGGACTGTGTGGGCTTGCCGCGCTCAACTGCGTCGCGTGTAAGGGGGTAATCCGTGAGTGAAAAAGAACATGCGGAAGGCGGTGTTCGTTTTGGGATGGTGATCGACCTTGACAGGTGCACGGGCTGCGGCGCATGCAGCGTTGCATGCCAGGCCGAAAACAATATATCTTTCAGGCCGGACGAATCGAACAAACTGCGTTCCATAACCTGGATGTCAATATCCCAATTAAACAACGGCGGGAATTACCCTGATTACAAATATGCCTTCCTGCCTCGTCCCTGCATGCATTGCGACTCGCCTCACCACTCACCCTGCACCTTCGTCTGCCCTGTCAATGCGACAACACGGGACGAGAACAACGGGATCGTTACGCACATTTATCCACGCTGCATCGGATGCAGGTACTGCATAGTCGCTTGCCCGTATCATTCAAGGGCTTTCAACTGGTGGGACCCCAAATGGCCCGAGCCTATGGAAAGCATGCTGAGTCCGGAGGTGAGCACCCGGATGCGCGGCGTAGTGGAGAAATGCACATTCTGCCATCATAGGCTTCTCAAGGCTCGCTCGAAGGCCTACAAGGACGGGACCGATCCCGACAAGGCGACATACACCACCGCCTGCGCCGATGCCTGCCCCGCGAGGGCCATAACATACGGCAACCTGTGGGACCCGCACTCCGATGTGGCCAGGCTGTCAAAGGACCCGAACGCGTTTCGAATTATTGAAAAACTTCATACCGAGCCAAAGGTTTTCTATATCAGCACGCAGGACTGGATAAAGAAACTTTCCGATAATGCCATTAAACAGGAATCACAGGATAGAAAATCAGCCCAAATCTGATTTCCTTGGCTACGAGGGGTAGAGAATGGATAGAGCACTGATTCCAGAAGGATTGAAGCGTTGCCCGCTTCCGATTTTCGGGCTCTGGACACTGCTTCTGGTTGTAGTGATCGGCTGGGGCATACTGGCTGGAGGCGTGGTGCTTCTGAAGGCCATGAATGTTACCGGGCTAAATGACTATTTCGGCTTTGGGGCTTACATTACAGCAGACCTGGCCATTATCGCGCTCGGCGCCGGGGCGTTCTTTTCCGGTTTTCTCTACTACGGACTGTCCCGTTTCTTTCCTGCGCTCAAGGAACTCGGGAAAATAATAAATCTTGCGGTTGTCGTGGGTTTCGTATGCTACACGGGGGCACTGGCGATCCTTCTGCTCGAAATAGGGCAGCCGTTGCGGGGCTGGTTCGGGTACTGGCACGCAAATGTCCACTCAATGCTGACCGAAGTTATATTCTGCATCAGTTGTTATGCTATTGTCCTGATCATCGAATATGTTCCGCTAATTCTGGAGAACCGAAAGCTCGGCGAAGTGAAGTCGCTCGGAGTTTTCGGACACAGCATGCACGACCTGATGGCCATATTCGCTCTCACCGGCACATTCCTGAGCTTTTTCCACCAGGGATCTCTGGGCGGCGTCGCAGGCGTCCTGTTCTCCAGGCCCTATGTGTACAGAACCGGACTTTTTATCTGGCCCTGGACATTCTTTCTTTTCATTCTCTCGGCAACAGCTTCCGGACCGGCTTTCACCGCCCTTATCTGCCGGGGCATCGAAAAAGTCTCGAAGAAGAAACTGGTGGACAGGAGCGTCTATGAGCTGATCGGCAAGATCGAAGGCGTGCTGCTGGGCGTCTACATGGTGCTGAAGATTGCCGATACTGCTTACTGGGGTTTTGTTCAGTCACCCCGATTCGGTTTGAACCTCGGGGATTTTTACTGGGGTCCATACGGAATCTGGCTGCTGATCGCCGAGATTGGCGTCTGCGGCGTTCTTCCCGCCTTGATCCTGCTTTTCCCCGCAGGCAGAAGGAGCAACAGGCTGCTTTTCGGCGCCTTTTTTCTCGACATTATCGGCGTGTCGATCAATCGCTTCGTAATGACTATCCCGGCCATCGCAGCTCCCGTGATGCCCTTCGACAAATGGCAAGTCTATGTTCCGACTCTCTATGAAATTGCGCCAATCCTTGCGATGCTTGCCTATTGCGTGATGATAATTTCGCTCTCATACAGGTATCTGCCCCTGTTCCCCCGGGAAAAGGAACTTAACCAGGTCTAGTACTCTGTAACATTATGTATTTCACATAATCCGCAGGGCGGGCTAAAGTGGAGCGTTGCCCACCTAGATGGGCACATGAGCCTGTGCCCACCCTACAGGAGCGGTGCTATTCGAAATTACAAGGGTTACAGTGTACTGGTGCAGCGTCAACTAAGTTCCAATAGCAAAGGCCCTACCGCCCCTCATTGCGGCGTCATTCCGGCGAAAGCCGGTACAGATGACGTCTGGAGGGGTTTTTCGCCCTGATGCGGGATTCCAATCCTTTTTCACATCACCCTCCCTGGTGTCGGCTTCACGATATCCAAGTCCATGCTTATCTTAGGGTAGCGTCCGTCGATCCTGAACGATATGGCGGAATCCTTCTTTAGTGGGGAACATTTAAAAATGTGGTTCCGACGCTCAACGAGAAGAAAAAATGAAGAGCACGAATCCCAGGCGGCCAAACGCGGGGAAGATCGCGAACCTGCGATAGATAAAGGCATCCATTACCTCTTCATGATCATCGGGCTCCAGGTCTTGTTTGTCTTTGGGATCATGGGGGTAATCATGTTTATAGGCAAGGTTATCTCGACGCCCGGCTGGGTCTTTCTGATCATGTTTGTGCTCTTTGCGGCAAGCATGATCTTTATATACAGGAAAGCAAAAAAGCAGATCAAAAGAATAAGCGAATCCTTTAGCAAAGCGGACAAGAACTACGAAATCAACATAATGGGTGGAATGCTCACTATGAGGATAGAACAGAACCCGAACTCTCCGAAGCTTCTTGAGGCCGCATTTTCAGCGTCTTCCGAACCCGTCATCGATGCAGAAACGACAGAGGCTGCCCCTGCTCCGAAGCGTGCTCATCTGTCCTGAACCGCACCGATGAGAGGAACTCTTCCGCCGGACTTTTTCTTACGACTGTGTCTTTCAGCCAGTTGTAATCGTCCTTTTCGGGATGATCTACATTGAAGTGCAGCCCCCGGCTTTCCTTTCTCTGAATGGCGCACCGGATGATAAGTTCAGCCACCAGAGCAAGCCCCTGAAGTTCCACCAGGTCGCTGTTGAGCGGAATTTTCGGCATATGCTCCTTTAATTCCATCCTTATCTGATGAACGTGAGTCAAGGCCAGGGCAAGCCGCTTGTCCGTCCTCACGATACCGACGTAGTTCCACATCAGGCGCCTGATGACATCCCAGTTATGGGCTATCATGACCATCTCATTGTTTGAGAAATTCTGACTGGCGATCTTTACGGGGCAGTCAGGCACGTCAGGAAGAGTGCGGCTTCGCCACGAATGGATTTGTTCTGAACACTCTGCGGCCGCAACGTGCGCGAAAACCATGGCTTCCAGCAGCGAATTACTGGCCAGGCGGTTTGCACCGTGCAACCCGGTACAGGCGCACTCGCCAAGAGCATACAGGTTCCGGATCGTTGTGCGTCCCGAAGAGTTAGTGACGATCCCACCACACATGTAATGGGCGGCAGGAACGACCGGAATAGGGTCTTTGGTGATATCGATGCCCAGGGACAGACATCTCTGGAAGATGTTCGGGAATCGCTCTTTGAGGAAATCGCCGTCCCTGTGGCTGATGTCCAGGAAAACGCAGTCATCTCCTGTCGTCTTCATTTCCGTGTCTATCGCGCGCGCCACAATATCGCGAAACGCCAGGTCCTTGAGCGCATGATATTTGTCCATGAAGGCCCGCCCGCGGCGGTCGATCAGTCTGCCTCCCTCGCCGCGGACCGCTTCGGAGATCAGGAAGTTTTTGGCCGCCGGATGATACAGACAGGTAGGATGAAACTGAACGAATTCCAGGTTTGCCAGTCTTGCGCCTGCCCGATACGCTATGGCTAGCCCGTCCCCGGTTGCTACGTCGGGATTGCTCGTATAAAGATAGACTTTCCCGGCCCCCCCGGTGCACAGCAACACAACATTTGCCACGAAGGCATGAATCTGTTCTGCGGCTATATCAAGGACGTATGCGCCCCGGCAAGTATCCCGATGGTACAGATCGGCAGATCCGGTCTTCATTGACTGATGCTGGACCACCAAATCCAGAACCAAATGGTTTTCGAAGATAACGATATTTGGGTCTGATTCGGCCGCAGCCATCAGGACCTTTTCAACAGCCTTGCCTGTCATGTCCTGGGCATGAAGAATCCGGTTGCGGCTGTGGCCTCCTTCTCTTCCCAGATCGAATGAGTTCGGGTCAGATCCCGGGTTGAAGCCGACTCCCAGTTCCAGAAGATCCTTGATACGCTCCGGGCCCGTTCTTACGACAAGATCCACCACTTCAGGATGACACAGGCCGTCTCCCGCATTCAATGTATCCTGCACGTGGAGGTCGAAAGAATCGTCCTGCCCAAACACTGATGCTATTCCGCCCTGGGCGTAATTCGTGTTGGTTTCAAGTTTGTCTTTTTTTGTTACAATTGCTACCGACCCGCTCCGCGCTGCTTTCAAGGCGAATGTGAGACCGGCGATTCCACTGCCGATGACGAGATAATCAAATTGATTTTTCATTGCGGATTTCCCATATTGAGATCGGAGGTAGGATTCGAGAATCGAAATTTCCCATGATTCTTTGTATTTATTAGTATGCAAATTAATCTGTAGCAAGTAAAGTTTGAATCAAAAAAAACGGAAGGCGCGCACGGACAGCTAAGTATATGAATATAAGGACCAATAACGGCGAACGGGAGGCATTTGTCGCCAAAGTCCGCAATCTCAGGGTGATAGCGCTCGATTGTGATGGGGTTCTTTTCGATTCACGAGAGGCCAATGTTCACTTCTACAGCCATATCATGAAAATAATCGGGGGGCCTCCCGTCAGGGCGGACCAGCACGAATTCATACACATGCACCCTGTCCGCGAGTCTCTGGTCTACTTGACCGGTGGGGAGGGCGAGGATTTCGACCGCGCCTTCGAGTATTTCAAAACCATAGATTTTGGCCCATTCAATGACTATCTACGCTGCGAACCCGGGCTGGTCTCTTTTCTCAAACTTGCCAGGACGCATTTTCGGACCGCCCTGGCTACAAACCGCACCGTTTCCACCCTCGAACTTCTGCAGCACTTCAACCTGAGGGAGTATTTCGACCTCGTGGTGTGCGCCTCCGACGTTAGCAACCCCAAGCCCCATCCCGAAATAATGGAGAAAATATTCGCCGCATTCAGTGTGTTGCCCGAGCACGTTCTCTATATCGGCGACTCCAGGGTGGACGAGGCGCTCGCGCTTTCCACCGGAATTCATTTCGTCAGTTACAAGAACCCTTCGCTGAAGGCTGAACTTCATATCAATCATTTTCAGGAACTCAATTACCTGTTCCCCGATGGAATAATCTAAAAGAGACTCATTGTGCAGCCATCTCAGCCTCAAGCTTTTCCAGGCTGGTCCTTGCGAAATCGATGTCCGGATTGAGTTCCAGGGCGATCCGGTAGAGCCGGATGGCTTCCTGTTTGTGGCCCAGTTCTCTCAGGTTGGATCCTATATTGGCGTAATCTATTGCAGAGCCAGGATCCATCTCTATTACCCGTTCAAAAGAAGCGATCGATTCATTGTGTTTTTTCAGTTTGAAATAGCAGAACCCTCGCAGGTTGTAGATTTCTTTGAGTTCGGGGTTGGCCTGTTCGGCAAGACCGAGCGCATCCAGAGCTTCTTCGTATCTTTCCAGCTCCTTGAGGCAGGAGGCGATGTGAACGTGAATGCTGCCGATTTCACCCGGATCCGGGGACTGATCGAGAGCACGCTCGAGAAGCGTCAACGCGGCCTCCGGGTTCCCGTTCAGTTCGAGGCTGTGGGCTAGAAAAAACGTGAGATCATAACGCGGTCCGAAGGTGGAGAGGAGCCGTTCCATTTGCGGGACCATCTCGTCATCGGCAAGCCCCCTCAGCATAGTCCGCGCCGCGTGCTGCGGGAAATCAGTGTTGCGGGTGTGATCCAGAAAGTGAGCCCCCGGGATAATAGTGTAAACCGTCGGGACCTGCAGTTGTGGATGCGTGACATTTATCACCATGACTTGAAGGCCGATTTTTTTCAGAGCAGCCGTGCATCTTTCGAGTTCAACCCGGATGTTGTTGTCGTCAAGGTTCGGAAGGTCCCGGATGGAAACTTTCCCGTTGCTTTTCATCAAGTAGGCAGCTTCTTCCAGGCTCGCATACTTTGGAAGCGTGGGCCGATAGGAAGTACGGCTTTGGAAGTCTCCGGCGAGCTGGGCTATTTCAGTGAGCGCCCGGCAAAGAGATTTTTCGGGATTGGAGGTAGTGCCGGCAGTAAAGACGATCTCGCTCTTTTCCGGAAAAGTGGACGGGTCGTAAGCGAGCGCTCCCACGGTTGGAATCCCGGTATCCAGCGAGAAGTCTCGCAGAAACAACTCAATTCCTTGCGCCCGAAACTTTTTTACGAGTTCTATTGCCGCCGGGTCGCGAAGCGAATCGACATCGATTTCAGGGGTAACCAGCATGTCGTTGCTGATAATTGAGCCAACGTGTCTTTCGACCACCTCGCACAGGGACTGAAGCATTGCTTCTTCGAGAGTATTTCCAGCAGCCGGCCCGTTATACTCGTTGATGGTGTAAAACCAGTCGATTGGCACCCACTGCTCCCTACCCAGCGAAAGGTTCCAGGCCTTCACCCACCGGAGCGGCAGGTCATCGAGAAACCGTCGGCAAAACTCTACCGGTGTCTGAGTATCATACACCGATTTTTTTAAATCATCCGCCGAGACCGCAAAGTCGTCGAGGCCGCTGTACCGGAAGGTGGGAAACGAAAACTGTTGCACAAATGCAAAGAAGCTGAAACGCTCCATCAGTTCCATCAGCGCGCTGGCTTCAGATTGCTGTGGAGTGGCGCCTTTGCCCATTTGTTTTTTCGTACCCGTGAACCGGGTAGCGTCTTCTCCGCAAAGACTGATATATATTGGGATGTCCAGTCTGCCGGTATCGATTCTCACAATCCTTGCAAGAACATTCATGTCCAGTCCGGCCAAACGTTCCCTCACCCATGAGATCGTCTGTTCGGGCGTCCTCGTTTTATCCTGATCGTGGCTGTACTTTTTGAAACTATCCTTTATCTCAATATTAGAGGTCATTTCGTCTCCACTAATCTTTAATTCCATGGGCTTTGAAGGACTGAATTAATTCACAACCACTTCGTCTTCCTGTTCTTCGTTTCTGCGGATCAATTCCAGAAGGCGTACGGCGGTGTGAGAGGCAGTGTAGATGCGGGGAATGCCTTTTATTTTAGCGAAATCCTGCAGGTTCCTTGGGCGTTGGAGAGCAAGCCTTAGAAGCGTATCGTTCGTTAGAATCCTGAAGGGCGCACGGTCGCGGCGGCGAGCTTCCTTTTCGCGGAACAGATAAAGCGCCTTAAGGATGCGCTTTCCAACCACGTCCAGCGACTGCGCCCCATATATGTGCAAAAAATCGCCGGGGCGGAAATGTTTTTCCGTGATTTGCTGCATGCATAGCTTCTCAAAGGCTTCGCGGGCCGCCCCAAGTAGCTCTTTTCCCTCGAGTTCTGCGACAAGCTTGTGCCTCAGCGGAATAAGAAAATGGGTGTCGAAGCGGGCATATTCGATCTGCTCGTCTCTAAGAGGGCGTCTGCCCCAGTCATAACGCTGCCATTTCTTATCGAGACTTATGCCGAAATGCTCCAGGAGAATCGGTGCAAGCCCCAGTTGCCTATATCCCAGTATCTTCGCGGCGACTGATGTATCGAAAACATTGTTCACCGTGAATTTGAAATCGCGTTTGAGCCCGGCGATATCATTGGCGGCGGCGTGGAAAATTTTCTCTATGCCGGGATTGGAAAGGATTTTGCCAAAACCTTCGATATCGCCGGCCAAAAACGGGTCGATGATGTAGTCCTGTTGCTCGGTAGATATCTGAATGAGGCAAATTCGGTTAAAGTAGGCATAAAAACTGTTTGACTCTGTGTCGATGGCAACATGAGCGGATTTTTCGAGGTTACCTATAAGTTTTGAGAAATCATGCTGGTTTTCAATCAGGGCTGCATTGTTCAATCTCATGATATAGGTTTTCCGCCCTTTTCTCCTGTGTTATTTTACGGCAAGAAAGTGAGGCCGAATGAACAAACGCAAGGGTAAAAGCCTCAAACCGATGGGCCGATCCACACGACATAAGCCCCACAAAGATTTCTATACCCCCTTTCAGGAGTTAGATCAACTCTTTGGGCGAATTTTTTCCTCCCATCCAAAACATTTAGCTAACCTCGACCCATTTTTGGAAAAAAACGAGGTCCATCTTCACAGGATTAAAGTCCAAGCCGATGAAGACTACCTTTTTCAGACGGTAATGGCCGATGTAAGCCCCCTGCCTGCCGGGACTTGCAAAAAGGTCCCGCTCCGGCCTCCCGAGAAGAAATATCCGCGTTTTTTCGCCAGGGAGCAAATCGAGGCATATACTCAACTGGCTGATCTGGTAGCCGGTGAGGGGCACTTTGAGCTTTCGAGTTCCGATGAATACGTCGAAGGCGCTGTTTTGGGGACCTCGCCCGAGGTTTTGAAGAAGCTGCGGGAGGGATCTTTCAGCTACCTGGACTATCTTGACCTGCACGGACTGAACAGGCAGCAGGCCAGCGAGCAAGTCAGGGACTTCATCATGGAGTGTTTTGCCGCCCGGCGCAGATGCGTACTAATAATTGCGGGAAGAGGCCTCAATTCCAAGGACAAGGAACCTGTTCTAAAGAACAATTTGCCCACCTGGCTTACGCGCGCGCCCCTAAAAAGGGTGGTCCTGGCATTCGCCTCGGCCCGTTCCTGCGACGGAGGCTGGGGCGCATTCTACGTCCTGCTGCGCAAAAATGAGGGCAAAGCCCCTCTGGTTACGCCGGCTCGATAATATTCTCAGACATCAGCCATTCAAGAGCCTGGCAAAGCGGAAGGCCGACGACATTTGTATAGGAGCCTTCGATAGATTCCACCAGAAAAGCCCCGATCCCCTGAATGCCGTAGCCTCCGGCCTTGTCCATCGGCTCGGCCGTCCTGACGTATGCACCTATTTCTTCCATCGAGAGGTTTTTAAAGCGAACCCGCGTAGTTACCGATCCACTCCTGCGGAGTTTCCCCCCTGGCTCGATGAGGCACATGCCCGTAATTACCTCGTGCACCCTGCCGCTAAGTGTATTGAGCATCCGGACTGCCCCGGCGGAATCTGAGGGTTTTCCGAAAATGCGGCCGTCGAGGACAACTATGGTGTCAGCTCCCAAAATCCATGAATCGGGGTGCTGAGAAGAGATCGAATCGGCCTTGAGACAGGCCCATCTTTCGGCAACCTCAGCAGGACCTTTCCCAGGCTCAGCTGGTTCGCCCAACCAGACCGATTCGTCTATACTGCTTGGATGCACATCGAACTCAACCCCGACGGAGAGAAGCAACCGTTTTCTGCGCGGCGACTCGGAGGCGAGGATAAGGGGCCGGAGCGTCTTAAACATCGGCTACGCCAAGGCCAGCATCCGGTCCAAGGCTAACCTGGCGCCCCCCTTTACCTGTTCGGATACCCCAACCACATTCATCTCGCCGGGATTTTCAAGGGTCTGCAGCAGATTTGCCAAGTTTATCTTGAACATATTGGGACAGAGTGAATAATGCAGGTCGAGCACCTTCTTGTCCGGATATTCAAACGCCAAACGGTGGATCAGGTTTATTTCCGTACCGATGACGATTGTCGAACCTTGAGGCGCCTCCCTCACATATTTCACTATATAGCTGGTCGACCCGCACGCATCGGCCTGCGCCACTACCTCCCGGGGGCATTCAGGGTGCACGACTATTTTGGCCTCGGGAAACTCGGTCCGCATTTTTTCAATCTGCTCAACCGTAAACCGGGTATGCACCAGGCAATAGCCATCCCAGAGGATGATCCTGGCGCGCCTGAGCGTGTCGGGATCGTTTCCGCCCATAGCCCTGCCGGGAGACCAGACAACCATCTCTTCAGGGGCTATCCCCAGATCGTGGCCAACATTATGGCCAAGATGCCGGTCGGGGAAAAACAGAACCTTTTCTTTTTGTCCGAAAGCCCACCTGACAGCTTTGGCCGCATTGGACGAGGTACAGACTATACCTCCGCGATTGCCGCAAAAAGATTTCAGTTCCGCGTCCGAGTTCATGTAGACCACCGGAATGGTCGAATCCTTTCCGGCAACGGATTCGATCTCCTCCCAGGCGGATTTCACCGTTTCAGCTTCGGCCATTGCGGCCATCCAGCATCCAGCTTCAATGTTGGGAATCTGAACGACCTGGCCGGGCTGCGCAAGAATCGCGGCGCTTTCCGCCATGAAGTGCACACCGCAAAAGACTATGTAGCGACAATCCCGATCTGCCGCCGCTTTTCTGGACAGCTCGAACGAATCCCCAACGAAATCGCCCAACTCAACGATTTCTTTCCGCTGGTAATGGTGGGTCAGAATAATCAGTTGTTTGCCGAGTTCTTGTTTTAGTGCCCGGATTCTTTCGATTATATCTGCGTGGTTTAAATGAGCTTGGTTCGTCTGCATGATCTTCTTGCCTGCCTCTGGGTTTGCTTCCGGGGATTAAAGCCCAAAATAGGCGCACGCCTCATCGGATGCAAACTGAATTCGGCAGGCGCATTTTTATCCAAAAATGAATGCAGTCCGCCTGCTTCATTCTGCAGCAACGGGGGCGCCAACCCGTGCGATCTCGTCCCCGCAGCGAATGATACCCCCTTCGATTACCCTCGCAAAAACGCCCTCGCGCGGCATGATGCAATCTCCGGCCTGGTAGAAGATCGCACATTTCTTGAGGCATTCCTTGCCGATCTGGGTGATTTCCACGACAACCGATTTGCCCAACCTGAACCGGGCGCCTACAGGAATACCAAGCCAGTCGATTCCTTCGGTTGCAATGTTTTCGGCAAAATCTCCAAAGCCTACAGAGAGACCGGCGGCTTTAGCCTTCTCGATGCTCTCAACTGCAAGAAAACTGACCTGCCGGTGCCATGCCCCCGCATGCGCATCCCCCTGGATGCCATGTTCGGTAAGCAGCAGCACCTGCTCGACAGGTTTCTTCCGAGTGCCCTTTGCTTTGCTGACCGAAATCGATCTTATCTTCATTTCAAGTTACCGGCATCGCCCGCCTTGACTCTCGCCCCCGCAATTATAGCTCACATTCTGTTGAACCAACACCAGCAGGGGACATATTTACAAGGTCTCTGAAAGTGATCGCGTCAAGCCTTTCGCGAATGGCCTCGGTCGCCTCCTTCCAGAGAATCCTCGTAACGCAGCTACCGGAACGGACGCACACTTCGGGATATTGAGTACACCTCGTAAGCTTCAGGCCGCCTTCCAGAAGCCCTACGATCTCTCCCACGGTAATCTTTTCGGGGGACTTTGACAGCAGGTGCCCACCCTTCGGGCCGCGAACGCTCTTAACATAATCCGCCTTTTTTAGGGAGATTATGATTTGTTCGAGGTACTTTATCCCGATACCTTGCCTTTCGGCGACAGAGCCAAGTCGAACAGGCCCTTCATTGGCGTGAAGAGCCAAATCGAGCATAAGTCTGACTCCATACCGGCTTCTCGTGGATAGCTTCATATCAGCTCCAAAGGAACGTCAAGGGAAAAGCAAACCACTGTTTTTTAGTATAGTATATATCTAATGCCTTCCGGGTCAAGCAATAAACGGGGGGGACGCAAATCGGAAGTATCGTTCAGATATCGGAGGGGGAGGCCCCAAAAAAAAGCTTGGACTTTTGCTCGGCAATGTTATTTTTACCTGGTCAAAAGAGAAAGGAGCAATCATGCATTCTAGAACGCTTGTACTGAGATTCCCGAAGGAAATCGTAGATAAACCCATAATAACCAACCTGGTGCGCGACTATGATCTGGCTTTCAATATCCTGAAGGCCCAGATTTTTCCCCGAAAAGAGGGAATGCTGGTAATGGAACTGCAGGGCAGCGCTGATAATTTCGACAAAGGGGTCCAATATCTCCAACAGGTCGGCGTCCAGGTGGAACCAGTCGGCCAGGGCATCCGCCGCGATGAGGAACGATGCTACCAGTGCGGGTCCTGTACGGCTGTCTGCCCGACTGGGGCCCTCCACGTGAAGAGACCCCAGATGGAAGTCGAATTTGAATCCGAGCGGTGCAGCGCCTGCGAGTTATGCGTGAAGAGCTGCCCGGTCAGGGCCATGATCGTTACTTTCGATAAGGCGCTTGCCTAACCGGGCGCCTGTCATTTACTCGCATTCGTGATGTACTCATTTTTCTTCGTAACATAGACGTCCGGAAAGGGCCATCTTCCGCTGCGGCGCGCTGGTGGGACCCGTGCCGCGGGGCGTCGAAGTCTAATCCGGTGTTTCAGGCTGGACACTAGCCAGCAATCCTGCCCGGTCTTAATATACCAAGAACTTTACTCAAGAGGCGGAAATGCGCTCAAAACCGGAATGGAGATGAAAATGAGCGAAAAAAAGGGCCCCCATAAGACTTCAAAAGAGACACGACATGCCCCCCCAGGATTTATGGGCCGAAGCGAGGGGAAGGCAAAAATTGAACTGGTGCTCAAATGCGATACGATGGGAAGCGCTGAAGCCATTTCCGCTCTGCTTGCCAACCTGAAGCTACCCGAGGCGGAAGTGAAGCTGCTCCACTCCGGCGTGGGGGACATAGCCAAACAAGACCTGCTGATGGCTTTGACCGGAAGCAGGCTTGTCATCGGATTCAACGTGGGGGTCACCCCAAAGCTGGAACAGTGGGTAAAAGAACATGGGGTGGAGGTACGGCTGTACGACGTGATCTACAGGCTGGCTGAAGACATCACAGCCATTGCCCGGAACATGGCTCCGGTTGAAGCCGAAGAGAAGGTTATCGGAAAATGCGAGGTGATCGCGACCTTCAGATCGAAAAAAGGCGGGGTGATTCTAGGCTGCGAGGTCGTCGAAGGCGCCGTCCAGGTCGGAAAGCATTTTCGGGTGGTAACGGCGATGGGACCGGTTCACAGCGCCAGGATCGAATCGCTCCAGATCGAGAAGCGGCCGGTGAAGGAAGCCAGGGCCGGACAACAGGTAGGCGTGGAGGTCTCAGGCTCGCCCCTGGGCAAGGTTGGCGATTTCATCGAATGCTACAATGAAATCATCTCCAAAAGAGCGAGATGGTCACCCAGAGGCAGTATCATACATATGGGATCTTCATGACCCGTCTTGAACATTGCCGATATGTGCATGCGCCGTTTTTCACGTTGGCGCCGGCAATTAAGTCTGAGACATCCGGATTTTCCCGGCAGGGAGGGGACACATGGTAAAACCTGTGATAGTCAGAATAGCTGCGAATATTGCGACCGTATTGCTAAACAAGCCTCAGGCCTTCAACGCGTTCGATCTTGAATTAATGGATTGCCTTGCGCAACATCTGATCGGCCTTGCAGCGGATCGAAATATCCGTGCGGTCGTCATCTCCGGAGAAGGCAAGGCTTTTTGTGCGGGCGGAGACCTAAAGTATGTGCTCTCATTCGAGCAAGGGCCATCCGCTGCTTTTCACGAATTGGCCGCCAGGTTTCACCAGGCCGTTTTGGAGATTCGCCGGATGTCAAAACCAGTTATCGCCGCAATTAACGGACCAGCGGCTGGTGGGGGCTTTTCGTTGGCGCTGGCATGCGATTTCAGGGTAATGGCTGAATCCACCTTTTTGCTGCAGGCATATACATCCAGCGGACTGAGCATTGACGGCGGGGGTTCATTTATGCTGCCCAGGCTGGTGGGGCTGGGCCGCGCGCTGGAGATACTGGCATTTGACCGGCCAATTTCTTCGGAGCAGGCAATGGCATGGGGGTTGGTAACCAGGGTCGTCAAGGATGAAGATGTAATCGAAGAGGCAACCGAAATGGCTCGTGAGCTTACAAGAGGTTCTCCAGCTTCTTTTGGGTGGTCCAAAAGGCTGCTCACGGACTCCTTTGATTCTTCTTTCGAAACTCACATCGAACGGGAGCGCACGGGCATTAGTGCTTGCGCTGAAACTCCCGAAGGGACGGAGGGATTGAGAGCATTTGTAGAAAAACGCAAGCCGGTTTTCACATCCCGGTAGACCCTGGTTTGTGCACAGTCTCAGGGGAGCGTCGGTCCCGAATCGCGTTTCTCAGGGAGACCAGGCGAAGAACCGGACTCAACCTGGTGTTCACCCGTGAAATCATAGATCAGAAATGTCGTTGTGCGGTCAACGGGTTGTATGGTCCTGAGATAGCGAATAGCGATCAGTGCCGATTTTTCAAGAGGGTGCCCCTTTTTAGGATTCTCGATGATATAGCCGCCATATAGATATGTCGTACCGACAGCCAAATAGCGTCCACGAAACCGTGCAATAAAATCATCCGGCCCCTGGAAGCCGCCATCCGTCATTGAAACCAGGTGGAAAGGTCCCTTGAACCGATCCGGATCGGTACCGAAATACCAGACATCCAGGTTTTCGACGCCATTTCGCTGCTGCCAGTCCCTGAGATCCCCGATCCCCTGGCCCCAGTCATAATTGGAATCGCTCAACAGTTTGTAACCTTCCGTTGTTCCGCCCCACAGCTCGTTGACATAACAGATCGCATTGGGCCAAACAATGAGCGATGCAGCCGCAGTCCAAAATACACAGCCCGCCACAGCCCCTGCAGCCAGATGTCTTCGCCAGCCGGATTGCATCGCAGCGATCATGTTAGCCGCCGCACCCGCCGCACCTACGATGAAAAACCCGATGAGCGGTAAAACCAACCGGATGCCGAGTTGCACCCTGAAGGTGACACTGAAAAGAATCAGCACAGCCGTTATCAGGGTCACCCAATTCCACAGCGCTTTTGGCCTGACGACAGCAACAAGCAACGGCAAGGCCAGCAGGGACGCAGTCAACTTCATTGTCATGGCCGCAGGAAAGTAGTACCATAGGGCGCGAGGATCAGTCCGGCCGGCAATGAACACACCTTGTCCGACATTGTTATGTTTGATCTGATAAACAATTGCTTCGGCGCCGTTGCTGAAAATCCGTAAATGGTCCGCCACGTACACCATAACTGATGCCATGGGGCCATGAGGCAGTGTCCTTGCCCATGCCACAAAACTGGGCTCCGGACGCCAATCGCTGCCGCAGTAGACAAGCATCAGGAGAAATCCCAAGCCAAAAATCTGCTTTATGTCGCGGCGAAACGGACCAAGTTGCGCGATTAGTCGCCTGAAAAATTGCACCACTCCGCCATTTGCCGGGACAGCCGATGCCTGTTCGCGCCCCAATCGATCCAGTTCGACCACAATTAAGCATAACGGGCCCAGTACCAGCGCCGATGCTTTAGCCAGCAGGGCCAGTCCGAACAAGAGGGAAGGAAGACCCACGCGTAGCCACCACCCGGATGTTCGTCCCTCACGGAAGTGATATACCAGCGCGAGCATGCAGGCAGTAATCGCCACATCGGTTGTTGCCAGGCTTGCGTGGGCCAGCAGGGACGGTTCGCAGGCAAGCAACGCCACAGCCAGCCGTCCTCCCCAGCGTCCGGCGAGGCCCCATCCCACCCTCCAACCGTAAAACAACACCGCCCACCAAAACACAAGCGTCGCGGCGCGCGCCACGGGCAGCATCCGGCCGAATTCCGAAAGCTGATCAAAACGCTGGCCCCTCAACAACTCCCAAACGTATAGCGGCAATGTCGTAACATCGACCGGCAGGGGCATTGTGCCGATTTTGGTCAAGGCCCCGTTACCGCCCAGATGCCAGCTTTCGAGGCCTTGAAGCAAATATATTGGTTCGTCGAAGGCCGCACCTGTGTGACGAGCGGCAAGCAAGCAATAGGCCGACGAAAGAATGCCGAAGAAAATCACCCAGGGCAAGTCGCGAACCCATGAGTATTCGGATTCATGCTGCATATATTAGATTCCCTGGAATCAGACAAACACAAGCCAGGCCGGCTTATCGGGTTAGACCGGGTTCTGCGGCCGCTATCCAGTTTCCCTCCGGAAAGGGTCTTTTTCGAACAGAAACCTCGCAGGGCGTGGAATTTGTCCCGGAGTTTCCGGATGGCCGCTATCTATAGCAGACTCAGGATTGTATGTCGAAGAGTTAGAGACCCCTTGAAATGAACAAATGAAAAACAGTCCCTCTCTCTGTGCCCCGCTCCATCCGGACATGCCCTTTGTGCAGTTCGACTATTTCTTTTACGATCGCCAGTCCCAGGCCCGTACCCTCGATCACATCCGATGCGCACTGCCGCTGAAACACTTTGAAAATATCGCTGCCGTCACCAGCCTGAATGCCGACCCCATCGTCTCTTACCGTGAAATGATGGAAATCACCGGCTTGCTCATAACAGGTCTCAATAGTAGTGAGCCCCTCGCCTCCATATTTGACGGCATTATCGATCAGATTTCTAAAAACCCTGAGCATGGCAATCTTGTCCGCACGCACAATCACAATCCCTTTGGGCTCAAGCAGCTCTATACACCGCACTCTCAGCCGCGCCGAAAACTCGTCCCGCAGCATGTGAAAGACCTCAGCCATATCTATCGCCTCAATTTTTAGCGGGGTTTCCTTGGCGGCGATAAACAGATTGATTGCATCAACCAGGGAAGCCACGTGCTCGGACGCCTTCATTATACCCTCACAAAAACCGGCGCCTTTCTCACCGAGCTTTCCAGCGAAGTTTTTCTGCAGCAGTCCGGCAAGCCCGTAAATTCCGATTGAGGGACTTTTCAGATCGTGTGCAACGGAGTAAGCAAAAATTTTCAGCTTTTCGGAGCTCATGCGGAGCTCTTCCGCAATCCTGCTCCGCTCGGCGACTTCTTTAAGCAGGTTGCGGTTGGCCTCCGCCAGAGCAGCAGTCCTTCTCTCGACGCGCCCCTCGAGTTGGTTGTGCGCTCTTTTCAACTCTTCTTCGGCTCGTTTGCGCTCAGTAATGTCGAGCGCCACTCCGACCAACCCTGCAACATTGCCATCGGAATCCGTAAAAATTCCCTTTGTTATGATGACATCACGGCCCTGCCCGTCCGGATAAGTCAGCCTTGTTTCGTATACTTTTTCACCGGGCCGTTCGAAAAGCTCTGCGTCGTGCTGCTCATATCGAGCGGCAAGCTCTTGCGGAAAGAGGTCAGAGGCGCATTTCCCAATGATGTCGCCCCTGTCCAATCCGATGCGCCGCTCGAACGCCTTGTTGCATCCCAGGTAATTTCCGTTCTTATCTTTGAAAAAGATCGCATTGGGAATGGTGTCAATCAAGATCTGCAGGAACCGAAGCTGATCCCGTAGAGTCTTCTCCACTTCACGGCAGCCTGCTGCAATCCACTCCAGTTCAGAAACTCTGTCGCGCAGCCGTTTAAGTTCGGCCTCCAATTCCATTTCCCGGCTTTTATTCCGCATCCAGGGTCTCCCCGTCCGGACAGGCTGTTTGTCTGCGCATCAGTCCGGCAGTTGATGTTGGGCACAGCGGTCTCAACAAGACATGAGGAATTAAACCTTGCCCGGCAGCGCCGGTCAATACCTAACGGGTCACCGCAAAAGAGTTGGGTATTAAACTCGGGACTTGCCCAACCGGCAACTCAGGCTAAAATTAAATCATCTTGTGATTGGCCCATCTTGTGATTGACGCAGCAGGCTTCATCACATATTGTGTTGCACCCTACGCGTTTACAACATACGGTACCGGATGGAGAAAAGAGATGAAAAAAAGGGGTTGCATAAATTTTTTTCAAATTATTATCTGCGCGTTGATTCTCTTGCAGTCTAACGGGACTTTTTGCAACGTCTCTGCCGATCAGTTCCCGCCTGCTACATTCACCCTTCCAGCCCCTGATTCTGCGCAGGCGCAGAAATATCTCGGTTTGAAGGCGATGGAGCCTTTTAATGTCAGTGACATAAAAGCCAGGCTGGTTGTTATCGAGTTCATGAGCGCGCTTTGCCCGCACTGCATCGCCTACGCCCCCACAATGAACAATATATACCAAACGATCAAGTGCGATTCGCGTCTGGCCGACGTAAAGGTGATAGCAATAGCGAGCAACAATGACAAAGACGAAGTGGAAGCCTACAAAAAAGCTTTCAAGACGCCTTTTCCGATCCTGCTTGACGAAGATATGGCAATTTCGGCCTCCATGGATGGTGTGCCAACGCCTACTACCATGATCGTTTCAACGGAAGACGCGAAAGTGCTCTACAGCCACACGGGCGTCATTGAGGACCCTGACAGGTTCATAAAGCAGTTGTTGAGAACGTTGCACAAGAAGAAATAGTGACAGCAATGACCGATGACGAGCTTGAAAACAGAAAGATTTTGCTCAACAGCTTTCTTTTTCGGAATTCGCCCCCTGAAGAGCTGGACAAGCTCGCCCGAACGGTTCAGAGTAGAATTGCACGGCCAAACGAGATAATTTTCAAAGAGGGGGACCCGCCGGACTCTTTCTATATTGTCGGTTCGGGTCGAGTCAGGATTTTCGTCAGCCATAAGGACAGGATTGAAAGGCAACTCTCTGTACGCGGACCCGGAGAGCACTTCGGCGAGGTGGCTCTCCTGGCGGGCGACACGCGTACCGCCAATGCCCAATGTCTGGTCGAGACACATCTCGTTGTGTTCTCGAAAGAGCAATTCGACAGCCTCCTGCGTTATTACCCGGATCTTTCGAGAAACTTCGTGCGGGAAATGCGCGGCTGGCTTCTCAAAGACCAGGAAATCATCGAGGAAGAGGCCGATGCGGTAATCAGGGCTTCCCGGGTGTTCTGGTTCGATTTTGTGCTTGTCATTGGGGTAAGCGTTCTTTTGGCGATAACCTTTAACTTATCGAATCCTTACGGAATTCCACTTGTCCCCGAGCGTCCCGAGCCAGTTGCTTCGATCAGCGCCTCTGCGGCAATGGAAGATTACCGGCAGGGACATACGCTCATCGTAGACGCCATGCCCAACAATTTCTACCGGCAGCGGCACATACAGGGCGCAGTCAACATGCCTATGGCGCTTTTCGATATCGTTTACCTGATGAGTTTCTCCGAAGAGGAGAAGGACAAAGAGATAGTGGTTTACGGAAATACGCTAAGCAGGCCGTATGATCTGGAAATCGCAGACAAACTGCTGCTCCGGGGATATACGGATGTGAAAGTTTTGGACGGTGGCCTAGCGGCCTGGGAGGCCAACGGTTATCCGGTCGAGCCAAAGGTTTCGAAATGATCCCGGCTTTTGTGAAACGAATGATAAGGAGTGAGTATCTTGCTTTTGCGCTGAGGATTTACCTGGGCTATTTCTTCATCTACGCAAGTTTGAGCAAGATACCGCATCCTGCCCAGTTCGCAGAAGCGATAGCAGATTACCGGCTGATTCCTTACATGTTCCTGAACCTTGGAGCCGTCATACTGCCGTGGATCGAACTGGTCACCGGTCTTTTTTTGATCATCGGTTTCAAGTCCCGCTCATCCGTAGTAGTGATCGGACTGCTTCTGATAATGTTCGACGTAATGATCATGATCAACATGTACTGGGGCGCCCCGATCAACTGCGGGTGCTACGATGTCGTAGGTGAGCCGATCGGTTGGAAAAAGATTCTGCAAAATGGGCTAATGCTGGTATTTTGCGTCCAGATTTATTATTCTGACGGACCGGAACTTTTGAACAAAATGAAATCGATCCTTGGCGCCGGGAGTCGAATTACCTCGGTCGAATCGTGACGGTTCATCATGATGCGTATAAAGGTACAACACTCGGTTTTTTTGCGGCTGCTTCTATTCTGCCTCATTTTCGCCGCCATGACAGGTTGCGGTCCATCGACCAGGCACGTTGGGACCTATATTGCTGAAAGCAAAGATTCTCCGCATCACCATGAAACCATCCTGGAATTGAAAGAAACCGGGGCAGGCGTATGGAGGGTTGGCGACGATGAGGTCGCTTTTTCCTGGTATGCGAAGGGCAACGAACTCAGGCTCAACACCAAGAACGGCGGGGTGATCGTTGGAAGCCTAGATCACGGAGTTATTCACGTTACTCTTCCAGGGCCGCAGGAACTCTTTTTCAAAAAAGTCAAATAGCGGGGTATCGCCCGTTCAAGCCCATAGCCCGAAGCCCGGTTGGGCAGCCCGTCGGCGGAACTGCCCGCCAAAGAATTTCATCGCGAGTACAACCAGGTTCCATTCCAAAAAGTGCTTGATATTTTCAATGGTCACAGTAACATCGCGAACTTTGTGAGTAGGACACAATGAGCACAGGAATAGGATTATGAGTGCCAAATTGCCTGCAAGCCCCCTTGGGGTATTCTTCCGGATGTCTATTTGGGTTTTTATCCTGGCCCTCCTGCCGGCCTGTTCCATTCAGAAACTCGCGGTGGATGGCCTCGGCAAGGCCCTGGCTGAAAGCTCATCGGTTTACGCAACCGACGATGATCCCGACCTGGTCGGTTCGGCCCTGCCTTTCGGGCTTAAGACCATCGAGGGCCTGCTGGCTCAGTCTCCCCATAATCAAGGGCTGCTGCTGGCGGCAACGAGCGGTTTTACCCAGTACGCCTATGCCTTCGTGCAAACGGAGGCCGATTTCATTGAAGACACCGACCTCACCAGGGCCATATCTCTCAGGGAGCGTGCGCTCCGGCTTTACCGCCGTGCCATGGGCTACGGAATTCGCGGCATCGAAGAAGTCCGGCCCGGCTTCGCCGATCTTCTGAAAACCGATCCTGATAAGGCGCTGGCCCCATTTTGCAAAAAAGACGTTGCGCTCCTTTACTGGACCGCAGCCGCGTGGGGGGCCGCCATCTCATTGGACAAGACCAACCCTGCCCTCTCAGCCGGCCTGCCCACGGTCGAGGCCCTCATTCGCCGCGCCTTAGAACTTAATGCGGAATTTGACGGAGGCGTTCTCTACGATTTCATGATTGTCTACGAAGGCGGGAGGCCAGCCGCAGGCGGAGGCTCTATCAGCCGTGCTCGCGAAAGCCTTACGCGGGCGGTGCAGTTGTCCGGGGGACTAAGGGCCGCCCCACTGGTTTCCTTTGCCGAAACGGTTGACGTCGCAACGCAGGACCGGGTTGAATTCAAAAAATTCCTCGATCAGGCGCTTGCGATCAATATCGACGACGCACCTGATCAGCGGCTTTCAAATATCCTGGCACAACGCCGGGCACAATGGCTCCTCGGCCGAATGGACCGTCTCTTTGTTGATTGACTCAGGTGAACGAAACAATATGAAACTTTATCGAAAACCAAACCGCAAGTCCGAAGCGGGAACCTGGAAGCGGGAAGCGGGAAGCGAAAGTCGTTCTTGCTCCGCGCTCCTTGCTCCTCGCTCCCTTCTCAGACTGCTTTGCTTTGCAGCCGTTTTGTTTTCCATTTCCGCATTTGCCGCAGAACCTGCAGGCCAGATTGTCGTAAAAGTGGCCACACTGGCTCCTCAAGGGTCCGAATGGTACAAGGTCCTTCAGGAAATGGGCGCTGAATGGCAAAAAGCGTCCAATGGGCTGATTGTATTCCGGCTTTATCCGGGCGGGGTGGCCGGAGACGACATGGACATCGTCCGAAAGATGCGGCTTGGCATACTGGATGCCGGGCTTCTCACCATAAACGGCCTTAGCACTATAGACCGGGGAGTGGTGGGGTTGGAAATCCCCATGGAATACTCTGACTACGGGCAGTTGGATTGCGTCCTTGAAAAGATCGGTCCCAAGTTGGAGCGGCAAATCGAGGCGAAAGGTTTTGTCGTCCTCTGCTGGTCGCAGGCAGGATGGGCTCATTTCTTCACGACGTCTCCCGTCAGGACGCCCGATGATATGAGAAAGCTCAAGATGTTCGTCTGGGCGGGCGATGACCAGTACGCGGAACTTTGGAAAAAAGCCGGGTTCAATCCCGTGCCCTTGCCTTCCACCGAGATTGCGACCGCCCTTCAGACAGGACTGGTCAATGCAGTCACCATCAATCCCCAGGGTATTCTCCTGCTTCAGTGGTATAAACACGTCAGATATATGACCGATTTTAAATGGGCCGTCTTCATGGGGGGCATAGTGATATCGAAATCCAGCTGGGAGAAAATTCCCGCCGAAATTCGGCCTGCCCTGAAGCAGGCAGCGCTTAAAGCCGCTAAGCGCTTCCGGGAATTCTCGATCAAAACCGACCAAAGTGACATTGAGACCCTGAAGAAGAATGGGGTAACCATAGTTTCAGTTGACGACAAAACCCTAAATGAATGGAGGAACCTGGTTGAAAGCACTCTCCCTCAGGTGCGCGGGTCGTATTTGCCTGCCGAATCTTTCGACTCCGCCTTGAAGGCGAGAGATCAATGCCTGGGGAAGGCGGGTGAGGCAGGAAAGTGACACCCCTTTCCACAGTCAGACTTATCGGGGAAGGTCTGCCGGTCGCCGGCTTTTTGCTGCTTGCAGCCTTGCCGCTGGTGGACTTTCTGGGCCGCCCGCTTGCAGGGTTTCACATCCCCGGCTCGGCCACCTATACCCAGCAGTTGACCTTTTTTCTCACATTTATTGGCGGTTTTGCCGCAACCCTTACCGACAAACATCTCACGATCTCTACGGCAAACCTTCTGCATGGGGTGCGGGCGCGCCAGGAGGCTGCATTTTTCTCCCGTTGTGCGGCTGCCTCCGTCACCGCAATTCTTGCCTATGCCGGTTTCTGTGTTGTCGTTGCCGAACGTACGCAGGGCCAGGTGCTCACGTTCGGCCTCCCGGTCTGGATCAGCGAAAGCGTAATGCCGATCGGCCTGGGGCTTATCTCGCTGACCTACATTTTGAAATCCTCAAACTGGCTTCCGGCGCGTCTTTGCGCTGCGGCTATCGCGGGCGCGGTCTTTTGCCTCGGCATAATTCAGCCCACGGACTCGATGGCCTGGGTCCTGGGCGCGATACTTATGGCCGCGACCCTTCTTGGCGCGCCTGTCTTTGCGGCAATGTCCGGAGTGGCCCTGATTTTCTTCTGGAGGCAGGGGACCCCGGTTTCGGCCGTCTCCGCCGAGATCTATAGACTTGTCGGCTCTCCAACCCTTCCCGCCATACCGCTCCTGACTGCAACGGGCTTTGTTCTCGCGGAGACAAAGGCCCCCCTGCGGCTGGTGAATTTTTTTCGAGCGCTGCTGGGGGCCATTCCAGGGGGGGTGGCCGTGCTTGTTGGGGCGGTCTGTGCGCTTTTCACGGCCTTAACCGGGGGCTCCGGCGTCACCATCATAGCTCTTGGGGGGATTGTCTATCCCATACTGCTCAACGACGGTTACCCCGAAAAGTTCTCGCTCGGTCTTGTAACGGCGGCCGGGAGCCTCGGCCTGCTGTTTCCCCCGTGTCTTGCCGTAGTCCTCTACAGCGTCGTCTCAAACACTCCGGCCGACCAGTTGTTCATCGCCGGGATGGCGCCCGGGCTGCTGCTTCTCACCCTCGTGTCGATTTATGGAATAAGCGTCGGTTTAAAGAGCGGGATTGCGCGGCAGCCCTTCAAATGGCGCGAACTGCTGGCTGCGGCGCGCATTGCCAAATGGGACCTCTCGATCCCGGTGGCAATGGTCATTCTGTTCGGTACCGGCCTCGCCTCGCTGCTGGAGACTTCCGCCTTCGCGTGCACCTACACGATCGTTATCTCGTGCTTCATTCACCGGGACCTGAGCATGAAGCAGTTGCCCGCAACGCTCATTAAGGCAGCCGCCCTCGTCGGGGCGGTTTTGATCCTTCTTAGCTGCGCAATGGGCTTGACAAGCTACCTCGTCGACGCACAAATTCCCGACAGGTTGCTGGAGATCGTGCGTGAGCGGATTCACTCTCCCCTTCTTTTCCTGCTGACATTGAACGTCGTCCTGCTGGTGCTCGGGAGCGTACTGGAAATATTTTCGGCGATAATCGTTCTCACTCCCCTTGTCATTCCGCTCGGTGTAGCCTTCGGAGTACACCCGGTCCACCTCGGCGTCATTTTCCTGGCCAACATGGAGCTTGGTTTTCTCTTTCCGCCCGTAGGCCTAAACCTGCTTTTATCTTCATCCCGTTTCGGACAGCCGATGATTGTGCTCTACCGGGACATTATTCCCTTTCTGCTCATACTCGCCCTGGGAGTGCTGCTCATTACCTACGTTCCCGCCCTGTCCGTCGGGGTCTTAAGGCTCATGGGACGAATCTGATATAATGCGCCCAAAAAATGCTATAACTCCCATAATGCCTGTAATTATTTGAATCCAAGAGCACACTCCGGAGAATTTCCATGCTTTCAGCGGCTTTATTGTTTTTCGGGATAACCTTGATATACACGGGCTTTCTCACCTCAGAGCACGACCCGGTCGCTGCGCTTGCAGCCGCTCTTACAGGTCTCATTCTCATCATCAAACCCGCGCTCGACGCTCTAAGGTACTGCAAGACCGAATTTGGCGGCCGCCCACGGCCGCAACCAACCAAGACCCCACCAAAAGTCAAGACGAGAAAAGTTCACCTTAAAATAGTAAAATCCGAGGACGATAAACCGACAATTCATTGAGGGCGGCGTGGCCCGCCGCACCGGGATAGGCACTCATACGAGGTTGCGTTCATACATCGCCTAATAACCCCAGGCTCTGCCAGGTGGGGGAAAGCTTCCCATAAGCGTTTAAGCGCAGCATCGTTCCGGCAACTGCCCCGCGAAAATAGGGAGCGGCCTCTTGTTCGATAGGGGTAGGAACGGCGATGAGCCGTTCCTACCCCTATCGAGTGAAAGACCTGAGTCATTAAGTTAGCACTTAGGGGAAAGTTTTCTCACTTTAAAGATGCCCCTCGATCTCCAGGCTCCGCACAGATGATCCCAGATTATGGATTGACAGGGGAAAATCTCCTGTATATTATGAATGCGGTGATGAAGTTCCACCATAAATGCCCTTTAGGGGGATGATGACTTCTGTTTTCCTGCTGGAAACAGAAGTTTTTTTTTGATCTCAAACGGATGCTATTGCAGATGCCTGTGACCACGCAGGGTGATCCGTTCCTGCCGGGAGGTTATTCCATGTTCGATTACCCGCAATTAAGAGAAGGATTGATCACCATTGTCGCGCAACTGGAAGGCGCCGTGCGCGATGTGACCTCGAAATCCCTGGATGAAACCAGGATCAAACTCGAAGAGGAAGCTTTCAACCTGGTGGTTCTCGGTCAGTTCAAACGGGGTAAATCGACCTTCATCAACGCTCTTTTGGGTGAGAGCATTTTGCCCACGGCCATCATACCGCTTACTTCCGTTGTCACAATTCTTCGATACGGCCCAAAGCTGAAGGTCGAGGTGGAGTATCTGAACGGCCGATCGGAACAAATCGATATTGCATCTCTTCCGGCCTTTATTACAGAGCGCGAAAATCCTCAAAACAAAAAGGAAGTAAAGGAAGTCACGGTCTTTTATCCTTCTCAGTATCTCAAAGGCGGGGTCCGCATAATCGACACTCCGGGCGCCGGCTCGGTCTACAGCCACAATACCGAGGCGGCATACGCCTATCTGCCGCATGTCGATGCGGGAATCTTTGTAATCTCGGCCGATCCGCCTCTTTCCAGGAGCGAATACCAGTTTTTGAAGGACGTACGCGAGTTTGTGGATAAGGTTTTTTTCGTTCTAAACAAGATCGACCAGGTCAGCGACAGTGACCAGAAGGAGTCCCTGGAATTTACATGCCGCATAATCGAAGATGAGGTCGGGGCGGGGAAAGTCCGGATTTATCCTCTGTCGGCCCGCTGGGCTTTAGAGGGGAAAAAGGCCGGAGACGATCTTCTCCTGGGGCGCAGCCTCCTTCCTGAATTCGAGAGACAACTCCTGGATTTTCTGGCCCGTGAAAAAGGCAGGGTCTTTCTGCAATCGGTCGTCAATAACCTGCTCAAATTGATATCCGACGAGACCATCTCCTTTCAGCTCGAACAGGAAGCCATCAAGCTCCCGCTTCAGGAACTCAAGACAAAGATCGACCGGTTCGAACAGGAGATGAAGGAGATCGTAAAGGACCGGGAGAATACTCAGTTCCTGCTAAAAGGGCATTTGGGCAAGATCGTTTCCGGGTTGGACGAAGAAATATCCGGATTTAAGAAAGAAAAATCACCCACGCTTCAAAGGGATCTCGAAGAAGAATACCTGAGGCCGGGGAATCGAGGGAGCGGAGGTCTTAGGGAGCAGCTCGAACAATTTGTTTTCGAGGGAATTCGGGGAACATTCAACCCTTGGCGGCAGCAGCTCGCTGAAAAGATTTCCGCAAGGCTCGAAGAAGCTCACGGAGAATTTGCCCGCAAGACAAACGAAATCATCGAGAGGATTTTGATTTTAACCAGTGATATTTTCGAATTGAAATTGAAGCCTTTTACTTCGGTCGAGGGGTTGAGCAGGAAGAGCGATTTTTATTTCATGCTGAAGGACGATCCTGTGGGGCTTGAATTGGTCCAACTTGCCGTTACCTCCGCTTTGCCTTCGTTCATTGCCAAAAAAATGATTTTAAAGAGCATGAAGGAGTCGGTTGCAGAACTCCTGGACCGGCACTGCGGAAGGGTGCGCTATGATCTTATCAACCGTATAACCAAGACCATGAAGGATTTCCAGACCTCACTCAATGAAAAGATAGATCTTACGCTGGCCGGAATCCGCATCTCATTTCAAAAAGCGCTGGCGCTTCACCAGGAAGGGAAAGAAAATGTTGAAAAGAGCCTGGCGGAGCTTACTGAAAAGCTGGGGTCTATCGGAGGAATTCGGGCGGAGCTGCTAAGTTGCGCGGCCCTGCTGAATAACGATCGACCCAGCAAGAGTGCCAAGTTTTGAGGGCGAGGGTTCTAAGTGACCGGCCCTCCCCTGCCCGCCCGTTTTCGCGCTTCCCGCAGTATAATTGAGCGAAGCTCCTGCGGCTGATCCGGAGCGACTCAGAGGACCGTTTATACCAGTTTGCGTTCAAGATTGAATTAATCGAAAAGAGCGGGGAAGTGACTTCCCCTGGTCCCCCCAGCCCCCGCAAGATTTGGCCGCGCGCGCAGACGCGCGCGGCCAAGCGCTCGGC
>Ga0116110_1000059_pt1 | contig 69943 bp, 61 predicted proteins | sample June2015DPH_8_50_FD_89719 | JGI IMG/M metagenome (GOLD analysis project Ga0116110, IMG submission 89719) | Peatland microbial communities from SPRUCE experiment site at the Marcell Experimental Forest, Minnesota, USA - June2015DPH_8_40 | ecosystem: Environmental > Terrestrial > Soil > Wetlands >...
AGGATATTCGGCTCTCTTGCCGGGGTCGGGGCGATCAGTTGGCTAAGCTACGCGCGGCGGATTATGATGGTCCCGGTGAGCGTGGTGGCGCAGGCAGCCGGGGTGGCTTCCTATCCGTTTATGGCCGAGCTGTTCGTAAGAAAGGATCTTTTCAGGCTCTACCGGACGATAAACTCAGCCCTGCAAAATGTATTGACCCTGTTGGTTCCGCTTTCGATATGGATGATCCTCGTGGCCGAACCTACAATACGGCTGATTTTCCAGCAGGGCCGATTCGGCGTTTCAGATACCGCTCACACCGCCCGGCTGCTGGAGATTATGCTTATCTGCGTCCCCTGCTGGGGATACCAGCAGGTCTTGGGCCGGGCTTTCTACTCAAAGCTCGATACACTGACTCCGGCTGTGCTGGGGACCTCCGTAACCCTGCTCATGATCCCGGTCTTTTATTTACTCACAGTTCGCACCGGCGCACTGGGAGTGGCCTGCGCCAGCGCCGCTTCCCTCTATTGTTTCAGCGCGGCCCTGACGTTCTGGTGGAAAACCAAGTGTGGGGATGAGGTTTTTGCCGGGTTGCTGTCGGGTACGGGCAAAGTTCTCATCGTGTCAACGGTCTCGGTCGTGCCGGCCTGGGCCGCCGGAAAGGCAGTTCCGTTCGACCCGCATTTTTCTCCCTACCTGGCCGCCTTTTCAGAAATCATTTTTAGTGGATTGTGCTTCGGAGTCATTTTTGCCATCCTCTCCGGTTATTTTATCCCGGAGCTGGCAAGGCCATTCCTTGACCGAACGGGCCCAATCGGAAGGCGGCTTCTTAAGGACAGAACTTCCGGCAGTTAATGTTTTGCAGGTTATTTTTGAACTGGCAATGTTACCGACATGCCGGAGGATGAATAATGGAAAGAAGGGACGACCTCAGGGAACTTCCGAACGGGGACGGTCATAACTGCTTCGGGTGCAGTCCGAGCAACGCTTACGGGCTTCGGATGAAGTTTTTCACCGATGATAAGTCTCTTTTCTCATGGCTCACGGTTCCCGGCCACCTGTGCGGGTGGGACAATCTGGTTCATGGAGGTGTTCTTGCTGCAATACTCGATGAAACCATGGGGTGGACCGCTATTCGCTTCTTGAAGAAGTTTGCGCTTACTCTTGCAATGACGGTCGAATTCCATAAGTCCGTACCAATCGGCGAGCAGATATGGGTGAAAGGCACCGTGCTCTCGGTCAGGGGAAAACGAGAGGCTTCCGTGGAGGGCTGCCTTTATAAAGGGGAAAATACGCTCTGCGCGAAATCAACGGCTACATTCAGGCTTTTCACCACCGAGGCGATAGTAAGGCTGGGTGTCATGAAGGAGGAGGCCATAAAACAATTCAATTTTTTGATCGAGCCGTAGAGGGAGGGAGGAAAAGGATCGGAATTCCCGCATCAGGGTGAAAGACCCTATAGACGACACGCCGTAACGGCTCCCGCCAGCATGCCGGGACCTCAGGCCTTCACCGGAATAACGTGATCCGTATGAGGGATGCGGAATAACAGGTTCACTCAGACCGAAAATGTTATATAAGGGCAGTAAGGGCAGGAAACAACTTTGGGGAGGTGTAAAAGATGTCCGGAAAGACCTTTAACCCACAGTATGTGTTGGACAAATCGGGGCAAAAGGCTTTCGTAGTTCTACCGGTTGACGAGTATGAATCTCTTCTCGAAGACCTTCAAGACCTGACTGCAATTGCTGAGCGACGCGACGAGCCCAAGATCAGCCTTGAGGAATTCGAGCAGGGCCTGAAAGCCGATGGCCTCTTATAACACCATTCTGTCAAATTCCGTCAGGCAGGATGTTCGTGGCATCGAGCGCATCCAGCTTGGTCGGATCATGGCTGAAATCCGTTCCCTGTCGGAAACCCCCTTTCCTCCCGGATGCAAAAAACTCAAGGGTTCGAGAGCCAGCTACCGTCTTCGGGTTGGTGATTACCGAATCCTCTATGAAGTCTATACTGAAACCCGCACGGTTATTGTCTATCGCATTCGTCACCGCAAAGATGTTTATCAGAAATGATAAAACCAGACTTCACAAACCAGTGTAAGCGATAAAATAAAAAAATACCTCAGATGTTAAGCGCATCAGAAAGTCAAGTGAATCCGGCGTCAATGTCTCGCTTCGCGGGGCTTCACCCTTTTCGCCGCCGTGGGAGGCGGCGCTACCACGTCTTTGTGAAGCGGGCTTGCCCGGCCTCCCTTAGCGACGTGTGAGCACCCAGCCCGGAGACCGACCGCTCATTCTCGACAGCCCGCCCGCCCCACCCGCGAGACGGGGCGGGGGCGGGAGGTCTTGAACACAAATTGGCATCAGGCGTTTTTGGGCAGATTCGCTGCAGCAAATTCCCAGTTGAGCAAATTGTCAAGGACCGCCTTTACATAGTCGGCGCGACGATTCTGGTAATCAAGGTAATAGGCGTGCTCCCACACATCCAGTGTGAGCAGCGGGACCTGGCCGTGGACAAGCGGGTTGTCGGCATTGGATGTCTTTGTCACATTGAGTTTGCCTTGATCCAGGACCAGCCACGCCCAGCCGCTTCCAAACTGTGTGACTGCCGCATTTTGAAGCTCTTTAATGAAGTTGTCATAGCTGCCGAAAGAGGCGTCGATCATTTTGGTCAAGCGCTCATCAGGCTTGCTTTTCCCTGGCATCATGCTCTTCCAGTAAAAATCGTGGTTCCAGGCTTGAGCGGCGACGTTGAAAATGGGCATCTGGTCCGGCGAACCGGCGGTCTTCTTTACGATTTCCTCGAGTGAGAGACTTCCGAGGCCGGCAGCCCCTGCCAGTTCATTGGTCTTATCAATGTAAAACTTGTGGTGCTTGCCGTAGTGAAATTCGAGGGTCCTTTTGGATATGTAAGGTTCCAAAGCGTCCTCTTTGTATGGGAGCGGCAGCTGGGTTATTCCGGGGTCGGCGTAAGCGATTGAGTCTCCGTACAGGGAAAACATTCCTGTCCCTGCGATGACGCAGCCGCTGATGAGGCTGCCTACAAATGTCCTTCGATCCATTTCATGACACAAAATCTTCTCGTCCATGGTTGCCCTCCGGGAAAAAGATGTGCACCCCTGATAAAAGTCCCTCGTCCTGGCATATGCTCTCTTAGGCAGGCTTGTGACAATGTGCTCACAATAACCATGGGTGAGTGTAACCGCAATTCCTCCAATTGCTAAATCCCTCACTTCTTTATCGCGTCTTCCATCCGCTCCACGCTCCCTGCTTCCCGCTACTCGTCAGTGGACGGGGTGGACTTAGTAGACAGGGTGGACGAAAAGCGTAATGAGCGTTTTTCGAAACGCCCGCTTCCGCCCTTTATCGGTTGTCGAGCAAGTGCTTTATTACCGAAAGGCAATGTTCCATTGCCGCGCCGATATCCCACTTGGTTTTGTCCCGGACTCCCGCCATGTTGCTGATTCCGCGAAACTCCAGGAATGGAACGTCAAAAAGAAGGCAGGTCTGGGCAATCGCGCTTCCCTCCATGTTTTCCGCCAGTGCCCGGAAGCTTAAAAAGCGTGCGTCGGCCGTGTGGATATCTCCGCTCGTCATGCCAACCGTGAGACCTGGCCCATATTGGACCCTGAAACGGCGCTTTTTCTCGAAGCCGGGGCCAAAGCTGTTGCGGTCTGCGTCGTCAAGATCGTCGGGCCGGATGGACCCGGAGGGGTCCGGGCTGAATATACCAGCCGGAAGGAGAGCGCGGATTTGTCTGCGCGCAAGAAACTCATCGAGCGGGAAACAGTCGTAGAAGGGTTGATCGTCTTTTAGGACCAGCGGGATTTCAAGGCTGCTGGTTGGCATTGGCCCTTCTTTTCGCAAAATTCCTTCATCTGCGCAAATACAGTTTTCAGTGATCAGGACGTCTCCAATTTCAAGCCCTGAGCCGCCATAGGCCCCTGCGCAGCCGACGTTCCAGACCTCGCCTGGACTGCAGCCCGCAAGCGCCGCCGCTGCCGTTGCAGCGGCATTCACTTTGCCGACCCCCGTTGCTCCGATCAGCAATTTAAAGTCACGATAAAAATATGTTGAGAACGGGCGCCCAGCTATCTTAAAACTGATCGAGGGCCGAAAGGACCCGCACAACGGAGCGATTTCTCCGCTGGTTGCGCCCAGAATTGCCAGATCGACTCTTTCCATTTGCTTTTAAACCTCGCATGATTAAGGTTCTATCACCATTTAAAATAGAATTCAGCATTCAAATTCCATAAACCCACCATGTTTAATGTCTGTGCGTTCTGCATGGCTGCGCGCACGGCTGCTGCTTTTATCATGTCAGGCGCATTTTTTTCGAGCAAGATATTGTATAATTCTGTCATACAAGTATCAGCAAAGCGAGGGGCAGGTCTGCACTTATTGGTTGCCAGGCTTGCCAGAGCTTGCCAAAGTTGTTAGGATTTTTGGTTGTGCAGTTGGTCTGCCAAGGGGTCTTTTCCCCAGGCCGAAAAATCCGAATCGAAATGGTGCCTTTGGCGGGACTCATCCGGCGCTTCCCATGGACGCAGGCTGAGGTGAAATACCTACGGTCCCAACCTGAATAGGAAAATAATGAAAGTTGTTATCGCCAGGACAGCAGGATTTTGCAAAGGGGTCCGAGACGCAATCGAAATAACCATGAACGCCATCCAGCATCGTGCGAAAGGCGAGGACATCTGCACCTTCGGACCGCTTATCCACAACAGGCAGGTCCTGACGATGCTGGGGAAAAAGGGGGTCGTGGACGAAAACCAGATTGAGCGTTGCGCGGGCAAAAAGGTGGTGATCCGCGCCCACGGAATTCCTCCTTACAGCCGCCAGCAGCTTCATCAGCAGGGAGCAACTCTTCTGGATGCCACATGCAAGCGCGTAGCCAGGGTCCATGCGGCGATAAAAAGACATGCAAGGCGCGGATACTACACGATAATAGTTGGCGACGCGGACCACGCCGAGGTCATCGGTCTTCTCGGCTACACGGAAGATCGCGGCGCTGTGATAAACCGCCCCGAACAGATAGACGAACTTCCCTCACACTGGGACAAGGTGCTTCTGGTGGCTCAAACCACCCAGAACGAGGAGGTTTTCCGGGAAGTCGAGGAAACTTTTCTAGAAAAATACCCCAATGGGATAGTAAAAAACACGATCTGCGATTCAACACAGGAGCGGCAAGCCGAAGTGAGGCAGTTGTGTTCCAAAGTCCAGGCAATGGTCATAGTGGGGGGACTTCATAGCGGGAACACCCTGAGACTTGCCGAGGTGGCCCGGGATTGCGCCATACCGACTTTTCACGTGGAAACCGAATCGGACCTGGACCCCCAGGTCATGGCTCGTTACGCCTGCGTCGGAGTTTCGGCAGGAGCATCAACTCCTAACTGGATCATACGGGACGTCGTTGAATTCCTCGAGGCCATAACGCCCGGCGCGGGGACAAAGTTCCGATGGAAACACATTCTTGAGATGCTCGCTTACGGCAATTTTTATATCGCGCTGGCCACGGCGCTCCTGGCCCAGATTGCCGAGGCACTGACCGACTTTGCCGGGTCGCCGGCTTTCAGCTTTATGGCTGCCGGCTACGCCTTTGCGATGCATTCGCTCAATGTTTACCTGGACCAGGACTCCATCGAGTTAAACGATCCGGGCAAGGCAGCTTTCTATCGAGAATGGCGGCCGGTCTTCATGTTCTCGAGCGCCCTATGCGTTTCGGCGGCGCTGATTCTGGCCTATCGCATAGGTCTTCCCAATTTCCTGCTCATGCTTTTATTGATATTTCTGGGGCTTCTATACGGGGTCAAGCTCTTCATCCCGGCAGGATGGGAAAATTTTCCGGTCAAACTCAAGGATATCCCAACTTCGAAGACTTTTTTCGTACCGATGGCCTGGGCCGCTGTCTGCGTCCTTCCCTATATTGCCGGCGGCTATGATTCAAGCCGCGTGATCTACGCCGGTTTGGTCATTTTTCTCCTTTCTTTGGTCCGCACCACCCTGCGCGACTTCCTCGCAATTCAGGGAGACAGGCTTGTCGGCAAGGAGACCCTTGTCGTGCTCGCGGGAGAAAAGTGGACCGCCCTTTTCACGGTTGGGGTCCTTGTGGCGCTTGTCATCACGGCTCTTTGCGGCCCCCTTGCAGGGGTCTCCACCGGTTTTTCCTTTTGCCTTATCGCTCCCGCGCTCGTTTACGGGCTTTTTCTTATAATAGGGTCCAAAAGAAGGCTCCGGGAGGACCCTCTATACGACGTCCTTGTTGAGATCGTGCTGGTCGTGGCCGGCTTGAGCGCTATGGTCTGGAACTTGACACACTGAATATCGGCGGCTTCCTGCAATCCGGGCGGTGAGTATTTCAATCAAATTCCACAGGAGCAATAATGAAAGCAGAGCCCTTCAATCCCTTTAGAATTGCGCAGCAGCAAATAGACCAGGCGGCGGAAAAACTCGAGCTTGACCAGGCAACCCGAGAGCTGCTCCGGTGGCCGATGAAGGAGATCAAGGCAATCCTGCCCGTTAAAATGGATGATGGTTCAACCAGGATCTTCCACGCATTCAGAATCCAATACAACACTGCTCGAGGTCCTGCAAAAGGCGGCGTCAGGTGGCACCCTCTGGAGACAATGGACACGGTTAGGGCGCTTGCCGCCTGGATGACGTGGAAGACTGCCGTTGTGGATCTGCCGCTCGGTGGAGGCAAAGGAGGCGTTGTCTGCAATCCCAAGGAACTCTCAGGAACCGAAAAAGAGCGCCTGGCCCGGGCCTATGTGCGTGCTCTGGCCGGCTCCCTGGGCGTAACCAAGGACGTTCCGGCCCCGGACGTTTATACCACACCGCAGATCATGGCCTGGATGATGGACGAGTATGAAACGATCGTTGGGGAAAATCACCCCGGAGTCATAACCGGCAAACCACTTGCTCTGGGCGGCTCGAAGGGCCGGGCAGACGCCACCGCCAGGGGCGGCATCTATGTCACGCGCGAAGCCGCTGCAGTTAGCAACATCAACCTTGAAGCCGCCACAATGGCCGTCCAGGGGTTCGGTAACGCGGGTCAGCATGCCGCTCTTCTGGGCGAAGAGATCCTGAAGCTCAAGCTCGTCGCAGCGTCCGATTCCAGGGGCGGGGTTTACAACCCAAACGGTATCAGCGCGGCCGCCCTGGTCGATTACAAGATAAAAAACGGCGTCCTACGAGGGTTCCCTGAGGCCGGCGAAATAACAAACGAGGAGCTTCTCGCCCTTCCGGTGACGGTGCTTTTCCCCGCAGCGCTCGAAAACGTGATTCGCGCCGACAACGTTGAAAATCTCCAATGCAAGATCTGCTGCGAACTGGCAAACGGACCAACTACCCCCGAAGCCGACCGCATTCTCGACGACAAGGGCATATTTGTATTGCCGGACTTCCTTGCCAACGCAGGAGGAGTGACAGTATCTTATTTCGAGCAAGTCCAGAATGCGTACAACCTCTACTGGGAGCTCCAGGAGGTCCACTGGAGGCTTGATAAGAAAATGACCCAGGCCTTTGCGAGCGTATACGATATGAGCCGGCGCGACAAAATAAATCTAAGGCAGGCCGCTTATCTGGTTGCAATTGCTCGAGTGGCCGAAGCTTGCAAGCTGCGCGGATGGGTGTAGATAGTTTCCGTCTGGAAAGGGTCCTTTTCCGCCCTAGGGCGGTGGGACCGCCGGCCGACTTGGCCACTGCCTTCGGCGGTGGCCGCAGAGGCTTCGGGGGCCCGATCGCCGATCTCGACGCTCCGCGAGGCGGTACTCAAGTACGCCTCCGCGCAAGCCCTTGATTTCCTAGCCAGAGCGAAAAATCTCTCCTTTCCGAGTCGGAAACTGCGAGTGTCTCATCCGGTGTTCCGGATGGAAACCGGGTAGTGAGGTGAACCGGGAAGTTCATCAATCGATATGCGCGTTGGAGTTCTGATGAGCCAAGACGCCAAAGCATACTTTACCTCGGCGGATATATGCGCGGCAGACCTGATTCGCGCATACCGGCTCTATGACAAAATGATCCGGTATGCCCATCTTCTCGATGAAATTCGCAAGCTTTTTCTCTCCATGCTGTGCAAACGCGGGATCGTGTGCGCGGAGTCGATCCGGCAGGATGCGGTAAAGCAACTGGAGGCGCTCGGCGAGCCTGTAACCGAGCAGGCAATCGCGCAGGTCATCGGCGCTCTTACAGATATTTATTTTGCCCGCCATTTCACATGGGACGAGATAGAGAACTATATCAATTTTGCGAGAAAAAGTGAGTCTTTCCAGCAGCTCAACAAGCTCATGAACTCGGAAGAAGCCACCTCCAGCCGGATTCGTGAAGCGGTAAGAGAATTTTGCGCAATCCCCATGGGCAGTCTATATATACCCCCCGGCGACTCAACGGGGGTGCGTGTCGGCTTGATCAGCCGGTTCATTTCCGATCAGCTTCCCTTCCTGGGAGTGGCCAAGAATTATATCACTATCCGGGATATGGACGAGTTGATGGAACAAATAGTCTGTAACCCCAGACGCGGCGGACGAATCGGTGGTAAATCCGCAGGCATGTTCCTTGCTTATAAGATCATTTTGCCCCTGCTTGGACAAAGAGACCCTGAATTTGAAAAATACGTAAGGATTCCCGAATCCCATTATTTCAATTCCGGTTTTCTGACCGATTTTCTCGACTCCAACAACCTTTTCTCACTTCATTCTCAAAAATATAAGAGCCGGGAAACAATCGAGGAAGAATACGGCCAGATATCGGGAACAATCCAGAAGGCCACTTTTCCCTCCGACGTATTGATTCAGTTCAGGGCTTTTCTGGAAAAGGTCGGGGAACATCCCCTCATAATTCGCTCGTCGAGCCTGCTTGAGGACAACGTCGGATATACTTTTTCGGGCAAATACGACTCAGTTTTCATTGCAAATCAGGGCAAGATAGGCACCCGGCTCAACGAATTCACACGCGCATTGAAACAGGTGCTTACCAGCGTCTTCAGCGCCAGGGCCATACTTTACCGCCTGGACCACAACCTGCTCGATTTCGATGAACGGATGAGCGTTCTCGTTCAAAAGGTAGTGGGAAGGCGGTTCAATGATTATTTTTTCCCGACTGCGGCAGGAGTAGCTTTTTCGCAGAATGTGTACGCCTGGACCCCTAGAATAGTCAGGGCCGATGGGTTGCTGAGGATGGTCTTCGGCCTGGGCACGCGCGCCGTTGACCGAATCGGGCCAGACTACCCAAGGATGGTCCCCCTCAGCCATCCCCTCCTCCGCCCGGAAGCGAGCGCGGAAGAAATCAAGAAATACTCCCAAAAGCTCGTTGACGTTCTGGATTTGAAATCGAGGTCGATCCGGACGGTCCCGGCCACGGACCTCTTTCGGACAATTCATCATCCCGACCTTTACTACGCTGTCTCTGTTGATGATGAAGGACATCTTTCGGCGCCTCTTTTCAAAAAAGAGCAAATCGACGCGGCCCGCGCCTGTATAACTTTCGACAACCTTCTATCCAAAACCCCGTTGGCAGGACTTATGAAAAGAATCCTTCATCAATTGGAGCAAGCATACGGCCGGCCTGTAGAAGTTGAATTCGCCTGGGACGACGGGACACTTTATATTCTCCAGTGCCGCGCGCTCGCCTTGAGCAGACTTGTCGAAAAAGTGGCCGTCCCGAAGGACATCGACCCTCAAAAAGTTCTGTTTACGTGCAGCACTGTCCTGTTCAGCAGTGTGGTCAAGAATATTGAATATATTGTATACATCGATCCCAGGGCCTATGCCGCGCTCTCCACATTCGACGAGCGGCTCGCTGTGGCGCGCACAGTGAGAAGAATCAATCGGTTGCTCGAAGACAAGGTCTACGCCCTTTTCGGACCGGGGAGGTGGGGGACCAACGACGTAAAGATGGGCATCAAAGTAAGCTATGAAGATATCAACCGAACGAGGGTCCTGGCCGAAATAGCCATGAGAGAGGTTGGGATAATGCCGGAGCCGTCTTTCGGCACTCATTTTTTCAACGATCTGGTAGAGGCAAACATCGTCCCCCTGGCGATTGATCCCGACAGCCCCGGGACAGTGTTCAGGGAGGAGTTTTTCCATCAGTGCCCCAACGCCCTCGTCTCGCTCGACCCTGAGCTTCAGAGGGATGCAATAGCCCGTGTCATTCACGTGCCCTCCTGCACCCAAGGGCAATATCTTCAGGTCTATCTGGACGGCGACGAACAGAAGGGAGTGGGCTTTTTGTGCCGCCCTGAAAAGACTCACTGAGTGATAAGGATGTCTGTCTGCATAATATTTGTCTATGTAGTTGACAAGATGGCATGCATATTTCACAATGACTGTTGCCCATGAATAGAAAACTTGCCTTAATTTTCCTCGTCTGTTTTTCTTTCTCCATTCTGGGGTGTGCGTTTCATCACCATGAAGATGGAGACTCCCATGATAATTGCGCCATCTGCTTTTGTGTCTTCCAGCATTCAAATCTGGCTTTCCAGGATCTTCTTCAAATTGCACCGCCGCTTCCCAGTATCTTCCTTGGCATTTCAGAGCATGCGGTAAGCTTTTCCTCTTTTCGCTGTTTTCCTTATTTAAATCGAGCCCCTCCCGCATAGTACCAGGACCCTGACACCTCCTACAAAATACTATAGGGACGTCTCGCAGAGCGTCGAGTGCATTTTCTCATCTCAACGCCTCGCGATGTGAGCGGCAACACCGCAGATCGGCTCGCGGCAGTTTCACGGCCGCTCGAAACGTTTCTGATAAGAGAATGCAGGAATCATTTCATCTGAAGGTGACCATGAGGAGGAGAGGAGCCACTATGCGGGCTATTATCGCACTCGTGCTTCTATTAGTATTTTCATCCTGTGCGTTTGCTCAGACAACGGAGGAGAGGCTTCAAGACCTGGAGAAGTCAATCAAAAGACAGGAACAAACCATCCAGGAGTTAAAATCTCTCCAGAAGACAGTTAAGAAACAGGAGCAAACCATTGAAGAACAACGAAAGTTGATTGAAAAATTGTCGACAAGAGCCCCAGTGCCCCAGCCTTCTGCTGCGCCGTCGCCGGCCGCAACGGCCCAGACGGCTTCGACCGAGCAGGTGCAGCACGAGGTCGAGGAGCTGAAGGAACAGGTGAGCTCGGTGCTCGAAGCGCAGCAGAAGAAGCTCCCGAGCGAGTTCAATCCTGCCATCGGGCTCGTGGGTGAGACGGTTTTTTCTTACCGGAGCCAGGGATCGAAGGCTACGGGCAGCGACCGGGTCGGTGGATTCGACGTGAACCAGCGTTCGGTCGAACTGAACGTAGCGGCAGCGGTCGATCCCTTTGCGAAGGGCTATGCGGTGATCAATGCCTCTGCCGACCCGATAACCGGCGAATCCACTCTTGGGGTCGAAGAGGCCGCGATCCAAACGACCTCACTGCCGTGTAATCTGGAGTTGAAGGCGGGACGGTTTTTCGGCGAATTCGGCAGATTGGCCTACATACACGATCATGAATTGCCTTTCGTGAACCGTCCGATGGTGCTCGACCAGTACATCGGCGGCGAATCGAGGACAGATGGGGCGCAGCTAAACTACCTGTTGCCGATCGAACATTACGTCAGTCTGACCATGGGCGTGGGCGATGGTTTTGGCAGTGCGCCAAACGATATCAACGATTACAACAATGGAAATTTCCGTAACTTCGGCGGGCTGAGCTTTTTTGGCCGAGGGTCCACGTCTTTTGATCTGACACCCGATTTATCCTTCGAACCCGGCATTTCAGGCCTGCTGAATCCGGATACTATAAACCGCGGAGGCGTGCTCGCCCTGCCCAATGGAGATCCTGTAACGCTTCCTCAATTACCCGGCAGCACGCTCTCCCAAACCGGGCGCAGCCTGGAGGGAGTGGACCTCACTTTGAGCTACAAGCCGCTGAGAAACAATCAGTTCGAAAGTATCATCTGGGGCACGGAAGTGCTCCGCAGCGATAGTAGCTTTGATGTCATGCCGACAGCGGGCGGCGCCGTGTTCAGTCCGTTCAGCCGATCCGTAGAGTCCTACGGCATGTATTCGTATCTCACATACAAGTGGAGTCGTGAGTGGTCAGCAGGGTTCCTGTTCGAGTGTATGGAGGACTCCTGGAACAACGCAGACCTGACTGTCGCATATTCCCCGTATATTACGTGGGCACTGAGCCACTGGAATCAACTGCGCCTTCAATACACACATACCGACCATAACGCCGCCTCAGGCCTGCGTCCGGATGATGCCGTTTATCTGCAGTGGGCCTGGATCATCGGCTCGCACGCTCATGGGTGGCAGCAACGGTAGCCATGAGGAGAAAGGAATTTAACATGAAACCGAAACTCATACATTTATTGTCTATCGTCACACTCGCCGGTGTGTTGTTATACGGGATACCGATACCGGCTCATGCCGCCAAAATCAGGGTAGTCACGACTTTGACCGACCTGGCCGACTTTACGCGCGAGATCGGCGGAGACCTGGTTGAGGTTCACAGCCTTGCCACGGGTGTTGAAGATACGCACGGGGTCCCGATGAAACCGAGCTTCGTACCCATTATGAACAGGGCGGACCTGCTTGTCCTGGTGGGGTTTGACTGTGAACACGCCTTTCTGCCCGCGCTGCTGGAAGCCAGCAAGAACCCTCGCATCCAGTTGGGCAAGTCCGGGTACGTAGATGCCTCTAAGGGCATCGTGCCCAAAGATGTACCCAAATCGACCGATCATTACCAGGGCGATGTTCATCCCTACGGCAATCCGCACTATATGCTCGACCCGGTGTTGGCAGAGAAGGCGATCGGGAACATTTACAACGCACTGGTGGAGTTCGCTCCGCAGCATCAAGCGGAATTCACGCGCAATCGCGATGCGTATCTGGCCAAACTCGACGCCAAGATTGCAGAATGGAAAAAGGAGGTCCTACCGCTCAAGGGCGTAAAGTTCGTGTCCTATCACGAGCATTGGACATATTTCGCGGAGCGGTTCGGCCTGGTTTACTTCGGCACCATTGAACTTAAACCTGGCATCGATCCGACTGCCAGACACATCGAGGACTTGATCGCCTCCATGAAGGCCGAGCATGTTTCGATCGTCCTTCGCGAACCCCAGTTTCCCGAAAAGGTGCCCAGGCAGATTGCAGAACAGACCGGGGCGGCCCTGGTAACGCTGCCCATAATGCCCGGCGGCATACCGAACACGGAAACCTACATCAAGATGGAGGACGAGATCATTCGTGGATTGCTGGCTGCCGAACAGGGGCGGAAGACCGCGAATGCGATGCAATGACACCTGCAAGAAGATGCATCCCGCCCGTGCTTTATCCGGGCGGGTGCTTTTGGACTGAGATATGAATGATGCGCTCATAACCCTCGATAACCTGAGCATTGGCTATAACGGCCAGCCTGTTCTGTCCGGGATTTCGCTTTCGATTGCCCGCGACAGTTTCACTGCAATCCTCGGCGCGAACGGTTCCGGCAAATCGACCCTGCTAAAGACTCTGCTTGGACTGCTCTCTCCACTGGCAGGAAGGATCGACTCTACTAAATCATCGACTGGTGCACCGCTCCTGTTTGGTTACGTGCCTCAGGCCGGTCAGTTCGATCCGATTTACCTGCTGGCGGGGTTTGAGGTTGCTCTTATGGGCACCTATGGACGCGTGCGCCCAGGGCGCTTTGTCCCGTCTGCCGAACGCGCCTTCACGCGCGAATGCCTCCGCGCGGCAGGCGCTGAAGAGTTCGCCCACACGCGGTTTTCAGAACTCTCCGGTGGTCAGAAACAACGCGTGCTTATCGCGCGCGCACTGGCTACGCGCCCGGACGTCCTGATGCTCGACGAACCCACTGCGGGCGTGGACGCCGAGGCAACACATTCGATGCTGGAATTTATTTCCAGGACCCGCATGGAAAGGCAAATCACGGTGCTGCTCGTTACTCACGATTTTGCAGCGATTCGCCATCATGCCCGGCAAATTCTCTGGCTCCATCAGGGCAAAGTGCTCCAGGGCACTCCGGATGAACTGCTTTCTTCCGAACGAATGGCTGAGATTTTTGAAATAGGAATAAGCTGATGATGACATCGTTAAGTCATATTCTCTCGCCCGATTTTCTCCTGCGAAACTCGGTCTATACCAGCGTGCTCGTAGGCTTCTCCTGCCCGCTTATCGGCGTGTTTCTAGTGATGCGCCGGCTGGTGTTCATGGGCGTTGCACTGCCGCAGGTTTCTTCGACCGGGGTTGCTATCGCTCTGTCTGTCCCATTGTGGCTAGGAGTCAAGCTAAGCGGCCACCCTTCTGAAAGCGCGCATATGCTCGCCTTTATCGGCTCGATGACATTTTCGCTGTCTGCGATCCTGGTGCTGGCGTTTATGGAAAGGCGCGGGCGCGGTCAGCCCGAAGGCCGGCTCGGCACTGCATATGTGGTGGCCGCCTCGCTGAGTATACTGGTGCTGTCAAAAAACCCTTACGGCGAGCTCGGCTGGCTTGACATGCTAAAAGGGGAGGTCATCACAATCTCCAATTTCGACCTCGTTCTGACGGCAGCAACCCTTACGCTAGTCCTGGCAACGCTGGGACTCTTTCACAAGGAATTGCTCCTGGTTTCCTTTGACCGGCCAATGGCAATTACACTTCGCAAGAACGTAGTTTTCTGGGACGTGCTGCTTTATTTACTGATCGGCCTGACCGTGTCGATGGCCGTGCTAAGTGTCGGGCCCCTGATCGCATTCGGGTTTTTGCTGATCCCCGCACTGACGGCGCACCTGTTCGCGCGCAATATGCGCCAGTTCACTACGCTGGCCTCATTGTGCGGCGGCGTAGCGGCGTTTCTCGGTTTCTGGATCGCATATCAATACGATTTGCCCGTCGGCCCTGCCGATGTCGTACTCCTCGGAGTGATCTACGCAGCAGGCTGGTTTATCGCCAGGCTTCTTCCCGTAAGCTCAAAATGAAAAGAAGGTGCCAATATGCGAAAAACGCTAAGGTTTTCTCTCATGTTAATAGTATTCATTCTGCCGCTCCTCTCATATATCGGCAAACCTTCCGCCGCCTCAGAGGGAAGGTTCATAGATAACGGAGACGGTACGGTTACGGACACAAATCGAAAACTAATGTGGCAGAAGGGCGATAATGGAAATGAGGTGACATTCGAACAGGCGCAGGAGTACTGCAGGAATCTGCGCCTGGGCGGCCATGCGGATTGGCGTATGCCCAGACCCGACGAACGGGACACCGCAGTGACCGTCGAATTGATGATGCCGTTACATGCCCGCGCGGCCTATGCCCGTTTGGATCTCTATTGGTCATCTGATCCAATGGTCCTGCTACCCTTCAACTATCACCCCTCCCGTGGCGCAGAGGTTTCGAGGGTATATCCTGCAAGGCAGGGCGATAGAGCCTTCGTAAGGGCCATACGTTCATTGACTGTCAGCCCCCATCGAGACGGCGCCTGAGGAGATTTTCGGCCATTGCCTTAACCACTCAAATTGCGTTTGGCGCCGGCATGTTCTCTATTGACGTAAAGCGCCAATTGAGATAGCTTGCCTGTAATCTACGGCTGGTGACAGCACCAGGAAGGCGCGATCCGCACCGGCCCTAGAGCGAGTGGCTGCTTAATAACGTAGAAATTGCCAGGGTTTATACATCGGCTGATCAAATAATCGGCCACGAACGCCTAAAGCCCGTCTGAAGATGGGGAGGATGTTCGTGGCCTTTTTTTTGATGAGGCCGGGGTGGGTGTAGCATGCAATGAATTTCATTCGCACGAGGAGAAAAGGCAGATGCAGGACATGCTTTGCGCTTTTGGCGTTGGCCGGGAGTTTTTATCCGGCTTTGCCGGGTTTGGCATGGGCCGATACTGACGCTTCGCCGGCGGCGCAGGCCTCGTCCTCGGACACAGGCGAGTTTCGAAAGGGGACAGCCCAATTGCCCGAGATAGTGGTGGAGGAACGCAGCGACAGCATGTTGGGCGTTGCTGAGTCCTCGACCCAGGGCACGATAGGAGCGCAGCAGTTGGAGGACCGCCCTGTAAGCCGTCCCGGAGAGGTTCTTGAGGCCATGCCGGGAGTAATCGTCACCCAACATAGCGGTGACGGCAAGGCAAACCAGTATTTTCTTAGAGGCTTCAATCTCGACCATGGCACCGACCTGGCCAGCTTTGTCAACGGCGTTCCAATCAATTTGCCGTCGAACGCTCATGGGGAAGGGTATACGGACCTCAATTTCCTTATCCCCGAGCTGATACAAAAAATAGACTACCAGAAAGGCCCCTACTTCGCGAACGTGGGTGACTTCGGTTCCGCCGGCTCGGAAAACATTCAGTACTTTCAGACTCTTCCTGAAGGCATTGCGAAGCTGGAGGCCGGTAGCTGGAACTACGAGCGAGCCCTGGTGGCCGATTCGACCAAGGTAGGCCAGGGCAATCTCCTGGGCGCTATGGAAGTAGTGCACACCGACGGACCCTGGGTTGTGCCCGAAGATTACCTGAAATTCAACGGACTGCTTACCTACAGCCAGGGAGATGCAAGCCAGGGCTTCAGCGCGTCGGCACTGGCCTATCACGGCACATGGGGTGCGACCAACCAGGTCCCGGAGCTTGCAGTCGCCGAAGGCCTCATTTCGCGGTTTGGTTCAATGAACCCCACCGACGGAGGTTTCACGGACCGCTACACACTGGAGGGCGAGTACCATCAAGCCGACGAACATTCGGCTACCAAGGTCGTAGCGTATGCCTATTACTATAACATGGGCCTCTGGAATGACTTCACCTACTTTCTGAATAATTCCGTCCAAGGCGACCAGTTCGAGCAAAGAGACACCCGGTGGGTGCAGGGAGTTAGAGCAAGCCGGACCTACTTTACCCAATGGTGCAACATGCCGGTGGAAAACACCTTCGGACTCGACGTTCGAAACGACATAATCCACGACGGGCTGTTTAACACCGAGGACCGGGCGGTGCTGTCCATAGTTCGTATAGATGATGTCGTGGAAACGGACGTGGCGCCCTACTTTGAGAACAAAATACAATGGCTTCCAAAGTTTCGCACCGTTATCGGCTTCCGCGAAGATTTCATTAATTTCGCCAACAAGAACGATTACACCCTTGCCACTAACGGCCCCAACCCTGCCGACAGCGGCGACCGGTTCGCGTTCACCCCCGAGCCCAAGCTGAGTTTGATCTTCGGCCCATGGGCAAAAACGGAGTTCTACCTGAACGGGGGCATGGGCTTCCACACCGACGACGCGCGGGGCGTAAACACTACTCAAGATCCGACAACGGGCCTGCCGGTGCAACGGGCACTGCCGATAGCGCAAACGGTTGGTGGGGAGGTTGGCGTACGCACCCTTGCCATCCCGAACCTGCAAAGCACTCTTACGTTCTGGGTGCTGAGGCTGCAATCCGAACTGATCTTCGACGGGGATACAGGTACGACCGTACCCAGTCCTGACCCCGATATACGCAAGGGGGTGGAATGGGCAAACTACTATACGCCGGCCAAGTGGCTGACGATAGACGCAGATTTTGCCGCCTCATCGGCGCATTTCCTGGACAATCCGGTGGGCGGCGATTACGTCCCCGAAGCGGCCAATGTAGTGATTGCCACGGGCATCACCATCCATGATGTAAAAGGTTGGAGCACCAGCCTGCGGCTGCGGTATTTCGGACCTCGCTATCTGACCCAGGACGGTACCGAGCGTTCTCCCAGCACCGCTTTGCTTTACTACAACGTAAGCTACAAGTTCAACAAGACATGGACGATTGAGGGAGATATCTTCAATCTGCTCAACGCGAAAGCCGACGATATAGACTACTATTACCAGTACCGGCTGACGCCAACAGGTCCGGCTGTAAGCGGCGACGTGTTCCACCCGGTCGAGCCGCTAACTTTCCGCCTCGCGTTGACCATGAGGTTTTGATAGACGAAAGCGTTCACAGAAGAGAACGCAGAGAAGGTCAAAACATTTTTGACAGGATTAACAAGATTTACAGGATTTACAGGATTAATAAAGCTCCAGATTAGGGACTTAGGGGTTCAATTCCTCAATTCCTTAACCCAAAGCCATTTCTGTTAATCCTGATAATCCTGTTAATCCTGTCGAAAGGCTTTTCGCCTGCGGTGAACGGTTACACAGGAGGCCGCAATTAACTCGATAGCCCTGGACGTTTCAGACTGTGTGATAGATCTTTCCAGATCTGACGATCCGGAAGACATTGTTTCTGCGCCGTGGAACAACCGGGTCCAGATCTTTTCCGGCAGGAAGACATGGTCGAGTTTGGCATTGGCGCTTTTTCTGCATTCAGCTCTTGCCTGTCTGCTTTGGTACTCACCTAAACCTCAAGTCCAGAGCCATAAATGGATGGAAGTAAAGCTCGTTTCTCTGGCTGGTGACGCAAATACAGCCGGACCGGGATTGGAAGCACCTTTGGGGGTTGCGGCGAAGGAGGGCCAGAAACTGCCAAGCGCACATCTACCCCTGGAACATAAGGACTTGCCGGCGCCACGGAAGAAAAATATCGAGGCCGATATCCCTCCGAAGAAGATTATAAAACCCCGCACTGATTCGGATAAGCACGAAGAAATCAAGCCCACGGCCCAACTCGATCCCGCACAATCCGGCAACCCGGATTTACCATCGCAGGGATTGGGGAAGATCGCCGGAACCGGCGCAACCACTGCGGCTTTTTCCGGCGACGGACCTACCGGAGGGGGCGGCGACGGCTCCCTGGAGAGAACTTTTGGATCTGCTGACGGCCCCAGTTTCCTTCACAAAGTCGTGCCATGTTACCCGGCGTTGGCAAAAAGGCTCGAAAAAGAGGGAACCGTTCTTCTGCGTGTTACCATCGACGAACAAGGCCGTCCACTTGAAATTGTGGTGCTGAAGAAGGCCGGGTTTGGGTTCGATGAGGAAGCGGTTAAGGCCGTTAAGGATTCGAGTTTCGTTCCCGCCAAAAGAGATGGTAAACCCCTTGCCTGCAGAGCCCTTCTTCCGATTCGATTCGTCCTTACACAATCTTAATGTCGGAGGTGATTGCCTGAGAATACTGAAGACGATTCGCCGTTACATTGGGATATGGAGTTGACACCATTTTGAATAAATTGTACAAGAAATGCCACATAGTTTTTTAGCATCAGGTACAGAAAAGTTTAATAGGGAATCCCGTTAAAATCGGGAGCGGTCCCGCCGCTGTAAACGGGGACGAAATCCGGTAAAACCACTGTCTTTTCGAGATGGGAAGGACCGGAGAGTAGAGTGATCCGTGAGCCAGAAGACCTGCCTGATGCCGTTTGGTTAGCCCGTACGCGGAAATATCGGGTAGACCGGCATAAGGATCAAGTAAACAGGGTGCAATCCTTAGAGCGTTTTGCTCTAGGGATTTTTTTTTGGCTGGAGCACCATGAGATTTCCTCTTCTCAACGCGTCACACCACTCCACAACCACTCCGCGAGGCCGTAACTCGCGGAGTGGCCCTTCAACACCATCCGGGCTTCAGCGCAGCACTGCACAGTGCTCGACTTTTAAGAAACCTTTTCAGTGGTTGGAGGCGGTTCAGCTTCCGGGCACACGGTCCACACAATGGAGGTTTTCGATGAAAAAAGGCGTGATTCTGTATATCGCACAAGGAAAAGAAGATGTCCCTCTGCAATCGGCGGCGGACCTGATCCGGACAGCGCGGTCTTTGGGAGTCGCAGCCGTCCGCGTGGCAATCACGGAGGAGGAGGCCGTTCATGGATGGTGGAGCCTGCTCACCAGAGGAATGCAACAGGTCCTGTTCATGACGGCAGATTACAATGGGGTCCTCGACAAGTTCGAATCGCAAGGCGCCCCGGTGCGGCTATGCGGATGATCGCCAGTTTACGGGAGGCAAGTATGAGAAGTAAGCACGGCTCCATCACGGTGATTTTTGTATTCACGTCATTGCTAATGCTGTCGGCGGTTCCGGCGTACGCAATGCACATCTCCGAGGGAATTCTGCCCGCGCAGTGGGCAACACTGTGGTTTGCGGTGTCTGCGCCGTTCCTCTTTCTGGGGCTGCGTGAAGTGCGCTTGCGCGGACAGCAGAATCCGCAGCTAAAACCTATGATCGGATTGGTAGGGGCGGCTGTGTTCATAATATCCTGTATGCCGATTCCCGTCCCTGCGGCGGGTTCGTGTTCGCATCCCTGCGGTACGGGTATTGCCGCCATTTTTATCGGCCCCCTGCTCACGGTTGTCGTGACCAGCGTCGCGCTGGTCTTGCAGGCCCTGTTCCTCGCGCATGGCGGGCTTACCACTCTCGGCGCCAATATTGCCTCAATGGGGGTCGCAGGCGCATTCACAGGGTATGCCGCATTTATTTTGGTCAACCGGCTGACCGGCAGATGGTGGATTGCAGCTTTCCTTTGCGGCCTTCTATCGGATTGGGCCACATACAGTGTCACTTCTCTTCAACTCGCGACCGCTCTGCACGGTACCGCTCCCTTCGGTAAATTTTATCTTACGGTGCTTCTGGCATTCGTACCCACCCAGGTCCCGCTTGGGATTCTCGAGGGGTTCCTGTGTGTAGGCGCTTACAGGTTCATACTGACGCGCAGGCCCGAATTGCTGAAAATTTTCGCGGTTTAGACGGAGGATTTATGAAAAAAATCTGGCTTGCAAGCGGACTCATCATTTTACTGGCCGTTGGCTTGTATATCGGCCTGCGGAACTCCGATTCAAAATGGGCCGGGGTCGATGAAACGGTTGTGGAGAAGTTCGCGATAGAGGCAAACCGCCCCCCACATGAGCCCCTGATCAATATCGAACGCGGGGACCTGCCTCTTTTGCTGTTTCTATTGGCGGGCGCGGCAGGCGGCTTTGCAGCGGGTTATTCTTTTCGGGGTTTGTTTCCGCCAAAGGACAAAGCCAAACGCTTTTCAACCGGCATTTGAGCTTTTACCGGGCATCGATTGAGGGAAGGAAGAGCATATCTTCCGCCGCCCCGCGACTGTGATCGGGACGAAAGCCGCAGAATTGCCACTGTCACGCCCAAGGCGTAACGGGAAGGCGCGGTGAGTAGGATGAACGTAAGCCAGGAGACCTGATCGATGCACATTGACTTTGCTCATATTTCCCGAGGGGGAAGTTGGGGATCTTATGACGAAGAATGCTGCATTTGCGTTGGTTTTCGTTTGTCTCGCGTTTCCCTTCACCTGTGCAGCGGAAGAATCACTCCCTGGACCCATCGAAACTGTTCAGGTCCAACCCGACCGGCAGTCAGAAAGCAAAGCTGAACCCTCTGAAGGCGCCGGTCCGGTCCCGTGGGAAGCCCCCGCCGAGCCGAAGCCTGCCGAGAGTCCTTGCCTGGAATACGGGTGTCCCAAGCTGCTGGGCTTGCAGTTCAACGGTGTTTATCAAAACATGCCAGCCTTTCGCAGCCCATACCAGGGCCAAAACAGCCTTAGTTTTAGAGACGGCGAAGGCCATGACGTCACCCATACTTACGGAGTGTATTTCGGTTTACAACTCGCGCGGAATCTTCAAGTCTATGTTGATGTTGAGATGTTCAAGGGAGACGGGATCAGCAACGGCCTGGGACTTGGCGGGTATGTAAACGGCGACGTCGTAAGAGCGGGGTCCTCGAACCTGCCAAAGATCCCCTATCTGGCGCGTTACTATTTCAGATACTTTGTCCCTCTTTCCTCTGAAACCGAGAATGTTGAACGGTGTATGGACCAACTCCCGGGGGAGCAGCCTGTCAGCAGATGGGAAATAAAAGTCGGGAGGCTGGCTTTAACGGACGATTTCGACCAAAACCGCTATGCGAACAATAACCGCACACAATTCCTTAATTATGATTTCCTGTTCAATACTGCGTGGGACTATGCCGCGGATACCAGGGGCTACAGCGTCGGGTTTGTCACATCCCTGTTCGAGCCGCGATGGAGACTGGCCTTCGGGGTCTTTATGGAACCTAATACGGCCAACGGTGCGGAATTCGATTATTTTGACATGAGCGAACTTGGATACAACCTCGAACTCACGGTGAAGCCCAATGACGCAGGCACGGTAGTCCGCTTGCTCTCCTACTTCAACGAGGGACGGATGGGGAGCTATGAAGAGGCGCTGGCGTTAGGACGCACCACCTACACTGTGCCCGATCTCCTGCTCGTTGAAAAGCCCGGAGGCACCAAGTACGGTTTTGGATTGAATTTCGAACAGCCGCTGGCCGACGATGGGGAAACAGGCATTTTCGGGCGCATCGGCTGGAACGACGGGAATCACGAGACTTGGAGCTATGTGGAATCCGACCGCCATGCGAGCCTCGGCGCGCAGGTGAGCGGAATACACTGGAAGAGGCCTGAGGACCGCGTTGGTATCGCCTATGGGGTCAATGGTCTCTCAGACCCGCACAAGGACTACCTCGAGGCCGGCGGGGCAGGCATTCTGCTGGGAGACGGCGCGCTGAACTATGGTTTGGAGCAGACCATGGAAATATATTACCGCATTCAGATTTGCAGGTGCGTTCAACTCAGTCCGGACTTTCAGTTCATTCAAAACCCAGGCTACAACAGGGACAGGGGGCCTGTCGAGGTATACGGCCTACGGTTGCACCTGAGTTATTGACTCGTATTCCGCTTAGTGAGGAGTCAAGATGATTGTCAGGATAATTGTGACAATCCACTCATCGGGCATCTGAATTACCGCATATGGGACAGCCTTGAAGGCGGAGGGGTTTTTCCAGTCCGCTTGCATCCAGGAGGTCCCGGTTGTTGAGAATATCCCGCGCGGTCCCATCGGCTACAACCTCGCCGCCTCTCAGGACTATCGCCCTGGAACACAGGTCAAGAACCATATCCATATCATGGGTGGCTATGATTTTCGTGTGATCGAACTCGGAGAGCAGGTGTATGAGTTGCCGCCTGGCTTTCGGATCAAGATTGGACGTGGGTTCATCCATGACCAGGATGCTTGGGGACATGGAGAGGACGGTGGCGATTGAAACGGCCCTTTTTTCGCCGGCGGACAGTTTGTAAGGGGGCCTGTCTTTGAGATGGCCCGCCCCGACAAGCGCCAGGGCGCTCAGTGTCCTTTGTTTAACTTCATCGGGCGGCAGGCCAAGGTTCGTTGGACCGAACGCCACATCATCATAGACCCTGGGCAAAAAAAGCTGGTCGTCCGGGTCTTGAAAAACCATCCCTACTGTTTGGCGGATTTGCTTAAGTGTTTTTTTTGTTATCGGCATATCGCCTATCCGGACCGAACCTTCCTGCGGGGTGAGGTATCCATTGAGATGCAAAAGAAGAGTTGATTTTCCGGCCCCGTTTGCTCCGACCAGCGCTACGGATTCGCCGTGAGTTATGCGAAAATTCACACCGTTGAGCGCCGGGGTCCCATCGGGATAAGAAAATTTAAGCCCTTTTACCTCCACTATATGATGGCTCATATCAGCCTTCCCAGTTCCCGGCCAAGCCACGCGGGGAAGTTGTATAAACGAAGCAGTGTAAACAGACCGCTCCACCCTGCCAAAAAGAAAAAGTCCGATAAACGTATTTTTGATGAGGCCGCATGATGGATTTCTCCGTCAAATCCCCTGCACAGCATTGCGAGATGTATCCTCTGCGCCCTGTCCATGGTCCGCAAAAGCAACTGCCCGATCATGCTGCCGTAAACGGTCATCCCCAGTCCTTTATTGCCAAATGAGCGCAGGGCCCTCGCCCGCACCATACGCGAGGCTTCTTCGCCCAACACGAAGATGTATCTGTACACAAAGAGCAGTTGAATTGTGAAAGCTCGAGGGACACCCATCCGTGACAGGGCCGAACAAATCGAATCGAATCCCGTACAGGCAATCAATGCGAGCCCTGCGCCCGCTGTCAGCACGAACTTTGCCGCAATGGATGCAAACGATACGAAACCTCCCGAGACGCTAAAGAGTCCCAGATCGAGGACAGGAGTGCGGTCCAGTATAGGATTGAACAGTGCCACAGAGAGAACGAACGGGGATGCAATCAGTAATTTTTTCATTATATACGCAAACGGGATGTTCCCTATTGTCATAATGGCCACGGGATAGATGACCAGGGGCGCAAGTCCGGCCGGATCGTATTTATTGAACGATATGACAACGGCTATGAAATAGATGGTGGTTAATACCTTTACGCCAGGATCGACCCTGTGGATCGGGGTATCTTTGCTCGAAAGAGCATCCAGGTGGCCTATATCGAAAAATGAAGACTCTATGCTTCCCATTTCATTACATCACTTATTCGGTTTTCTTCTCTGACAGGTCTTTATCCCAAATCCGATAAGGCCGGCAAGGACAAGCGACATTGCCCCTCCCAGAAGCCCTGAAATGGAGGTCCCCGCACTCACCGAGGGCCAGACGTCCTGTTTGCCCTGTGTGCTCTCGCTCTTCGCAGACTCCTCTGTCTCGTCTTTCCTGAAATTATAATCGGGAAAGACGGCTGTTTTTTTCTGCACTCCGGACAACAGAGCATGTATCCCGCTCTCTGAGCTTTGCAATACCTTGTTCACTGAGCTCCGGGCAATCGACCATTCAAGGCCGTCGGGATTTGTAGAAGCAAACCATGAGAGAAAACCGCCCGTTAAGGCGGCAATAATGAGCAGTGTAATCAATACGGGTTTGATCGATATTTGTTTGCCGATCGAGGGTTCGGCCGCCGTTTGGAGAACTCCGGGGCGGTTCCTGGTTACAAAACTGACAACAGAGGCCGTAACGAAGCCCTCAACAATGCCGATCGCCAAGTGTATTGGAAGCATCAGCAATACAAAAGTCTTGAAAGACAGATCGGAAATATTTGAACAAAAAGTCTCCGTTACAACCCCCAAAGCCCCCAATTGAAGGGCTATAATTGAGGCCACCATGGCGGCAGCAAGGATTCGTTTCCGCTCCGGGCTGTTTGCCGCAATTCTTTTGTATATCAACGGGAAAACAACGAAACAGGGGAAAAATCCCATGTTGAAGATATTACAGCCGAGGGCGAGCAGGCCCCCGTCCGCAAAGAACAGGGCCTGAATCGTCAGGATCGAGGCCATGGTAAGAAAGGCTGCATAAGGTCCGAGCAAGACGGCCAGAAGCATTGCGCCTCCGAGATGACCGCTTGAGCCTGTTCCGGGAATGGTGAAATTGATCATCTGGGCGGCAAAAACCAAGGCGCCCAAAACCCCCATCAGGGGAATTTTCCGGTCATCGATTTCTTCCTTGAGTTTCCTGGCGCTATAAACCGTCAGTCCTGCGGTCGCAACCAGCATTACGCCGCCGACAGCCGGTGAGATCAGAGCGTCGGCCATGTGCATAATCGTTCTCCTCCAAAGAAGTGATGCCCGTATGAGCGCGATTCATTTTCCGGTTCGCAAAATAAAAAAGGCCAAGCAGCTCTTCACGAGCATTTGGCCATTCTGAGCCGGAATCTGAGTGATGCTTTACCGAAGTTCCCCAAGCTTCATGCCTGGTTTATCCGCAAAATAGCAAGCGGATGCCGGACAGTCAAATCTTTTCTCTCCAGTCTTTAAGGTATCGGAAAGCGCGCCTTGCAGCCTCCTCTGCATTTTGCGAATAGGTATAGAGCTCCACCGTGACGTAACCCGAAAAACCCGTATTCTTGATGGTTTCCAGCACACCCGGAATATCTATGGCCCCATCTCCCGGCATAAGATGGTGATGCCTTCGTGAAGAGTCGATATCCTCGAGGTGGAAATGGGACGCGCAATCCTTTAGCTGCAATACCAGGGCGCACAGGTCTTCACCTGCACAGAAAAAGTGGCCGATGTCGAAGTTCAGGCCGAAAACCGCCGGGTCGAGCCTTGTGTAAACCTCCAGAAACTCGGAGCTGTTTTCGATAAGGAGCCCCGGTTCGGGCTCGATCAGTATCTTTATTCCCTTCCGGCGCGCCCTGCCTTCCACAGCTCTCAGGCCGTCCAGAAAATGGTGAATCCCTTCTTCGCGGCTAATTCCTTCCAGGGGTCCGCCGGGTTCTGTAGAGATGTGCGGCGCGCCAAGCTGTTCAGCCAGGTCGATGCACCTGAGAGTGTATTCGATTCTTCTTGCCCTCTGGGCCGGGTCTGTTTCTATCCAGGAAGGGTGGTAAGTGTCTCCATCGGCGTTGTGCATAAAGGCATTTATGTTCGAGATTTCAATGCGCTTTTCGGCCAGAAGCTTTCTGGTTTGCCTTATGTCCTCACCGGTGAAATAGAGCGGGTAGGCATGAGGAACGTCGGCCATAATTTCAATTCCTTCGTAGCCGATGCCGGCAAGAATTGAAATGGTTTCCGAAAGAGTGCATTGGAGAAATGCGTTTGAGCTGAAAGCAAATTTCATTTCACGATCCGGTTCTAAAATTTATCTCTAAGATAATCGAAGGCTTTTCTTGCCGCCTGCTCTGGGTTTTCCGGAAAGGTATAAAGCTCCACTGTCCCGAACCCTTCATATTCGATGCCCGCCAGCGCCCGGGCAATATCTTCAAAGTCGATGTCCCCCTCTCCGGGAATAAGATGGTAATGCTTTCGGCCTCCGATATCTTCGAGGTGAATATGAAAAATACTTGAAGCAAGACTTTGCGCCACATCAAGCGGCGCCTCCCCGGCAAGATAGCTGTGGCCAAAGTCGAGGTTGGCGCCAAAGTTTTCCGCGCCGACTTCCCGGATCAAAACCACCAACTCTTCGACCCGTTCGACAAGAAGCCCCGGTTCATATTCCATGCCCACCCGGACATGCCTGGCAGCGGCGTATTCGACTATCTCAAGGATCGATTCTTTAAGCAACGCCAACGATTTCTCGGGCTTCACACCGGGGACCATCCTCCCGGAAGTCACGCTCACGTTCTGGCAGCAGAGACAATAGGCCATGTCGATGCACTTTTTGGTGAACTCGACCCGCCACCTTCGAGCGTCCAGGTCCGGGTTGGCAAGCGATGGCTCGAACAGAGGCTCCCAGAACTTCGCCCCGTAATAGCCGACAGCGGTATTGGCGTTTATGTTGGCTGCCTTGATCCGATTTTTTTTAAGCGACGCGGCAACTTCGTCAAGATCGGGTCCCGTTGTCGAGTATGGATAGAGATGCGGGACATCGGCAAGGATTTCCACGCCCGAATACCCGGTTTTGGCAATTATTTCTATTGCTTCGGCGACCGAAAACCTGACGAACGCATTGGTGCTGAAGGAAAGTTTCATATTATGCTTTTTAAAAGCGCGGGCGCGCGGGACGTGCCGGAACTCACCCTCTCAAAGAAGTCGCTGCAAATCTTCGCGAGAAAGCTCACAGTCCTTGAGAATCTTGACCATTAGTCCAGGGCCTATCGTTTCACCCGCGTGCACTGGAATTACTGTGGATCGACCATCTGGATGCCGTATGTAGTGGTGGCTCGCTCTGATCCTAATAACTTCAAATCCGGCTTTAGACAATGCGGCAATCAGGGTCCTGCCTGCTGGAGCCGTAAGCCTCGTCATATGGTCACACTCACTTCCTAGACACCAACGAAGTCGAGTGGTTCCGGGTCCTTGCCCTCCACTTCCAGGCACAGCTCAATAGCCTCTGTTATGCGTGTGACAAGCTCATCGAGAGATTTGGCCTGGGTATGACAGCCCCGCAATGCAGGAACAGAAGCAACGTAATAGCCCTCCTGATCACGTTCTGTGATTACACTAAATCGTTTTGTCATGTCGGGTCACCTCAACTGTAACTTAATACATGTGTGCCGGTTTGCGACACGAAAAGCCACTGGACCAAAGGTCAACAGGAGCTAACCCCTGCCCCCCGGCAGCATGTCTTACCCAGGGGCAAAACACTACACGATGGGGGTAATATGCCGCTTTCGACCACGACATCTATGGTGATTCCGCCCCTCGCATTCCAAATGCCGATCACCCGGATAAACTTTGGCGACATGGCCTCCTTCAGGCGATCGTGGATGTAGACGGTGCAATCTTCGTGAAACGTGCCATAGTTTCGGAAGCTCCCCAAAAACAGCTTGAGTGATTTGCTTTCCACCAGCAGATCAGACGGAACATAATCCACCACTATTGCGGCAAAATCGGGCTGGCCCGTTATGGGACACAGCGTGGTAAACTCGGGGGCGCTCAGGCGAACCACATAGTCGGTGGACGGATGCGCGTTTTGAAATGTCTCCAGGATCGCCTTTTGCGGGGTCCCGGCTATCTTCGCTCTTTTTCCAAGTTGGGTAAGCCTTTTGGTGTCAGGGGCCATTTTCATTCCATTTCAACTGCGAGGCGCCGCGGCCAAGATCTCGACGCTCTCCTTGAGCTGTCCACGACCAGAGACGGGCGGGCGAGTCATGGTGCATATTGCGTTGGGTCAACAATGCCCGCTTCGGCAAAACCTTTTCTGCGCAGGATGCAACTGTCGCACCTCCCGCATGCCCTGTCAACTGAATCGGGATCGTAGCACGAGTGGGTCATCGAGAAGTCGACCCCGAGCAGCACTCCTTTTTTTATGATCTGCGCCTTGGTCATTGTAATCAGAGGCGTATGTATGCGAATGCGCATTCTACCCTCGACGCATTCCTTCAGGGCGAGGTTTGCCATTTTTTCAAAAGATTCAATATATTCCGGCCGGCAATCGGGATATCCCGAATAGTCCATAGCATTTACACCAATAAAAATATCGGCGGCCTTTAGCGTTTCCGCCCATGCAAGGGCCAGTGAAAGGAAAACCGTGTTCCGGGCAGGCACGTAGGTGACCGGAATTCGGCTCTGCATCTCCTCGATCGGAACGTCCTTGGGCACTTCGATTCCGGATGTCAGTGCGGAACCGCCTATCGCATCGAGGGGCAGGTCCAAAATGAGATGGTCCCTTACGCCAAGCGCCTTTACGACCCTTTTAGCCGCTTCAAGCTCTGCCCTGTGGCGCTGCCTGTAATCGAAACTGAGCGCAAAGGCCTCGTAGCCCTCATGTTGGGCAATCGCCAGGCAGGTTGTCGAATCGACCCCTCCGGAAACCAGCACAACCGTTTTTTTCTTTAACTCAGTCAAGGGAAAACCCTTCCAAAACCCCCTTTTTTAAAATAGGATCCGAGGCCGGAATACGGACCCGCGACGCTGTGGAGACATCCCTGATTTTCCGTTCGCAGAACCGGCCCGGTAATTTTGAAATAATCTCATCGGTTTTGGGATTCAACTCCACTATGTGCCTTTTTGCCTGAGGTGTGCGCAATGAGCGAAATATCCATTGTCCTGGTAACCGCCGGAAGCGCAGGGGAAGCTGCGGCCATCGGACGAACCCTGATCGAGGAACGCCTTGCGGCCTGCGCCAATATAGTGCCCGGCATACGGTCAATCTACCGGTGGAAAGGTAAAATTTGCGACGAACAGGAGTTTCTTATAATCATCAAAACCAGGACCTCACTGTTCGAAGCCGTCCAAAAAAGGGTCAAAGAACTGCACAGCTACGAAGTTCCCGAAATAATATCCTTTCCCGTCGCCCGGGGACTGCCACAATACCTTGAATGGGTGCTGGCAGAAACGGCAGGCTGACACCGCCCCACTTCCATGCGGTAAAGGGCTGCAGCAATCTTGGCAGCGGCTGTAGCGTCCAAGCCCTCGAACCAACGCAAAGGGCGAAGCACCTCTTTCGTCTAAATATTCTCAAGCCAGTATTATCGTTCTCAAGGTAACACAACTGTTGCTATTGGCAATTGGTCCTTTACGGTCAACCACTTACTGATCGTCACTTCTTGAGCCGAATCCGCACCGACTCGGCATGCGCCGTAAGCCCTTCGAGTTCTGCGAGCCGGATTATCGAGGGTGCGTCCCGGTCGAAAGCGGCGCGCGAATAGGCAATCACGCTGGTCTTTTTCAAAAAATCATCCACTCCGAGCGCGGAAGCAAACCGGGCGGCGCCGGCGGTCGGAAGGACGTGATTGGGGCCTGCAAAGTAATCTCCGACAGGCTCCGGAGTATAGCCCCCAATAAAGACCGCCCCCGCATTTTCAATCCTGCCAAGCCAGGGAAACGGATCTTCGATGTGCAGTTCGAGGTGTTCGGGCGCTATCCGATTTGCAAGTCCGAAAGCCGCATCCACGCTCTGCACTACGAAAACAGCTCCGTAGCGCTCGATTGAGGCCGCTGCGGTCTCACCTCTTGACAGCGAAGTCAACTGCCTGGACAGGCTGATCGAAATATCCCCGGCGAGGCTTTCTTCGGTGGTTATGCAGATTGCGCTTGCCATGCTGTCATGCTCGGCCTGGCTGAGCAGGTCCGCCGCAATATAGTCCGCCCTTGCGCTCGAGTCCGCCAGAACCAGGATTTCACTGGGACCGGCAATCATATCTATCCCCACCTGGCCCGACAGCAGCTTCTTGGCGAGCGCCACGTATATATTTCCGGGACCGACGATTACATCAACCGGTGGGATCGATTTCGTCCCGTATGCAAGGGCTGCAATGCCCCAGGCGCTGCCCGCCCTGTAAATCCGGTTCACCCCCACCTCCCGCGCAGCGGCCAGAAGATAAGGGTTTATACTGCCGTCCTTCCGGGGGGGAGTAACCATCGCGATGTCCCGCACCCCGGCAAGGCGCGCCGGTATTGTGTTCATTAGAACCGAGGAGATAAGTGGAGTTTCGCCGCCCTGCCCGCCCGGGATATATATCCCCGCAGCCCTGACCGGCCTCACTATCTGCCCAAGGAATGTCCCGTCCGGTTTGGTCATGAAATGAGAGTGCCGAATCTGCTGTTTGTGAAAATCCTCGATATTTCGGATCGCCGTCCGGACGATGCACATAAAATCCGAATCAACCTCGCCGCACGCAGCGGCTATCTCCTCATCGGACACGCACAACCGCCCATCGTCCAAACCGGGAGCGTCAAACCGGCGTGTATAGCGCAGCACTGCGGCATCGCCTTCGGACTTGACCTCCCCGATTATCTTCAGAACTTCCGCTTCCAGCACAGGATCGGCCCCCGGCCTGCGCCCTGCGATTGCTGAAATCTTGAGTTCCGCCTCATCCGACGGATATGCAATGACCTCGATCACCTTTATTGTCCTTCAACGGCTATGACAAAAGCGTCCGGAAATCCATGCGACCTGAATCGCTCCAATTCCGCTTTGGCAACAACCAGGTCCTGATAGGAACCGACCTGCACCCTATACCATAAGACTTCTCTTTCAGGCAGGTTCGTAACTCTGATTGTCTGGTTTTCTCCGGCCATTTTCTCTTTCAGCCTGTAAGCGTTAGCCTGATCGCGAAAGGCCCCGATCTGGACGGCGAATTTACCGTAGCGGAACGAGGGGACCGGGTCCACCTTCCAATATGTGGCATTGCCCACGACTTGCGGGGTCGCATACTGAACCGCCTCTACCCTCACCCTTGCCAGCCCTTTCATACGGCAACCAAGGTCCTCGGCACCTTTGGCGGAAAGATCGATGATCCTTCCGGCCACAAACGGCCCGCGGTCGTTAATCCTCAAAACGGTCGTTTTGCCGTTCCCAAGGTTCGTCACCTTGACGTAAGTTCCCAGGGGAAGCGTCTTGTGGGCCGCCGTATCCGCCCACATATCGTAAGGTTCCCCGCATGCGGTGCGCTTGCTGTGAAACCCGGGGCCATACCAGCTTGCCAGGCCATCTTCCACATAGCCTTCTGCGCTGGAAAGAGGATAGTACCAAATGCCGTTTATCTGATAGGGTTTTTGCGTTCTCAGTCCGGGAGGAGCAACCTGTGCAGGAGGGGCATAATTCTTTGCACATGCGGCCAACAAGAGGGACAAGCTGACAAGAATCCACAGTTTTGGGATCTTTGCGCTATCCACAGGCCCCCCTCTGCAGGATTAGACTAGCTAGTTTCCATCCGGAAAGGGTCCTTTTCCGCCCTGGCGGCGTCAATCTTCGGGCTCGCTTGTGCGGCGTACAAATGTACGCCTCCGCGCAACCCCTCGATTTCCTTGCCAGTACGAAAAATGCCTCCTTTTCGAACAGAAACCTCGCAGGGCGTCGAATTTGTCCCGGAGTTTCCGGATGGACGCCGGCTAATTGTTGCCTAGCTCGCCGTTTTGCTCCATTTTAGCGAGGTCCTCAAAGCGGATATCTATACCAAGTATTCCCGCAATCTCCTCGGTTGCGTCTCTGATCGGCGCGGAAACCGTTATGCAGAGCGCCCCCGTGTAGCGCGAAGAGTAAACGTCGGTTACATACACCTTTCCGTCCTTCATGGGTTCTATAAACCAGGGCCGGTCGGAAAGCTCCTCTCCCACCCTGGCGCCTTCGTACTTCGATTTATCCACTATGTGAGTGATGTTGCGCGTGATCTTGCGCCCCTGTCTGTCAGTTACATAGATGTACTGAATAAACGGATTGAGTTCAAGAAGAGTCTGAAGCAAAGGCTCCTGACGCTCCGGGTCAAGGCTTCTTATCATTTCACTTTCAACGACCTCTTCGACGAGGTGAGCGGCAAGAGCGTAGGCGCGCTGCTTGATCCGGTCGAATTCAGAGATGAAATACTCCGGCAGGTAGCGTCTCGACCACCGCTCCAGTTCATCATTGGATATGGAGGTATTGCGCCCCTTATCGTACTCGCTCATAACGCGCTTGAAGATCTTGAGGACCCCGGGATGCCTTTTATCCAGGCGACGCTCACCATCCAACCGGAGGCGGCGGTTCACCCAATAAGCTATGCCGGCAACACCGGACTTGTCCGTGATGGTGATGCTGATCGGCCTTTTCAACAATTTCTGAGTATCGAAAATATTGTAGATTTCCTCGTTTTTTACCAACCCGTCGGCATGGATGCCGGCCCGGGTTGCATTGAACTCCTCACCTGCAAATGGATAGTTCGAAGGCACTGTATAGCCGAGTTCCGACTGAAAGTAGTCGACGATGTCGGTAATCGCGGTTGTATCTATTCCGTTCATGGCGCCTTTTAGCCCGATATATTCGAAGATGAGGCCCTCAATAGGGGCATTGCCGGTGCGCTCGCCGAACCCCAGCAGGGTCCCGTTTGCTCCGCTGCACCCATAGAGCCAGGCGGTTGTGGCGTTTATCAATACCTTGTGGAAGTCGTTATGGCCGTGCCACTCGAGGAGGCGCCCGGGGACCCCCGCATCGTCTATGAACGCCCTCACAAGCTTGGGGACGCTCCTGGGCAGTGCCGCTCCGGGGTAAGTTACGCCGAAGCCCAGCGTATCGCACAGACGAATCTTTATGTCTATGCCGCTCTGTTCTCTGAGCCGCATCAGTTCAATGGCAAACGGAATACAAAAGCCGAAAATATCCGCACGCGTGACGTCCTCTAAATGACACCTTGGCGCGATACCTTTTTCCAATGCGGCCCGTACAATATTCAGGTATTTTTCAAGGACCTCCCTGCGGTTCATCTTGAGCTTGAGAAAGATATGATAATCGGAGACCGAGGCCAGAATCCCCGTCTCTTTCAAACCAAGTTGGGCCACCAGGTCCAGGTCCTCCTCAACAGCCCGGATCCATCCGGTTATATGCGGATAGTCATAACCCTTGGCAAGACAGGCGTCCAACGCCTGCCGGTCTTTATCGGTGTAGAGGAAAAACTCGGACTGGCGAATGACCCCGTTTGGGCCCGAGAGGCGGTGAAGCAGCTCGAATATCGTCTCGATCTGCTTGACCGAATAGGGGGGCCGCGCCTGCTGGCCGTCACGAAAGGTTGTATCCGTTATGAATATATCGTCGGCCGGATCGATTGGCAGGAGCCTGTGATCGAAGTCAATGCGAGGCACCTCATCGTACGGAAAAATATCGCGTATCAGGTTGGGTCCGTCCAATTCCTGAGCGTTGTGGCGCCGAAGCTCCGGATTTTCATGATCGAGCACGCGTTTTTTGGGGTTCCAGCGAGCCATAACATTACTTTCTTGGGTTGCTTTCAACCTTCAGACACAACTCCAGAAGCTGATTGAGGTCGGCTTCGGAGGGCGCATTGGTCATCAGGCAGGTAGCCTTCTGGGTCTTGGGGAATGCAATCACCTCGCGTATCGAACCGGCCCCGCACAGAAGCATCACAAGCCGGTCAAGTCCAAAGGCGACTCCGCCGTGAGGAGGGGCGCCGAATTGAAGCGCTTCGAGCAAAAACCCGAATTTTTCCTGCGCCTCCTCAGCCGAAATACCGAGTGCTTCAAAAACCCGCCTCTGGACCTCCTGCTGGTGAATACGAATACTGCCGCCGCCAATCTCAATGCCGTTCAGCACAAGGTCGTACGCCCTACTCCTCACCTTTTCGGGGTGTGTTTCGATCAGGCCCATATCGGACTCCGCCGGCGAGGTAAACGGATGATGGACCGAAGTGTACCTTTTCTCTTCGTGGTCCCATTCGAGGAGCGGAAAATCCGTAATCCAGACAAAATTGAATTCAACCGGATCGATCAGTCCCAACTGCTGGCCGAGACGAACACGGAGATTTCCGAGGGAGTCATTTACGACCTTGCGCTGATCGGCGACAAAAAGTATTACGTCTCCGGTTTCTATGCCGAGGTGCTGCTCCAGCGCGCGTTGCACACCTTGGGGCAGGAACTTGGCTATCGGGGACTGCCAGCCCTCAGGCTGGATCTTGATCCAGGCCATGCCCTGCGCTCCAAAGATTTTAACAAAATCGATAAGATCATCCAGTTCTTTTCTTGACAGGTCCTTGCCGCCGGGCACGCGGAGCGCTTTGACAATCCCACCCGCCTCAATCGCCTGGCGGAAAACCCGCAGATCGGATTCGGCAACGATGCCGGTTACTTCGCTCAGCGGAAGGCCAAAGCGCATGTCAGGCCGGTCGGTCCCGTAGCGCTCCATGGCTTCGCCGTACGTCATGCGGGGAAAGGGGAAATTAAGAGAAACACCTTTCAGCTCGCGGAATATCCGATCAATCCAGCCCTCGATCATCTCGAAAATGTCTTCTTCACATATAAAAGACATTTCCAGGTCGAGCTGAGTGAACTCAGGTTGCCTGTCCGCCCTCAGGTCTTCATCACGGAAACACTTGACGATCTGATAGTACCTTTCGAAACCGGCGATCATGAGAATCTGCTTGAAAAGCTGGGGCGACTGGGGAAGGGCGAAGAATTTCCCGGTGTTGACCCTGCTCGGCACCAGGTAGTCTCGAGCCCCTTCAGGCGTGCTGCGCGTGAGCACCGGGGTCTCAACCTCGATGAAGCCCAACCCGTTGAAGTAGCCGCGCGTCAACTGGGCGACTTTGTGCCTTAGAAGCAGGTTGTGAAAGAGCTTCGGGCGGCGCAGATCGAGATATCTGTACTTGAGGCGTATGTTCTCACTTGCCTCCACGTCGTCTTCAACTTGGAATGGAGGCGTTTTAGAGCTGTTGAGTATTCGCAGCTCCGTTGCCGCGACTTCGATTTCTCCGGTAGGCAGCTTTGGATTGACCATTCCCTCGGGGCGAAAACGCGTCTTTCCTTTAGCTGCTATGACATACTCGCTCCGGAGGCCCCCTGCGCGTTCATGTGCCTCCTCACTGATCTGCGGGTCAAAGACGACCTGGGTTATTCCCTCCCGGTCTCTTAAATCAACGAATATTAGCCCGCCATGATCGCGCCGCTTCTGCACCCATCCCATCAGAACGGCTTCGAACCCGACGTTGTCAGCCCTCAGACTGTTGCAGTCCGCCGTCTTTCGCCATCCGCAAAGCTGGTCGAGCACAACCGGTCTTTCCAGAGCCTCTGTAAGTTCATTGCCGGTCCGGGATTCAAACAAATTCACCAGGGTTTCCTCCGTTTGCAACACAGGTCTCTAATATAAGAGACTGGTATTTATCTTGCCCAGCTACCGTTCAGTTGTTTTTGAATCAATCCGGAGCATCGACTCAACCAGATCGTCCAGGGGCAATACCTGCTGAGTCTTGGTCCGCATGTCGCGCAACTGGATTTGACGTCCCGTCAGTTCATCTTCGCCAAAGATCAGAACATGCCTTGCCCCTGATTTATCGGCACGGCGCATCTGGCTCTTGAGGCTGCGCCCCTCGTAGTCCATTTCGGCCTCCAGACCCCGCCCGCGAAACTGCTGAACGAGTTCGAAAGCACGCGCGCGGGGCTGCTCACCCAGGCTGGCGATGAAAACCAAGGGCGCACGCACCTGTTCCCGATGCTCCTGCTGAAGCAGCATGATAAGCCGTTCCATACCGATTGCAAACCCGATAGCCGGCACGTCGGGTCCCCCCAGGTCGCGCACCAGGCCATCGTAGCGGCCGCCGCCCCCGATTGCGTTCTGGGCGCCGAGCCGGTCCGTAATCACCTCGAAAGTCGTCCGCATGTAGTAATCGAGGCCGCGAACGATTCGGGGGTTTACCTCATAGCGCGTCCCGAGCTTTTCAAGATAATCCTTTACCGCCTCGAAGTGCGCGCGGCAATCTTCGCAGATATAGTCGATCAGCAGGGGAGCGCTCTCCAGCAGGGTCCGGCACCTTTCGACCTTGCAGTCTAAGACGCGCAGCGGGTTGGTTTCCCTGCGGCGCAGGCAGTCCTCACAGAACTGGTCCCCTTTTGCAGTGAGAAAATCCTTCAGGATTTCCCTGTAAGTCTGCCTGCAGTCGGGACAGCCCAGCGTGTTGATGTTCAGGACGAGCCCGGAAATGCCGATCCTGTCCATTAACAGGCTCAGCATGTGCATCATTTCGGCATCGATCATCGGGCCGTCTATTCCGAAAACCTCGGCGTCGATCTGGTGAAACTGCCGGTAGCGGCCCTTCTGAGGACGCTCATGCCGGAACATTGGACCGATTTCATAGAGCTTCTGGAAGGCCGAATCGGTGTGCAGCGAATGCTGGACATAGGACCTTACGATTGAAGCCGTGGCCTCCGGACGCAGGGCGAGCCGTTCGCCGTTGCGATCCTCGAAGGCGTACATCTCTTTTTCGACTATATCAGTGCTTTCTCCAATGCTGCGCGCAAAAAGCTCCAGCTTCTCCAGCACCGGGGTCCTTATCTCGCGGTAGCCGAAGTTTCCGAGCACCTCGCGCGCCGCGTTTTCAACCTTCTGCCACCAGCCGGATTCGTCGGGCAATATATCGTTCATGCCTCTAACGGCTTGAATACTTTCCATCTTTTCCCCGATAACGATCAAAAATTTAGGATAAACAAGTATTTCTAAAGATGCCGCAAATAAAAGTCAAGGAAAACCCTCGATGACTCAGGACGCTGGGAAAAGCATGACTTAATGGGGGCTATCGAAAACTCAATATCTTTCAGGCGGCGCAACCGGGTGTATGGGCCAGGTGGACATAGTAGACGATGTGGACAGAAGGAGCGGGCCTCTCGCTGCTCAGGCGGCGGCTTTTTAAACCGAGGGCGGCTTTACCGAACGTCTCTACCGCGTGCGTTCCGAAAAACGCTCGTCGCGCTCTTCGCCCACCCGGTCTACCAAGTCCACCCCGTCCACTGGCGAGTAGCAACAAGCGGCAAGCAAGACTCCCTCGCCCCTGTGGGGTCCATGTTCAGTTCGAACTGCTCACGACCAGAGCTTGCAGGTTTTCCTTACTGTTGAAATCATCGGCGAACAATATAGCGGCCTCGCGGGAGGGAAAAGAGCCGAGAAGGATGCGGGTCCATGTGGCTGTCCCGAGGTCTAGCGACTCAACGCGGGGCGAATATCCCCTGGCCCTCAATTTTTCGATCAGGACCTGCGCCTCAGATTGTCTCAACGAGGCCACAAGCAGCGTGAATTGCCCGGCGGCAAGTCCAGAGTTCCGGGGCTTGTCCGACTGGGTGGCGGATAGTTTTTCGGCCGGTGGCCGGGACGTGATTGCGCGTTTTTCACGTTCTTTTGCCGGTTCAGGCAAAGGGATACCCAGAGTGGGTTCAATTACTTTCGGGACTGCATCTATGGGCGTTCCGCCTTTATGGGTCAAATCATCAAAGTAATTGAGCGATTCGAGCATCCTCTTGGGGTCTTCCCAGGTTGCGGCAGCCTTTGGGAAATACTGGCCGGTCTGTTGCTCCAGCCCCAGCAATCGCAGGAATCGGCCCTTCATGGAAAAATCATCGGGCTTTACCACGGGAACTCCCCTGCCCACGAAAATTCCCAGAATAAACATGAAACAAAGGGACACAACAAAACTCAATGCATATAAAATCAGTTTATTTCTGCTCAGGTCGAAGCGGTATCCCCTGCCGTCCCCAAAAGAGCGGGGGTGTTCGTCCATCTCAGTGTTTACGACTACAAGCTTCGGGCGAATCATCAGTACTTTCCTACATTTTTTGAGGCGCCCTGACCCCGAGAAGCATGAGTGCGCTTCCGATAACTTCTTTTATCGCCAAAGCGAGGCAAAGCCGCGCTTTGCTCAGTGCTACATCCTCGCTCAGGATGCGGTTGTCGTGGTAGTAGCTGTGAAAAAGGGACACCAGTTCGTGCAGATAATATGCAATATAGTGCGGCTCCAGCGATCTCACGCATTCGCAAACGACCTCCGGATATTCCCCGAGCAGCCTGATTATTTCAAATTCCTGCCGGACCTGCAAGAGCTGGAGCGTCTCATCGCCTATCGAACGCCAATCAAATTCAACTCCACGGTCCCGCGCCACTTCGAAGACGCTGCAAAGGCGCGCGTGGGCATATTGCACATAGAAGACGGGATTATCATTGCTCTGGGCCTTTGCGACCTCGAGGTCGAAATCCAGCGGGCTGTCCGTGCGGCGAGTGAGAAAAATAAAGCGCGTAGCGTCTTTTCCGACCTCATCGATAACTTCACGCAACGTGACGAACTCGCCCCCTCGGGTGCTCATCGCCACGGGGGCGCCCCCGCGCAAAAGGTTTACCAGTTGCACAAGAACGATCCGCAGGTCATCTTTCCCGCGCCCGAGGGCCTGCGCCCCTGCCCGCATCCTGTCCACATATCCGTGGTGGTCCGCGCCCCATATATCTATAACCGATTCGAAACCACGTTCGAATTTGTCCCGGTGGTATGCCAGATCGGCGGCAAAATAGGTGCTCGCACCGTTTGCCCGCACCACAACCCGGTCTTTTTCATCACCTAATGCGGTGCTCCTGAACCAGACCGCCCCCTGGTCCTCATAGATAAAACCGCGCTCCCTGAGGTATTCGATCGTCTTATTGATCGAATCCCTGTTGTGGAGTTCACGCTCGCTGAACCAATTGTCGAAATGGACGCCAAAGATGTCAAGGTCTTCTTTGATTCCATCGAGGATGCGCCTGGAGGCGTAACCGGTAAAAACCGGGAACGCATCCTCCAAAGGGGTGCTGCCATAACCGTCCCCATGGTCCCGCCTGAAGTCCCCGGCAAGCTCCCGCATGTATTCACCCCGATAGTGGTTATCGGGCAACTCGATATTTTCGCCAAGCTCCTGCCGGTAGCGGAAATAGAGGCTGCGGCCCAGGGTGTCCATCTGGTTTCCGGCGTCGTTTATATAGTACTCGCGCTGGACTTGGAAACCGCGGGCCTGCAGAATGTTTGCCAGCACGTCGCCTATGGCGGCCCCCCGGCCATGACCTATATGAAGCGGCCCGGTAGGGTTAGCGCTTACGAACTCCACCTGGACCTTCGGGCCTCCCTCAACTTCAAGCCTTCCGTACTTTTGGGGATTGTCCAGAATCTCCCGGATAATTCCATACCACGCAGCCGGTTTGATGAAAAAATTGATGAAGCCAGGCCCGGCTATCTCCACTTTTTCGAGTATGCGGTCAGAATCGTTAAGGTTGGCGACGATCTCAGAGGCGATCTGCCTGGGATTGCGCTTCAGATGCCTTGTCAGAGCGAGCGCTATATTGGAGGCGTAATCCCCGTGCTCGGAGCCCCTGGGTATTTCGAGGTCAATGCTGATGTCAGCCTTCAGGTCATCATTGCCTGTAACAGACTCCAGCGTCTCAGCTATCATGGATTTGAGGCGGGTACGGACCATGCCCATTGCCCTTGAAATCCTTCCCGGACCGGATTTGAATCAGGCATATATATCACCACCGGCTCGGGTTGCAAGATTATCTTTGACTCATTATTCAAAGAAAATACATCGCGAAGCAGGTAGTGTCCTAATTTGATTTTCGACGCGGGCGAGCTCAATCCTAAAGTTATTCCCAGGTTATGCCGAATTAATGGTACAGCCCCTCAAAAAAGGGGGAAACCATGTCTTTGAGGCTGAGCATACTGTCTCGCGCAATCTGAATGAGAAGGAAAATTGTTATGTACAAGACGAAAATAAGGTGGGGCCAAAGCCTTTTTGCGCTCCTGTCGGGTCTTTTCTTTATTTCCTTTTTCAGTTCATCGGCTCTCGCGTCGTCGGAGGAACTTGCGACGATCCAAGAGCGGATCCAGAACAGCGGCGCCAGGTGGCAGGCAGAAGAGACATCGATTTCACAGCTCCCTGCGGAGCAGCGGCGGATGCGCCTTGGCCTCGTGAAGGGATCTTCCAGCATTCCTGCAGGGGCCCCCGCGCCTGCTGCCACGCCTCCCAAGGGGGCGCCGGCAACCCCCCCAACGACTTTGGATTACAATGTACCCGCCCCTGGCAATACTTATGGTTATGTAACCCCCATAAGGGACCAGGGCAACTGTGGAAGCTGCTGGGCCTTTGGGACAACCGCCGCTCTGGAATCTCAGTACCTGATGAGTACAAACGGAGCCGGATGGACTACTCTCTATCCTAACGGTCTTGCCACGCAGATACTCTTATCGTGCAGCAGCGCGGGAACCTGCAATGGCGGCTATCACGACCAGGCATCCCAATACATCCAGAGCACGGGTCTTCCGCCTTATAGCTGCTACCCCTATACAGAGCTTAATTGGAATGGAGGTCCGGACACCCCTTGCGCCGATGCGGCGTGCTCGTTCTGGCAAAGCCAGACCTACTCAATCAAGGGCTGGGAATATGTGTCCCCCGAAACCGCCACGACCGCCGCTAACGCCACGACTTTGGCCTCCGCTTTGGAAAGCTATCTTGATACTTATGGCCCGCTGGTCACCACAATGGACGTCTATACGGATTTCTTCTATTATTCGGCAGGCATTTATTCTTTTACCGGGCCGGGCATCAAGAACGTAAACGGACATCAGTTCCAGAACGTAATAGAGGGCGGACACGTCATTGAGATCGTAGGCTATAACCACGCCGGTCAGTATTTCATCGTGAAGAACAGTTGGGGCACCGGTTGGGGGACAACGGACCCGAATGTGGGCACCAAAACGCCTCCGACCGTAACGACGAGGGGGTTCTTCCTGATAGCCTATAGCCAACTCGCCCAGATGACAGAAGCACAAACGGGAGATATTTATGGCGGCCCCGAGTTTGGATGGTATTCAATCGCATACACAGGATACAGTCAAGACCCTTGCACCTATTCCTTATCGTCCAATTCCGCTTTTTTAACTTATTCCGGGGGGAATGCCTCCGTGGGCGTAATTTCGCCGACCGAATGCGCCTGGCCGGCCGTGAGCAATGTAAGCTGGATAAGTATCGTATCCGGCGCAAAGGGTACGGGTGACGGGACCGTCACATACTCTGTCGCTGCGAATAACACCACTACCCAGCGCGTCGGTACATTAACCATAGCCGGGCAGACTTTTACCGTAACACAGGCAGCCGCATCTTGCAGCAATGCCTCCATATCCCCGACATCCGCATCCCCAAGCTATAGTGGGGGAAATGCCACAGTGAGCGTAACTTCGCCGGCCGGATGCCCCTGGACAGCCGTAAGCAATGCAAGCTGGATACTTGTCACATCCGGCGGTTCGGGCTCGGGCAACGGGACCGTCACGTATTCTGTCGCTGCGAATACCACCGGCGCCAGCCGCGTCGGTACATTAACCATAGCCGGAAAGACTCTTACCGTAACACAGGCACAGGCTCCGTGCACCTATTCCTTGTCCTCGACATCCGCATACCCAACCTATACCGGAGGAAGCGCCACGGTGAACGTAACTTCGCTCACCGGATGCGCCTGGACGGCCGTGAGAACTGCAAGCTGGATAAGTGTCGTATCGGGCGCAAGCGGCTCGGGTAACGGGACCGTCACATATTCTGTCGCTGCGAATACCGCCGGCGCCAGCCGTGTCGGTACATTAACCATAGCCGGGAAGACTTTTACCGTAACACAGGGAGCCGCACCCTGCAGTTATTCCTTATCGGCGACATCCGCAAGCCCAACCTATACCGGGGGAAGCGCCACAGTGGGCGTGATTTCGATATCCGGATGCTCCTGGACAGCCGTGAGCAATGCAAGCTGGATAAGTGTGGTATCCGGCGCTTCGGGCTCGGGTAGCGGGACTGTCACGTATTCTGTCGCGGCAAATAACGCCGGCGCCAGCCGGGTCGGTACATTAACCATAGCCGGCAAGACTTTTACCGTAACACAGGGAGCCGCGCCCTGCAGCTATTCCTTATCGGCGACATCCGCAAGCCCGACCTATACCGGGGGAAGCGCCACAGTGAACGTATTTTCGCCGACCGGATGCCCCTGGACAGCCGTGAGCAATAATGCAAGCTTTATAAGTGTGGTATACGGCGCTTCGGGCTCTGGTAACGGGACCGTCACTTATTCTGTCTCCGCCAATAGCTCGGCTTCGAGCCGCATCGGTACATTAACCATTGCCGGAAAGACTTTTACCGTAACACAGGCAGGCGTACCCCCGTGCAGCTATTCCTTATCCTCGAAATCCGCAAACCTAAGCTATGCCGGGGGAAATGGCTCAGTGGGCGTAACTGCTGGGTCCGGATGCTCCTGGACAGCCGTGAGTAATGCAAACTGGATAACTGTTGCATCCGGCAGCGCTTCGGGCACGGGTAACGGGACCGTCAAGTATTCCGTCGCTGCGAATACCGCCTATACCAGCCGCACCGGTACATTAACCATAGGCGGGCAGACTTTTACCGTAACACAGGCAGGGAAGTAGTAATCCTGTCAGGCTTCATAAGGGGAAGTGCAACAAAGCCGCTCGGCGTCCCGAGCGGCTTTGAGGTTTTTATAAAGGGCCTTTTTCCGGTGTACCGATCCAAAGCGGCCGATTATCGCCATTTCGCGAACCAGGCAGGCATTTGCAGGGCAGGTTTGTCAACCGGGGAGCCTGGTTTCAAGCGCCATGGCGATTTTTTTCTTTAGTTCGGTCAAATCAAAGCTCTTTACCACGTAGAAGTCGGCCGCAATCGATTTCATGTCTTCTTTGAAAGTATCGTACGCAGTCGAAAGTATAACAGGCAGGTCATAAAAGCGGTTTCGAATGTCCTGGAGGATGTCCAAACCATTGTAGTCAACCATCTTTATGTCCAAAATGACCAAATCCGGTTTCCCCTCTGCAATTTTCTCGAGTAGCTTATAACCGCTTTCCGCCGTGATGACCTCGTATCCGGCTTCCTTCAGTTCCTCTGAATACAGGAGCCTGATGTGTTCCTCATCATCGACAACAAGGATCTTCGGCATAACTCAGTCCCCTTCTCCTTTAGTCCACGCCTTTACAAGATAACTTTTATTTTCCTCGAACATCATGCACTCGTTTTCAATGAAGTCTTCAGCCTGCTGTAGTGACATCCTCTCGGTTTTCTTAACGTAGGAAAGAACTTTACCCACATAAAGCGGCAGCAGCCCATCGAGTAAGTTCTTCCTTTCGACCGGGGACATCCTGCGATAGGCAGCCGCCGATTCGAAAACAATGGTCAGCCATGTCTGAGTCGGGAACGAAAAATGCTGAAGCCCGATCGACCTTATTTCCTGGAGCTTTGGCGCCACAATTGGACCGTAGACCTGTTCCCAGAGACCATAATATTTGTCGAAGCCTTCAACAAACATCTCGTGCAACCGTTTTGTGTTGATGTCCACCGGAAGCGGGGTTTCAACTTCCTGAAGGTCTGTCCCGTAAAGCGCCGTGGGTTTGCTCCATTTTACCTGCTCCCAAAAATCGGCATAGACCTGCATCAGGTCGAAAATCGTGCCGATCACTTCGTGGAAGAGCACATCCAGGTGCACGTAACGGTCCTTGAGCCGATGCACCTTGGGAGCTCCCATGTACGCCTGAACGATTGGAAGCCTGGAGGTGAGCGCTATGTTGGCCATCCATATGTCCACCCCTAAATTATCGATGGCTTCATTCCACGAAGGCGGGTTGAGATAGGTGTCAAGCAGTTTTGGGCTAAAGCCATATTCGCCTATGTTTGCCTGCCGCACTCGCCGGCCGTAGAGGCAGCGAACCAGTGGATAAATTATCGAACCGGTAAGCGTAGCTTCATATTTGTGGCGCCCGTATAGCGGACAGACAAATCCCGCTCCTTCGAGTACCGGCGCTCCCAGGTTTCGAATCCAGACGGGTGATATGTTCTTTATGTCGGCTTCTATAATTATCAGGGCTTTGGGGTCGAGCTGACGGGCCTTTTCGAAAAAATTGCGGATATTCCTTCCTTTGCCGACAACTCCGGGTTCAGTAGAGATGTAAAGCCTCGGCGTCTTTCCCGGCGCGGAAAAGAAAGCTTCCCTCGTGCCGTCGGAGGAGTGGTTATCGCAATTGATTATGGCGCACTGCATGTCCGGGAAGTACTCGCTCAGGCCTTTGTCCACCTGCGCGGTTGTCCTGGCTATGCTTTCCACCTCATTTGCCGTGGGTATGCCCACCAGAACGTCCGCCCTGACAATTCCCCCCGTATCTTCCTCGTAAAACGCCACAGCTTGACTCCAGCTCTATTTTCGGGGGGATACGCCACTTCCCTTCAAGTATTTAAAAAAATCAGAATCCGTGCCGAGCAAAAAGAAACTATTCTTGCCGATAGTACGATACACATCGAAAGTTTTGTACAGCGCGAAAAACTCAGTATCTTTTCCGAAAGCATCTGCATATATCCTGGTTGCTTCCGCGTCAGCTTTGCCTCGAGTTTCCTGCGATTTCTTGTAGGCCTCCGAGGTCAGCTTGGCCAATTCCCGCTCCATCTGGCCCAGAATCGCGGCCCGCTCGCCCTCGCCCTCCGACCGGTACTGGGCGGCAATGCGCTTGCGTTCGGAAATCATCCGGTCGAAAACCTTCTGCTGGACGGACTCAACGTAGTTGATGCGTGTTATGCGGATGTCGAGCAGTTGCATCCCGAATTCGAGGATAAGCTTTGATGCGTCAGCTACCATCTCGCGGGTGATTTCTTCGCGGCCTTTCACGAGGCGATCGCTCTGTTCGCTCGGGGGCTCAAACCCGGGCCCGAGCAGATGAGTTTCGGAAAGTGGCGCCACACTGAGCTGTTCCTTCGCCTCCTCCTTCCTTGCCTCCTCCCAACCTTCGCTTCTGACCAGTTCCACAAGATCGTTGTTGGAAACATGATCGCGGACCACCGAGTCTATTATTCCGTCGAGGCGGCTGTTGGCGGTCGGTATAGCTCCAACCCGCATCAGGAAGAGCAGCGGGTCCTTTATTCGCCAGCGCGCAGTGGTATCCACCCAGATGTACTTTTTGTCCCTGGTCGCAATTTGGTCGGGACGCCCGTCCCATTTCATTATGCGTTTTTCGAAAAAATTCGCCGTCTGGATGAACGGGATCTTAAAATGGAGTCCCGCCTCGGTGATCGGTTCCCCAACCGGCCGGCCAAACTGTGTGATAACCACCTGCTGGGTTTCGCTCACCACGAAAAATGAAGCTCCAGCCATGACCGCCAAAACGACTAACACCGCTACGGCTATTTTGGCCTTGCGTGGAACCATTATTGTTTCCTTTCTTTACCCGCCATCGAGCGCTTATTGCCCTTTAGGCTGCGTCTGAGAGCCTTGAGCTTTTTCACTCTGTCCACCGAATTTGTTCAGGTCGAGCAGCGGCAGGATATTTTTCTGCGCCTCGTCCACCACGTAAAACTGGCCGGCTTGCCCCATCAGGCTTTCGATTGAGTCAAGATACATTCTGCGGCGGGTTACGTCGGGAGCTTTCTGATATTCGGCGAGAATATCGAGAAAACGCTTAGCTTCGCCTCCGCTCCGGTTCACACGCTCCAGCGCATAGCCTTCGGCCTGACTCACCGTTTGCTTGGCCTGGCCGACGGCCTTGGGGATTTTCTCGTTATAGGCCTGCTCCGCCTCGTTTATCATGCGCTCCTTTTCCTGCCGGGCTTCGTTCACCTCATTGAATGCGGGCTTGACAGGGTCAGGTGGATTTACGCCCTGGAGTTTTACCGCCACGATTTGGAGGCCCGTTGTGTAGGCGTCCATGATTTCCTGGATTTCAGTCCTGCACTGACTGGCTATCAAGGCCCTGCCGACCGTCAATACCTCGTCCGAATAGTGATTCCCAACGATCCTGCGCATTACGGACTCAGAGATATCATCCAGGGTCGCCTCTACCCCCTTGAGCTTGAAAAGATACAGAACGGGGTCTTTTATCATGTACTGAACCGTCCACTGGACGTTCACAACGTTGAGATCGCCGCTGAGCATGATGGATTCGGCCTCAAAGCCCTTTTCCGTGAATTGGGAACGTACACCCGGCTCCAGCGTGCGGTAGCCATATTCGCGCTGTAGCACCCGTCCGGTTACTACCTTGCTCACTGAATCGACGCCGAATGGGATTTTGAAATGGAGCCCAGCCCCCGCCGTGCCTATATATCTGCCAAACCTTTGAACGACCGCCGTCTCCTCGGGTTCGACCGTATAATACGAATTGAGCCCGACGATTATGAGAGCAACGACCGCAACTATCAGAAGAATCAGGCGGGGGGAAGATGAAGGCGAGGACTTAAATCGTTCCGCCAACCACCGCAGAACCTGTTCGATGTCCTGCGGTGGACCGCCGCTTTCGGGCGCCCGTCTTCCGGGCGGTCTTTCCCAAGCCATAATAGTTCTCCCTGCGAAAGCCTCGCGGCTTCCGCGAAAAAGATTTAGTCTACAAGTCCTTTTTGTGCAGGACTTCGAAAATGTAGGCGAACACAACCAGAAGGCCGGCAATAATCAGGATCAACAAAACTCCCGAAGCCGGAAAAAAGACTCGTGAAAGCAGGACACCGAAAAGTAATCCGAAAATGATCCTTGTGCTCAGTACCAATGGGCGCATATTTGCTTTCACCAAATCAGCGTCAGGCTGTCCTGCATGGCAGTTTGAGGATTAACTTATCAAATTTAATGGGGTTGCCGGGTAAAGTCAAGAATTTCACAAGAAGCGGGTGGAAATGCGCGCTTTATAAGGATCTGTGAGACACATTGCGAAGAATCTCCGGTTTAAGAATCTATCATTTTTAATGCTCGCGAAGTGTGCTATTAGAGAATTTAATCCGGGGTCGTTTTCATTTTTGTTTGAGGCCCCTTCAAGAGGACAGGGGTGTGGTTTGTGCCTTTGGCGGGCCGCTAAACGGGAGCTGAGAGGGGCAGGTGCCGAATTTTCAGCAGTCTTTGGACTACCTTTACGGGCTTCAGAAGTATGGGATCAAGTTCGGTCTGAACTGCACGGAAAATCTTCTTGCACGGGTCGGCAATCCTCACCGTAAGCTCCGTTTCATTCATATAGCCGGAACTAACGGTAAGGGGTCCACGGCGGCCATTATTTCCCGTATTCTTTTGAACCACAGTGTCAAAGCCGGCCTGTATACTTCACCACACCTCGTGCGCTTTACCGAGCGCTTCCGCCTCAATGACACGGAAGTATCAGCACAGAGAATACTCCAGGTATTTGAAAAAATCCGGGAGATTCTGGATGAGACACAGCCGCCCACTTTTTTTGAAATGGTAACCGCGATGGCCTTCCTTTACTTCGCCGAGGAGCAAGCCGATTTTGTTATTGCCGAAACCGGCATGGGAGGGCGGCTCGATGCCACAAACGTCATCAGCCCCGAGGTCTGCGTTATTACTAATGTGGGTTTCGATCACCAGGAGTTCCTCGGATCGACCCTTTCCTCGATTGCCCGCGAAAAGGCGGGAATCATTAAGCAAGGCGTCCCTGTGGTAACAGGTGCGCTCCAGCCCGTAGCCCAGGGGATACTAAAGACTGCATGCATGAATAAAGCGGCACCCTTGTACCGGTTCAAGTCCGATTTCCACGTGAGGCGAAAATCCGACGGGTCCTTTCAGTACCGCGGCATCAAGAGGCAGTTGTCATCGCTGAGCCTCAATCTGAGAGGACCTCATCAGGTGGGCAACGCGGCGCTGGCCCTTGCGGCCGTCGAGGTGCTCGAACAAAAACGGCTCATCTCGCTGTTGCCGGGCCCCATCGAGGATGCAATGCGCGAGGTGAGATGGCCGGCCAGGCTGGAGGTCCTCGAAACCAATCCGACAATCGTGCTCGACGGGGCGCATAACCCGCAGGGCGCCGAATCCCTTCGAGATGCTCTCAAAGAAAGTTTCACTTACAAAAAGCTTCACCTCGTTATGGGAATAATGGGTGACAAGGACATTTTGGGGATCCTTAGACGTTTGCTCCCTATGGCTGAGACCGCTATCTTTACCCAACCCCGGTACGCCAGGGCCGCAAATCCCGATGACATTCGCAAAATGGCCAGACCCTACATACAGAAATACTACGTAATCTACGATGCGGCTTCCGCTATCCAGGAAGCAAGACATCTGGCCGATCCGGATGATCTTATCTGTATTACCGGCTCACTCTATTTTGCCGGAGAGGTAAAACAAATTTTCGGGGAGCCTGCTCTGTGAGGAAAATCTTTATAAGATACATGTTCTCAAGGGCCGCCCTGTTCTTTTGTTGTCTGGCTTTCATTGCCTGCGTGGCGAGCCCTGCCCGGGCGGATGGCCCACAGCCGCTGCCTAGTGGGGCGAAGATTGGCGAAACGGGTCAGTTTTCATGGACAATCCATGCCGACAAGCTGATGTATGACCAGGAAAAACAGCTCTACGAAGCCGAGGGAAATGTAAAGATAACTTCAAAGGAGAGGTTGATACAGGCCGACTATGCATCCGTGAACAAACAAACCCAGCAGGTTGATCTCAACGGCAGAGTTACCGTTGTGTATGGGAGAAACTGGATCAAGGGCGAACACGTAATCTGGCGCCTGGACACAGAAAAGGGGTGGGTGGATTCTGGGATTATGTATTTCGCCGAGAATAATTTTTTCGTTCAGGGAAGATCGATAACCAAACTCAGCCCTACCGAGTTTGACCTTAAGGAGGGGTTCGTAACCAGTTGCAACCCGGGCGATCCTGATTGGAAAATCCAGTTCAACTCGATGAAGATTACCGTTGGCGGCACTGGTTGGGCCCATGACGCTTCTTTTTGGGGCCGCAGCTACCCGCTCGCTTATGTGCCATTGCTTGGCATGCCGGTTGAAACTGAGCGCCAGTCAGGGTTTCTGATGCCTACATATGGAACCTCCACCCTCAACGGGTTGGACATTGAAGCCCCTTATTACTGGGCCTTTCGGCCTGATATGGATGCTACCTTTTATGCCCGCTATATGGAGAACCGCGGGTTTATGGGAGGAGTCGAATACCGCATTAACAGCGAGGAATTCGGCAAGGGTGACTGGATGTTCAATTATCTGCAAGACCATGCGAGCCAGGAGTTATTGGCGACCCAGGGATATCCGTACCAAACGGCAGACCGGTATTGGTTGCGAGGCAGGCAGGACATTACGCTGCCGTGGAACATACAGGCGAAAATAGATGTGGATTACGTGAGCGACCAGAATTTTCTCCAGGAATTCTCATCCGGATCGTCTTCCTATTTGCATAGCAACACGGTGTTCCAAGGGGTTGCGGGCCGCGGCATCTTGAATGACTCAAACTCTATGGTTCGCGAATCCACCGCTTATTTTGAAAAGAAGGACGAATCCGAACTCCTCAGCCTGGACATTCGATACTGGGAAAATCTCTCGCCTCCCCCGAACACGGAAACGTTCCAGAGGACGCCGGCTCTCTCTTTTACAACTATCCCCAAGTGGATTGACGACACACCCCTCTATTACACTTTTCAAAGTTCGACCGTAAACTTCTGGGGTACACAGGGCGATACAGATCAGCGACTGGACGTCTATCCTCGATTATACTACCCCTGGCACTGGGGTAATTACCTGGACATCGAACCCTCAGTGGGTCTTCGCGCCAACGCCTATGCGATCGAATGGGCGCCAGGCAATTCCGGCAGTAACTTCGCCGCGCGCGACATACCGGATTTCCAACTGGAGATGAGTACACGCCTCAACAGGGAATTCAATGTGAATTTCTGGAACTTTACGGCCGTTCAGAATTCCATTCGGCCGGAGATCTCATACGAGTACGCGACCCAGTCCACAGACGGCACGATCCCTCAAATCGACCGGCTTGATCTGGATCAGTCCAGAAACGGCGTTCGCTACGGCTTCACGTCCTTCTTTACCGGAAAACAGGTGACTCTGGATGCTGCCGGACAGCCCAATATAACGTATACGGAACTGTTGCGATTACGCGTTTTTCAGTTCTTCAACGTGGAGCCGCCTCCGTTTGAGGACCCTTTACTTGACACATTCGACGTTATGAGGGAGGGATTTTCGCCGGTGGGGTTCAGGGTGGATATGACGCCCGGACAATACATCACTGTCTCCTACGATTTGGATGTGGACTTGTCATCATCCGGACAGGGAAACGCTCAGGGCCTTTTCTTGAATTTTGACAACCGCACCGGAGATATTGTCTCGCTCAGTTACCAGGATATTCCGAGCCTCCAGGTGGATGAAGTTACGATCCAAACGATTCTTAAGACATACAAGAACATTTATTTAGAAACCTACCATGATTACTCCCTGGAAAATGGATTGATGTTCACGCAGGGATACGGGATCAGGTACATCCATGGCTGCTGGGGAGTGGGCGGCGGATTCGAACGGGTGGGCGGCGACAACCGTTTTGTCTTCACAATTGACCTGCTGGGGCTTGGCAGTCTGGGCCAGACGAGCGCCTTTTTCGGCAAGCCGCTATTTGGCGAGGCCATACCCGGATATCAGCATCCCGAGACCTGGATTTATTCGAGGTAGCACGGAGCCAACTGCGGCGTCACGCCGGCCGGCTCGTGTAGTTGCTGCTTCCGGTTTGACTCGATGTTTTTATTTGACAAGGGTTGCATATATTTGTATCATTTGCGGCTTAGGTCAATTTTGTTAGATTTCGGAGTGGTGCACAATGAAAACGCAAAGCGCAAATTTCGAACCGCAAAAGCGCAAATGGATAGTGGTTGACGCCGAAAACCAGGTCCTGGGCCGCCTGGCGAGTCAGATCGCGGTCCGCATCCGAGGCAAACACCTGCCCAATTTCACTCCGCACGTCGACGTGGGTGAATTCGTGGTCGTCGTCAACGCCGGCAAGGTCAGGCTGACCGGTGACAAATGGACCCAGAAGACATACTACCGCTACAGCGGCTATATGGGTGGAATGAAAGCGACAACCGCCCGCAAGCTCAACGAGCAGAATCCCGAACGGATGGTCCGCCTGGCGGTCTGGGGAATGTTGCCCAAAAACCGGCTCGGCCGCAAACTTATTAAGAAGCTCAAAGTTTACACCGGTCCGTCCCATCCTCACGAGGCGCAACAGCCCCGGGACTTTAAACTTTTGGAGAAATACAGCTAGGAGACCCTTTTAAATGCCCGAACAACGCTTTTATGCCACAGGTAAAAGAAAGACCTCAATCGCGCGGGTTTGGCTTCAACCCGGAACCGGCCGGATAGTTATAAACAAAAAGCCGGCCGAGGCGTATCTGGACAGGGAAACGAATAAAATGGTAATTGCTCAGCCGCTGGTGCTTACCGGCACGCTTGGCAAACTGGACGTCTCCATCAATGTGCTTGGGGGAGGGATTTCCGGCCAGGCAGGGGCCATTCGGCACGGTATTTCCAAAGCGCTCCTGGAACTCAATCCTGAATACAGAGAGGTCCTCAAACGGGCCGGTTTCCTTACCCGCGACTCGCGCGTCAAGGAACGAAAAAAATATGGCCGCAAGAGCGCCAGAGCACGCTTCCAGTATTCGAAGCGCTAATCCCGTTAAGGGCGGGTTAAACCCCGCCCCTGTGGCGTAAATCTTTCCGCTTTTTTCCTGGGTCGATTTGTTCATAGGGGCAACCGAAACCGATTTTTCGGATTGAATATGGGGCGCTGCACAATGGGTGCACGCGCCCTTCATTTTTATCAGGGGGATGTATCATGCTCAGGGTCGCCATTGCCGGTGCATCCGGGTACACTGGATTTGAGCTGCTGCGGATACTGTGCGCTCATCCATCGGTCCGGGTATCAATAATCACATCCAGGCAACAAAAGGGGCAGAGAATTGACGATTTCTACCCGGCCCTCAAGCGCCATTGCGATCTGGTTTTTGAAGACACCGACCCCGAAAAGCTTGCCGCATCAGCCGATCTGGTCTTTACAGCACTGCCGCACCAGGCCTCCATGGACATAATTCCGAGTCTGCTGGATCGAGGGGTCAGAGTTGTTGACCTGAGCGCGGATTACCGGCTGAGGGACCCTGAGGTCTACGCCAAGTGGTATTCGGCGCACAGGACCCCGGAGCTTCTCAAGGAGGCTGTCTACGGCCTTCCCGAGCTATATCGCGATAAAATCCGGACCGCTCGCCTGGTCGCCAATCCCGGCTGCTACCCGACGAGCGTTATTCTTGCCTCAGCACCGCCGCTTCGGCGCGGGCTCATTGATCCCGAAACGATAATCGCAGACTCCAAATCGGGGGTCACGGGGGCCGGGAGAGGTATGGACATGGGCGTGCATTTCTGCGAGGTCAACGAGGGCCTTAAGGCATACAAAGTGGCCGAGCACCGTCACACGCCCGAAATCGAGCAGGAGTTGAGCGTGCTGGCCGGCAGAGCGCTCATGGTCAATTTTACCCCGCATCTTATCCCGATGAGCCGCGGCATTCTGAGCACGGTTTACTCCAATTTGAAAGAGGCAGTGGGGAGCGCGGACGTGGAAGAGGCCTTCCGGAGCTTTTACATGGACGAGCCTTTCGTCCGCCTCGGTAATCGTGGGCATCTGCCCGTTTCGCTCCAGGTTAGGGGCAGCAACTACTGTGACCTCGGCTGGCGTGTTGATGAGCGGACTCGTAGGCTGATCGTCATCTCCGTTATTGATAATCTCACCAGGGGCGCATCCGGACAGGCCGTTTGCAATATGAACATCATGTGCGGCTTGCCGGAGGACACCGGGCTCAAAGAAGCACCCTGGCAGCCATAAAACGAGTGAATAGTGAATAGTGAGTAGTGAGTAGTGAACAGTGAAGGGCCGGGGCGGGGAGATTGAAGCATGAGACAGGGAAATGGTTTTTCTGCTCACTCTTCACCCGTCACTCTTCACTCTGCCGAGCGCAACATAAAACTCGTGCTGGAATACGACGGCTCCGGATATCATGGATGGCAACGCCAGGCGGGATCACTTTCTATCCAGGAAGTTATCGAGTCGCGCCTGGGGGTCATGCTTGGCAACCGGGTGGGGATTCGCGCGTCGGGCCGCACCGACGCCGGGGTACACGCAAAGGGTCAGGTGGTTAATTTCCATGCACGCACAAACCTCACGCCCGATGAGATCCTGCGGGGTCTAAACAGCCTTCTTCCTGGCGACATCGTCGTTTTGAGCTCAGAGGAGGTCGACCACTCTTTTCATGCACGCTTCTCAGCCGTGAGCAAGGTCTACGAATATCACATTCTGAACCGCCCGGTCCCATCTGCGCTCCTGCGCAATTACGCATGGCACGTCCGCAGGCCTCTTGCCGTGGAGCCGATGCGGGAGTGCCTGAAAAGGATTTGCGGGCAGCATAACTTTTCTGCTTTCATGACCGCCGGCTCACAGGCATCCTCGACCGAGCGAAACGTCCTGAGGGCTGAACTCGTGTGGTCGCGGCCCGGCATGCTGAAGTTCACCTACGAGGCTAACGGCTTCCTGCGGCGCATGGTCAGGAACCTGACGGGCACGATAGTTGATGTCGGACGTGGAAAGTGGTCAGCCGGGGACTTCGAGCGCATCATAGGCAGCGGCGAGCGCAAGCAAGCCGGGATGACCGCTCCGGGGCATGGTCTGTATCTGATTTCAGTCAATTACCAGCAGAGCGGCAGATAATATCACCAGGGGTGATAAAATGAAATTATCCGGAAGAATCAGCAGAATGAAACCCTCAGCCACCCTGTCAATCAATGCCAAAGCCAAGGCGCTCGAACGAAGCGGCGTCGGCATAATCAATTTCGGCATTGGGGAGCCCGGTTTCGATACTCCTGAGAATATCGGCAACGCAGCGATGCAGAGCATCCGTAGCGGCCAGACCCGATATACGGCTGTGGGCGGCATAGACGAACTGAAGGACGCTGTGTGCACTACCATCAAAGCCGACTACGGCCTGTCCTATGGGCGGGAAAACGTTCTGGTATCCTGCGGCGGAAAGCATGCGCTCTATAACCTGTTCATGACCCTGCTGGACCCGGGGGATGAGGTCATAATACCCTCGCCCTACTGGGTAAGTTATCCGGACATGATCGGTCTTGCGAATGCCACACCGGTCATTGTGCCCTGCGCGGAAAAAGACGGTTTCATGCTCCAGGCCGAAGACCTCAAAAGAGCCATCACCCCAAACACGCGCTTACTGATCCTGAACAGCCCGTCGAATCCAACCGGGAAATATTATGGCCCTGATAAACTCAAAGCTTTGGCCAAAGTGCTTTTGCGCCATGAAAACGTGCTCATCGCAAGCGATGATATCTATTACCGTATTCTTTTCGGCGGCCGGAAATGGGTTAGCCTTGGGATGGTCGAGGAAAAGTTGCGCGGCCGCATTTTTATCATAAACGGCGTCAGCAAAAGCTATTGCATGACAGGGTGGCGAATTGGCTACCTCATAGGCGACCCGATTGTTATAAAGGCCGCAACGGATTTCCAGAGCCAGGTTACCAGCAATCCGAGCTCTGTATCACAGTGGGCAAGCGTCGAGGCGCTCACCGGCGATCAGCAATCGGCTGCGGAAATGGCGCTAATATTCGAAAAGCGGTGCAAACTCGTGCTGGAGCTCATTTCCGGCCTGCCGGAAGTAACCTGCACGGAGCCCGACGGCACATTTTACGTTTTCCCCGATTTCAGCGGCCATTTTGGGAAAAAGTTCGCAGGACGAACGATAAACGGATCGCTCGATCTTGCCGACTTTCTCATGGAGGAGGCCCACGTGGCGGTGGTCCCGGGAAACGCATTTGGCCAGGACAATTGCATCCGGTTCTCTTATGCGCTCTCGATGGAGCAAATCGAGCAGGGATTCGACGCCGTTAAAAAGGCTTTGAAGAAACTGGCGCGGGGATAAACGCCGAGAGGGAAGCTGGAAGCGGGAAGGGACTATGGAATCTGGATTCCCGCTTCCTGCTTCCTGCTTCTTGCTGCGTGGTAAAAAGCAGGAAACAGGAATGAAGGTTTCGGAAAAAACGGTTCGGCAGTATTTTTTTCTCATCCTGATTTGCCTTGCTTTCTTCGTTCCAGGACTCTCTACAGTTCCTCCCATGGACCGGGACGAATCGAGATTTGCCCAGGCGACGAGCCAAATGCTCGAGACCGACGATTTCGTCCAGATTCGCTTCCAGGACGAACCCCGCAATAAGAAGCCCATCGGCATCTACTGGCTCCAGGCCGCGAGTGCTGCTCTCTCCGGGACGGCCAACTCTCGAAAAATATGGCCGTATCGCATCCCATCGCTGCTTGGTGCGATTTTTTCCGTCCTGCTCACGTATGCCCTTGGAAAGCGGCTGTTCGGTGAGAGAACAGGCATGCTCGGGGCCGCTTTTGCCGCTAGCTCGGTCCTACTGGTGATGGAGGCCCATCTTGCGACAACGGACGCCGTGCTGCTCGCGACGATAATGGCTGCTCAGGGCGCTTTGAGCAGGTTTTATATTCGGGACAATGGAAACCAATCTCAGCAATTCGGAGCTTTTCTAACCTTCTGGACAGCTCAAGCCATCGGGATTCTTGTGAAAGGGCCGGTCACCCCGATGATCTCTCTGTTCACCATTGGTTGCCTGACAGCGGCCGACAGAGACGCAAAATGGCTCAAGAGTATGAAGCCGCTTGCGGGTCTGGCGATAACGGCGCTACTTGTAAGCCCTTGGATGATTGCCATTGGCATGGCTACCAAGGGTGCTTTCTTTGAGCAGGCGCTGGTGAAGGACATGCTTTTCAAAGTAGCATCGGGCCAGGAATCGCATGGATTTCCACCCGGCTTCTACCTCCTTCTGATGCCACTGACCCTCTGGCCCGCATCAGCGATTGCGGGAGTGTCTTTTTTTCGGGCATGGAAGTCTCGCTCCACCCCAGCAGTAAGGTTTTGCCTTGCGTGGATAATACCCGGATGGATTGTGTTTGAACTGATCCCAACGAAGCTCCCGCATTATGTCTTGCCCCTCTACCCCGCATTATGCCTCCTGGTCGCGCATACCATAATTTCCAGCGAACAGGACAACGCCGGCGAACTGGGTTCAAAGCTCGTAAGAACCCTGTATGTTTCATGCCAACTGGTAATTTTGCTGCTTGGCCTCGGGGCGCTCGCCCTCCCCTGGTTTCTGGACCATCGCTTCGAACCGGCCGGCCTGGTCCCGGCAACTGCGGCGGTTGCGGCGGCGGCGCTTTCCACCTGGAAATTTTTCAAGCGCCGCTACGTCTACGCCGCTGCCGTCTCAATCGCCGCAACTGCCCTCGTCTTAGGGCCTTCACTTCAATGGATACTGCCCAATGTTAATTACCTGTGGCTTAGCAGGAACGTCACCAATGCAGCCAGGCAGCGCGCCGGCGACAATGTCATGCTCTGTTCTTCGGGTTACCATGAACCCAGCCTTGTTTTCCAGCTTGGGACCCGCACCCTTCTGACCTCTGCGAGCGGGGCCGCCCTGTGTCTCCGGAGCAACACCGGGGCCATGGCCTTGATAGATCGCCGCGAAGATGAGGATTTCAAGATCGAAACAAAAAATCTCGGTTTGCACGTAAAACCGGCCGGCGCATTTTATGGGTTCAATTATTCAAAAGGACGGATTATGCTCTTGCGGTTGTACGTAGTCGATGAATCGCAAGATAGCTGAATGGGAAAATAAGTGGATGGGAAAAGCAATCGGAGTTGTAGTGATTTTGTCGATCTGGGCTCTGGGCTTGTCCTGCTTTGCACAGCAGGACAGACCTCTTTCGGTGTTCCCTCAAGCCAAGCAGTCCGCAGGGCCGGACGCCTCTGAAAGCGAGAGGGCCAGGAAGCTCTACGAACTGGCAAGGACAGAAAACCGGGGGCTTCAATGGGACAGTTGCCTTGCCATGAAGGCATTTATGCGCGCCAAGCGAATGGTAACCGAGCGCTATTTTGGCCATGAGGACCCTAAGACGGGTAAAAACCCGGTCTGGAAGACTGTCAGGCAATGTATTCCCGACAAAAGTAAAAGGTCTAAAGTGCCGGCTGGCGAGAACCTGTCAAAAGGCGTTGATACTCCGGCCAATATTCACAAGGCTTTCATGGCAAGCCCCACCCACCGGAAAAATATTCTGGACCGGCGCTTCAATCATGTCGGAATCGGGTGTTATGACTACATCTGTGTGGAGCTGTTCGCCGGCTTTTAGCCTGGCAAATCGCTCTTTTCTACCGAATCCCGCCGATTGCGAGCACTTTTCATTGACACCTCCGCCCTCTCCGATAGTATGCGCTTTTAGTCACCTTTCAAGCGGAAGCGCGCGTTAAGGGGGCAGGATGATAATCGGTCTCGACGTGGGCGGGACTCACGCAGACGCCGTGCTGATCGGAGAGGGCCGTATTTTGCGACAGGCCAAGGTCGCAACGGACCATTCCAATCTTTTCCAATGTGTGTGGACCGGGCTGGACGAAGTGACCAGGGATGTGCCGCCCCGGGCGATACGCCGAGCAGTCCTTAGCACAACTCTTACCACTAATGCCATTGCTGAAGGAAAGCTGGCAAAGACCGGCGTAGTCGTATCGGCGGGCCCCGGCATAGACCCGGCCAATTTCCGAATCGGCAGCCATTATCACTGCGTATCGGGATCTATCGACCATCGCGGACGAGAGATCCAGCCTTTGGAAGAACGGGAAATCGACGAGATAGCCGAAAGATTCCTTACTGAAGGTGTCCGCCAGGTTGCCGTAATATCAAAGTTCTCAGTGCGAAATCCTAAGCATGAACTCAAGATGGCGGAAATCCTGGGTCGTTCGTGCGACCATGTAACTCTGGGTCACCACATTTCTGCAAACCTTAATTTCCCCCGCCGAATCGCCACCGCATGGCTCAACGCGGCTGTTCACCCTGTTCACAGGCGGTTTTTCGAGGCAGTCAAAGACTCGCTGAAAAAGAAAGGTTTCGAAATCCCCATCTTCGTGCTCAAGGCCGACGGGGGAACGATGAGTCTCGAAGCCTCCATGGAGGTGCCGGGTCAGACGATACTCTCCGGCCCGGCGGCAAGCGTTATGGGCGCCCTCCCCTTTGCTACGGGCGCCGGAGACACTCTCGTCCTGGATATTGGCGGCACAACGACCGACATGGCCGTACTCGTCGGCCGGGCGCCGCTGCTCGAACCGCTTGGAGGAGAAATCGGAGGACATCGGACACTCGTGCGCTCTCTAAAAACCAGATCGATTGCACTGGGCGGTGACAGCGCACTACGGGTTTTAGACGGCGAGCTTCTGATCGGCCCTGAACGCCACGGCCCGGCGATGGCCTACGGAGGTCCGTCTCCAACGCCGACCGACGCTCTTTTCGTCCTTGGAAGGGCCCTGAACGGGGACGTCGATGCATCCCTGCGCGGTTTGCGCCCTATTGCCCATCAACTCGGGCTTACGCCTGAAGAGGCCGCCGGCCGAGTTCTGGACCTGTCGTGCGAAAAGATAATTTTCGCCGCCCGCAAGATGATCGAAGACATCAACAGCAAGCCGGTCTATACCGTAAAAGAACTGCTTTCCGGCTATAGGGTCAAACCCGTTGAAATCCTGACGCTCGGAGGTCCTGCACCTTTTTTTGCTCCACGCATTGAAAGGCTCATTGGAATTCAGACCAGCGCAGTGCCGCACTGGCAGGTGGCCAACGCCCTGGGAGCGGCCATGGCCAAAAACACAAGCGAAGTAACTCTTTTCGCAGATACTGAAAGAGGCATTGCCTTGGCCCCCGAAGAATCTTTCACCTGCCGGGTCGGCAAGGATTTCGACCGAAAAGCCGCAATCTCGCTTGCCTTTGAGCTGCTTCGGAAAAAGTGCGTAAAAGCCGGCGCATCGGAACCTGAACTCGATCTTGAGGTAGTCGAGGACATTCAATTTAATATGGTCAGGGGCTTTTCTACCGCAGGGCTAAACATTCGCGTGAAGGTCCAGGCCAGGCCGGGGCTGATCCCGGAGTATCAGAAACTGGCGCAGTCAATGGTCAATTGCTGCCTTCTTCCATGAGCTGTTTAAGGCTAAAAAAATGCTCTCATCAACGACCAGAACCGGCCTCGTATTCTTTCCCGCTTTCGATTGGGCGATTCACCCCACGCATCCCGAACGTGAGGAGCGCCTTCTTTACACACAAGACCAGGTATGCGAGGAGGGTATACTCGACATTGAGGGGATCGTGGAATTCAAGCCTGACATTGCTAAGTTGGAGGACATTCAGCGCGTCCACTTCTGCGTTCCCGATGAGTTGAGCGTAATCACCGAATCGCACCTGATAAGCGCCGGTGGGGCTAAGAAAATCGGCGTCGAGGTGCTCGAAAAAAATATTGATCGAGGTTTCGCTCTGGTTCGTCCGCCCGGCCATCATGCGATGAGGGTGGTCCACGGGGCTCGAGGCTTCTGTAACGTCAATATCGAAGCCATGATGATCGAATACCTGCGCCAGACCTACGGCGTTGATCGCGTAGCGATAGTTGATACCGACTGCCACCATGGTGACGGTACTCAGGACATTTACTGGCACGACCCCGACACGCTCTTCATATCGGTGCATCAGGACGGACGCACCCTGTACCCCGGCACCGGCTTTATACCGGATTTTGGCGGTCCAAACGCCGCCGGAACAACCATTAATTTGCCCCTGCCTCCCCGGACCTCCGAAGAAGGGTTTCTCTATGTGCTTGAAAACGCAATCCTGCCCATGCTGGAGGAATTCAAACCCGATCTGATCGTGAATTCCGCAGGCCAGGACAATCACTACTCCGACCCGATCACTAACATGCACTTCTGCGCGCATGGCTACGCTGAGCTAACGAGCCGGCTCAAGCCTCACATTGCCGTTCTGGAAGGCGGATATTCGATAGAGAGCGCCCTGCCATACGTGAACGTAGGGATCATCCTGGCAATGGCCGGACTCGACTACAGCAGGATTTGCGAACCGGGTTACGACCCGGAAAGACTGCGGCAGGGACCGGAGATCACCCGGCACATCCAAAAAGTCGTAGAGGAATCGCTCGCAGTATGGAAAAAGGGCCCCTCCATTCGGGAAGACAACCGCAAAAAGGGCAAGCTTTTCCAGCGGGAACGCCGAATCTTCTACGATACGGACCACATAACCGAAATCCAGAAGGAAACGATCCGCGCCTGCCCGGATTGCAGCGGTCTTCTCACAATAGACTCAAGAACCGATATCGGCCGCAGAATCCTTGCCGTACACATCCCGCGCAAGGCCTGCGAAGAATGCAGGACATCCGGTTATAAAACATATGACTCAGCCGAAATATGGAGTTATAATCGAATATTTCTCCAGGATCGGACATCTGACGAATATTTTTCGAGAAAATAGTCAATTTCAGCATGCGGCCTTTTTTCATCAAGAATTTCACTTCCGAGCAGCTTGAGCAGTGGGTTCACTCTGTAGGGGAGAAGCCCTTCCGCGCCCGCCAGCTCTTCAGGCATCTTTATGCACGAAATATCTCATCCTGGAGCCAATGCAGCGACCTGAGCCGCGCCTTTCGCGAACAGCTTGAATCAAGCTCGACACTGGACGCTCTTGCCGTTTCCCGGATTGACGAGGCGCCTGACCGGACCCGCAAGTACCTGTTTCGACTCCATGACGGCAATTTCATCGAATCGGTAATTATCCCCGACCCGCCGAGGTGCACGCTTTGCGTATCAAGCCAGGTAGGGTGCGCATTCGGGTGCAAGTTTTGCCTGACCGGAAGCATAGGGCTAAAACGCAACCTGGAGACCGCTGAGATAGTCGACCAGGTCTGCCATGGGCTTCGAGACCCGGAGCTTGGGCCGCAAATAAACAGCCTGGTGTTAATGGGAATGGGAGAGCCGCTGGCAAACTATGAGGAAGTCGTGCGGGCCATCCGCATTATAACGGACCCCAATGGGCTGATGTTCTCACACCGGCGGGTGACGCTTTCGACCGTCGGGCTTGTCCCTCAGATGCGGCGCCTGGGAATGGAAACGGTCGTAAACCTTGCGGTAAGCATTCATGCGGCAGATGATAAGCTTAGAGATGAACTTATGCCGGTAAACAGGACATACCCGCTTGGCGAGCTTATGCGGGCCTGCCGCGAGTATCCGCTTCCGCCTAGAAAGCGGATCACCTTTGAATACATTCTGATTGACGGAGTAAACGACAGTCCACGGCAGGCGAAGGAGCTGGTCAGGCTCCTTGATGGCGTTCGGGCAAAGGTAAACCTTATTGCTTTTAATTCGCATCCGGGGTCTTGCTTTCGGACCCCATCCCCGGAAAAAGTCCTGGGGTTTCAGGATGTCTTGCGAAAAGCGCATCTAGCTGCGATAATCCGTAAAAGCCGTGGAAATGAAATAGGCGCCGCTTGTGGCCAACTTGCGGCAATAGCGTAGCTTAACTGGGTGAACCGGTCCAATTGAAAAAGCACCGGCTCGCCCATGTTTTCAAGGGAACATTGACGTTGGAACCTGATTTTAGTAAACAAAACGGTTTGATTCCCGTGATCGTCCAGAGCTTTGAGAGCGGGAAGGTGCTCATGCTGGCATATATGAACGAACTCGCCTGGAACAAGACTGTCCAAACCGGAAAAGCTCACTATTGGAGCAGGTCCCGGCAGAAGCTCTGGTTAAAAGGCGAAGAATCGGGAAACATCCAGCTCGTTCGAGAAATTTTTATCGACTGCGACTCCGATACCATTCTGCTCAAGGTTGACCAGACAGGTGGAGCGGCTTGCCATACCGGTTTCGAAAGTTGCTTTCACCGATTTTTCATTGACGGCCGCTTTGAAGTGCGGGGAGTTCGAGTCTTTGACCCCCGGGAGGTTTACAAGAAGTGAAACAGCTTATGCTTGGCATTCCGAAGGGAAGTCTCCAGGAATCCACCCTGAGGCTCTTTCAGCAATCCGGCTGGACAATATCGCTTTCCGAGAGAAACTATTTCCCGGAGATCAACGATCCGTTCATCCGCTGCTCGATCTGCCGCGCCCAGGAAATGTCCCGCTACGTTGAGAACGGTACTTTCGACGTGGGACTCACCGGCCGCGACTGGATCATGGAAAATGACTCTAAAATCCATGTCGTGGCCGACCTGGTCTACTCGAAAGTGAGCCAGCGGCCCGCAAGGTGGGTCCTGGCTGTGCCGATGGACTCCGCCATCCATAACGAAAAGGACCTGGAGGGCAAAAAAATCGCCACCGAACTGGTAAACTTTACCCGGCGCTACTTCCAATCCAAGGGCATCGGGGTGGAGGTGGAGTTTTCCTGGGGCGCCACGGAGGCAAAAGTCATTTCCGGCCTTTGCGACGCCATTGTAGAGGTCACCGAAACAGGCTCGACGATGCGCGCAAACGGCCTCAGGATCATTGACGAATTGATGCAGTCAAATACGCAGCTCATCGCGAACCTCGATGCGTGGCAGGACCCCTGGAAACGCGACAAGATAGAACACATCTCGCTGCTGCTCCAGGGTGCGCTGCGCGCCGAAGGTTTGGTCGCGCTCAAAATGAATGTGCCAAAGGAAAAAATCGAGGGCATCATAGAGATTCTGCCAAGCTTGAATGCCCCGACGATCGCCAACCTGTACCAGTCTGAGTGGCTTTCAGTTGAGACCGTAGTATCCAAGGGCCAGGTCCGCCAACTCATACCTGAATTAATCAAAAAAGGCGCCGAAGGCATTATTGAATATACCCTGAACAAGGTGATCTAGAAACGTGACCTGCCGAAGACTCGAGCAAATGACTTCATTCATTGTCATGGATGTATTGGAACGCGCCCAGGAAATGGAGCGGGCCGGAGAATCCGTGATTCACCTCGAGGTCGGCGAGCCTGATTTCAATACTCCCGAGGCCGTAATAAACTCGGCGATAGAGGCCCTTTCCAGGGGCGACACCCACTATACGCACAGCCTCGGGACCCCCGGACTGCGCGAGGCCATCTGTAACTATTATGAGAAGACCTATGGAGTTCGCAACATAGATCCCGGCCGGGTGATAGTTACGTCCGGAACCTCCCCTGCCTTCCTGGTGGCAATGGGCGCCATTCTGGAATGCGGGGAGGAGGTAATTTTGTCCAATCCTCATTACGCCTGCCATCTCAATTTCGTGCGTTTCCTCGAAGCGGTCCCCAGGATGATCCCGGTCTATGAGGAAGACGGTTTTCAGTACAGGCCGGAAGCTATAAAGGCTGCACTTACCCCTCGAACTAAGGCGATCCTTATAAATTCGCCCGCAAACCCGACAGGAAACCTGCTCGAGGCGGACCGGATGGCCGAAATAGCCGATATGGGCAGGCTGATCCTAAGCGATGAAATTTATCACGGTCTCGTATATGAAGGCCGCGCGCGCTCAGCGCTGGAATTTACCGAAAACTGCATCGTCTTTAACGGCTTTTCCAAGCTTTTCGCGATGACCGGATGGCGGCTCGGGTACCTGATAGCGCCCGAGTATATGATCCGCCCGATACAGAAAATGGTGCAGAATTTTTTTATCTCTGCAAATTCCGTAGTGCAAGCCGCAGGTTACACGGCGCTAACTGACCCCAGTGTCGCCGAACAGGTCGCGAAAATGCGCGATACGTACAACCTGCGCAGGCAGTATATGATTGCCAGGCTGCGGGAGATCGGGTTCGGAATAACGGTTGAGCCGACCGGGGCCTTCTACGTCTTTGCCAATGCGCGCCGGTTTACCGATGATTCTTATTCCTTCGCCTTCGAAGTGCTTGAAAACGCCAAGGTCGGCGTAACGCCCGGAGTGGATTTCGGAACGAATGGAGAAGGCTACGTCCGCTTCAGCTATGCCAATTCGCTGGAAAACATCACCGAGGGACTTGGCCGGATCGAGCGCTACGTGAAGGGCAGGGAGCGGGGAGCAGGAAGCGGGGATCGCGGCTCAGAGCCCCCTGCCCTGGGCATACCGGATGCATCAATCATAACGTCGGCCGAATTCATAACATCCGCCGCGCAACCCGAGCAGTACCCGCGGGATGGATCGCCCGAGGTAGCGTTCGCCGGCCGGTCGAACGTAGGCAAATCCGCCCTCATAAATTGCCTGATCCAGCGGAAAAAACTGGTACGCACAAGCCGCACCCCGGGCCGAACTCAACTCATCAACTTTTTCAAAATAAATGGCTCTTTCCTGTTAGTTGACCTGCCGGGATATGGATACGCCAAAGTGCCTCAAAGCCTGCGCGCAAGCTGGGGGCCAATGATCGAGACCTACCTCGATTCACGCGAAAACCTCCGGGGCATTGTCCAGATAATGGATTTGCGCCATCCGCCGACCCCCGATGATATAAGCCTTTGGTCCTGGCTCAAGGAGAAAAAAATCCCGGCGATCCCCATCCTGACCAAGGCCGATAAACTTTCCCGCGCAAAATGGAACCCTCTCGCCCAGGCCGCCGGGCGCATTCTCGGAATATCGCCCGCTGATTTCATCATCTTTTCAGCACAAACCCAGCAGGGCAGGAACGAATTGTTATGCAGAGTCAAAGAACTCATCAAGGGGCGGTGAGTGGTGAATAGTGAATGGTGAATAGTGAATAGAAAAATCAAAAGAAAATAATTCCTTTTGGTTCTATCGCTTCACGAGGACCAGTGAATAGTAAATAGGAGTGAAGGAACTCATCCTGCGCTAAGGATTCGAATTGAAGCAGCTCAGCCTCGGATATTCTCCCTGTCCGAATGATACCTTTATCTTTTTCGCCCTGGCGGAGAAGCGAATCGAGTTCCCTTTTACCCTGGATCTGCTGATCGCCGACGTCGAGATGCTTAACCGGCGGGCAGCGAAGGGTGCTCTCGATATTTCCAAGATTTCCGTAAATGCAGTGCTGAGCATCTTGGATAAGTACTGGTTGCTGCGGTCAGGAGGGGCCATGGGCAGAGGATGCGGCCCGCTCGTGGTGGCACGGCGCGCTGCCGGATTCGAGGAGCTTCGCGACGCTTCAATTGCAACCCCCGGCGACTTGACTACCGCCAGCCTGCTGCTCCGGTTGGAGGGAACTCACCGGGGGCGGCGGGTCCCGATGCAGTTCGACCGGATAATGCCTGCGGTGGCGGCCGGGGAGGTGGACGCGGGGGTCATAATTCACGAAGGCAGATGGACCTATCAGGCATACGGTCTTCACATGGCGCTCGACCTTGGCCGGTGGTGGGAGCAGCAAACCGGACTCCCCCTCCCCCTGGGGGCGATCGCGATCCGGCGAGACTTGGGCGCCGAAGTCGCCCGCACGGTCGAAGAAAAAATCAGGGAGAGCCTCCGCTATGCCATGAAGGACCCGGACAGGCCCTGGCCCTACATAAGGCGGCACGCCCAGGAGATGGCCCCCGAGGTGATACGGTTGCACATCGACGCCTTTGTAAATGAATTTACCCTGGATGCCGGGCTTGAAGGCGAAAGAGCGCTCAGAAGCCTTCTAGAAGCCGCCTGCGCCCTGGACAACAGGCCTTTCCCCAAGCAGAGTCTATTCTGGGGTTGAGCAAGAATGAAAGAAGCAATCCATCAGTTCCTTGATCGCGAGGAACAAGCCGAGCACATCCGGCAAGACACCTTGAAACGCTGGGAACGTTACGAGACGACCGGCGAGACGGTCAGCCACGATGTTGTTGACGCTTGGCTTGATACATGGGGAACAGAAAGGGAGGGCAAGTGTCCCGTTCCTTGAGATTGTTTCTCGAAGCTGTCTAGGATTTAGCCCTGCTTCGTGATTTTATCCGTGTTCACAACCCGGATGCGGCGCGGCGTGGCAAGCTTGTCAATGTTGGTTCGGTTGATAACCTGTTTGTGGAATTGAATGCGGGCGATTAGACGCACCAAACGCTTTAAGCGCGACTACAAGCGGGAAAAATCAGGACGGCACGGCAAAACGCTCGATGCCGTTTTGATACCAAGTTGTGCTCATAGTGCGTCTAATAACTCCAGGCTGCCAGGTGGGGGAAAGTTTTCTGACTTAAAGATGGTCCTCGACCTCCATGCTTCGCCAAGCGCACGGTCGGACGCGCGGTGGACGCAATGGACATGGTGGACGAAGTTGACCTCCGCAGGCGTACACGCTGACGCGCGAAGGCTTACCGCGCAATGGGTCTATCATCCGCGTTTAGCGCTCGCGGGAGGCCTTTTGGCCGCCGTTGGATTCAACCTGCCTGTAAACCGCCTCAGAGGTGCTATCCAGGTTGAGCTTATAGAAGTCCCCGGACTCGGGCAGGATCATATGGAAATCTGATGTGTGGCTGAGCTTGACGGTGGCGTCCTTAACCACGAATTCGAGTATATGGCCGCCACCTTTCCTGTCTTCCGTAAGAAAATGGAGATGATAGCCGGGGACGTTGATCCCCTTGACAAAGGCCGGACAACGCCAGCCGACGATCACGCCCCTTACGTTTTCAAAGGTAAAGGTCGGCTGGGTCTTGACGATCTCGGTCAAGGGACGGTAGGGCTTGGGTTGTTTCGGAACGCTGCGGGTTATTACCTTCGCGAATGTCCCGTCGATCCTTACAGCATAAAAAATGTTCGGGGTCGGAATGATCGCGTCTACCTCCCTGGTGAACGACTCCAGATTGGCGCCGGGCGGCAGGACTTTTTCCTGATCGTCGTGGAAGAAGGTGACCTCCGCAAATGGTGTGGTCATCGTCGGCGCCGGGATGTGGACAACTCCGTCCGCAGTGACCTGGTAGGCTATCCCGTCCACGACCACCATTTCCCCATCCAGGCCGTCGAACGTGCCGATGCCGGTATCTCCGTGCCGGAGCATTTCCCCGATTGGCACATATCCGTCGTAGATGCCTTTCATCAGAACGTCGATAGTGGAATACTGCGTCATCTCGCGGCCCTGAGCTAACGCCCCGGAGTTTCCTGTAAAAATCAGTATGAAGATCAGGCAGCAGGATGAGAAAATTCTGGCCATGGTGCTTCTCCTTGAAATCCGTAGTAGAAGGCGATGTAATAGATATTTTATCATGCGGCCATCATAAATCATTTGAGGCTGAATGGGGGAGAAGAATCAGGTTGTTTCTTGTGCCTCAATGAATTACAGATCAAGACCAAACGGTTTTTTGATGCAGCCGCCCCGCAGGCTTGATATGTTGCCGCCTTATCACGAACCGAGGATAATTATGACCGCAGTCAACGAATTGAATTATTTTCTCTTCCCGCATATGACACTTTCCGAGCATGATTTCAGAAACCTGTGGATTTTTCTGCCTCGTCTGAGCGTGCTGGAAATCGTCCGGCAGGCTTCGATTCCCGAATGGGCCCGGGAAAGGTTTTCCGGATGGCCAATTCTGCGCGGCGGGGAGCTTTCGGCCCAAATCGGCTCCTGCGTCGAAGGATACCGGGCTTTCGCGCAAGTTCATGGCGGCCCGGGGGGGATGCTCGGTTTTCTCAGCCGGACGCCGGACGAATCCGATGAACCCCGATACCGCATCCAGGAGAAACTCCGTGGGAGTAGTCCGCCCGACATGGACCCCGCCCAAAAGGAGAGCGTCCAGGCGGCCATTTTTCTGGAAATAGCCCGCGAACTGGATGAAAAGGAACTCGAGATCGCCTCCAGCTACGCCCATCTGAATGCCATCGAACAGGAATTTCACGACATACTGGGTATCGAAGATGAGGAATCGGACCGGGCCGAAACCAATCTCACCCCGGCGCTCGCCCCGGACACAAACGGTCTGCTCTATATGCTCCCCAGGCGAATCCAGAGCTGGTTTCGAATGCTTTCGCTAAAGCCGCCTGAGAGTATGCCGGTCTTTGTCGGTTGTTTTCCGGAGGTCATCGAGGAGACCATCGAGATGATCCGGACCGGATGTGGGCGGGATGGAAAGCAATTTTCGGCCGCCACATACTTGCTTGGATCTATTCCCAGGCTGGACGGTCTGGGGAGCAAACAGTTCCGGACTCTCATCGAGGCACCCGGAATGCCGGACCTTGTCTCCTCCTGCCGCCGTGGCCTTGAAGATTTCATAAGAAGCACGGCCGGGGGCGGAAACCCCGCAGAACTGCAAGGCAAGGGCCGGCTGCTGCAAAGCGCTTTCGAAGGATTTTGCCGAAAATGCGAGGCGCCCGAAGGCGATCGAGTAAGTCTGAATGTTACCTTGGTGGAAAATGGTTCTCTTGGCTGCCTTCCCGGCTTTCCAGCGGCATCTCCCGGTTTGCAGGCCGGGGCCTGGACGCCGGTGTTTCTATGTATTGGGGCAGCGTGAGGAAAATAATTACTTCTTTCGATGTTTTCCAGGCCGGTCCTCCTGCGCGGCCTTTGCTGACGACAGCATGGCCTTGCCCTGTCCGGACCGGGAAACCCTCGTTTCCCTGATCTGCTCTTTTCTCTTCAGGTCTCCATATTTTCCGAACCGCCCGCTCCCGGCCATCTCCACTCCGAAAAATGTCTCCAAGAAAGTTAAACGGTAGCTATGCACCCTAAGTTGAATTATACCACCTTTTGAAACCCCGCGTGAACTTTAGTCCGAATTTGGGGAACGGTTCACGGTTTCAAAAGGAGCATTCAGCTTGGACGTTGGACCTGTGAGATTCATTTTTGCCTGGACTTTCCTCTGGGACCTCCTCAACATCATAATAATCAACCTGATACTGTCCGGAGATAACGCGATTCTGCTCGCCATGGCGATCAGATGGCTCCCGCCGGACCTGAGGAAAAAGGGTTTCGTTTTTGGCGCCGGAGCTGCGGTAGCGCTGCGAATCGTTCTTACCTTCATTATCGCACAGGTCCTTGCGATTCCCTGCATCAAGCTGGCCGGCGGCGTCGTGCTGCTCTGGATCGCAGTGAAGCTTTTCGTGCAGGGCTTTCCAGGCGGTGAAGAAAAAGAGGCGGCAACTCTTCTGCAGGCAATAAGGATCATGCTGATCGCCGATCTGACCATGTCGCTCGACAACGTGATCGCCGTGGCCGGCGTTTCTCAAGGCAATATCCTGCTGCTGTTCCTCGGGCTGGGCACCTCCATTCCTTTCGTGATCTTTACCAGCGGTCTGCTTTCAATGCTCATGGACCGCTACCCTCTTATAATCTACATCGGGGCAGCAATACTGGGAAGGTTGGGTGCAGAGATGATAGTGACTGACCCGGTCCTGACCCCTTATATCGATCTGCCCGCTTTTGCGCGCTATGGATTCGAGGCCCTTTGCGCGGCCGGAGTGATTGTCGCAGGCAGAATTTCTCTTAAGCGCCTGATCGGGGCTGACGGAAGCGCAGAAAGCACCGGGCAATCCGGAGGAAAAATGGAGGAATGAGATGGCGGTTCTAACCATTTCCAGAGATCTGGGCAGCGGAGGCCGTGAAGTCGCAATGATGCTTTCAAGCATTCTGGGATACAGATTTGTTGACCGGGAGGCCATCCTTGCCCGGTTAAAGGCGGCAGGCCACAAATGGGAGAAGTGGACCGAAGGTTTGGATGAACATACCCCAAGGGTTTGGGAAAAATATGACTGGTCTTACCGGGGCTTTGTAGCCATGCTCCGCAGCGAGATATTGAACGAGGCCGCCTCCAACGGTGTGATCATCATGGGGCGAGGGGGCAATTACCTGCTTAAAGGGGTGCCATTTGCGCTGCGCGTCCGCATTACGGCGCTCATTGAACAAAGAGTCGCGAGGGTTTCCAACCGGGAGGGAATAGACGAGGATTCAGCCCGCTGGCTTATCGAAAGAACAGATCGCGAAAGGGCCGGTTTTCTAATGAGCGTCTATGGCCGGGACGGCAAAGACCCGGCCGATTATGATTGTGTCTTCGATTCCACGGCCACACCCATCGACCGGATCGCCGCCGGCATCACAGGATTTCTTGCCGAAAAAGATCGTCTCATAGAT
>Ga0116110_1000086_pt1 | contig 58124 bp, 53 predicted proteins | sample June2015DPH_8_50_FD_89719 | JGI IMG/M metagenome (GOLD analysis project Ga0116110, IMG submission 89719) | Peatland microbial communities from SPRUCE experiment site at the Marcell Experimental Forest, Minnesota, USA - June2015DPH_8_40 | ecosystem: Environmental > Terrestrial > Soil > Wetlands >...
ATCTTCAGCGAACCACCGGCTGCAACCGCGTTCACAGAAAAGGCCATGGTAATGCCCGCCGCCACTAAGACACATCCAAAAAATCTCTTCATTTTTTTTGACTCCTTAAACCTGAATAATGCGCCAACTTGACTGTCAAAGAATCCCGAAGCGCATTTCCGGCTCGGGTTCCATAGGAAAAGCTCTTGGAATAGCGAATGTCTTTAAATCATACGATATTCCAATCAAAACCCGAAAGAAAAAATGCCGATCAGACCAATTTGGGCAATTTGAGAGGATAGCTCTGCTCAAAGCTTCAGATACCTCATCCCCAAGCCTCACCCACTCTGATCTCCGCCACAAACGGGACCTCTGGAATGATCTTCGTGAATGCCTCCTCCATCGACTGTTTCATAATCCCCAGCACCTGATCCTCTATTGCATCTCTGGCCTCGATAATTATTTCGTCGTGTTGTGTATGAACAATACGGGCATCAATCCCCTCCAGCGCACTTGAAATGAGGTACAGGGCAAGTTTGAAACCATCAGCTCCATTTGTTTGAACGGGCCAGTTAAATAATGAATTGTCCGTCACATCATCAGCGACGTTGATGACCCTGCCAATTCTTGTCCGTAACTGCTTCTCTGCTTTTGCCCTTCTAACGACCGCCTGTCGCCACTTGAATATGCCAGCGAATTCTTCAAAATACTTGTGGACGAATGTCTCGACCGAACTCAGGTCGACCGGAAAAGCCCTTTTCGGTCAATTGGTGGTGAATACCATATTGGGTCATACCATTATTCAGACCGAGGACGATTTCTTTTGCCAATTTGCGATGCTTTCTGCTTTCCTCATCATTGCCGCCAGTCAATGCCCGAGCAACCTCCAGGTAAATATCCTTTCCGGCCTTGAATATTTCGATTGCCCTTTCATCCTTTGATAGACATACAATGATTCGGGCCTCCTGCTGGGAATAATCAGCGATAACGAACTTGTACCCTGGGCGCGCTTTAAAGAATGATCTTAATGCGCTTCATCCTTACCTCACCCTCTAAGACACTCTGCAGGCTCCAACACTAAATCCATGTCATGAGATCTTAAAGAAAGAAGGTAATTCGCCTAAGCTGAGAGGGAATACAGATAGAAGTCAAACTTTATCGCGGTTGACTTCGGGAAATCTCAAAATGTGTTCGAATTTACCAGTTTCAATTTCAGACATATAACGGATTATATCGAAGCTGGTCAGAATCCCTATTGCGCGCTTGGGTCCGACATGCGGATCAATAATGATCAGGTGCTCGATTTTTCGCCTCTTCATGATTTCTATAGCTCTTTCGACCGGCCATTGAGGATCAACCTCAATTTTGTAAGGCTGCATAGCATCTTCGGCGGCCACTTTTTCCAGGTCTTCTTCCAGGTATTTCATGAGTTCCATAACGGAAATAAGGCCCCAGGTGTCGCCGCTTGGATCGGCAACGACAACCGAGCGGAATTGGTTCTCCTGCATCATTGAAGCGACTTTTTTGAGACTATCGGAGGGGTCGCAGCTTACGACTCCTTTATGCATAATGTCACATACTCTCACCGCCAGATCGCAGAACTTTCTCATTTTGCCTTCTCCCACCCGGTGACCATTCTGTTCACGATGTCTTCAGCGTGTAACATCCCCAGTATTGCCTTTGCCCCAGGTCGGTCCGGAATAACAATAAGATGTTCGATTTTCTTCCTGATCATAATATCCACCGCGTCCTTCAATGGTGTATTGGGGCCGATGGTGACGGTATATGGCATCAAAATATCCCTGGCCGTGGTCTGTTCGAGGTCTTTGCCAAACCCTATAAGGATGCTGCGAGCCGAGATGACGCCCAGAATCTCATGCTCGTCGTTCACCACTACACAGTACCTGATGTTGTTTATGGTCATAATCTGGGCAACATCCCTGAGAGTTGTGTCTTCAGTACAAGTGAATGCTCCCCGACGCATTGCATTCATAACTTTCTTTTCCAGCATCACGTAACCCCCGGTTAGATGAGGAAACTATCTTGTGTGAAAAATAACACAAACACCTCCAAGCTGTCAAAAAGTTACCCGGAATAATGCACCGACTTCAGTGCCAACCATCCCAACCGCATTTTCGGGTCGGATCTTTGCCCGAAAAAACTCTTGGAATGCGAAATGTCCGTAAACCGTAGGATATTACGATCAAAACCCGCAAGAAAAAATGCCTATTAGACCAATTTGGGCAATTTGAGAGGATAGCTCTGCTCAAAGCTTCGGATACCTCATCCCCACGCCTCGGCCACTCTGATCTCCGCGATAAAATGGACCTCTGGGATGATCTGCCTAAATGCCTCTTCCATCGACTCCTTCACAATCGTCAGCACCTGATCCTCTGTGCCATCTCTGGCCGCGACAATTATTTCGTCGTGTTGGGTATGAACAATACGGGTATCAAAGCCTTTCAATTTCTCGGAAATATGGATCAACGCCAACTTGAAACCATCGGCGCCTGTCGCTTGAACCGAAAGATTGAATAGATAACGTCAATTTCGATGAGCTAGGCGCTGGTGTTCACCAGGGCTCCCAAGGAGGCGGGGTTCGCCAGAATGGTATAGTTTTGTATCAGAGACTGGGTTAAGGATGGATTGCTCGTCAATATGCCGGTGTTTGTAATATTCTGCAGGGTTTGCATTGAAGTTGCAAGTGAGGTGAGCGACTGATCGGATTGCGTGGATTCGTTCTCAGCAGGCATGGTTTGCAGCGCCTCCATCTGTGATTCGAGAAGCGAAGAGGGGACCTGTTGAGATACCATTTGACCAAGGTTAGTGTCGGTCGCCATGATCACCTGGTCTTGCACTGTCTGTTGGATGTTTGTCGGCAGGACAAGCGGAGCTGTATCCAGCTGCGACACCAGTTGAGCAAGGTTGGTGTTCGTTGCAAGGATATCCTGGTCTTGCACTGTCTGCTGGATGTTTGTCGGATAGCCCTCTATACCGTTAACTGATGTGTCGGGCTGAGATAAGGATTGAAGCAACGAGGAATCTAACTGCAGGTTAACGCTGTCCTGAGTCGGAGGTGCGCTGCCCGATAGCGTACTCGTGCTCGAACCACTGTTCGAAATGCCGCTGTAATAACTGCTTGAATTGCTTGGACCGACAGATGAAGTAACCATCATAATATTCCCTCGTCGTTATTCAACAATCGTCATCGGAAGAGAAAAACTTGAGGGAATTTTGCCGATTTTCTTGCTCAGCAATGGAAGTTTTATTTTTCCGCCCAATTGTCTGCAGCTGTAATCCCCACTTCAACCGGGACTTTCCTGAGAAACGCTTTGCCCGCCTGAATCATTGTCTCCTCTCCCACGGGGTCGGCCAAGACAAGTATTTGTATCTGTTGCAGAAATTAGCAAATTCTCCCATTCTTACGGGCTTAAACGCTGTTTTTGGCATCGAATTATAAGACCCTTCCAGTTTCCGTGCGGAAAGGGACCATTTCTTGCTCTGGCTAGGAAATCAAGGGCTTGCGCGGAACCGTACATAATCTGGTCATTCCTCTTACCGCCTTTAGGCGGAAGCTGTACCGCCTCGCGGAGCGTCGAAATCCCGGCCGGCGGTCCCACCGCCTCAAAAGCACTGCCGGAATGACGGAGCGTGACGACAGTGTCAATTTATAAGAGACTTGCAGTTTCCGATCCGGAAAGGAACCATTTTTCGTCCTGGCTAGGAAATCAAGGGCTTGCGCGGAGGCGTACACTTGTACCGCCTCGCGGAGCGTCGAGATCCTTGACAGGGTTCTGCTGCCACCGCCGAAGGCAGTGGCCAAGTAGGCCGGCGGTCCCACCGCCCCAGGGCGGAAAAGGACCCTTTATGGACGAAAACTTATTCTTGCATCACAAACCTGTATGTCTCTTGATGCCACAAATACGGGATTCAGGTCCATCTCCTGGATTTCAGCATGTTTTTCCAAAAATCTTGAAACCTGCATGAGAAATTTCTCAATGGCTGGAAGATCGATAGTTCCTTTCCTCGGATTTTTGAGCGCTGCATAGCCCTTCAATTCCTCGATCATCTCTTTGGCATCCACCGATGCGATAGGGACCAGCCTGAAAGCGACATCTTTCATTGCCTCAGCAAAAATGCCTCCCAACCCGAACATGAGCACGGGACCAAATTGCGGATCTTTTCGCGTTCCGACGATCAGCTCGAATCCTTTGCCCAGCTCCTGCACCATAACCCCATCAAACTTTTTTGCAGGGGAATCGGCTGTAAACACGTCCACTATTTCTTTGAAGGCCCGCCTTACTTCCCCCTCATCCTTCAGGGAGACCATTACCCCGCCGGTTTCGGTTTTATGAACCACATCGGGAGAGGAAATCTTGAGCGCCACCGGAAAACCCATCTTTGAAGCCACACTCACTGCTTCATTCTCATCGCGCGCCAGGGAACTCTTAAGCACGGGCAAGCCGTCTTTTTCGAGAAATGCAAGAGCTTCGACCCCGAGCAGCAGTCTTTCCATATTCATATCTTGAACCTCCCAAGCAAGTTCGCTCTCCAAAGATTACCCATGGCTTTCGCAGCTCTTTCAGGGGTGGGAACAATCGCAAATCCCTTTTTTTCGTCCATCCCTATTATCTCATTATCCCAAATTCCCGGTGGAGCGTTAAAGCAGGCGACAACAGGTTTTTCGAAAGGACCTGCGCCTTTCATATATTGTTCCATCTCTTTGGCCAGATTCACATTTGCCGATGCAAACACGGCAAGAAAAATGATTCCGTGCGTGCCTTCATCTTCAAGCACCGCTTCCAGGATCTCGATAATATTCTTAGAATTATACCAGGTAGGGCCCATATCCACCGGATTGGTGCGGATCGCTATCGGGGGAAGGATGCGATTGATCTTCTCCTGCGTGCCCGGTGCGAAGCGGGCAAGTTTAAGGCCAGCCTGTTCGACGGCATCTGCAGCGATCAATCCCGGACCTGCCTGGCCGGAAAGCACCGCAATATTGGACCCTTTAATGGGTGGGCAGGCATCGAATACTTTTGCCGTATCGACGAACTCTTCCGAAGAAGTGACCTCGAGGATGCCGGCCTGGCTAAGAGCGCCTTTCCATATCTTATAGTCGCCTGCTAAAGAACCCGTATGAAATCGGCTTGCACTGTCACCCTTTTCACTCTTTCCGCCCTTATATGCGATGATGGGCTTTCTTCCCCTTAAAGACGCCGCTGCGTCCAATAGCCCGCGTGGTTCGTCCAGACCCTCTATATACAGGGCGATGACCCTGGTGGCCTCATCTTCTTCAACCAGGTGTTTAAGGACCTCCGGAAAACCGACGTTGAGCCGGTTTCCCAGGCTCATCAGTTTAGACACGCCCATCCTTTGTCTAATGGCCATAAAGCCGCACAGGTGACATATGCCGCCGCTCTGGCTTATGAGCGCAACTCCTCCTTTTTTCATTTGAGAAAATTCCGGCGTAAAAGATGCGTTCACTCCGAAAGTCTGGTTGACAAAGCCGAAGGTATTCGGACCGATAATGGGCAGCTCGTACTGCTCGGCGATCTTTCCTATCTCCTTTTCAAGTACTTCTCCCTTAACGTCCTCAATTTCTCGAAACCCGGCGGTAATTAAAACTACCCCCTTCACCCTCTTTTGTCCGCATTGGTGAAGTATTTCCGAAACATGTGACGCCGGTACTGCTATCACGGCAAGATCGACGCCGTCCGGCGTTTCCTTTAAAGACGTATAAGACCCCATGCCCCAGACCGTTTCCCCTTTGGGATTCACCGGGAATATTTGCCCTTTGTAATTGCCCTGAACAAGGCTTTTCATCACATGGTAACCGAGTTTATCGAAGCTGTTCGATGCCCCGATGACCGCTACGGATTGAGGAGAGAAAACCTCTTTTAATTTTCTGTACATCATACCTTCAACTTTCTTATAGAGCCACTTATGGCGGCGCAAAGCTCAAAGCGGCGGTTGGGGCTTGGGAACCGGGACCGCCGGCCGACTTGGCCACTCAAACCTTCGGCGGCGGTGTCAATATCCATATTCGACGCTCCGCGAGGCGGTACCCAAGTACGCCTCCGCGCAAGCTCTCGATTTGCTTGCCAGTACGAAAAATGCCTCCTTTTCGAACAGAAACCTCGCGGGGCGTGGAATTTGCCCCGGAGTTTCCGGACGGGCGCTATCTATGCGGATTCCCACTACTGCAGCGTCAACTAAGTTCCTATAGGTAAGGACCTATAATCCGTCATTCCGGCGGGGCCTGTCCCGGAAGTGTCCAGTCCTGGAGCCGGAATACAGGGTCTTTTCATTTGGTTAAAAGCACTGGACCCCGGCGAACCCTGCCCCGGAAGTGTCTAGTCCGGGGGCCGGGGTGACGATTCCTTGCAACATGTCATAACTTTGTTGACAAAGTACTACCAGTGGGGGAAAGCATCCGTCACGAATCATCGCGACACTATTACTATGAATTGGTTTAGTCAACCTGATACAGCATCCCCCCGCCTGTCAAACTTCACAGCTCACCATCGAGGCGGCTTGGTTTTAATACCATTTTCCATTAATGAGTTTTTGGGTTATATCCGATTTATCTATTGGCGGCCAATCTGCAAAGGGCGGCTTTTTGCAAAAATCCGGCAAATTCAAACGTCAGGCCGGACTATGCCCATAACCTTCCACTCCAAAAACGGGAGATCATTTTTGCATGGATTTTGAGAACTTCAGGTTTAAGTATGTTTCCGGACCTCGACCGTTTGCGATTTCCACGCCCGTAAGGCTGCTGGGGGCAATTGCCCTTATGCTGGCGGTTTGCGGCATGGGAGGTTGCGTCGCGTCCCAGATGAGGGCCACCACGAACCGGCCGGTTGATGCGAGTATGACAGTTTTTGTCCGTGCATCAATCGAGCAGCACACGATGGACAGTGTTTGCCTGTTCCCCTGCACCTCGCCCCCTGAGATGGCCTCAGCCGCAGAGTGGGTCACGACCTCTTTTCAGAGCAGGCTTGTCCAAAGACGCCCTTTTCGGGAGATCCGGGCCGTGCCCTCTGAGGTCAAGTCGGATTCGGAGGCAATATGGTACGCCAGAAACGAGGGGTGCACACTTGTAATGCGCCCGTCGGTCCTCAAAATGCAGGAGGGAACCGGAGCTATGACTACAGAGCTTTCAGTACGCACGCGGATACTGGATGCACGAACGGGTCAAGTCCTCTGGGACCTCAAACAGGACGCGCTTTCCCAACCGGGCGCCGATATAGATCTTTGTTGGAATACCGTCACGGGCGAACCTGCACAGAGGTGCTTCATGATGGCCGATTATTTAGCTCAACGTTTAGCCGAATACCTGGCTGGGCCGCTCGAGAAAGCGAAGTAGAAAGCAGCTTGGCATATAGTGAAACAATAAACGGTCGGGTTCAGTGGAGAGAGTGGTGAGCTCAACTACGGGAGAAGTTCAGCCGGTGCTGAGTGTGTCATGGGCTGCCCAGGAGGTCCGCACCAAAGAGGGTCTGTCGGTATCGCCCGTCATCAGGACCGAAGGCGGCGCCGCCGCAGAAGTTGGGGAGTTTGAGGCAAACAGTGGCGCCGGCTTTTCCGCCCCGCTCCCGGAATTTGCCGCTGAAGTGGTCGAGCAGATACAAATTTTCCTAAAGGAGAACATGGGCATCGAGCTCAACTTCATAGCAGACGCTGACGGCAGGACCGTCGTGGAGTTTGTGGACGGCAACACCGGCAAGGTCATCCGCAGGATGCAGCCGGAAAAGGCTTCACTTTCCCGAGACAAAGTCGAAAAGCACAGGGGCGTTCTATTTGATGGCAAGATCTAGAACCTTATGGTAGGATAAGAGTATGAAGTCAAAATCCGAGACAGCTGTACGGGTTCTTTTGGCCGATGACGATGAGATTTTCCTCGAGATATTGGCCGAAACGGTAGAGGAAGCCGGAGGGGAAGTTGGGCTGGCTTCCGATGGCGTGTCCGCTCTCGAACAGTTGTCGGCCGGCAATTTCGATATCCTCATTTCGGACCTGAACATGCCCCGGATGGATGGCTTGACCTTACTCAGACAGGTCAGAGCACTCTATCCCCACATTCTGAGCATTCTGATAACCGGATTTGGAAGTCTGGAGTCGGCTATCCAGGCCCTGCGGCTTGGAGCTTACGACTATATACAGAAGCCTTTCATGGTGGAGCACGTGTCCACAACGATCAGAAACGCTGTGGACAGGGTGAAAACCTATAAGGAGAGGGCTGAACTGATTCTGGAAATAGAAATTCTGCACAGTAAGATCTGTTCTCTTGAAGGCAAACATCATTCGAAAGCCAAGGTTTACGACAGCTCGGGCAATCAGATAAAAGGACCTCTGCTGGAGAGTCTACCGGGATTTCGGCCCGATGCTTTTCTGGAAGAACCGCTTGGAAATGCGAATCGGACCCTTGTCGCCCTCGAAGCGCTCAAGGGTCTCAAGCGTGACGGCATAATTTCAGATTCGGAACTCGACAAACTAAAGCAGCTCATTATTAGCAGATAGAGTTTGGCGCGTTATGAAGATTTTGATCGTGGAAGACGATATAGTGCTCGGTGAGCTTCTACAGGAACGCCTGTTGCGTCTGGAGCACGAGCGAGTGAGGGTTTGCCCGACCGGACGGGAAGCCTTCGATGTGATCGGCCAGGAAGCATTCGACTGTGTGTTTGTGGACATAGGCCTGCCCGACATGGACGGGCTTGATCTTTTGAGCGCAATAAAGGAGCACGATCACGGCCTTCCGGTAGTCATGATGAGCGGCTTTCCAACCATGGACCACACGATCGAGGCCATGCGCAAAGGGGCTTCGGATTTCCTCACCAAACCGTTCACACTCCATGATGTAGCTTTCACACTGCAGTCCATAAAAAAGGAAAGGCAACTGCTGGTTCAAAATCTCAGCCTTCAGCTCGAAATCGAGGCGCGCAAGGAACTCGAGGAGGTAAACCGCGAACTCGAGCGTAGAGTTGACGAGCAGACCAGGCTGTTCCATATCTCGAAAGAAATAGACGAAATCCACTCAAGCGACGATCTTTATCCACGAATCCTCCACCTGGCCTCATCACTCAAATCGGTCGAAAAGGTAAGCTTTTTCCTGGTGCCCCAGGGCAGAAGCAGCATTGTGAGTATCGCCAACTGCGGATGGGACCCCAATGATTGCTGGCCTCAAAAAATAGAGCTCTCAAAGGAGCGGAGGCGGGAATTACTTGGAAATGGCGGAAATCATACCATAATAGGTCCCAACGAAATCCAGCGGTTTTTTGAAAACGCGCCCCAGACAGACAGGATTCTTTCCTGCTGGCCGATGCGCATCCGCAAGGAACCATTCGGTCTCCTTATGGCTTTCCACAATAACGGCAACACGTTGCCCAAAGAAGAAACGCGGCTTCTTGATTTCCTGATTACAAAGGCATCTTTGGCCGTCGAGAATATGGCGCTCTACGAAAACCTGTTCAGCAACTTTTATGGAATATTGAAATCGCTCGTAAATGCGCTGGAAGCCAAAGATCTCTATAGCGGGAAACATTCTGAAAGAGTGACCCGTTTCGCAACCGAGGCAGCCAGAATGCTTGGCTGCTCGGGGGCTCAACTCGAGACCGTGCAGACCGTGGGCTATCTTCATGATATCGGCAAGATAGGGATTTGCGACAGTGTCTTGAATAAACCGGGGCCCCTGACCATTGACGAGTACGAAATTGTAAAACAACACCCTTCGATTGGGGATATGATAGTATCCGAGTTGGGTCTGAGCTCTGAGGAAAGGTCGATAATTAGACATCATCACGAGAGGTGGGACGGGGATGGCTACCCTGACGGCCTATGCGGTGAAGAGATCCCCCAGCTTGCAAGAATATTGAGTATCGCCGACGCTTATGACGCAATGACGTCAAAACGGGCCTATCGCGATGCCATGTCGCGCGACCGTGCCCGTGCCGAATTGCTGAAAAACCGCGGCAATCAGTTTGATCCGTGGGCCCTGGACGCATTTGTCGAAGTTGTGTAATACCAATTTGCGTTCAAAATTGGCCGGGGATAAGCCCCGCGCCTGCGTCATTGACGCGTTACGTTTCGTAGGGGAGGGCTTTATGCCATCCCGGAGCATCTGACTTGAACGCAAATCGGTACAAAAGATCTAGCCCAACGGGGGCCAGACCCGAATAATTCACATTATCTCATAATCGAAAAAGAACGAAAAGCATGACCGGCGCAAAACCCGCAACAAGCGAACAAGTCCTTATCGAACGATGCATCAGGGCTTTGCATGAAATGGACCGGTCCAATTACTCGGGCAAGTTCGTCCAGGGGTTTGTGCATAACGCCAATGGACCTCTTCAGAACCTTACCTTGCTGACAGAGATGTTAATATCGGGTATGGAGCTTCAGGATCGTGTGTTCGGGAGCGCTTGCGGGGAGAACCAGCAATGGTCCGAGCTTCTTGGCAAACAGCAAAAGCGGCTGGCTCAGATGCGCGAACAAATATCCAATCTGGCGACAGACTTGCGCGAATTCATGCAGCTTTATGAAATTGAACTGTGCGGGACGGAACTCGACATTAATGCTATCCTGGCAAGGATGTCGAAAGTGTTCCGGTCCGATCTTTTCTTCAAACACCAGGTTAAATACGAACTGCGCCTGGCAAAAAACCTCCCACACATAAAGGCACTCGGCAGAGACCTCGTTCCAGCCGTCTTCCACCTCTTCCAGAACGCCATAACAGCCCTCAAGGGTTCGCCGAAGAAGGACTTGATAGCTGAGTCCTGCATGCAGGAAGGGGCGGTAGTGGTCAGAATAACCGATTCAGGTTTGGGGCCGCCCGAAGAGCTGCATCCGGACATCCTTTTCGACCTGTTCGAATCGAGATGGCAGAATAGTGACACTAAAACGATGTCTGCAGACCCGCATCTTGGATTTGGACTCTATGCCGCAAGGCAGCTCCTTCTGCCTTACGGATTTAGCGTCAGCCTTGAAAGAACCGCCCAGGGAACTTCAGCGCTAATACGCATGCCCCCGCAAAATAAACCGGCATAAAATTCCACCCGCCGGAAAATCTTTCCCTGATTTCCCTTTCGTGACGCCCGCCGGAGCTTGAAAGGCTGAGGCGGCTGACAGGCAGGTTGCGGCGGCCGATGCGCAGACGCCCGGCTTTCAATGATCAAACCTCGGCCTTCGTATTTGCGTCTTCCAATCTCGAATTTTGCCTCTCTTGGCAAAGTATTTGCTTATGATTATTTCGACTGAAATTCTAATGTACTTGCTGAAGGGAGGTTGACAGAAGCCCTATGAAAATAGATGAAATCCAGAGCCAGCAAGCCGTACAGGAGAGCAAGCAGTCAAAAGGTCCCCAGAGCGGCAACAGTGATGATGCCTTCGCCCTGCTCCTTCAAAATGAGATAGCGGGACCGGGGGAACAGACTGCTCAGGGCGTCGCCGTTTGCGCGCCAATGAGCGTGCCCGGTATCGGGCCCCAATCGCTGAGCGGCAATTTAGCTCAGTCACCCCAGGTGTCCCAGGCGATCTCTGCCGTCAATGGGGTCCTCACACAATTCGACTCTTTGCAAAATGCGCTGCAGACAAACAAAACTCCTAAGGAAATCAATGCTTTAGTCGAACAGCTCAACGCGGGAATTGCCGATATGAGCGATAAAATGAGCGGCCTTCCCGCAGATCATCAGCTAAACGACATGGCCGAAGAATTGAAGGTCAGCGCATATATGGAATCGGTTAAATGGAGTCGGGGCGACTATTTATAGTACCCCTTGGGCAGGTGTTTCACACGTGACGGAGGCTAAAATGAAAGGGACCGCATTTTTCTTTCTTATCCTCGTTTCGGTCCTGTTGCTCGTGGGATGGCTTGCGCCCATAGCTTCCAGTTCGGAGGAGTCCGCAACACCATCGAAAACCGAAAGTCTCCAAAATCGGATCAGTCCGCATCCCCTCATGCTCCTGGCGGATCGTATCGATACGGAAGACCACATTTCATATGGCACCGATCCCGGAATGGAACGGACAATGGCAGAACGGGCTAGGGAGGAAAAGGAGAAGGAACGGCAGGCATGGATTATGCTGCAGCACATGAATCTTAATAATGATAACGGAAGAAGTCGTAAATATACTCAGCCGGGATCTACCCAGCCGGGATCTACCCGGCCGGGCAACGCGCCGTAAAAATAAGGCGGGTCTGTTTTCGTAACCCCATCATCCCCAATTCTGTTTTCTGCAACCAGGAATACTGTAAACACTCCACTTCGAGTAGTACCTGAAGATCCTATCTGCGATTCTCAAATTTGAAACAATGTCCGTGAATCGCACATTAAGACCTAAACTCGTCTAGCATTGCCAAGATAGCGCTCTCACGATTTTGACGCGGTCCTGGGCCAACCGGGGAGGCCTTGTTTTTCGTTAGTAACACCGGCTAGAATACTGACTAGCCTCCTGTTGGATGAATGGCCACCCCTGATAGTTTGTGAACGAACGTCGCGGTGGAAAACCAGCCACTTGACAGCATTTTCAAGATATGCAAAAGGACGTGACTGAAACAGAAGCCAATCTGAGTGAGAGTGTACGGCACGCTGCTGGGGCATCCGAAGAGCGAGGGAATCCATTGCCCGTTTCCGGGCTGCCAGTGCAACCGGGTGGAAATACGGTATAGATTATGTTCAGAGACAAAAAAGTCGTCGTGGTAATGCCGGCCTACAACGCCGAAAAGACTTTACGGCAGACCCATTCGGAGGTGTTGGCCCAGGACTGCGTCGATTTGATCATAATCGTAGATGATCTCAGTCAGGACAGATCGGTCGAGATCGCAAGGGACCTTAAGAAGACCATAGTGTATGCCCATGATAGCAACATTGGCTATGGCGGCAATCAGAAGACCTGCTACAGGCATGCGCTGGAGGAGGGAGGAGACATCGTCATCATGGTCCATCCCGACTACCAGTACACCCCAAAACTCATTCCCGCTTTCGTTTCAATGATCGGAAACGGCCTTTACCATTGCGTACTCGGATCGAGGATTCTCGGGGGCTATGCCCTCAAAGGGGGTATGCCCCTGTGGAGGTATGTAGCCAACAGGGCCCTCACTTTTGCCGAGAACCTTCTTATGGGCGCAAAGCTTTCAGAGTATCATACGGGCTACCGTGGCTTTTCACGCGAGTTACTCGAAAAAGTTCCCTTCCATGCGAACTCGGACGATTTTGTTTTCGACAATCAGATGATCGCACAGATTCTCTGGCTTGGGTACACGGTTGCCGAAGTAAGCTGCCCGACCAGATATTTCCATGAGGCATCCTCAATAAACTTCAGGCGAAGTGTTATATATGGAGCCGGTTGCCTCAAAACGGCATGTGAGTATCGCCTGGCGAAAATGAAACTCATTGACTCGATGCTTTTTCACCACGATCGGCGTTCCCTGAGGGGGATCGGGTCTAGATGAAAAAGAAGCCGCCGGGGCCCCCGAAAGTTCCGAGTAGAATTTGGCCTCAGTTACGGCCTTTTGTGCCGGTGCTGGCCGTCTTCATAATCGGCGCGGGCCTCCTTTGCTGGAACCTCGGCGCCCGATACCTGTGGCAGGACGAAGCGAATACGGCTCTGCTGGCGCAGAGAATGATGTCTTACGGGCGCCCCCTGGCATACGACGGCTATAACTTCATCAGCAGGGACTACTATGATCCCGAAGAAGCGCAAAAGCTTCCGACTGACGACCCGGCTGAAGCGGTTAAGTACGCTGTTCGGCAGGGGGACTTCAAGGCCGATACTACATGGATAGAACCGTGGGGACAGTTCGTCGTGGCCGGGGCTTCTATTGCCCTATTCGGTCACGACACCGTCCCGGCTCGGCTGCCGTTTGCTTTAGCCGGCGCGCTGACTGCGGCATTGCTTTATGCGGTCGTGCGCAGAAGGCTCGCATCGCCGGTTGCGGCGCTGGCCGCTGTAGCCCTTGTGCTTGGGAATTCGTTCTGGGTCATGCACATGCGGCAATGCCGCTACTACGCATTGTCGTCCTTATTTTTGCTCGTTACTCTGGAGGCTTATCTTCGCTGGAGGGAAGGCAGGCGATGGGGCGGACCTGTTTTCATTCTAAGCGCCTGGATGTGGTTCCAAATGGACTATGGCTCAGTGTGGCCGGTCCTTGGAATTCTTGGACTGCACGCTGTCATCACCAGGCCCCGGCGCCTTGGAGAGACCGTTCTGGTATTTGCCGGGTTTTGCGCGGTGACCGCTCCTTTCTGCATCTTTTACGAATTAGCCGGCAGAACCAAGCATATGGCGATTCAATGGTCCAGCTCACTCTGGACCTTGGTGTCCGAGGTTAACCAGTTTCAGCTTCCGCTCGCTATTATCCCGGTAGTGCTCTGGTTGTTGTGGGTAAATAGGAAAGACCGTTCCAATACCCAATCGCTGCCCCTGGTCGGATTGTCTCTTGCAATCGTTTTAGTGCTTCCGATTTGGATGGCCATAGCAGGCTCAGTTCCATTCTACCGCTATATCGTTCCCCTCACGACGCTCTCAGCCATTGTAGCCGCCTATGGAATAGTGGAAGCGGCGCGGCTCCTTCCGCGCGCAAAGGATGTCCGCTGGCTGGTTCCATCTGCCGTGACGGCCGCAACGCTTATTTTCTTGATCACGAATCTGCCCTCATGGCCGGGAGGCCTTGTTTTCCCTGAGGAATACCGGCTAGAATATTACCTTTCATCGGTTGTGAGGCCTGAAATCGGGCTTCTCATCGGGGACTTGACAGAAGGGGGGGAAGAAGACCCGAACCGCGCAACCGTAGAGTTCCTTCGCCAACGCCTCAGACCAGGTGACGAAATACTATGCAATTATGAAGATAAGCCCTTGATGTTTTACCTTCCAAACAGGGTCCGCGGCGGCATCTCCTGCTTTCGGGTCACAGACGAGGGGAACGTGCGGTTTGCCGTTTACAGGCGAAACGTAGACTTTTGTCATACGTCCATCTATCTGCGGGTCTTGCTGAAAAGCCAGTGGCGAGCCTACGTCATGAGCGCTCCCGACATACCATGGGGTAATTCCCCCGACCCCCGGTCTCCCCATATGCTTCTATCGGATGGATCGCCGCCCCTGAAGGTTTTCGAACGAGTGTCGCAATGAACCCCCAACCGCTTGACAGGGTTTTTAAGATATGCAAAAGGTCGTGACTGAAAGACCAGGGTGTATGCACACGAAGTGTTATATATGGGGCCGGTTGCCTCGAAACGGCATGTGAGTATCGCCTGGCGAAAATGAAACTCATTGACTCGAGGCTTTTTCACTACAATCGCGGATAGACGAAAAAAGAGTCATATGCTCCACCCCGGCACGGTTGCCGCAGTGTGAGGGGAATTGTGATTTAATGGCAGAACCCGGCAAAATAATGAAGATCGGCCGTCGCAGCACACTTGTCAAAGCGCTCATTCTGTTGGCTTTGGCAGGGATTGCGATTGGTCTCGTGAAGATTTTACCCATAAGCGCACACCTGGGACCCGATCATTTCCAAAGGGTCATCGGTCAAGCCGGTCTAATGGGTCCAGCCCTTCTTGTGATCTTCTGCGCGGTTGGCACGTGTTTTTTTGTCCCGGTGACGGTTTTTGTCGGGATCGCCACGGCAATGTTCGGACCTTACCTGGGCTTTGCCTGCGTGTGCCCTGGCGCCCTTGCAGGGGCGGTGCTCTCCTATCTTACTGCCCGCAGGCTGGGAAGGGAGTTTGTCTATCCCCTTATCGGAGACAGGCTGAGGAACTACGACGGCGTGATCGAACGCAATGGTTTCCGAGCCGTGCTTTTCCTCCGGCTGATGTTTGTGCCCTTCTGGGCCGTGAACTACGGCGCGGGGCTAACGAAGGTCCGCTTTAGGGACTATTTTTTCGCTACTGCCCTGGGTGAGGTCCCAACCATTTTCGTGACCACTTTTTTCATCGGTGAGATAAGGGAGGTTTGGATTTCGGGAGACCGGGGCTGGCTGTTTTTCGTCAAGATGGCCCTTTCCCTTGGATTCCTGGTAGCTTTGGGGCTAATCGCAAAACTGGTGCAGAGGAAATACGAAAGCAGACTTGCGCCGTCCTTGAGTGACTCCCAGCGGCCACCGGGTGACCGTTCTCACTAGGAGGTCCCGCACTGGAAAAACGTTGTGTCTCAAGAGACTGGTTGCCACCTCTGACTCTGATTGCCCTGGCGGCAGCCGTCGTTGCGGTCATGATCGTTCGGCTTCAGGCGGCGCCGGTGCCTCTGGAGCGTGATGAAGGCGAATACGCCCTAATGGGGCAGCTTATCCTGAACGGGGCGCCGCCTTACCTTGAGGCGGCAAGTATGAAGTTTCCCGGCACATATTACGCCTATTCAGCAATTCTGGCCGTATTTGGGCAAACGGTCACCGGCGTCCACATGGGCCTTATGGCGGTCAATCTGTTCTCGACCGTTATTCTCTATCTGATTGCAAGGCCTTTGCTGGGAGCCGCCGGTGCGGCCCTGGCCGGTGCGGCCTTCGTCATCATGTCCGCAGACACTTCCGTATGTGGCCTTGCTGGGCATGCAACTCAATTTGTGGTGGTGTTCGCCCTTGCGGGGATTTGGCTGCTCCAGGAAAGCTCAAGATCGAAACGAAGGATGCCGCTTTTGTGGGGTTCGGGTCTTTGCCTTGGGCTGGCACTACTCATGAAGCAGTCCGGGGCTTTTTTCGCGCCGTTTGGTTTCCTCTGGATCTTGTACGAGGCGTTGCGCCGCCGCCCCATTTCGTGCAAACGTTTACTGTTCGAATCCGGGTCCCTCGCTGGTGGAATCGCTCTGCCCTGCGCGGTGGTTTTAGCCCTTATGGCTCACCAGGGCGTGTTTGACAGGTTCTGGTTCTGGACGTTTGACTATGCGCGCGCCTACGCATCCGAGGTGGACCTGAAAACGGGGATCGAATGCTTTCAGTCACGAATGGTCCCCATCATTCAAAGCAACCCGGTGATATGGTCGATGGCCTTTGCAGGAATGATCGGTATTTGGTTTACCGAGTCCGGACGGAAGGTCGCGCCTTTCCTCCTGGTGTTTTTCCTTTTCTCGTTTCTCGCCGTGTGTCCAAGTCTTTACTTTCGCCAGCACTATTTCGTGCAGCTCCTGCCGGCAGCGGCGCTTTACGCCGGAGTTGCGGTGTGGGCGGTCGAGAAGGCTGCCGCCAAATATACGGCCAAGTATAAAGCCGTCCAGTTTGCGATACTCGTCGCGGTCGTGGCGTTTTCGCTAAAAGGCGTTTTTTCCATGGGGCGTGATCTTGCGGCTTTGACGCCGGACCAGTTCAGCCGTGTGGTTTACGGCGCCAATCCATTTCCCGAATCTATAGAGGTTGCAGAGTATATAAGGAAGAACACCAAACCCGAAGATCGTATTGCCGTCATGGGATCTGAGCCGCAGATATGCTTCTATGCCCATCGCAGGCCTGCCACGGAGCACATCTACATGTACGGGCTGATGGAACCCCAGCCCTTTGCACTGCGCATGCAGGAAGAGATGATCGCACAGGTGGAGAAAAGCGAGCCGCCATTTCTTGTATTTGCAACGGCCACGACGTCCTGGCATTGGCGGCGTGGATCCGAGGAGAAGGTATTCGCCTGGATAGATGGCTACATTAACAATTACTACAAGGCGGTCGTTGTGGCAGACATCTATTTAGACCACACACTGTGGCTGGTGGATAAAGAAGCCGAGTACTTCACCCCCGAAAGCGGGAGTCAGTTGATAGTCTTCAAGCGGAAGACGGCCAGGTGATATGACAGGACCTGTTCCATGTTAACAAAAAAGCAAATTCTGCTGGTTTGCCTTCTTCTGACGGCCGCTGCCATCATAGCGTTCCAGCAGCTGAGTCAGTGTGACTTCATCAATTATGACGATGATGTATACGTAACTGAGAACATCCATATCCAGGACGGTATTACTGCGCAGGCGATTCGGTGGGCATTTACGACCGGTTATGCAGCAAACTGGCATCCTCTGACCTGGATGTCCCATATGCTCGATGTTCAACTCTTTGATTTAAAGCCCCGCTGGCATCATCTGACCAACCTCCTGTTCCACATTGCAAATACGCTATTGTTATTTTGCATTTTTCACCGCATGACCAAAGCACCCTGGAAGAGCGCCTTCGTGGCGGCCTTGTTTGCCATTCATCCCCTCCACGTGGAATCCGTCGCCTGGGTGGCCGAACGGAAGGATGTTCTTTCGACTTTTTTCTGGATGCTCACCATGGTCTCCTATATTCATTATGTCGAGCAACCGAGACTCAAAAATTACCTGGCTATTTTCATATTTTTTGCCTTAGGCCTTATGGCAAAACCCATGCTGGTAACCCTTCCTTTTACCCTGCTGCTCTTGGACTACTGGCCTTTGCAGCGCTTAGAGCCAAAAAAATCCGCTCAAGAATTGAGTACCAGGGTAAATGAACCTTTATATGCGAATAAAAGAAAAGGAAAATCGAGCAGAAATCACACCTCCGGATCAGGGCCTGCTCCGGACTCGATCCGGGGGCCGGTGCGCACTCTGCCGGGCATGGTGAAAGAAGAAAAACCAGCGGCTCATAAATATCAATGGGCAGTGGTGCAACCTCTGCTCTTGGAAAAAATCCCACTTCTTGCGCTTGCCGCACTCTCATGTATCGTGACATACTTCGTCCAGAAAAAGGGGGGAGCGGTAATATCCATTGAGGCGTTTCCACTCGGTGCTCGTATCGCGAATGGTTGCGTTTCCTATATCATCTACATAGGAAAGACCATCTGGCCAAGTAATCTTGCCGTTTTTTATCCTCATCCGAGGTTGCAGCCTCTCTGGCAAGTCCTGGGGGCGGTTTTGTTCCTTGGGGCCGTAAGTTTCGCGGTTATCCGGGCGGCAAAGAGATTCCCCTATCTGGCAGTGGGATGGCTGTGGTTTGCCGGTACACTTGTGCCTGTCATAGGAATTGTGCAGGTCGGCTCTCAGGCTATGGCGGACCGCTATACTTATATCCCCCTGATCGGGTTGTTCGTGATGGCTGCATGGGGTATTCCGGACCTGTTGAAAAAATGGCAGCCCACCCGCCCACCCCGCCAAGAGGTGCTTTTTGCGTCGTCGGTCTTAATCCTTGCATGCTTTCTAATTGTTACATGGATACAGGTTGGGTATTGGCGCACTAGCATTGCGTTGTATGATCATAGCCTTAAGGTTACACGCCCCAGTGTCGGTATCCTGTGCAACCGGGGTGTCGCCTATAGCAAACTTGGCGACCTCAGGCAGGCGATTTCAGACTATGACAGGGCCATCGAACTCAATCCCAAATATGCTGAAGCATATAATGACCGTGGGGTTGCCTACAGCAAAATCGGCGATCACAGGCAGGCGGTTTCGGATTACGACAAGGCCATCGAGATCAATCCCAAATATGCCGGTGCTTATGATAACCGGGGCGCCGTCTATGCCGAACTCGGCAACCACCGCCAGGCGATTTCGGATTACGACAGGGCCATAGAAATCAATCCTAAGTATGCTGTAGCTTACAATGACCGGGGTATCACCTACGGCAAACTGGGCAAATACAAACGGGCGATCGAGGATTATGACAGGGCCGTCGAAATCAATCCTAAATATGCGGCGGCCTATCTAAACCGTGCTGCGGCTTATAGCGATCTCGGGAACCAGAGGCAGGCGATTTCGGATTATGACAGGGGCGTTGAAATCGATCCTGGAAATGCTGATGCTTATGATAGCCGGGGCGAAGCCTATGCCAAACTTGGCGACCACTGGAAGGCGATTTCAGATTACGACAAGGCCATCGAAATCAATCCGAAACACGCGGGGGCTTATAACGGCCGTGGGGCAGCCTATGCCAAACTCGGCAACCGCAACCAGGCCCTTTCGGATTATGACAGGGCGATTGAAATCAGTCCTGAATATGCTGCGGCCTATTATAACCGTGGTGTTCTTTACCAGTGTCTTGGCAAGTACATGCAGGCAATTGACAATTACAACAGGGCTATAGAGATAGCTCCTGAAAATGCGGAGGCCTATATAGACCGGGGTGCTGTCTATGGCAAACTTGGCGACTACAGGCGGGCGATTTCAGATTTTGCCATGGCCATAGGGATCAATCCTGAACATGCAGAAGCATATTATAACCGCGCTGTCGCTTATGCCAAGCTAGGTAATTCCACGCAGGCTGTTGAGGACCTTAAAATGGCGGCAAAATTCGGCAATGAAGGAGCGAAGAACTTCTTGAAAAGCCAGGGGATGAACTGGTAACGGTCACCATGGCAGCATCAAGATTTTTTCAGAGTAACGATCGGATGGATTCTACATTTCGGAAAAAGCAAATTTTGCTGATATGCTTCCTTCTGACTGTCGCTGCCGTCATAGCGTTCCAGCAGCTCAGTCAGTGCGATTTTACTAATTTTGACGATGGCGTATACGTAACTGAGAACATCCATATACGGCATGGCATCACGATTCAGGCAATTCGATGGGCATTCACGACCGGTCGTGCCGCAAACTGGCATCCTCTGACCTGGATGTCCCACATGCTCGATGTTCAACTCTTTGGTTTAAAACCGCGATGGCATCATCTGACCAACCTCCTGTTCCACATTGCAAATACGCTGTTGCTCTTTGTTATTTTTCACCGCATGACCAAAGCACCCTGGAAGAGTGCCTTCGTGGCGGCTTTGTTTGCCCTTCACCCTCTCCACGTGGAATCCGTCGCCTGGGTTTCCGAGCGCAAGGATGTTCTTTCGACTTTTTTCTGGATGCTCACCATGGCCGCCTATATCCATTATGTCGAGCATCCGGGACTCAAAAATTACCTGGCAGTTCTGATGTTTTTTGTATTAGGACTTATGGCAAAACCCATGCTGGTAACCCTTCCTTTTGTCCTGTTGCTTTTGGACTGCTGGCCTCTGCAGCGCTTACAACAAAAAAAATCCATTCAGGGAATTCGTACCGAGGTAACAAAGCCTCTATCTGCGAATAAAAGAAAAGGAAAATCGGGCAGAAAGCAGACCTCCGGATCGTTGCCTGCCCTGGACCCCGGATCAAGTACGGCGGGTGCTGTGCAGACAGTGGTGAAAGAAGAAGAACCGGCGGACGACAAATACCAATGGGCATTGGTTCGCCCTCTGATCCTGGAAAAAATCCCGCTCCTTGTGCTTGCAGCACTCTCATGTACCGTAACATTCATCGCCCAGCAAAAAGGAGGGGCGGTGAAATCTATCGGGGTCTTTCCACCAGTTGTTCGTATCACGAATGGTTTCGTTTGCTATGTCATCTACATAGGAAAGACCATTTGGCCAAGTAATCTTGCCGTTTTTTATCCTCATCCGGGCTTGCGGCCTCTGTGGCAGGTCCTGGGGGCGGTTCTGTTTCTTGGCGCCATAACTTTCGCGGTTATCCGGACGGCAAAGAGATTGCCTTACCTGGCAGTGGGATGGCTGTGGTTTGCAAGTACACTTGTGCCGGTCATAGGGATTGTGCAGGTCGGCGATCAAGCGATGGCGGACCGCTATACTTATATCCCATTGATCGGGTTGTTCGTCATGGCTGCATGGGGTATTCCGGAACTGATGAAAAAATGGCAGCCCACCGCCCACCCCGCAAAGAGGCGCTTTTTGCGTTGCCGGCATCGATCCTTGCATGCCTTTTGATTGTTACATGGACACAGGTCGGGTACTGGCGCAATAGCATAGCGTTGTATGATCATGCCCTGAAAGTTACCAATCCCAATGATACTATTTATGATAATCGGGGTGATGCCAATTACTGCCTTGGCAACCTCAGAGAGGCGATTTCGGATTACGACAGGGCCATCGAGATCAATCCCAAATATGCTGGTTCCTATATTAACCGGGGTAATGCCTACGGCAAACTCGGCGATCAGAGGCAGGCGATTTCTGATTACGACAGGGCCATCGAGATCAATCCTGAACATGCGCGGGCTTATAGTGACCGGGGCGCTGCCTACGGGGCGCTCGGCAATCAGAGGCAGGCGATTTCTGATTACAACAGGGCCATCGAGATCAATCCCAAATATGCTGATGCTTTTAATAACCGGGGTGCAGCCTACGGCGAACTCGGCAACCACAGGCAGGCGATTTCTGATTACAACAGGGCCATCGAGATCAATCCTGAATATGCAGAGGCATATTATAACCGCGGTTTGGCCTATGGCAGGCTTGGCGATCACAGGCAGGCGATTTCGGATTATGACAGGGCCATCGAGATCAATCCCAAATATGCCGACGCCTTTAGTAACCGGGGCGGTGCCTATGGCATACTGGGCGATTACAGGCGGGCGATTTCGGAGTATGACAGGGCCATCGAGATCAATCCCGAACATGCGCAGGCATTTAATAACCGGGGTTTGGCCTACAGCAGGCTCGGCGATCACAGGCAGGCAGTCTCGGATTATAGCAGGGCCATCGAGATCAATCCGGACTATGCAAATGCATATTACAACCGTGCTGTTGCCTATGTCGAACTTGGCGACAACCGGCATGGGATTGAGGACCTGAAAGCAGCGGCAAGATTTAACAACGAAGATGCGAAGAACTCCTTGAGGACGCTGGGAATAAGTTGGTAGCAGCCTGGGGTCTTGGGATACTATGTCTTCCATGCTAAAAAATAAACTGATTCCGGTGATCTGTCTTTTTCTTGCCGCCTCTGCCATCATAGCGTTCTGGCAAGTCAGTCAGTGCGATTTCATTAACTTTGACGATGGTGTATACGTAACTGGGAACATCCATATCCGGGACGGTATTACAACGCAGGCGATTCGGTGGGCATTTACGGCCGTCGGTTATGCCGGATACTGGCATCCCGTGACATGGATGTCCCACATGCTCGATGTTCAACTCTTTGGTTTAAAGCCGCGATGGCATCATCTGACTAACCTGCTGTTCCACATTGCAAATACGCTGTTGCTCTTTTTAATTTTCCACCGGATGACCAGAGCGCCCTGGAAGTGCGCCTTCGTGGCGGCTCTGTTTGCCCTTCACCCTCTCCACGTGGAATCCGTCGCCTGGGTTTCCGAGCGAAAGGATGTTCTTTCAACTTTTTTTTGGATGCTCACCATGGCTGCCTATATCCATTATGTCGAGCATCGAACGGAGGGCGGAGGACAGAAGTCAGAGGACAGAGGAAGGAGGATGAAGGACGGAATCTCCTTCTCCGACATCCGTCCTCCGACATCCGTCCTCCGTTATTTGGCTGTTCTCATATTCTTTGCTCTAGGCCTTATGGCAAAACCCATGCTGGTAACCCTTCCTTTTACCCTGCTGCTTTTGGACTTCTGGCCTCTGCAGCGCTTCGAGCCAAAAAAATACGCCCCCGAAATTAGTACCGAGGTAGAAGATCCTCTATCTGCGAATAAAAGCAAAGGAAAATCGAACAGAAAGCAGACCCCCGGATCGGGGCAGGCTGCGCAGGCATTGGTAAGAGAAGAAAATCCAGCGGATCGTAAATACCAATGGGCATTGGTTCGCCCTCTGATCATGGAAAAAATCCCACTTCTTGCGCTTGCAGCACTCTCAAGTATCGTGACATACTTCGCTCAGAAAAAGGCAGGAGCGGTTGTATCCTTGGCGGGAATTCCACTTGGTGTTCGCATCGAGAATGGTTTCGTTTCCTATATCATCTACATAGGAAAGACCATCTGGCCAAGTGATCTTGCCGTCTTTTATCCTCATCCGCAGTTTCTGCCGCTCTGGCAGGTCCTGGGGGCGGTTTTGTTCCTTGGCGCCGCCACCTTCGCGGTTATTCGGACGGCAAAGAGATTCCCCTACCTGGCAGTGGGATGGCTATGGTTTGCCGGCACACTTGTGCCCGTCATAGGGATTGTGCAGGTCGGCACTCAGGCCATGGCGGACCGCTTTTCTTATGTCCCCCTGATCGGGTTGTTCGTCATGGCGGCATGGGGCATTCCGGAACTCTTGGAAAAATGGCAGCCCACCCGCCCACCCCGCAAAGAGGTGCTTTTTGGGTTGGCGGCATCGATCCTGACATGCTTTTTAATTGTAACATGGACACAGGTCGGGTACTGGCGAAACAGCATTGCGTTGTATGATCATAGCCTTAAAGTTACAAGCCCCACGGACATTATCCTCTGGAACCGTGGAGGCGCCTATGATTCGCTTGGCAACCACAGGCAGGCGATTTCAGATTATGACAGGGCCATCGAGATCAATCCCAAATATGCTGATGCTTATTACAACCGGGGCGCAGCCTATGCCGACCTCGGCAACCTCAGGCAGGCGATTTCGGATTATGAGAGGGCTATCGAGATCAATCCCAAATATGCTGATGCTTATTACAACCGGGGCGCAGCCTATGCCAAACTTGGCGACCTCAGGGAGGCGATTTCGGATTACGACATCGCCATTGGGATCAATCCTGAACATGCGCGGGCCTATAATAACCGGGGCGCTGGCTACGGGGCGCTTGGCGATGACAGGCAGGCGATTTCAGATTACGACAGGGCCATAGAGATCAATCCCAAATATGCTGATGCATTTAATAACCGGGGTTCTGCCTATGCCGACCTCGGCAACCACAGGCAGGCGATTTCGGATTACGACAGGGCCGTCGAGATCAATCCGGGCTATTCAGAGGCTTATTATAACCGCGGTTTGGCCTATGGCAGGATTGGGGATCACAAGGAGGCGATTTCGGATTATGACAGGGCCATCGAGATCAATCCAAAATATGCCGACGCCTATAGTAACCGGGGCGCTGCCTATGGCATACTTGGCAATTACAGGCAGGCAATTTCGGATTATGACAGGGCCATCGAGATCAATCCCGAACATGCGCATGCATTTAATAACCGGGGTTTAGCCTATGGCAGGCTTGGCGATCAGAGGCAGGCGATTTCTGATTACGACAGGGCCATCGAGATCAATCCCGACTATGCAAATGCATATTATAACCGTGCTGTTGCCTATGTCGATCTTGGCGACAACCGGCATGGGATTGAGGACCTGAAAACAGCGGCAAGATTTAACAACGAAGATGCGAAGAACTCTTTGAGGACGCTGGGGATAAGATGGTAGCAGCCTGCGGTTTTGGGTCACTATGTTTTCCATGCTAAAAAATAAACAGATTCTGGCGATCTGTCTTTTTCTTGCCGCCTCTGCCATCATAGCGTTCTGGCAAGTCAGTCAGTGCGATTTCACTAATTATGACGATCCTTCATACGTAACTGAGAACATCCACATCCGGCATGGCATCACCATTCAGGCGATTCGGTGGGCATTTACGACCGGTTATGCCGCAAACTGGCATCCCGTGACATGGATGTCCCACATGCTCGATATTCAACTTTTTGGTTTAAAACCGCGATGGCATCATCTGACCAATCTCCTGTTCCACATTGCAAATACGCTATTATTATTTATTCTTTTTCACCGGATGACCAAAGCGCCCTGGAAGAGCGCTTTCGTGGCGGCTTTGTTTGCCCTTCACCCCCTCCACGTGGAATCCGTCGCCTGGGTTTCCGAGCGAAAGGATGTTCTTTCAACTTTTTTTTGGATGCTCACCATAGCCGCCTATATTCATTATGTCGAGCATGGAACGGAGGACGGAAGACAGAGGTCAGAGGACAGAGGAAGAAGGACGGAAGGCGGAATATCCTTCTCCGACATCCGTCCTCCGTCTTCCGTCCTCCGTTATTTGGCTGTTCTCATACTTTTTTCTTTAGGTCTTATGGCAAAACCCATGCTGGTCACCCTTCCTTTTGTCCTGCTGCTCTTGGACTACTGGCCTTTGCAGCGCTTCGATCCCAAAAAATCGGGTCTCGAAATTAGTACCGAGGTCACAAAGCCTGTATCTGCGAATAAAAGAAAAGGAAAATCGAGTGGGAATCACACCACCGGATCAGGGCCGGGGCGGGATGTGCAGGCAATTTTTAAAGAAGAAAGACCAGCGGTTCATAAATATCAATGGGCATTGGTTCGCCCTCTGATCCTTGAAAAAATCCCACTTCTTGCGCTTGCAACACTTTCATGTATCGTGACATATTTTTTCCAGAAAAAGGCAGGAGCGGTAGGGTCCTTTGAGGTGCTTCCACCTGGTGTTCGCATCGCGAATGTTTTCGTTTCCTATATCATCTACATAGGAAAGACCATCTGGCCAAGTAATCTAGCCATTTTTTATCCTCATCCAGGGTTGCTTCCGCTCTGGCAGGTCCTTGGGGCGGTTGTATTTTTTGGCGTGGTAACCTTCGCGGTTATCCGGACGGCAAAGAGATTCCCTTACCTGGCAGTGGGATGGCTGTGGTTTGCCGGCACACTTGTCCCTGTCATAGGAATTGTGCAGGTCGGCGGTCAGGCCATGGCGGACCGCTATACTTATATCCCCCTGATCGGGTTGTTCATCATGGCTGCATGGGGTATTCCGGAACTTTTGAAAAAATGGCAGCCCACCCATCCACCTCGCAAAGAGGCGTTTTTTGCGCTGGCGGCATCGATCCTGACATGCTTTTTAATTGTTACATGGATACAGGTCGGGTACTGGAGAAACAGCATTGCGTTGTATGATCATAGCCTTAAAGTTACAAACCCCACGGACATTATCCTCTTCAACCGTGGATCTGCCCATGATGAGCTTGGCAACCACAGGCAGGCGATTTCAGATTATGACAGGGCCATTGAGATCAATCCCAAATACGCAGATGCTTATTACAACCGGGGCGTAGCCTATGCCGAGCTTGGCAACCACAGACAGGCGATTTCAGATTATGACAGGGCCATCGAGATCAATCCCAAATACGCTGATGCTTATTACAACCGGGGCGTAGCCTATGCCGACATTGGTAACCACAGGCAGGCGATTTCGGATTACGCCAGGGCCATCGAGATCAATCCCAAATATGCTGATGCTTATTACAACCGTGGCGCAGCCTATGCCAAACTTGGCGACCTCAGGAAGGCGATTTCGGATTACGACAGCGCCATTGGGATCAAACCTGAACATGCGCGGGCCTATAATAACCGGGGCGTTGCCTACGGCGCGCTTGGCAACCACAGGCAGGCGATTTCAGATTATGACAGGGCCATCGAGATCAAGCCCAAATACGCTGATGCCTATAATAACAGGGGTGCTGCCTATGCGGACATCGGCAACCACAGGCAGGCGATTTCGGATTACGACAGGGCCATAGAGATCAAGCCTGAATATGCAGATGCTTATTATAACCGGGGTTTGGCCTATGGCAGGCTTGGCAATCACAGGCAGGCGATTTCGGATTATGACAGGGCCATCGAGATCAATCCCAAATATGCCGACGCCTATAGTAACCGGGGCGCTGCCTATGGCATACTTGGCAATTACAGGCAGGCGATTTCGGATTATGACAGGGCCATCGAGATCAATCCCGAACATGCGCAGGCATTTAATAACAGGGGTTTGGCTTATGGCAGGCTTGGCGATCAGAGGCAAGCTGTCTCGGATTATAACAGGGCCATCGATATCAATCCCGACTATGCAAATGCATATTATAACCGTGCTGTTGCCTATGTCGATCTTGGCGACAACCGGCATGGGATTGAGGACCTGAAAACAGCGGCAAGATTTAACATCGAAGATGCGAAGAAATCTTTGAGGACGCTGGGGATCAACTGGTAGCAGCCTGCGGTCTTGGATCAATATGTCTTCCATGCTAAAAAATAAACAGATTCTGGTGATCTGTCTTTTGCTCGCTGCCGCTGCCACCATAGCGTTCCAGCAAGTCAGTCAGTGCGATTTCATTAATTATGACGATCCTTCATACGTAACTGAAAACATCCATATCCGGCAGGGCATCACCATTCAGGCAATTCGGTGGGCATTCACGACCGGTTATGCCGCAAACTGGCATCCTGTGACATGGATGTCCCACATGCTCGACGTTCAACTCTTTGGTTTAAAGCCACGATGGCATCACCTGACTAACCTCCTGTTCCACATTGCAAATACGCTATTGCTCTTTTTCGTTTTTCACCGCATGACCAAAGCACCCTGGAAGAGCGCTTTCGTGGCGGCTTTGTTTGCCCTTCATCCTCTCCATGTGGAATCCGTCGCATGGGTTTCGGAGCGAAAGGATGTTCTTTCGACTTTTTTATGGATGCTCACCACAGTCGCCTATATCCATTATGTCGAGCATGAAACGGAGGACGGAAGACAGGGGTCAGAGGACAGAGGAAGAAGGACGGAAGACGGAATATCCTTCTCCGACATCCGTCCTCCGTCTTCCTTCCTCCGTTATTTGGCTGTTCTCATACTTTTTTCTTTAGGTCTTATGGCAAAACCGATGCTGGTAACCCTTCCTTTTGTCCTGCTGCTTTTGGACTACTGGCCTCTGCAGCGCTTCGATCCCAAAAATTCGGGCCTCGAAATTCGTACCGAGGTCACGAGGCCTGTACCAGCGAATAAAAGAAAAGGAAAATCGAGCAGAAATCACACCTCCGGATCTGAGTCGGGGCGGGTTGTGCAAACAATGGTGAAAGAAGAAAAACCAGCGGCTCATAAATATCAATGGGCATTGGTTCGCCCTCTGATCCTGGAAAAAATCCCCCTTCTCGTGCTTTCGGTTCTCTCATGTATCGTGACATACTTCGTGCAGAAAGAGGGAGGCGCAGTAGTATCCATTGAGGCGTTTCCACCTGGTGTTCGCATAGCGAATGGTTTCGTTTCCTATATCATCTACGTAGGCAAAACCATCTGGCCAAGTAATCTTGCCGTTTATTATCCTCATCCTGGGTTGTTGCCGCTCTGGCAGGTCATGGGGGCGGTTGTATTGCTTGGGGCCGTAACTTTCGCGGTTATCCGGACGGCAAAGAGATTGCCTTACCTGGCAGTGGGATGGCTGTGGTTTGCCGGTACGCTTGTGCCTGTGATAGGGATTGTACAAGTCGGCGATCAAGCCATGGCGGACCGCTATACTTATATTCCCCTGATCGGGTTGTTCGTCATGGCTGCATGGGGTATTCCGGAACTGATGAAAAAATGGCACACCCGCCCACCCCGCAAAGAGGCGCTTTTGGGGTTGGCGGCATCGATCCTGATATGCTTTTCAATTGTAACATGGACACAGGTGGGGTATTGGCGCAATAACATTGCCTTGTATGATCATAGCCTTAAAGTTACACGCCCCAGTGCAGGTATCCTCTGCAACCGGGGTGTCGCCTATGATAATCTTGGAAACCTCAGACAGGCGATTTCAGATTATGACAGGGCCATCGAAATCAATCCCAAATATGCCGATTCCTATAATGATCGGGGCGCTGCCTACGGCAAACTCGGCAATCACAGGCAAGCGATTTCGGATTTTGGCATGGCCATCGAGATCAATCCCAAATATGCTGAAGCTTATGATAACCGGGGCGCAGCCTATGCCGACCTAGGCGACTACAGGCAGGCGATTTCGGATTACGCCAGGGCCATCGAGATCAAACCCAAATATGCTGATGCTTATTATAACCGGGGCGCTGCCTATGGCGAACTTGGCAATTACAGGCAGGCCATTTCAGATTATGACAGGGCTATCGAGATCAATCCTGAACATGCGCAGGCCTTTAATAACCGGGGTTTGGCCTATGGCAGGATTGGCGATCACAGGCAAGCGATCTCGGATTATAACAGGGCCATCGAGATCAATCCTGACAACGCAAAGGCATATTATAACCGTGCTGTTGCCTATGTGGAGCTTGGCGACAACCGGCAGGCAATTTCGGATTACGACAGGGCCATCGAGATCAATCCCCAATATGCTAATGCATATAGTAACCGGGGCGCTGCCTATGGCGTACTTGGCAATTACCGGCAGGCGATTTCGGATTACGACAGGGCCATCGAGATAAATCCTGAACATGCAAAGGCATATTATAACCGTGCTGTCGTCTATGTCGAACTTGGCGACAACCGGCATGGGATTGAGGACCTGAAAAAAGCGGCAAGATTTAACAACGAAGATGCGAAGAAATCTTTGATGACGCTGGGGATAAGCTGGTAGCAGCAGTTCCAACAAGTGTCCTGCCACGCTAGTGTTGAAGAGTTGCAGCGATTTCCTCCTGCATCGCTTCGATGATGGCAATCGGGTCGGCTGAGTCGCGGATGGGACGGCCGACGACGACGTAATCCGCCCCGGCGCTGATTGCCTGGCCGGCCGTTACAGTCCGTTTCTGGTCGTCCCGCCCGGATTCGGTCCCGGCTGGGCGAATGCCTGGGGTTATTATCAGGCAATCACCCCCTAATTCGCTCCTGAGACGCCGGGCTTCGACGCCCGAGGCCACTATTCCCGCAGCCCCTGAGTCAATCGCCCGCCGCGCGCGCTCGACAACCAGGTCCTCCACTTTACAGCGAATGCCGAAAAATCCCTCCATATCTTCCTGGCCGAAACTGGTGAGGACCGTTACAGCAAGGATCTTCACCTCAGATCCGGCCTGGACGGCCGCTGCTACTATCGGCTCGTTTCCATGCACCGTCGCAAATGTGACGCCTTTGCCGCTGAGCTGCCCGACAGCCAGTTTAACTGTCTGCGGGATGTCATAGAACTTCAAATCCAGCATTACCTTGTGGCCGCGCCCGGCTATCCACTCTACGACGGGAAACCAGCCTGCAAGAAATAACTGGAGTCCGACCTTGAAGAACCCTATATGGCCTTCCAGTCGCTCGACAAGTTTTTTTGCATGGTCGGCAGAGTCCACATCGAGCGCAAAAATGATTCTTTCCTTCAAAGGGATACTCTTTGGCTGCATGAATCGTCCTCTTCTTCTGCGGGTTTGCCGGTTTTTTCTTGCCTATTTCAACCTTTATGTCAAAGATAAAAAATGATAAAAATGAATAATAACTGATGGAAGTATTGCTTCGGAATAGGAGTTTGAGTGCTTATCTGCCTAATTGGAATGTCAGGCTCGGGAAAGTCGTACTGGTCGGAAAAGCTCGCCTGGCAAGGATTCAAACGGTTTTGCCTCGACGCTCTCATTACTGAAAAAGTTTCCGGTAAGCTGAGCGGAGAGGACCTAAGCCCCCTGAGCCTTGGCGAATGGATGGGTTTCCCCTTCCAGGACGGCTACCAGGAGAGGGAAGAATTGTATCTTTCCTATGAGAAGCTACTCATGGCCGAAATTCTCGACTGGATAGATGAAAAAGCGTGCGCGGGATTGGAGGCGAATGTCGTGCTGGATACCACGGGAAGCGTGATCTATACCGGAGAGAACCTCCTCAAAAGGCTCAGGTCACTGACTACGATCATATACTTCCCCGTTCCGGCCGTAATCAGGGAGGCAATGCTGCGGCAATACCTGTCAAATCCACGGCCGGTCCTGTGGAGGGGAATTTTCAATATCGAACCCGGCGAAAGCGTCGAAGAGGCGCTGTTCCGCTCCTATAATGCGCTGCTGGACTGGCGCGAGGTTGCCTACCGCGAACTGGCCGACATCGAAATAGACTACTTCACACGAAACAACCCTGATTTCAGAATTTGCGATTTTCTGGAAATTGCGGCAAAACCTGAGAAAAAATTCCGCCGCGTATCCACATGAAGGCTGAAGGTCCATCAGAAAAAATAAGGGCCGTTGTCTTCCATCAGGGGGCGCTCGGGGATTTCCTGATGGCGGCTTCCGCCATAGATGAGCTTGCCGGGGCTTACGGCTGGGTGCGTATCGACTTCTGGTCAAAACCGGAGCATGTGTCTCTGTTGACCGCAAAGAGTTACCTGGGGGAATGTCATTCCCCTGAAGGCCCTCTCATTTCCTGCCTCCTGCACGACAGCCTCTGGCAAACCGCCGCTCTTCCCGATTTCCTGCTCGAGGCCGATCAGGTATTAATCTTCGGCCAGAGTGGATCTCGCGTCATGGCCGAGAGGCTCTCCAGACGTCTTTCGGCAAATGTTAGCTGGGTTCAATCTTTCCCTGCGGCAAACGATACCAGTACTCATGTCTTCCGTTTCCTGCGCAGGCAATTGAACGGCCTTGGATGGCCGATCGGCGAAAAGCCCCTTATTCTGTCACCTCCTGTCTTTGAAACACAGGCTGCAGGAGACCTTCTTCGCGAACTGGGGATTTATACCAAGCCGGTTTTCATTCATCCGGGAAGCAGCGGCCGACGCAAAGTTTGGCCGCTCGCGAACTGGCATGGGCTACTCGAGTGGATCCGACGGGAATTGCCGCTTCAAGCGCTCCTGTCCATCGGACCTGCCGATGACTATATGGACGAATTTTCCTGGGCCATGCGGGAGGCTGGAGTCCCCATCATTAGCGGGCTACCGCTGTTGAGGCTCTGTGCGCTACTTTCATTATGCAGGCTCTACATTGGAAGCGATTCGGGGGTGAGTCACCTGGCGGCGGCGGCTGGAATACCGTCGATCGCCGTCTTTGGGCCGACCGACGCCAGCGTGTGGGCGCCGCAGGGAAGCAATGCAGTGGCTGTAAGCAGGAAATGGAAAGCAGCAGATAATTTTACATGGGCACCTTCAGAAAAGCCTGATTTTCAAGATAAAGAAATTGCCGATTTAGTGAAAAGATTTCAGAAAGTTTAAAAGAGAAAAACGGAAACCTCAGCTCCGCTGTCAAGACCTTCCACATGTTCGGCGATGACCACATATCCGTCGGCCCGGGCCAGTATGCTGATAGCCCCCGATTTGCCGAAAATCGGAGATGCCTCGACTGCGTCCCCGCTTACCTGGGACAGGGCAACCGGTACATAATCGGTCCTGCCGTGCACTGACGGAATCTGCCGGTTGAGGATCGCTCTAAGCGCACACGTCCGAGCAAATTCGGGCTCCATCATGCCCTGCAGCTTTCGCACAGAGGCAAGCACGAATGCCTGGCATGTGATCAGCGCGGATACCGGCTGTCCCGGAAGTCCCCAAAAAAGAACGCCGCCTGCCCGCCCAAAGATTGTGGGCTTGCCGGGCCGGATCGCTACCCCGTGCACGAGAAGTTCCGATTCGGGCAGGGCCGCCAGGACCTGCGTCGTGTAATCCCGCACCCCAACCGAGCTGCCGCCTGACAGAACGATCACATCGTGGTCAATGAGGGCTGCCTGACAGGCAGAGACAAGGTCATCGAGCCGGTCGGAAACCCTTGCCTGCACGCCGATTCGGGCGCCGGCGGACTTGATCTGGGCGGCAAGGCTCAAGCTGTTAATGTCCCTTACCTTTCCAGGCCCAAGAAGGCGCGTTTCAACCGGAACTATTTCATCGCCAGTCGAAATAAGGGCGACCAGCGGGACCCTGAAAACCTCCACCTCGACTATTCCGAGGGCAGCCAGCACGCCGACATCCTGGGGCCGAAGCATGGCGCCCCGCCTGAACAGGGTCTCGCCGAGCGCTATATCGTCACCGGCCTTGAGCACATTTTCGCCGGGCGCCACGGGCCTCGTGATCTCGATTGTCGTATTGTCGAGCACCGAAGTGTATTCGACCATCACCACCGCGTCGGCGCCATCGGGGATCATGCCGCCGGTCGGTACCTCTACAGCCTTTCCCGGCTCTACTGCAAGCCCTGGCGCCTCGCCCATGACCACCTCGCCCGATCTTTCCAAAAGGGCGGGCAGACTTTCCGATGCTCCGAAGGTGTCCCGCGCACGCACCGCGTAGCCGTCCATCGTCGCGCGAGCGAAATGAGGAGCCGGCTCGGCTGCCGTGATATCCGAAGCCAGCCTCCTGCCGCAGGCAAGTGCGAGTGAAACCGGCTCGGGCGGCAGTGGCTGTATCCGGTCCAGGATCGACAAAACCTCGCCGGCAGTTTTGACTTTGAGAAATTTGGCCATCAGGTTTTCCTCGTATTATAGACTTATATAATACCTTGCTCAAAAAATGCGCCTGACATGATAAGAGCGGCGACCTTGCGCGCAGCTATGGAAAACGGACAGACATTAAACGTGGTGCGTTTGAAGGCAAGCAAAGGGAAAGCATTTAAGAACATGGCTACGCGACCGATGTCAAGCATCGAGGAAGGCAACGAAAGAATGGATGAGTGAGAAAACCCCCTCAGCAGAGCAGAACCGCTCGGCTGAAGGGGCTGCGTTGAAAGCTCCTGAGATTAATCAGAGCAAATCATTAGAAGGCAATCTGGAAGCGTGTTTCGAAAATGTTGTCGGTGCCGCTCGAGATCAGGTTGCCGTAGTAGTTGTTGGGGAGTCCGCCACTATGAGCGCCGACGGTCGCATAAACATAATCCATTTTGACCATGACGTTTGGATTCAGGTACCAGTTTAAGCCGACTGTGTAGTCGGTTTCACACCCGCCGTTGAAACCGGCGCCGAGGTCGTTGACATCAAGTTGGGACACCCTGAAAGCCAGTTCCCATGCGCCGAGCCCCCCTCCACATACGGGATTGAAGTTATGAAACGGGTATACCCTGCCAAAGGTCCCCTGATAAGTGGCAGGGGAGGCCGTCGTAGCGTAGTTGCGATGCTCGCCGGTCAGGAAGTAGCTGGCTTGGACATACCAGCCGCTAAAATTGGCAGTAGGCAGATGGGTGGTCGAGCCGTTCGTGCCTTCGGGGGTCCCGCCGCCCGAGCTCTCAAAAAGATTTATGCAATCGTTGGCCTGGACCCAAATGTACTCAGCCTGCGCGGAAAAGGGTCCACATACGAAGGCAATTTCCGGATCTATAATATCCACTGATTTAGCCAGGAAATATCCGCTGTCGACCAGTGGGCTAAAAAGATTCGCTTCGGGTGAGGATTTGAAGTCGAGCGTGCCGGGGTTAATGAAGCCCTGGTTAAGTGTCGTAGAAGCAGTCGAATAAGTATCTGAACGGAACTCATGCGAGTAGCTTATGCCAATTTCGAGCAGATGTTCTCCCTTGCACTCATACCAGGGAAGAGCCGTGAGCCTCATCGCAAAATTCGTGGCGTCCAAATGCGGTGAGAAAAGATCTCCGGTCGTATCGAGAGGTACGCCATTGGCTGTTACTGCTGCCTGTTGCTGGAAGAAATAGCCCACCATCCAGCCTATGCGATCGTTACATATCGTGTTTTGCGTCTCGATGCCCGCTTGACGGCCGGGAATGAATGCATTGACCGGCAGGGCCTTCTCCATGAAAGTGTTCCAGTTGTCCGAGGTAATTTGTTCGATGGACAAAGGCTCGTACATCTGTCCCACTTTGATGCGTCCGATACATGGGATGTCCTTGACGCCCACCCATACGTCCGCAAAAGTGATCGCAGCGCCTGTAGTGATACTCGCGATGTTTGTGATTGATGATGTGGTTACGCCGTTGGTGTTTCTCAAGACCCCGGTAGTGATCTTATATGACGGGGCAAAATCGGGTTGCATGATAAATTCGATATTTTTATAGAGAGTCCCGTCAATGTCCAATCTCACTCTGCGCAATTGGTCACCGTACCCACCGACTGCCGTCGGTTGGGACGTGCCACCCTTGGACGAGAAAGAGCCTCCGGCCGCCGCCCATTTGCCTAAAGCAGTATTCGGTTCCGTATCTGCAACATCATACTGGATCCTGCCTCCGATATGCATGTCGAAGTTTTTATCTTCCGTCGTAAAATGGAGGCCGTCAGACTGGTTCCACCAGGCCCTGAAATCTGTCGGTTGCTTGGCTACAGGCTGCAGCGCCACTAACTTAGCTTCCGTCGCTTTCTGCGATTCTGCAATTTTTTGGGCCGCCGCCATTTGTTCTGCCTTGGCCTGGCTCAGCAGGTCATTGTACTGCGCCTGAGTGATCTCGTGGTTCTTCAACATGATGTCGAGTATTTTTTCGGCCACGCTCTTTTCCTGAGCGAAGGCCCAACCACCCATGAAGACCATAACGAGGCCCACCACCATCGTTACGGTCAAGGCTCTTAAGAGCACTTTTTGCCCCAATTTCATAAAACACTTCATACCGTTTCCTCCTCAAAAGCCGACGTTATTTGCAAACTCTTTCCTTACTAAGCCCCATCATTTTGATATTATTGACCTTTTAACCTCCTTTCCTGTCAGAAAAAATACACAGTTTGCCCCCGCATATAATTGGGGGACTCTATTGCAAAATTTCAATTAATGTCAAGAGAAAAGCTTCGGTAATAAGAAACCGTCATCAAATTGTCACATTTTGCAAAATTCCGCAAAACTGTGTTTCACCGGAAATATTGCATTATGCAATAGCCAGTTTCATTAGTGTTGCAATATGTAACGCGATGTTTCGTATTGTGTTAATAGTGTGCTATTAAGGGCCTGAACTTACAATTGTCTGCAAGCTTGAGTCAATAGAAAACGTATCATATCGGTTCAACACGATACATTTTTTTTGCACAAACCAGAATTTTGCATCCCGGATCAGGTGAAGCAGATTGCAGGCAAGACACCCTATGAGGCCTGCCGCCCCAGCCCCGTCGCGCGGGTGGGCGGGCTGTCGAGAATGAGCGGTCGGCCTACTCGCTACGCGCTGGCACTTCGCTAAGGGAGGCCGGGCGAGCCCACATCACAAAATTACGTGGGGCAAAGCCCTGCGAAGCGAGACCTTTACACCATTGTAACTTCACTTTCTGATTCGCTGAACATCCGGCTTGCCTTCAAACGCACCACGTTTAATGTCTGTGCGTTCTGCGTGGCTGCGCTCACAGTCGCCTCTCTTATCATGTCAGACGCATTTTTTTTCGAACATGGTATTATATAAGCCTATCGTATGAGTCGCCAATGACGCCATTGACCGCAAACTCCACGGCCGCTCATCCGCCTGGCAGGTTCGCCGGCGCAGGAGCAGGCAACAATCTTTGTTCACTTCATCCCGAACGGCAATAAAAAGACTTGATAAGCGGCCCCAGCCTGATTTATTGTACATTACCGGGAAAAGGGTTGCTCTGCGCCAAGCTCCCGAAAATTGCTGAAATTCGGAGCTTTTTTAGGCAAAGGCGGAAAATATCGCTGCATGAGTGGCCAAAATCTGCAATCAGCGGGTGTTTATTCAACCGAATATAGATTCCATCCCGAAGGAGAATGGCATGTCTTATAGCAGGGCAGTGATTTTATTTGCGTGCTTTTTGTTTGTGTTTTCAGGACTTATGGCGCCTTGTATGGCTGCTCAAAGCCCTGCGGGCGACACCGCAACGGCCAGGGTGGTGATTTTGCCCTTTGGCATGAGCACCCCGGCAAATCTTAATTACCTTCAGGGCGGAGTCCGCGACATGCTCTGTTCGCGGCTTTCCTCGCAGGGAAAAGTGCAGGTAGTGGACAAATCGCAAACAGACATGGCCCTCAAGGGAGCAAAGGAAATATCGCAGAGCGAGGCCCTGAGAATCGGCGCCGGCTTCAAGGCGGATTATGTTCTGTTCGGAAGCATAACCAGCACGGGCCAGTCGGTAAGTATTGAGGCAAAAATGGCGGCGGTGTCGGGCAAAACCGAGCCTGTGTCCTTCTATGCTCAAATGAAGACACTCGACGACGTCATGCCCCAGGTAAACCTGTTTGCCCAACAGATAAACGAAAAGGTTTTCGGCAAGCCGGAGGAAAAGCCGCAGGCGGCTTCGGCAGAGGCTGAGGCGGCGGCTACACGCGATCCTGAATTGATTCTTCAAAAGGTCGGGTCTCCTCTTGACGAGAAAGAGACCGTCCCGATAGTGTCCGATAAACCACCCGTGTCCAAGGATGATCAGACCGAATCGAATGTCAACAAAAGAAGGTCCAATCCATTCACTCCATAACGTTGCGGTTTACAGAGTTGATCTCAGGCAAAATCCTCCCGTCCTGGAGGATTTTGTCTTTTGGGCCGGCGTGGAGCGCTTAGATACTGTCTATCTGGACACTCCTGATGGAACCCGAAGCGGTTGCCGGATGGAAACAACATATAGTGAGGGGCGATGCTCAGTGTTTATGAGCTTAAAGGAAGCGGCCGGCCCCGGAACCTCCCCGCTGAAGGCCTCGAGGGGATTTGGCCGGAACCGCCTTTTTATTATCTTTTCTACAGAAAAGAGTCTGCCGAACCCATTGCAGAGTGGCTGAAATCCCGCCCCGACTGGCGGCTAACTTCTCGATACGATTTGCCTTATGACAAATGGCAGGACATTTGCCTCCCTCAGATAAGCCTTGGGTCTTTCAACATCCGGGTGTCGGCTGACCCGGCTGATCAGCCGGACGGTATGGCAATTCTCATCGACCCCGGAGTTGTTTTCGGTTCGGGCCTTCATCCCACCACTCAAGGGTGCCTGCTTGCGATATCTGAAATTTTCGGGTCCGATGAAATCCGTACGGCGCTGGATTTTGGCGCCGGGACCGGGGTTCTTGCTATCGCATGCGCCTTGGCGGGGGCAAGATTCGTACTGGCAATAGACCGTAATCCCCTCGCGCTGAAGACCGCCTGGAAAAACGCGCGTGCAAACGGAGTTGCAGATCGTGTCGCCTTGGTAGAAGCTGACCGGTTGGGGTGTTTGTGTATACGTACGGACCTTTTAGTCATGAACCTGGAATGGCCCATTATCGAGAAAACCCTTGCGGCCGGGGAGTGGAGGAATGCCCGGCGGATCGTACTGGCCGGATTTTTGGAGAGCAGGCTTGAGTCGGTCAAAAAATTCGCCCGGCCCGAGTTCCAGGTAGATAGCGTAATAGAGCGGCAAGAATGGCCCACGGTTACTCTGTCGCGGACCTAAGCAGTTGCGCAGCAGCCCCGATCCGTTCGGCAACCTCTCGCATTTGCCCTTCGTCCGCGTACCGGTACCTTGGCCAGAAAAAACCTTTCAGACCGTCTTTCCTTCTTCTCGGGACCACGTGCACATGAAGGTGGGGAACACTCTGGCTGATTTTATTATTGATTGCCACAAAAGTCCCCTCCACGCTCATGCTTTCCTCCACCGCGCGGCACAGAAGCTTTGCGTCCGAAAAAAATGGTTGGATTAGGGAGTCCGGCAGGTCCATCAACGTTTCGTAATGGGCCCTGGGGACGAGCAGGCAATGGCCCTGAAAAAGTGGGCGGCTGTCCAGGAAGGCCACGCAAGATTCATCTTCCAGGATGATCGAGGCGGGCAACTCGCCCGAAATTATCCGGCAGAATTTGCAGGAGTTTATCACTGAGCGCCGCTCCGGGGCAGTCCCGTTTCTCCCTCAAAAACTGTCTGCAGGACCTCCTGAAGGGAACGGACGCCTATGTGGCGTGCGTCCATTTCCTGCGAAAGCCGCTCGGAATTGCTCTTGGGCATAAGGCAGGCGGTAAACCCCAGCTTGGAGGCCTCTCCCACCCGGAGCGCGCTGTGCCCGACTCCCCTTACCTCACCGGCGAGCCCTACCTCGCCCCACACCACAAGATCCTGCGGAAGCGGCCTGTCCAGATAGCTGCTCATCAGGGCGGTGGTCATCGCAAGGTCGGCTGCGGGCTCTATGAGCCTCACTCCGCCGGCCACATTTATGAACACGTCCTGCTGCGCAAAGTTGAAGCCGAGCTTTTTTTCGAGCACTGCAAGCAAAAGCGAGAGCCGGTTTGTGTCAACCCCCATGCTGGTGCGGCGCGGCTGCATCCATCCGGTCGAACTGACCAGGGCCTGAAGTTCGACCAGAATGGGACGGGTCCCCTCCACGGAGCAGGCCACAACGGAGCCGGCGACCCCCTTGGGGCGCTCTGCCAGAAGCAACTGGGAGGGATTGGGGACCTGATCGAGGCCGCTTTCCTTCATTTCGAAAACCCCGACTTCGTTTGTCGAGCCATATCGGTTCTTGACCGCCCGAAGCAGCCGGAAGGTGTGCGTCCTATCCCCCTCAAGGTATAAAACGGTGTCCACCAGATGCTCCAGGGCGCGTGGGCCGGCTATGGCTCCCTCCTTTGTGACGTGGCCGATAACGAAAATGCTTATCCCGGCTTCTTTGCCCGTCCTCATGAGCCTGGATGCGCATTCCCGCACCTGGCTTATGGACCCAGGGGCAACATCCAGGAGTCTGGTGTACATAGTCTGAATGGAGTCCACCGCTACGACCATCGGAGGGTTCTTCTCGATTTCGTCAAGCACGGCTTCCAGTGAGGTTTCCGCAAAGATGAACAGGTCGCGGGAGTTCAGTCCCAGCCTCTGAGCGCGGGACTTCAACTGCTGAGGGCTTTCTTCGCCTGAAACGTAGAGAACAGGGCCCTGCTTGGTCATCCTGGAAAGCGCCTGGAGAAGAAGGGTGGATTTTCCGATGCCCGGGTCGCCTGCGAGCAAAACCACAGATCCCTTTGTCAGACCCCCTCCCAACACCCGGTCCCATTCGCCGATGCCCGTATGGAGGCGCACTTCGCCGTCGGACTGGATTTCATCGAGGCTGACCGGATGGGCCGAAAGAGTTTTTGCGAGTTTCGAGGCCAGTTTCCTGGCCCCCCCGGGCGCCACCTCCTCGGAGAAGCTGTGCCAAATCCCGCATTCGGGACACTTGCCCATCCATTTAGGGCTTATGTAGCCGCACTGCTGGCATCGGTAGATCAATTTCGGTTCGGCCATTTTCCGCCTTCTACCCGGCTCTGTCCGCTAAAGACCCCTACTTATCCATACCCTTCTGCATGCCTTTTAAAAATTTGCCAACCGCCTGGCCGGCTTCCTCGGGCTTCATCTTCTCGATATCGTCAAGCCCTTTTCCCAAGCTCTGCATTTTATGCGGGAAGCTCCTCGCCGTGTGCTGCATCGAAACGGAACCGAGTGCAAGAATGGTGCAGATAGCGCCAAAAACGATCCAGGCAATCTTCGGTTCAGTCCCGTGAACTTCAACTGAAGCACACACGAGAATGTAAGCCGTCCAGGCCATGCCGGCCACAATTCCCAGATATGGAATGAAATTGAGCGCTGCGGTAACAGGGGTGATAGCAAGCGCATAGGCCGCGCACCTGAAGGAGACCTCATAGGATTGCCGCGACCCCATAAGCTGCCAGATTACAAATAGAATGGCCGATGCAACAAAGGTGAAAAGCGCTGTCAATATAGGGGTTATTATCATCCCGGCCAAAAACAGGGTGAAGAGTTTGGCAAAAGAAAACCCCGGCAGGCTAACGGCGATCCTTACGATGCCGGCGGCAACACCCATGACGACTGCGAAAATAACGGGATCGGCATAGCCTCCCGAAGTTGGCATTTGCCGGTAAAACGACACCGGGGCACTGATAACAGCCTGGAAGATTTGCAAAATCGAGCTAAGCATTGCTTTCGGATCGGCCGCGGGTTTTTTCTCTTCCATTTGCTTCACCTCCCTTTGTCCTGAAATCTGATAACATAGAGAAGCACACTTCCGAAACAAAATCTTACCCGGTCCCCGGGAGATTTGAAATAAGTTGCTAGTCTGAGGATTAGGCAGTCTATCACCGGATTGGGTTCTAAATCTTTGGGGGCAGCGCGTCTCGGCTTCTTTGCCTTCGAGTTTCAGAAATTCGTTTTGCAAATCGCGAATTGCGGGGAAAACCTGTTCGCGTAAGCATCGTTCACGTTGACTTCATTTATGAACTGCTGCCGAGCAACCGCATGCTGTTCGAACATGTTTCCGGTCTGCTGGAGAGTCTGCCCAACCTGACAGCCTGAGCTTTCGAGCGTGGCCTTGTCGATGGTGTTATATGCCTTCTGGCCCTGGGGCATTACGTGTTCTTCGAACGCTGAATCGTGAACGACCGGCATAATCTGGTCATTCCTCTTACCGTTAGGCCGAAGCTTATTAACTCCACATACCGCTCAAGTAGGCCGAAGCCCCAGTCACGGCATTTGAAGGCTGATTTCCAAAAACCCCCATCTGATTGTACTGAAGCCACTTACCTGAGACCGAAGACGCTCCGCCAAGGATGGAGTTCGCCACATCCCATCCGGCCTGTGAGCTGTAAAGCTGAGCCTGAGCACCGTACTGCGCCCCCTGGTACTGGAGATTTCGCGCCTGGAGGTTCGAGTTGTACCGGATCGTAAGCGCGTCGAGCTCCCCGGTTTCGGCCGCAGAGGACCGCACGGAAAGCGCCGAACCCTCATTCGGATTCACCCCGCTTGCCGCCTCGTTCGCCACGATTGCGGAACCCATCTCGCCGGTCTGTATCCGCTTGGCCTGCTCCTGTGCCTGTCCCTGCTGAAGGGCGATGCTCGCGTTCTGATTGGCGACGATCTGGTTATTCCGCGCGACCTGGGCGTTATAGTTCGCGGCCTGGGACTGAGCTATCCCCTGCATCGCAGACCCCGCGACCCCGACAACCAGGCTTGCTACGCCAAGAGCAACCGGTGTGCACATTAGATTTTGCCTCCAGAAACATTCTGCTTTTGCATATGAAATCTATAAAACGGCAAACCCCATATTCCATAAGGAACCGGCTCAGGATCGAACCTGAACCCCAACCACTTGAGCCACCTGATTGACATCTCATTCCTGACGTCGACATAGTTTTGAAGATGAGGAAAAAGCTCGAGCATCTTCGCCACATATCCTTTGTTCAACCTCAAGAAAGTGATGGCGTACCTTTCGACTTCATTGGTTCCCAGCAGCCAGGGCGATCCGACGCCTCCCAAAATATCAACGGGCGTAACGCCAAACATGCAGACAGGCTCATCGTTTACCATCCCCGTCCATGCCGCCGCCGATCGCTGCAGCGAGTCCGAAAGCGCCCGAAACGGCCCCATCCCCGCCGCCGCCGCGACTTCTGCCCGGTCCGGCTGCCGCATTTTATTCGCGATCCAGTAGACATGATCTGAATGTGCCGGGACTATGATTCGAGCCATGGCCGCTCCCTTTGGTCGCTTCAGGGCTGAGCTATGAGTGCTGAGTGCTGAGATTTTTTTTACTCAGTCCTCAGCACTCAGTCCTCAGTCCTCAGCCCCGCTTCACCCAGGGCTGTCTCCTATACTCACCTCCGGAATTACCCCCAAAACCGTACACGGAAGTGGGTTGTCCTGCTGCAAACACACATCATCATCCACCAGGTAATCTGCGCTGATTATCACGCGCTCGTCCCCGGTAAAAAGCGGCACGGCCGCGCCCATGCTGACCGACGCCGATCTTTCCTTTATCTCGGTCAGCCTCGTAAAGTCCGGCCCGACCTTCAACCCCCTCGTGTCCGCTACCCGCACCGCCACAGCCGCAATCTTCTTGCGGTAATCCTGGACCTGCATCACCATCCCTTCGGGCTCCATGCAAAGGGTCTGGAGCTGCGAGACATAAGGAAGTCCCACAGTGACAAGGCTTGCCGCGTTCTGGAGCGTAATAGCCCCGTTCACCACTATCTGCTGAGGCTGAACGCTCCCATCGGCAAGAATGCTTACAGTGGCCCCGTTTAAATGATCGAGGCCGGTTATCTCCGTCGCCGGGCTGCCCGAATATTGAAGCCCGCAGTCTACAAACCAGGCCTTCGTCACATCGGATACCCCGTTTGTGAGAAAGTTCCGTGCGTTCATCCGCTCGATATATTTCACGGGATTTCCGCCATTCACGCCCGGAATGGTCCTCTGGGTCACGAAGTAGACCGAATCGACGTTTATCCCGGCCATCTGCTGATTCATGCCCTCAAGAAATGCCAGCTCTTCAGAGAGCCTGAAAGCGCGGTCGTTACCGGAAAGCGCCACGAGATCCACGTCGATATCGCTGTAAGTTTCGAGCATGCCGCAGGTCTCGGTGATCTGGGCCGTGGTCGATTTGCCCCTGGGCACGCCCATGTTTAGCAAGCGCCAGTACGCGGAAGGCAAACCGGTTCTGATTGTCGTTTTATGCCCGGTCGGAAGGTTTCCTTCCACCCAGAGCATGTCGTCTAGGATTTCATTGGTCTGGGACAAAAGATTGATGATCTCGGCAATCTTTCCGTCGTCATCTATCCGTCTGGCCCAGTCCGCCAGTGTCAATGCTACAGGTCCTATAGTGGCCATTTATGTGCTCCTCGTTACGTCGTCGTTTCGTTCATTGTTGGATACATTTTGGCAAGAAGTGTGTCCTGCGTGTCTTTCACCGGTCCGCCCGAAAGCGAACCAGGCTCTTTCAGCAGGGTCCCGATCTTGACAAATAACTTCACAATAGCGGGATTGTTCCCGGCCCCCGTCATGTTGAGCGCATCTCTCAGGCTCTTGGCCTCCGCCTCATCTTTCACGAACGGGTTTGAATCTCCCGGCACAAAGACTTGAGCCGCATCCTTGATGCTCTGCTCGAATTTCGTGCCGCCTATCTCCGGGTCCGCCTTTACCTCGGCCTGCCACTTCGCTTGGGTCTCAGCCCACAGCTTGTAGGGGGCCTCAATCTGTGCCCGGAGTTTCCCGCCTCCAAAATCGAGCAGCTTCTGTGCTTGCTCCTGAGTCAGGTCCAGCTCTTTTGCCAGCCCCTTGAACTCAGTCGCGGTCTGCTCATCGAGGGTGGTCCCTTCCGGGATTGTAAATTCCGCATATTCTTCGGACGCTTTGATCTCGGGCTTTTTATCCTTGCCCTCATCAGGCTCCAGCGGTTTACCGTCCGGCCCCAGTTTGGGCTCTAGCGGCAATGGTTTCCCATCTGGGCCAAGTTTCGGTTCGATCGCGGCCTCTGTCGTTTGCGTCGCCGCATCCGCCAGGATATTAGTTTGGTCCGTAGTCTGCTCGGTGGTTTGTGCCGCCGTGGTTTCAGCCGCTGTCGTTGTTGCTGTTTCTTCAGGCATGTTTCTTCCTTTCAATCCTGGCTTTCACCAGGAACTCATATAGTTTGGGGTCTTGTTTTCTCACGGCTTCGAGGATCTGGCGCTCCGGATCTTTGGCGTGCTCTTCGCAATCATCGCGCACCTTGTCGTTGAAACTCTTCCAATCCCCGTTATGGCCATGAAACAAATGGCAGTTGAGGTATCCGCCCTCTTCGCAAAGGGTTATGAAGTTCGAAGGATCGAGCTCAAGTTCCGGATGAAGATGGAACGGTTTAATATGATGCACCTGGAGCTTTGGTTGCACGTCCTTCTTCGGCTTTCCATTTTCATCGAGTTCGACTTTCGCCCCGCACCACTGGCAGGCAGGTTTTTTCGCCAGGTGTTCTTTCTCTACCTTGTGCCATTGCGGACTTCGAAGGTGAGCCGGTTTGCCCTTCATGACGTCGTGTACGAGTTGTAGGTGTCTTTGCATCGAGGTCCTCTGCTTTTTCTACTCAGTCCTCAGTCCTCAGCACTCAGTCCTGGTCTAATGGGGGCAATAAAAAACGGCAGATCAGATGGTCAGGCACCTGACTGCCGTTCCTTATTCTATTCGCCGCTCTCACCTGGCCGGGCTAAAGCGGACCCCCTCACTTGACTTTTTTGTACTTATTCTGTCTTGTAGCCACCGTTTTCAGTAACCATCTTTAAATACAGCTCCGGGCTAAGTTGGAATATTTGCGCTTCGAGGATAAGCCCCACATTGCGCATTCCCTCCTGGAACGCCATCGCAAGCTGATCTGACGAAAACGAAGTTACGTGAATCCTGCACATTTCCAGCAAATCCCACATCCACATGCGCCCCTCGGGATCTGACATAATCTTGCGGAGCGCGGCCTTCTTTTGAAGATTGCGGGTCTTCTGGCTCTTCTCCCGCTTCGCCACATGCTGCGCGTCGCCTGCGTTGTATGGGGTCTGCTCGTCAGCCATCAAGCTCGCTTCCCGCTCCCTGCTTCCCGCTTCCTGCTTCCTGCATTTTGGCCTTCATCTCCGTCACCAGGTCTTCTCGCTCTTTGGCCGTCAGTTTCTTGAGCGATGTTTGCTCCCACGCCAGGCCGCAATTCGTACAGCGATAGACCTCTTGTTCGGCCGGCTGCGCGACCCCTATCGGAGAAAGCAATGCAGAGATTTCAAAGATCCGAAACGCCCGCTCGAAAATATTGTTCGTGCAACCCGGGCAGTGATAACTCGCACAGGCGGATACATTCGGGATCTGCACCTGCACCTTCGCCGGCATTACGCCCGCGCCATTATTCTTTGCTTTCGCATATTGGCCATGGCTCATAATCTTTTCCTCTGCGCCCTCTGCGTCTCTGCGGTGAATATTCTTTATTGCGCCACCCCTCCGCCTGCCTGACCATACCCCAACATCTTCTGCAGCGCGCTCTGCCCCCCGCCAACGTCGGTCTCGCTCAAAGTCTTTGCCCCCTGGACTCCGGCCATGCTCATCTGCGCCGCCTGGGCGGCAGCCGCCTGCTGGGATCTCTGCTTCCTCAGCGCATCCCGCTTCTGCTGCGCTACAATGAGCTTTTGCGTAACCCCGATAAGGTCTGCGTATTCCCGCACGGTCTCGTCCATATCCACGTTATCGAGCACTTCGGGTTTGGCTGCCGCAAGGTTTCCAACAAAGGCCACCAGCCGCTCGATCCCGGTTGTAGCCGTTGATTTCTGCGCATCGGCAAGAGTTGAAATCGTTTCGATATCAAGAGCGCGATTGCGTATCTCGGGCGGCGCCGGAGGCAACAGCCCGGCCCGGTACATCATTGCAAACACCCGGTCGATCATCGGATTTATCAGCTCGAATTGGCTGCGTTCGAGAAACGGTCCGAGCATCAGCATCTTTTCCTGCTTTCGCTCGATGATTTCAGTCGCGGTCCTCACGGTATCAAGCTGTGAGATCATCAGGAAAAAATCCGCAAAGAACGCCCGGTTGATCCTGTCCTCGGCCTTCGCTATCTTTTCTTCAGCGCCTTGGATATTTGGCGGTACTTCATAAGCCGGCTTGAATCCGCTTTGCGCAAGGTTTGCAACGTAAGTCACCCCGCCCGGCAGAAGTGAGGCCGGCTCGTTTTTCATTGACACATCGGCCACCATCGGAGGATTTAGCACTTTGTCTATCGCCTGGGCCGTGCGTTTCTCCAACTGCTGGAGCATCTTCGAGCTCGCCAGCGCCTCCATGCCGGGGGATCTGCCGTATGAATCGTTTCCGATAACATGCCATCTCGGCGCGCAGAAGGGCTGCTCGTGATAGCCCCGGAGCTCTAACACCAGGTTCTGGCTCTGCCCCCACTCCCATATTACAGATCTGAACTTTCTGCCTTTTAGCCCCGGGATCTGCGGGGCGCGATCGTCGTTTGGCTCGATTGCCTGGGCAACATTTACTTCTTTATCGAGCTGCCCTGAGGCCCAAAGACTTTTGACCTGGGGACTGCAAGCCTCAAGTCCAAATCGTTCCACAACTTGACCTGTTGCGAGTACGTATTCGCGGTAAAGAGTATCAATCTGGTTTTTACCGCTCGAAGTAAGGTAGTACTCACCGGCTGTGAGTGTTTGACACCTGACAACATCGTCGTAGTCCTCCTCGATGAGCATGCACCCCGTGCCGAAGCACCCCAGCTCCTCGTAGATGACGTGCAAGGCGTTGTAGCCATTGCTCTGGGAGAGCACCGTAAGTAAGCGTTTGGTTACTTCATCAAGCCACAGACGGACGGGTGTGTTATCGGACACATCCATGTCCCGGATAGAAAGCCGAAACCAAGGGCGAGCAGGACTAGTAAGGCCAGCCATAAGGCCCGCCGCAAGCGTTCTGAGCGCAAAAATAGGAGTTTCATTTATCATCCTCGATCCAACCGGGTCGCCTCTTGTGGCCTGGTTGGGCGTCATGAGATAGCGGCCGCGCCTGGGCAGGATAAAGTCGGATAACTGCCGCCAGTGCTGCCAGTAACTCCAGCGGTCAACCCGCAAGCCCACAAGCCGCCGGTCTACGTACTTCCGCAAAGCCTGGATTTTAGGGACCTTGCTGAAGGTATCGATTTTGATTACGTCGGCCACGCTCGCTCCGCTCCGGGTTAAATGTTATTGGTTAGGGGTTATGGGTCAGAGGTGGTTTTTGCCCATTACCTATTACCTATCACCGATTACCCTTCTTCTAGCCTCCAAGCAGCGTCTTGCCCGAATTCGCCGTTGTCGCTGCCGGCGTCTGCAAGCCCTGCGGACCCGTTAGAATCGTCTGGCTCGCGCCGTAAGCCATTGCCGCGAGATTGCGCTGATTTTGACCCGCACCCTGCACTCCCGAATCCGGCAGGCTCGGTGGAGGCGCGGGAGCCGGAGGAGGAGCGGGAACCGATGGCGCTGAAGCGAAGCACATAGTCTGGTCATTCCTTTCACCGGCTTTAGCCGGAAGCTGGACCTTTCTCTATGCTCTCCCTGGCCTGTCTATGACCAGAGGCGTTTATCCGGAGGGGCTTAAAACCTTTTCCTCTAAATTCTGTCAAACCTGTCTAAATCAATACAATTCGTTTCTACAGGATACAGAATATCATAAAGGGATTTGGCCCTGTAAAACGGCAGCCAGAAGCGGCAACCAGAAGCGGCAATAAAAACGGCAAAAAGCGTCGGAGCAGGGAAGAGGACCGCCAGCCAGGATCTTAGTCGTGGTAGTAATAGTCAAGAGGCGGCGGACCATCATATAGAATCTTTGGTGTGAAGCCTTTTTTGAGCGTGAGGGTATAGGCGCACCCACGGCACTCCCAAACTCCCCCCCTCTCCAAAACCTCCACTAAATCCATCGCCATGCCGCATTGCTCGCACTTCATTTCCCCTGATTCTCCGATGCTTCGATTCGCCTTAACTCCCGAATTCTACTGTGACGCGGTGAGGGTCTCGTCCCCCCGTCCCTGCGCTCCCGCGTCTCCCCAACCCTTGTCTTATTCCAGTTTAAGCAGCATACCACTGGGCGATTTTGCCCTGCAAAACGGCAACCAGAACCGGCAATCAGTTGCGGCAACCAGAAGCGGCAACCAGAAGCGGCAAAAAAAGTGGCAAGAAAAATTAGAGAGGGCAGGGAAGGGGAAAAAACGAAGTTTTCATAAATGGGATAGATATTCAGAGGCGGGCCGTGAGAGCAGTACGTTGAAAGACCGGTGCGGAGAGGGGGTACACGGGGACAAGAGAAGAAAAAACTTTTCACCGTGGAGCTTCCGGCTAGAGCCGGTGGGCGGGTTGACCAGATTATGCGGAGGAGACAGAGACAAAAGTGGAAAAGGGATTGAGATTGCCTTCACCAAGCGTAACTGCCCAGGCTCGAAAATTCCGCAAAGGCGGGAATTTTCTGTTTCAGCTCAACTCTGTCTGCGTCTTTGCGGTGGAATTGTGGGACCGCTTCGGAGTCCTTCGATGCTTTTGGGAGTGGATTCTTCGAAAATCATTCGGGCGGTAACTTTCCGTTTCGTTCATATGCTTGCCATTCTTTTCTTTTCATCAGCCGAACGTTGGCTTCGTGGCACTCTGGACACCCCTGGTATTGGCCGTCTTTTGATTGCCGCCACATGGTGTAAAGCATGCCGGGCAAAATAAAACAGCACCAGAGCGTGATTTCGATTTTTCGAGAGCCTTTGGCAATTCCCTTGCTTTCCCCTACGTAATTACATGATGGACAGATGATCTTCATGTTTGCTCCTTTTCGTGATAAGAAAGTGCCCGCTCCATATAAGACTTTCCGTTCGTATTGGCAACCCTTTTTGCGGGGCCCTTTTTGCGGGACTATTTCCCTCGGCCCTGCCGTCCAGGCACCAGGACCGTAAAGCTATACTCGACCATCGTTGAAAATAAACATGACAGGAAACGAAAACTTGGGGTAAAGTATATCGGGGATGTTCGAGGAGGTCATAACCGCGGGAACCATTCAATTGCGGGAGGAATACGCCATGAGTGATGAAGTACAAGGCGAGAGAAAGTTAAACCTGGACAAATATCCCCGTCTCGGGGGGGGCCTGTTTTTGGTCCTTGGGCTTATCCTTGGCTTTGTAGGGTTCTATTTCCCCATACATGACGCATATCAGCACGCCCCCAAGATTGTCACGTATCCGAAGGCAACCTTTATGTCCGTCACATTGACGATTTCGGGCTGCGTCATGCTCATCCTCGGCCCCATGGTGACCATGCTTGCTTATAAATTTGCAGCCCTGAAAGGCTGGAAACAAAAGCTCGTCATCGTAGCCATGTTGATCCCCCTGGTGCTAGCAGCAATCCTCGTGGATCATGTTTTCGAACAGTTTCTGGAAAGCTTTGGCTATAAGTTCTAACCGGCCCGTCGCACCATAACTCCATTGCTTTAGAGGGGGGAACGGATATAGGAACCAAGGCCGCAATAAATCTGAGCATCATTCTGGCGATTGTCGCGCTTACGGCGGCAGGGCTGTCGGCTGTCGTATCCGCTGGTGAAACGGTCTATCAGCAATTGAGCCAAACAGGCGACAACACCCCGAAGTTTGATGGCGGCTCAAGCGGGGACGATCCGGCCTCGCGCCCAGGGCCTTCCAGGGCTTCGGGCTATGCCTGTCCCTCAACACCATACATCAACTGTATGCCACCGGTGGCAAAGTCAGCTCGAGGGTGGTGCGATCCCGAATATCTCAAATGGGCCAAGAGCCACTGTCCTGGACTCAAAATCCTCCACTAAAGATTGCATCGCTTCAGGTGGGGCATTAAGATTGCGGGATAAGGGTGCTTGGACTCGAAAAATGGCTTAATATTGTATTTGAATAGCATTATTAACTAGTTAGTAAAATATGATTCGGGAACGAAAAAAGGAGGTTAAACAATGATGTGAGGCTGGGATACTTGAACAAAGGATAGAGGAATTAGAAAGGTTATTAAATCTGCGCAGTAGTTGACAACGTATCTTAACAATCACATTAACTTAGAAAGAAGTGATAAAATATGGATATTAAAAAGATGGTATATATTATACAAAACAGGTTGGAAGGTTTGAGTCTTGCTCTCCCCATGTTTGTAGTTGGACTTGGTTTTATTATTTTAGGATTTACTCTCTTTCCGGGGATAGGTATTGTAGTGGGTATTTTTATATGGTGGCTTGCATGGCGTTTTATGCTCAGTAGTTCACGAAAAAATCGATATAAAGAAGTGCTAAAAAGTATCAGAGAAAAACAAAAAACCTTGCTGCGCTCCTCAAAATCTAAATACGAGGCGCCCACGCCAAAGCCGGATGTGAAAAATGATGTTGGGACTAAATCTACAGTTACATCTGAAACACGGGAAACGAGCATAGCCAATTCAGATCATTAAAAGATCAAAGATAAAAGAGCAGTTGTTAAAATCCGAGTTTTTGCTGAGTAGGTGGATTTGACACTGATAGGATTCAACGGACCAGAGCGTGACGGATATGTTAGAAACACGGCGCCTCCATGGGCCACACTGGAGGCAGCCAAAATCATAAGCAGGGAGCACAAGATGCTTCTGGGCATGGGCAGCTCCTTGGTTAAATGGATTTAATGCAGCTTCATCAGCCCAACCTCTTCACTATTCACTATTGACTGAGTTTATGAACTATTGCTGGAGCGCCTTTAGGATCTCCGGCCTCGTGGCGTACCTGTCGCAAAGCTTCCTGAACTCATCTCTATCCAGGATATTTTTTACGTAAATCTCGGCAAAAACAGGGTACCACAGGGAGCGGACCTGGTCGTTGTAATGTACGTCGAGTCTTGATTCATCAATCTTATTCCCTTTGCCGTCAAAGACGGTAATTTGCGGAGTCGACTTGAATCCCACCTCGACAGATTTCTGTTCGTATCCTAAAACGACCCACACTTTTGTCATTTTTCTTTGGAAATCATAAAAGACAGGCACCATCATTCTGTTATCACGTGAAACATCCGGATCATCGGAAAGATGATTCATCCAGAGGCGGGCAAATTCGATGTCCTTGTTCCCTCCATTGCCCGATCCGTCCCTTTTTGTTATCTGTAGAGCGCAGCCGGTTTCATTTGCAACGATTAAAGCCGCCCCGAAAAAGAGCGCCTCCATTTCCTTCAGCTCCACGGCGAGGTCCTTTTTGACAGGTCCAGATGCCGTCAAACGGTGTATCTTTGAGAGATTGCTTTCTCCAAGCATATCTTTCAGGACGCTATGGACGAAATTATAAGAGCGGGCCCTTCTCAAATAGTAGGTCGCCAGCGGCTCTAAAGTGAGTTCCGGGGAAATATCTATGCGTATCTTTTCCTCATGCGGCCCTTTCCGATATGCAGAACCGATCATTAGAGGGATTTCCAGTTGCTTGATGTGGGTTTCCCTTGTGAGGGCCAGAAGTGATTTGAACAACTCCTCCAGTTCTTCCCTGTAACTTTGGGTAAACTCGAGCTTTTTGCCCTCAGGGGACTTCTCCGGTAGAACAAGGCTTTCCAGTGAATACGTCTGGTAGTCATACCAGCCGGAGTTTTCCCGGGGGGTTAGATCGATGCTGCCGGCCTTGATTTCCTCGATCAGTGTTTCAGCAAGATTGAAATTGTCAGGGATGGGTTTATTGCCGTAGAGTTTTTTTACAAGGTCTGTTTCATAAGATCTTGATGGTGGAAAGAATACGACCGTTTTTTTTTGTTCCCCGGTCCCACAAGTAGTAAGAGGGTCCTCGATGCAGCGCCTCAAATCCGAAACATCCGATGGGAATGGGTTAGTCATTTTTTCGGTAAATCCCAAGTACTTGAAATAGAAATCTTTTGTCTGCCCGGCTTTTTTTTTGATGGCCCGCACAAGTGCAGCGCTCTTCTCAAGTTTGGTTTGCAAGAGGCGATCCTGCCGGAATATCTTGGCGAGTTCGTCATTCCATGTGTAAAAACCTATAGGCTTTGAACGAAGAGGCTCTTGCAGAAAAACCTCCTTTATTCTTTGGCTTAACTCGGTAACCCTCTCATCTTCCTCTGAGTCCTGCCCTCCCAGTGAGGATGCCGCAGCAATAAAAGCCCTCGACCATTCTTCTTCCTGCTGAGGGATGGAGGGGTCCCCGAGGTCCTTAAGGGCGCCCAACAGGGCCGACAGAAACATTTTCTTTCCCAAAACGCCCGGCAACCCTTCCTGCATTGCTATTTCAGCGGCCGCATAAAGCCCGTCATCAAACTGTTTGGCCTTGGCCGACAGGATGGATGCGGAAACAAAGTCAATGCTCCCCTCATCCGGAGTGCCACCTTCGTTGGTCGGGTGAAGATCTCCCGGGATTGGATATAGCCTCTCCTCACCACCGCCTCCATGGCGGACCATTTTGGGGATCTCCATGGTGAGGACCTGTTCGGACAGGTCAACTTTGATCGTGTAGTCACCAGACTTTCTCTCACTTGCCAAAGAGTGATATTCAGTTGCGCCGGACGGCTTATCATGGCCTTCATCGCCCCTACAGGGAACTGAAGAACCTGCAAACACCATGAACAGCACCATGAATAAAGATACTATGTTCACCCACATGAAAGCCTCCACTAACCGTTCACCGCACTTTGAACCTAAAAACCCATAGGATTTTTCCATATGCCTATGAAAAACGCAAGTGGTGTATCTGAAACTGCCCAAAGCGGTCACGTTGAGCTTGCTCTTGTTTTTTTCAGTGGGATATTCGATTATCCGATTGGCCGCAAGCATGCACCAGGAAGTTCCCTTCGCAGATACTCGACCTCAGGGGAGACCATTCTACAGCCGGCAGGCAACCCGGTTGGGGGCACTGGTTAATACAATGCGGCCGGCTTTGAGTTCTGCGATATGCCGAGAAAAAGACGCAGGGAGGCTCATATGTACCTCGAAGGATCCACATCCACGGGTTCTTCCTTTGCTGCACTCAAACGGCTGTGGGCGCAGATGTCCCAAAGCGCGAGGGTAGGCATGTGGGCTATGCTGGCCTTGGGGATTTTTCTTCGCGCGTTCCGTCTGGATACTTTCGAATTCAAGGGGGATGAGCTGAAGGCAATCAGGGAGGGACTCTCCGCCCCTGCGCATCACTGGTGGCTCGAGCATGGCATGCAGTCTAGCGTCGGTATACCCAATGGGCCGGTTTTCTCCTATATCATGGGCCTGCTGACAGCCGGCAGCGCCGATCCATACACCCTTACCGCTTTTTTCCTTGCCGTGAATATAGTCGTCCTTCTGCTCTCGGTCCTTTTTTTTGCCACATTCGCCAGGGACCGGGTACAGTTTCTCCTTTGCCTGTTTCTTTTTTCATTGTCACCCTATTTGATCCTCTTCAGCCGAAAAATCTGGGCGCAGAACCTGCTGCTGCTTTTCGTAATTCCCCTGGTGCTGATGATATTCAGGGTTCGCGAAAAACCCCATCTTTTCCTGCCGATAGGCCTGTTCGCCTCAATCGCGTTCCAACTGCACCACAGCGGCGTATTTTATGTAATCCTGCTGATCTGTTTTGCCGCCGCTTCATTCAAACTCGCCGCAAACGAGCCGGCAATCTGGGCGGCTAATCGGCCAAAAACCACCCTCCTGTGGGCGGCAGGCGGTTTTATTGCGTTCCTGCTGCCTCTTGTTCCCTATGTGAGCTTCTTTTTCCATCGTCTCCAGCAGACCGGGGTTGCACAATGGGCTGCAAGAGGTCCAAATGAGTTCTTCAAAATAGGCGCGCTTCAATGGATGGTCTTTACTGTGACGGGTAACCATTTCTGGACCTACCTGCTTTCCGGAAGCAACTGCGTATGGAGCTGGCCCGCTCCGCCTTTTCCCGGCGTAGTCCTGATTTTTTGCTACTTTCTTGTTCTTCCGTTCCTGTTGGGATTTTTCAGCTATGCCAAAGCTGCCGTGCAATATTTCAGACCGGCATCTCCCGGTCCGGCAGGGGGGTCCGACCTGAAGGACTTGCTTTGCCCGGTTTCCATCGGGTATCTTTTTTTGATTTACTGCATCCTCAGTTTTGTCGTGCATCCGCATCATTACATAATCTTACTTCCTTTTTTGGTCCTGGCCCTCTCTAAGGGAATCTTGCTCCTCCATGAATTTGGAAAACCATGGAGAAGCCCGGTTAGGGTCCTGCTGTTTGCCGGGTTGATCTCATATGCGCTTCAGTACCCTTTCGTTCTTTCGTATGTGGACGCAAATAACGGCGCCACCGGGGAATACGGCATCTGCTACCGCGAACAGAGACATGCCGCCCAAAGGATTGCCGCTTCGGCCGGAAGTGGAGAGGTCAGGATCAACCCGGCTGAGGCTGCATCGGAAGATTTCAGCATGCCTTATCGCTGGGCAGAACTCCAGAATACAATCGCATACATTTGCCGGGTCGAGTTCGGAGCCAAAGTGCTGTTCAACGGCAGCGCGGAACCTGGCGCCAGGGAATTGAAGCTCCATCATGTGGGAAGCAAACTGGAGCTTGAGATCGAGTAAAGGGTTTCTGTAGCAGCCATGAGCCGGAATGTGAGCCGCAAAGAACTGATTTTAGTCTTAATGGTGAGCCTGACAGTGGCGCTGGTCAGCGCGCGGCCTTACGCCGGCGGGTGGAACGACGGCAGCCGCCTGGCTCTGGTCGAAAGTCTGGTAGATTTCAGAACGCTGTCAATTGACCGGTCAATTTTTGTCGATCCTGCCAGGGCCAAAGAAGCTGAGGCCAAACCTTATCCCCCACAGAAACGAGATCTCATGGAAGGCGGCACGCTTGATAAAGTCCTTATCAAAGGCCGATTCTATTCAGATAAACCCATGGTCCCGGCCCTTTTCATGGCCGCATGCTATCAGCTCCTGGAGTGGATCACCGGATTGCAGGCCCGCTCACGACCCGACCTGTTCGTCTACGCGATGACCCTCATTTCCTCAGGATTGGCTTATGTGGCGGCGGTGCTCTCCATTCACCTTTTAGCACGGAGAGTATTATCCGGAAGCTCCATGGCGCTTGCCGTGACTGTCAGTTTTGCTCTAGGTTCATCGGCGCTTGCGTATGCCAGGCAGGTGAACAGCCATGAGGTATTGCTCGCCGTGGCGGCTGCACTGCTGGTTTGCCTCCATTGCCTGCCGCAACGGCTTCTTCAGAGTCCCTCACCTCGTGGATTGATGGCAGGCATAGGATTGCTTACCGGCCTGGGTTACTGCATGGACTTTGCTCTCGGTCCTCTTCTGCTGATCGCCATTTTTCCCCTGCTCATCTACCGGTGCCGCGTCATCGGGCGAAAGGGGCCGGGCATGGTCAGCGTATTTTTCCTTTCCGCTCTTCCTTTGATTGTCCTGCATCATGCACTCAATTATCACATCGGCGGGACATTCCGCCCTGTCAACACTGTTGCCCAATATCTTTTCTGGCCTGGTTCACCCTTCGACCCCAGCACCGCCACCGGCCCATGGCTTCATCGCAGCATCTGGCGCGTCTTGGCTTACGCGCTGGAACTTTTGTTCGGCAAAAAAGGCTTTCTGCTGCACCAGCCCGTATTGATCCTTGCATTTTTGGGCGGCATGGCGGTGATGACCGCAAAACGAGCGCTCCTGCCGGAGTTGCCGGAAATGATCTTTTCGTTCGCCTGGAGCGGGGCTACCTGGCTGGTCTATGCATGGGGTTCCAACAACGCTTCGGGGTTATGCGCCACTATCCGCTGGTTCGTGCCGTTGCTCGCCCCCGGCTACTATGTGCTCCTGATGGTATTGCGTTATCGGCCCGATCGCTATCCCGAGTTCCTGGCGCTTGCTGTCGGCGGCATGGTGCTCTCAGCCCTAATGTGGTACTACGGTCCCTGGATGAGCATGGTCCCCGGATACTGGTTCATCGTGGGAGCAACTCTGCTGGGGTGGGGTGTGGTCGTGATCCGCGCAAGAAGGTCCATCCGCTTGCTATAGGCGGTGCCATGCCAGGTGACCGGCTAACCGCTTCGGAGTGGGTGCCGGGGAAAGGAGACAATATGAATTGGTATATCGAGGTGTTAAGGAAGTATGCGGTGTTTAGCGGACGGGCGCGGCGAAAAGAATACTGGATGTTCTTTCTTTTCAACATGATCATTTTTTGTGTGCTGAGCGTCATCGAAGACATCTTGCGGATTGCACCGCAAACCAACGGCAGCGTGCTGGCATCTATCTACGCGCTGGGCATTCTAATCCCCGGCATTGCTGTTGGGGTTCGCAGGCTCCACGACACGAATCGAAGCGGATGGTGGCTCCTTCTCGCCCTCGTACCGCTCATCGGCTCCGTAGTACTCATCGTCTTCATGGTGCAGGACAGCCAGCCAGGAGATAATCAGTACGGCCAAAATCCCAAACAGGCCGCCTGATAACAAGTTGAGACCATAGCGGTATTTAAATTGCGGCGTTTTATAAATTGCCCCTTTGAACCACTGCAAGTTTCGACATTTTGTGCTTCTGCCGCCCCAACGGGCTTTATAAGTTAGCCCAGGGTGGCGCCTCGCTGGACGCCACTCCGGGTATGGATGCACACACAACCGATTGCCGTACCGGCCCAGGCAAAAGTTGCCTGGGCCACCCGAGTCTAGAGTTTAAGTTGAAATCAATAAAGATCGGGTACCCGGCAACTCCTACTCAGTATTGACCGCAACCACAGGGCGCGTATGCAAGGGGATGATAGCACGTATCGCAAAAGCTGATTCCGCATGAGTTACAACTCGCAAGAGCGAAAGGAGCCGTTACGATAGCGGCCGATACCACTGCCGCTCCCTCAACTATCGTCCCCGCTGCCACGAAAGGCGCGGCAAGCAGGTCGAAGCCGCAACAGTCCGCCTGCGCTGTCGTTGTGCCAACGACCATGAGCAAAGCAAGACTCAGACACCCTATAATCAAAGTTGATCTAGCCTTCATGTTTTTACCTCCTTGAACTCAGTTTAATTAGAACCGCTACTACCCATCTACTTTTAGTAAGGTATTACCGTTCTCCGATTTGTCCATGCCTCCTGAGCTTTTATTCGCCTCTCTTGAATTTTTGCGGTAATTGACATTAACCCTGAGGGCCCTGCCTGGCGGTTTTGGGGGCGGCCGTTTCACCCCTGGGATTGAAATGATGCCCGGTGTTCACGAATGCTTGGTCAAAGACGTTCAAAAAGAACCGCATCCGCCGATTCATCCTTGATGGTTGTTGCAATTGAGAGTCAAACTGGCTTTTCGCACCAGATCCGTTATTATTGAAAGCAATTTCATTCTGAAATACCGAAGGGTGTCTTGACTGAAGATTCAATTTTGGGGAAAGGTAAAAGGCCTGATATGGATGAGGATAACGAAAAACTCGATGAGATGAGCGAAGAGGAAAGCTTTGCCGAGCTGTTGGGTGCAAGCTTGATCAACCCTGTGCAGTTCAACGCCGGGCAGCGAGTGGAGGCAAGGATAGTTAAGATCTCGGCTGAATGGATCTTCCTTGATCTGGGTGGGAAGAGCGAAGGCTATCTCGACAAGAAGGAATTGCTCGATGAGGAGGGCGAGCTTTCCGTCAAAGAAGGTGACATGGTCCAGGCTTATTTCCTGTCTTCGGGTGCCAACGAACTTCGCTTTACCACGCGGATCACAGGAGGCGAAGCCGGACGATACCATTTGGAGGAAGCATGGCGAAGCGGAATACCTGTGGAAGGGCTTGTTGAGAAAGAAATAAAGGGGGGCTTTGAAATCAAGATAGCCGGGGGGATCAGGGGTTTTTGTCCCCAT
>Ga0116110_1000119_pt1 | contig 49986 bp, 54 predicted proteins | sample June2015DPH_8_50_FD_89719 | JGI IMG/M metagenome (GOLD analysis project Ga0116110, IMG submission 89719) | Peatland microbial communities from SPRUCE experiment site at the Marcell Experimental Forest, Minnesota, USA - June2015DPH_8_40 | ecosystem: Environmental > Terrestrial > Soil > Wetlands >...
ACCACCATGGCCACCGCCACCATGGCCGCCCCCACCGTGGCCGCCACCGCCATGACCGCCACCATGACCGCCACCATGACCGCCGTGCCCTCCGCCGGCGTGGTATCCGCCGCCATGACCGCCGTGGTATCCGTGACCTCCGTGACTACCCCAGCCGACATTGACAAAGAGTCCACCACCGGCCCAATCCCAGCCACCCCAGCCCCATCCCCACCAGACTGGTCCAATGTCTATGGCCGGGAAAAACCCAAACACTCCATAATCGGCAACTACCCCGGGCCAAACGGGGTAATAAGCGTAAGGAGGAAACGCAGGCCACCCCCATGTCCCGTAGACCACTACCGGGTTGTAACGGGGCACATAGACAACTGCAGGATTAGCGGGTTCAATCTCGATATCCTCACCTTTGACAACAACCTTCTGCTCGGCGGTTGTCACGAGATTGCCCGCATCACGGGCCTTCGCCCGCAGTCTCTGAATGGATGCCGTGACATCGGGTTGCTGAGTCATGAAAGCGTCACCCACCCTCTGTGTCCACGCCATCTCCGTAGTCATCATGGCCAGTACCTGCGGGAAAGTCGCCAGCGCCTTTACGGACTCGTCCCACTGCACTTGCTTCAGGGCGCTATTGAGCGCGTCCCCCGTAAGGCTCGCGTTTGCCTTTACCCATTGGTCCGCAGCCGTAACATCAGCCGGATATGTAGCCGCGATAAGGACTTGTGCCAGCAGGGTATCAGGATAGAGCGCTATTGGCGCAAGCATCTGGTCAAGCTCTGCATCGCTGTAGGTCTTGGCAGACGTTGAGGTTTGCTGTGAAAGCGCTCCGAAGGGGACCATGACAACAACGAGGAAGCCAATCAGAGCGAGCTTAAGAAATGTATTGCTTTTCATGTTTTCTCCTCCTTAATGCTGCACGAGTCCATAAATCTCAAGCCACTTAGATACCATTCCAATATCCGATCACTTCTCATAAAGCTCACGCTAAAATTTAACTACGGGCCATTCGAACGCAACGCCTCGGCGGCAGGAAAGCGCGGAATAAAGAGTATTGCCGGCGAAAACAGGAGGAATAGTTATAAAGAAACGGGAGGGCTGCCGTCGTGATCCGAACTCACACAGGTACCACCAGGCACTGCCCTTAAATGTCTCTCGGGAAAGATATACCAATTAAAGACCATAAGGAATATACTCTCCGTGTCAAGAAAAAAGTGAGACATCATGCACGAGATGTGTATTCGAAATACATTGCATTCATATCTTAACCTATTAAAATCGCAGTGCTCTGGACTTTGAAGTTTTGCGTTTACCTTTCCGACAAAGGATAGCCAATGCAAAAAAAACTCATCGAAATCGCATCAGAAATCGTGCAGATCCAAGTTTCCTTAACATCAATGTCTGCAACCGACATTGCGTCCTCTCTTCGGCAGATTTTCAGCACGCTCTGTGAACTTCAAAAAGCTGAGGTGGGAGGAATTGAGTTAGCTCCGGCCGCAGAGGAAGTGGCCGCAACGAAACTCAGCCCCGCAAATTCCATCCAAAACGACAAAGTAATCTGTCTTGAATGCGGCGCAGAGATGAAGCAGCTCACGTCGAAGCACCTGGTCTCACATGGTATGAACCAGAAAGAGTACAGGAAGAAATACGGTTTTGCGATGAAGACGCCATTGGCTGCAAAGTCATTGACCAAAGCGAGAAGCAAAGCGGCGAAGAAGAGGGGACTACCCGAGAAGCTGAAGCAGGCGATTGAGGCGAGAAGGCAAGCCAGTGCGAAAACGTCAAAACCGGCGGGCAAAGAGACGGTGACGGCCGGCAAACCTAAGCGGACGCGACTTCGGAAGAAAAAGGCATAGTTCCGGCCGAATTGCAAAAACCCGATCATTGACGCATGCATGCTCACTGGGGAATGGTAAAGCTTTGCGGGCTTTACTTTAACAGAATCGGATTTCGGTCCGGCTGCCGGCCGACCGACCGACCTTCTCTTGCCGTTTATAGAAGCAAAGGGGAGTTGAATACGATGATTTACGACAGACTTGAAAATTTCGGAAAGTATTTTCACAATGGAAGCCCCCTGTTCAGTGCTCTTTCTTTTGCGGTCGAATTCGATCCCTCCAAACCCGACGGAAGATATGAGATCGAACCCGAAAAAATATATGCGCTGGTTTCTTCGTACGAAACTTCCCCTGCATCGCAGAATAGATTCGAGATTCACCGGAAGTATGCCGACGTCCAGGTTGTCATCGAAGGAGAAGAAAAGGTTGAGGTTTCACTATCATCTGAACTGAAGAGCGTGAGCGAATATAACGATGCAAAGGATGCGGTCTTCCTGGAATCTCCCATGGACTCAGCTTCCCTGGCAATGAGGCGCGGGCATTTCGCGGTGATCTACCCCAATGAAGTTCATCGTCCGAATTGTGACCTGCACGGAAAGCTGCATGTACGGAAAATCGTAGTAAAAGTTCGGATGAATTTAGAAGAGAGGTATTAATGTCCTGAGTCGTTAATTAATTGCAGAATTAGAGGTAGGGTGGGCAAAAGCAGAGCGCTGCCCACCAGTGATTGGTGGGCACCTAAAACGTGCCCACCCAACGAAAGTTATGCGACGAACTTGTGACTGAGGACATTAGTGGGTACATAAGACTGCAGAATTAGAGGTCGGGTGGCCATACAAACAGTTGGCAGCGCACATGAATGATCCGGTTAAGAGATGTCCATGGGTGGATCTCAGAAAGTCCGAGTATGTGGAGTACCATGATAAGGAATGGGGTGTTCCGGTTCATGATGACCGGCGCTTATTTGAGTTCCTCATTCTGGAGGGCTTTCAGGCAGGGCTTAGCTGGTATACTATCCTGAAGAGAGGGGACAGCTTTCGCAGTGCCTTCGACGGGTTCGATCCTGAAAAGGTTGCCCGCTATGATGAGGCCAAAATTCACGAACTCCTTTTAAATCCAGGGATTATCCGCAACCGTGCTAAGGTCCTTGCCGCAGTAAATAACGCCGGAAGGTTCCTGGAAGTTCAAGAAGAATTCGGAAGTTTTGGGGCCTGCATCTGGGGCTTTATCGATAATAAACCTGTTGTGAATGTGATCCGGAAATTGGAGGATTATCCTTCGAAGAGTCTGGAATCCGAAACGATCAGCGGGGCTTTGCGAAAGAGGGGCTTCTCTTTCGTTGGACCCACGATAGTTTACGCTCACATGCAGGCCACCGGAATGGTGAATGACCATTCAATCGACTGTTACCGAAGGCATGAGATCATAGCTGAAAGAGGCTGAAGGGGTCTGGGAGGAAGGGGTTTAGGCTGAAGGGCCGCTTATCTTACTGCGAAGCATGGATGTTGGGGCTTTGGTCCGTGGTCCAATGGCTATTGCTTTGACAGTGCTTTTAAAAATCGAAACAGGGCCCTTGATGCTTTTGGAGGTTTGTTGCCTTCCCGCTCTTTGCGGGCGTTGAGCACCAGCCGGCGCAGTGTCTGACGGTCGGCGCCCCGACCCACGATTTCCTCCATGAGCCCATCGTTTCCCTTCACCAGTTCATCCCGCCATCGTTCAAGTTCTTCAAATTGTTTGGCATCCTGAAGCTGTCCCTTACCGATGATATCCAAAGCCTTCTGGATGGGTCCCGGGTCGGCTTTGCGCATAAGGACTCCAATATACTGAAGTTGCCGGCGCCGAGCCTCACCCTTATTGATCGTCTTGGCAAAAAACAAAGCATCCCGGAGTTCCAACTCCATGTCGATCTTCTTTATTTGATCGGCTGAGAGTTCTACTAACTTCTCGCCGAGAGCCTGCAAGGCGAGCATCTCTCTTTTCATCCGGGATTTACTTATCGGTTCCATTCCAGTAACCATATATCTCCTGCAACTCCCAGATTTGCGCCGTCGTGGAAGGAGGGGCTACCGGTTGTCCTGCCCGGAAGCCTGGGGAGCACATCCTCATTTCTGCCAAGTCCTACTCGACCTCAATCCTGTTCCCTTTGAACTCCACTTTTTGTCCTCGCCTGATCTTGCGGCCTTTGCGGAGTTCAATGAGTCCATCGACATGCACTTTCCCTTCGCTTATGGCCATCTTGGCCATCCCGCCACTCGGGCATACGCCTGTCGCCTTTAGGAGCTTAACCAGTTCAATGTACCCCGTTTCGAGCATTTCAAGCGAAAATTTTATGACCATTGGGGCCTCTCTTCAATTTGCGCATGGTAAGCATTGCGCGGTTAGCCTGTTTCCATGATCCAGATTCACCAACCGAACCTTATATCTTATCATAATGATCTAAGCGAGTTTCGAAAGGATTTTATCTTGCATTGCTCCAAGACTTGAACGTGGGCAGCTTGTAGGATAGGATGAACGATAATACCACACCGGCTGTCCAAAGGCATGCTGGAGTAAGCCGGAACTTAACCTGGGGATTGAATGGAGAGCGCGAAATCAAGAGGTTCGAGGTTCAAGACCTTGCCGGCCATAAAGAGGATCAGGTAGTTACAGCAAATGCTCTTCGACCCCTTTTTGCCTTGCGTGCATGGATGAAATTTAAAGCCCTCTCCGCTGGTTGTTAGAACGCAAAAAAAGGAGAAACGTGTGATGAAATGGATTATTGGATTATTTGTGCTGAATTTGCTTCTCTTTCCCCTTAATACCAGCGCTAAATCATTTTACAGCGATGGAACGGTAGATAATAGCGACGGGACGACAAACAAGGAGCTGGTGTTCAGGGATTTCGAGGTCTCCCAGGACGGCTACATCACCGGCCACATAATCAACGAATCGAATCGCCTCCTCAAGTCCGTCAAATTGGATATGTGGACGACCAATCGGGCTGAGACCCAGATTTTGTGGCGAACACGTCTCAATATCGGCGACATGGCCCCAAAGGGCAAATATGAGGTCAGGGAACCGTATAGTCCTCCTCCTGACGAGTCAGGAGTAGTGTTCAAGTTCAGGCTGCCCGGGCTCACGAATTTTAGAAACGCTGAAATAAAACATTAAACGCTGATTGAGCTATACCCTACTCCGAAAGAGGGCTGGGATAAAAAACGGTTCCATGCAAATTAGATAGGCGGGAGAGGATTTGAACCTCCGACTTCCACCGTGTGAGAGTAATTTGAGTCATTACGGGAACAGAGCAACATGCACCAACATATAGGAATATCAAAGAAAACTGCATTGTGGTTTACATGTTGTTTTTGCTATTTTTACGTTGTTTTGGGGTGTTATAGTAGCAAAATAGTAGCAGTTTTGATTTCCACCGGAGCGAGTCCGATAGTCATTTTGCAAGTGGAAATGGAAACAAACTTTTTCAGGTTTCGAGGGATACCTCGACCACTCGACAAGCCGGGCAATCCTCACCCGCTTCCCCGGACTAAATTCGATGAGGAACGATTTTGAGGAGATCGTCAGAATGCCCACGAAAAGACAGCGAAAGCCCTCAATTAAGACCATTGTCCCTCATCCAACAACGCCCACAGCAGTTGCGATGCAGAGTACAAAAGACATCCATCATGAGCGCCGGCTGAAAGCGGTCTCTCTCTTCTACGGTGGGGAACTCCCCCCACCCCGTAGGGAAAGCGTCCCCATTGACTACGAGATAGAAACAGATGAGGAAGTTCGAAAACACCTGACAGCAGATGAGATAGAATGCATATGGAAACGCTTTCATCGCGATGGGAAATCCGATCATGAGTATTTCAAAAAGGTCAAAATTGTAACACAGATAAACATTGCTGACGTGGAGCGGATAGAACGGGACGGATTGACCGATGAAGAGTTCTTTCGATTGCTTCAGGAGACACCTCTATGGCTCATGTCGGAACCCTTCCAGGAGAAAATCACATTATGGCAAACGATACTGCATGACCGTTTTATCCCAAAGGACTTTAAGGAACAAGCCCGGTGGCGTTTGAAAGAAATAGGTGAAAGGCTAGCGTTCGTCGGCCAGGGAATTCCAAAGAAGTATGAGAAGTGGGATAAGACATTTCGATATACCATGGAATATTACAAGGTGGTTACCGACCTTGAGCCAATCATGCCGGAATTGAATAAATGCGGCTCACTATTGGCAAAGGAGCAGATTTTCAGGGAAAAGCTTTCTTCATATGTGAATAATGCACATTTAGCACTGGAAGCGTTTGCTGCCAAATCTCTGGCAATAGCCATTCTTGCCGAAAGGCATAGTGTCGATAAGCAGACAATCGAAAACCATTTGAAGGAAGGTTTGAAGAAATACAAGGAAAACCCTTTCGCTCTCTGTAAATAAGCCCCGTTTTTGGTTCTTTTTCCTGTAAATCCAAGGGTAAAACGAGAAAGAAACTTCCATTTTTGATCTATCTATTTGCTCTATTTTATACTTCCCCCATGCTCAATTTGAGTATGGGTTTTTTTATCTTAGATGCTGGAGGTAGAACAAATGGAACAGGCTAGACCGCGTTTGACAGTCGATGAGTTAGCACAGGAGCTGAGGGTTCCTGCATCGTGGGTTTACTCCCAGACAAGGCGAAAGGGGAACGACACGATACCGTGTCTCCGAGTCGGGCCAAAATATATTCGATTCGATCCCGTTGAGGTGCGCGAATGGCTCCGAAGGCGCTTCGGACGAAGGCAGGATTAATGAATACCCCCGATGCACGGCGCATTGTTGAGGCATTAGGCGGCACCTGGAACGGGAACTCCGGCGAGTGCAGATGCCCGGTGCATGTGGATAGCAATCCAAGCCTGAGTGTCAGCGAGTCTGACGGCAAGGTGCTTATCTACTGCTTTGGGGGATGTTCTCAAGAATCAGTAATCGCCGCACTGCGGGCCGAAGGGCTTTGGCCTGAACCAGAACGCAACTTCGCAGAAAAGTTCCAATACCTTCAGCGTGCTGGCGTCCCTTCCGAGGGGATAGAGTATCTTCGGAAAAAACGTGGCCTTTCGAGACGAACAATTAACCGCACGCTTCGAAACGAGAAGCGCCTGGCATGGTCGTCCAAAAAGCAGGCGCTGGTCTTCCCGCTGATGTCTCCAGACCGGACGGAAACAGCGGGCTTGCAGTATATTCCCATCGACGGCTCAAAGAAGACCTTCGCGAAAGGAACCGATAGCAAGCGGGCGTGCTTTTATATCGACAATGGCAGTGATGAAACCGTGGTCACAGAGGCAATCATTGACGCCTTGTCCGTGTTCGACGCCTGCCCGGATGTAAATATCTGCTCGATCATGTCCGCCAGCAGCCTTGGGAAGATCAAGGCTGTTCAGGGTACCCCAATACTGTTTCTCGACAATGATGAGGCTGGTAAGGTGGCCACCAGAAAGGCCATTGTCGAACTCGGCGAAGGCGTCCGGGTAGTCGATTGGACCCAGGCTCCTGAAGGCATGAAAGATGTCAACGATCTGTTGCGTGCCGGGCACCGTGACATTATCGCCAAAATGATTGAAAGCTCACGCACCCCCACTCAGGAAGAGTTGGAAGCAGCGAGGTGTGAAAGTGAAAAGCCTAAGCCAGATTTGCCGGGCCAACAAGCCGAAAAGGGAACGCAGGCGCAGCGACTCATACAGTTGGCTGCTGATGCTACATTGTTCCATACTCCCGAAGATGGCCACTATGCAATTATCCCACAAAATACTCATAAAGAAGTATGGCCGACCCGAAGCAAAGGGTTCAAAAACTGGCTGGTACATCGCTTCTATCTGGATCAGGGAAAGCCGCCAGGGGCGCAAGCACTTCAGGATGCTCTCGGGGTGCTCGAAGCACATGCGCAATTCGACGGCGAAGAGCACCCGGTCTTCGTCCGTGTCGGTGAACATGGTGGCAACATTTATATCGATCTGTGCAACAATTTATGGGAAGTGGTCGAAATCACCGCGTCTGGATGGAGGCTGATATCGGGCCCGCCTGTCAGATTTCGCCGGTCCCGTGGAATGTTATCTCTGCCCCATCCTGTCCGTGGTGGAAATCTCGAAGAGCTGAAGTCGTTTTTAAATCTGCCCGACGATGGTGGGGTGTTCTGTCTGATTTCAGGATTCCTGGTTCAGTGCTTTAACCCATCCGGGCCTTACCCGATTTTAAATCTGGAGGGTGAGCAAGGGACAGGTAAAAGCCATACAGCTTACATAATGCGCTCACTGGTGGACCCATCAACAGCCATGTTGAGGACAGTGCCACGCGAAGAACGCGATCTTATGATAGCCGCGAATAATTCCTGGCTCCTGGCCTTCGACAACCTCTCAGGCGTCCCCGACTGGCTGTCAGATGCTCTGTGCAGACTTTCAACAGGCGGGGGGCTGAGTACTCGCGAACTGTACACGGACACTGAGGAAATCATATTCGAAGCCAGAAGACCGCAAATCCTGACTGGCATCGACCGCATTTCATCACGCCACGACCTCATTGATCGTTCAATCATTATAACCTTGCCAGTTATTCCCGATGATAAGCGGAGGGAAGAGAAAGAAATATGGCTTGAATTCGAAGCCGCAAGGCCACGAATATTGGGCGCTCTGCTCGATGCGGTAAGCTGCGCTCTTCGAAATATCAGCACAACCAAGCTCGAACGGCTCCCACGAATGGCAGACTTCGCAAAATGGGTAACGGCGGCAGAGCCGGCCCTTCCATGGGAATCGGGCGGGTTCATGGAAGCGTATGCAGTAAATCGGAAGGGGGCCATAATTTTGACACTCGACGCTGATGTCGTGGCTGTTGCGGTAATCATTCTGATGGACTCAGTGACCGAATGGTCAGGGACGCCGACCGAGTTATTGGAAACGCTGAAAGGCTTGGTATCTGATGACACCCTGAAGCTTCGGACGTGGCCGAAGGCGGCCAACAGCTTGACGAGGCGACTGCGGCGTATGGCCACCTTTCTGAGGACAGAGGGCATAGAGGTTTCTCTTCCGGATTCTGGCTCATGGCATCGGGACATTGCCATTAGAAAACATGCGGAAAGTATCGCTGATATCGTTGAAATCGTTGAAATCCGTACTGGGCAAGAATCTGCAATTAACGATCCGATCAGCGATAAAACAGAGATCAACGATAATATCGTTGATGCTCAAAATACCGTTGAAATATCGTTGACGGGTAAACGAGCACCAGATAAGCCTTTCCGCGATATCAACGGTATCAACGATAAAAATCATACTCGTTCTAAAAGAGCTTTGGAAGCGCGTTTGCTTGCAAGGGCAAGCTTGCGCTCTTGCGGAATTCCAACGTGATGATGAAAGGAGGAAAGTACCAAATTGAAACGGCAGAGAAACGATAAGCCCTTACGAATTCTTATGAAATCTAATGGTTCTGGCGAATTGTCCGCCAAGCAGCGCCGAGTGATTCCCTTGGTGCTGGCTGCAAAATCCGTTTCAGAGGGTTGTCAGGCGGCTCAAATCAGCACGGTCACGTGGTATGACTGGTTGAAAATTGAAGACTTCAAGGCTGAGCTTGAGAAGCAGCGGCAAGCAATAATTTCCGAAGCAATGGACCTGCTGAAGCTGGCTGTTCGCAAGGCCGTGGGCAACCTATTGATCTTGATGGATGCATCCGAGAAGCCCATCAAGCTGAGGGCGTCCCAAGACGTTTTAGACAGGTTCTTCCGGACCCGTGAAATTGAAGAGATTGCGGAGCGGATTTCGGCATTAGAAAAGCTGATGAGGCTTAAATCCACAGAATGGAGGTAAGTAAAGAGCATGGATGATGTCTTAAAGCGACTGGAAGCTGCGGCAGCGAAAGCGAGGCAGGCATTGCACGAGCTTGGCGAGGAGCCCCGTCCGAAGCGGGTGGACGAAATCCGGGACCGCCTTGAGAAGAGGCTCCGGGCACTCGAATTAAGGCTGGCGCCTGAACAGCAGCGCAAAGCGAAGGATGCGGACCATGCTGAATGAAGACATCCTCAGCAACATTGGCAACCAAAAAGATCGGAAACGGGTTCAGGGCGGTCTCAAACGCCTGATGGCCGACCCCTGGCTCGTGGATCTCCGGAAAATCAATGGAGTGCACGACAGGTGGCGGCTTCGGGTCGGAGACTGGGATCAGCCATGGGATTAGTTGGATGCCAAACAAGACGCGGAATGGCGGTGTCTTCGCCATGACGACAGCCTATCAACCATTCTCAGGCAGGATAACCTTTCCAGGTGATTCACCAGCACCTGATCCAACATCAGTTCAGCCGATCAAACATCCGCAAACCCGCATTCTTCCGCCCATACGGAATATGGGCTGGCCCGACATCATTGATCCTGGGTGATCCTGGCGGCCCAGGATCGACTTTCTCGACCAGGCCCATATCAAACTATGTTTCAAAAAAGGGGGAAAATGGCTCTGGGCGAAAGGCGTATCGAACTATGGCCCAGCCGATAAAATCGACTAATTCTCAGGTGCCTGTTCATCTTCAGAAACAATCTCTTTGTATCTTATTCTCGTAATCTCCTGAAACATGCTGGCTTTGGTCTGTATCATCTGCTGATCTACGTTAATAACGAATTCCTTATATTTATTGTAGTTATAATCAACATTGTCCTCCTTGAAAAGTATTTTGATCGCCTCGGCCTTTTCTTCATCTTTGACATTGAACCACAGGCTGGATGTTGGCTGGGTTCTTTTGTTCAGCATGTAAGAAGTTCGCCCATTGATAAGAATACTGATATAGCTTTGTGTATACCTAATGGCTTTTTTATCTATATCAATAAGTCCAAGCAGGTCCTTAGCAGTATTCACAGTCCAGCCCGACTTATTGTTCCACCATGGCTCGTTAACTATTACCTCATCATCTCCATCTTGTGGCTCGACATAGATGTCAAGTATCTTGGTGAAAGTCAGGACGTACTCTTTGTCAACCTCAAGCAAATCAGCCTGGATAGCAATCATAGGAATATTCATGCTTAGAATTTGAACAACATTAAAATACCTACGCTCAAATGATTCTGCGATTAATACACAAACGTGTGGCCTTTGCGGATATTTGCGTTTTTCATTATCCCAATACTCTATTGACCTTATGATGTGTGAAGGATCGGTCTCCCCTAACATTACCTCAACCTCATACATCGTATTCGCATCGTCTCGAAGGTCTTTGAACAACAAATCGAGACGACCGCCCGATGATTGCCGTTTTTCCTTATCTAACGGCTTTATATCCCCCAGTCCCAAAATACTAGGGTTACTATATATCATTTCCTGTAGCCAACGTTCATCTAGCCAACGATCATCTTTCCGGACATTACGGATGAAAACCTTTTTCCCGAGTTTCACTTCCATTTTCGCCTCCTTTTCGTTTTGTTTGGAATGTCAGGGGCGAGCGGCACCCAACCACGCGACTGACTGAGCGCTCATTTTGAGGAAAAAGGATATCACTCCTTTATCTCGCCACGGCGGACTGCATGCTTATACACGGGCAGCGACTTGAACTCCTCCAGGGTCATCCCCGTAGACTTCAGGTAGGCGTCAAACTCAGGGGTGCCCCATTCGGGCAGGTCCCACTTCCCGGCCTTAGGCCAGTCCGCGTTCTCCGGGTCTGCGTCAATGTTAAAACCCATATTTTAGTCCTTTTTCTTGAAAGAGGGCCTGGGCTTCGGGATGAGCGCTGTAAGCCATCATGAAGCCTTCAGCGGCTTCCGGCCACCAGCCACTGTTTGTCAGGTTCTTTGCCGTAGGCGGCGGTTTTCATTAACGCGCCCCCATTTGTGAGACTGGTCTGACACTAATTCAATGGGCTCTACTGGGAAAACTCCCCATCAACCTTTTCGAAATCATGGTCAGTTATCATTGATGCGCATTTTCTTTCCATCTCGACCTTTTCCATCTCGACCTCATGTATTCACAAAATGATCTCTTCTGTTTTTAATGGCATAGGGAAAAGCTAACTTGCGAGTGACCGCAGGGGCTGACTGTGGAGCACCTGGAAGCGCTCAGGCGGTTGCTCGTCAAGTTGATCCCCAGTCGGGCACCGTTTCTCTTCATCTGAGCCAAACGGCATATGGTACCGTAAGTCTTCCGACCGCAAACAATTTCCTGATACCGCTCTTCATTCTCTCTTGATGGGACTCATTGTCTTTCCTCAAAGCACACACCGTGGACGCGCCTTGACGAAAAATGATGGGACGCTTAGAGTAGAAGAAATCTGCGAATTGCCACAGATCGACTGCCTTAGACTCCTGCGTTTCCAGGATATCCAATACTAAAGCGTACGCACCTCTCGTTATTAGCCCGGTCACAGGGCTTAGACCTGACGGTAGTGAATACCAGACTGACAGGTCCGCAGAATATTCAGTGGCAGCAGAGTCAGATACAGTTGGAATGGCACCCCCAGGTGAAGATGGTTCTAAGAACAGGCAGAGAACGTCAGTGGTCCCATATGCAGCCGCCGAGCAAACCGCTTGAACCATGTCCGGTTTCGCCTTGTGGGAGCGGATGAGCCAGAATGTCTTGCCAATGTTCCGTATGTCAGCAATTTTGCGCTTGAATATGACCTCCGCACTTTCGCCTGCATGAGGCCCCATAACGCTGAGGACAGCGAATTCTGGTGCGTGTGTCAATTGCATAAACTGCCCAATTACCGGCTAAGCCGCGAGCCCGCTTAAGCGAAAGTTAGGCCTTCGCTTCCATGTCATTCGCTGCGGACGCTCACCTCGAACATACATGAGACGAATGGGCATCCTCTGCTCCAGGGTCTTGCACCTGAATTTCCCCCAAGGCATCACCTTAATAAATCTGAGTAAATCTAGTGAATCTTAGTGAATCTTGTCATTTGCGCCTCCTCGATCCGGTGGGCATCAAGGTGGAGGGGGCAAAGCAGGTGAGACTGGCACAAAATCATATTACCGCAACATTCCGGTTTCGCAAGAGTTTTTTCGGACAGCGGCCTGACTCGGAGGAACAAATTGACATGAGTTCAGATATGGGCTGATGTGAGAAAGTTGATTGTGGATGATCCTGGCGGGTCTGGTAACGCTTTTCGTGCATGCGCAGGACCCCTGCCCACTGCGATTGTCTCCCTTGAGCGGCCTTTTTCGTCCCTGGCAATTTTACACACCGTTCGCCTTGTAATAATATGTATAATTCTTTAGAATAATACATAATAATTCTTGACAAATCCTTTTCTGGTATAGTATATAATGGCTAAATCATAAAGGAGGCGGGCAGATGAGAGAGCGGATTAGGGCATTCGGTTATGAGAGGGTTTCCGGCAGGAGCCAAGTGGAAGGGTACGGATTTGACCGGCAGGAAGAAACCATTCTGAACTATGCGAAGAAAGCAGGATACGAGATTGTTCACATCTTCAGGGAAGAGGCGATCTCGGGGACCAAGGACCAGGAAGACCGGCCCGCTTTTCAAGATATGGTCGCGGAGATCCTGAAGGATGGCGTCAGGACCATTATCATCGAAGGTCTCGACCGACTGGCCCGCGAGTACCGGATACAGGAAACCCTGCTCATCTACCTTGCCAGCAAGAATATTACTCTGATTTCCGCCAGAACCGGCGAGAATGTAACAGATGAAGTCCAGGCTGACCCAATGAAGAAGGCCCTGATCCAGATTCAAGGTATCTTTTCGGAACTCGAAAAGTCCCTGCTAGTCAAAAAGCTCAGGAATGCCAGGGACAGGGTACGGGCAGAAAAGGGCAAATGCGAAGGCAGGAAATCATATGCTGAGCGTTCCCCCGGACTGATCGAGGAAATTAAGGCATTGCGCAGGAAGCCCAAAGGCAAGGACAGAATGACCTATATCCAGGTAGCTGAAGAATTGAACCGTAGAGGACTTCATACTATCGGCCGTAAGCCCTTCACTGGTCAGGCTATCCAGAATATTTTGAGATGACCACAGTTCCACAAAAAAGGAAGGAAACGCTCATGGCAAAAGTGGCAAAGAGAAGATGCAGGTATGTCCTGGATTTCTACGACCAGGCCGGAGCAAGGCGCTGGATCACATTGCCGAAAGGGACCACCAAAAAGCAGGCTGACGAAGAGCTGAAGATCGTCACCGATCAGGTCTTGAAAGGCTGCTATCTCTCTGAAAGGAAAGTCCCGCTCTTCAAGGGCGTGGCAAAGGATTGGCTCGGATATAAGAAACCGAAGCTTCGAATTACGACCTGGGACTGCTACGAAGGCCACGTCAGGAAGCATTTCGCTTTCTTCGACGACCTCAAGGTCAACCGGATCACGACGGCCAAGGTGGAAAAGTTCATCACCGCATGCCAAACCGAAGGGATGAACATTCATACCACCAGGAAGATTCTCGTCACTTTGAACCAAATTTTCAGCTATGCGGTCAGGCACCGCCTCATCGACCACAACCCGCTCCGGGACGCCGAAAGGCCGCGAGACCCCGGAGAAACGAAAAAAGAGATAACGGTTCTGAGTCCGCCTGAGATCAAAAGCTTTCTGGAAAGCACTCCCAGCCATAAATACAGGGTGCTGTTCATGCTCGCGGTGACCTCCGGGGCGCGCCAAGGCGAGCTTCTGGCGCTCAAATGGTCCGATCTGGACATGGCAAACGGTCAGCTTCATATCCAGAGGACATTCCAGAAGGGGCAGTTCTTCACCCCGAAGACAAGGACGTCCGACAGGTGGGTTGACCTGGGACCGGCAACCAAGAGAGAGCTTAAGAAGTGGAAGCTCGCCTGCCCGAAGAGCGAACTGGGCATGATGTTTCCAAACGAGGAAGGAAACCCGATCAACTACACCAACATGGTGAATAGGCATTTTCTCCCGGCGCTAAGGGCGGCGAAGCTCCCGAAAATCCGCTTCCATGACCTGCGTCACACCTATGCGAGCCTGCTCCTGGGCCAGGGTGAGAACGTGAAGTACATTCAAACGCAGCTCGGTCATTCGAGTCCTACGGTGACGTTGAACGTGTATTCTCACTTGATGGAGAAGCGGAATCCGAAGGCTGCGAGCCGATTGGAAGGGACTATTTTTCGAAAGTAGTAGCAAAATAGTAGCATAAAACGAAAAAGAGGTTAGTCCGTATGGGCTAACCTCTTGATTTTACTGATAGGCGGGAGAGGATTTGAACCTCCGACTTCCACCGTGTGAGGATGGCACTCTCACCGCTGAGTTACCCGCCCGTAAGTCCCGCAAGAGCAATGCAGGATTGCTCATAATTGCCGCTCTTTATATATCGGATAGCTTTGCCAAACGCAATACTCAATGTACTGAGGGCTGAGGGCTTAGAAATGCAGGCTGAAGACTGAAGGCTGAAGGTTGAGGGCAGACAACGCCAATGGGCAATGATTCTGCATGCCGGGCTAGGGAGTCTTGTGCAGTTGCTCGGTCTTTACTCGTTCGTAATCTTCTCTTGCCTTTTGATCCCTAAAATCCATTTTAAGTATGGCTTCGAATTTCTTGCACGCCTCGGCATAATTTCCGGATTCCTCGTAGAGGTACGCTGCGAGCCTGTAGTATTTTTTCTCCTTGGGCTGGAGCCGGATCAACTGCTCGAGTTCATGCAGGGAGGACTTTTTGTCTCCAAGTTTGGTTGCCGCCTGAAGAAGATATTTGTGCACGTTGCTCGAATCCGGGTTCTGCTGGGCTACCCCGTGGAAGTAGGCCAGCATGCCTTTGTAGTCCTTCTTGTCTTCATAATACTTGTACACCGAGTCCAGATTCGCAGGATTTTGTGGCTCGAGCTTCGCAAGTTCCTGGCGGACCTGGATCTCGCCTTTATCGTTTCTGAGCTTTTGAAAGATAATGAGAAGCTGTTTTCTGGATTCAACATCGTGGGGGTCCAAGGAAGCAATTGCCTGCAAATGTGCCTGAGCCCTGTCATACTTTTTCTCATCCATACAAAGCATTGCGGCATTGAACAGATATTTGCGGTTATTAGGCTCGATTTGGAGAAGTTTTTCGTAGTTAGTGATTTGCCCGTTCTTATCGTTCAGTTTCTCAAGGATGGGGATAAGGCTGATAAAAGCTTCCTTGTTGCGCGGGTTTTTCTGAACGATTGATTCGTAAATGGCTTTGGCCTGGGCGAAATTTCCTTTCTTTTCGTAGAGATCGGCAAGCAGGGCCCAAGTCTTCACATCACTTGAATTCTTGCCAAGGTATTTCTCAAATTCAGCGACAGCCTCATCCGTTTTGCCCTCTCGCAGCCTTGTGACCGCCAGGTTATACTGTACATTGGAGTCCATTACGCCCGCCTTCTCGGCCCTCTCCCATGCTGCAGCCGCCTTTTGCCAGTCCTTGCCCTCGCCGGCCAACTGCGCGATTTCGACCAGGACCTGGGAAAGGAAGGAATGCGGGATTTCCTGCTCATATTTTTCGAGAAACTTTCCAGCCTGCTCGCTCGTCTTTTTTTTCTTCAAATAGGCGAGAAATTCGCTGAACGTCTGCTGTTCCTCGCTCAGCTTAAGGAGGTCGAGGTAGACGGCGAGCGCTTCATCGGTCTTATTCATTATCTGATAGACGAGAAGAAGCTTTTCGGAGATATTTCTTGATTTTCCCGATTTGTCTATTTCCTCGTAGAGTCGCGCTGCGTCCGAATAGCGCTTGATGTCAAAATAGAGCCCTGCGAGTTGTGCCTTAAGCAATATGTTGGAGCTGTTGTCATGGAGCGCCTTTTCAATGAAGGCGATTCTTTTGTCAATATCGGCGCTGGCGTTCGCTTTGTGGAGCCAATCTTTGTAATCGAGCTGCACAAGGAGCGAGACCTTGCCGATGGGCCGGTTCCAGAGCAATACTCTTAGCTCGATAAGTTTTGGAGTTTCGAAGGATTCCTGTGGGAAGAGGTCTTTTATAATCACGCCGGGTCTTTTGCTGATGGGTTTCACATCCACATCCGAAGAGACTACCCGGGTTCCCCATGAGAGCCAGCCGTCAGTTCTGATACGGATGAGCTGGAGAGAATCCCTTGGATTCACAACAACCTGGGAGTCGGGGAGCAGGAACAGTTCCTGGCCGTTGTGCTGAAAATGAAGGGCGAGGAGTTTCGTTGGAAAGATCGTGAGTGAGGGAATGCCGCGGTCCATGGTCATGAAAAAAGCGAAAGCGGCGCCTAACGCGAAGACAAGGGCAAGAATGACGATGATCAGGTAACGACGCGAGGATCGTTGTTTTTTTTCTTTTCCCCCTCCACTGTGGTGGAAGGAACCGGGAGATCCATAAGGATAAACGCGCTTTGAATTCATCTCCGGCATCACTCCCTGTAGAGACCGGTCTCCTCGTAGATTTTCCGGATTTCGTCGAGTCTGAGCAGCCGGCGCCGGCCCGGACTTAACGCGCCAAGGCGCACCGGCCCGTAAGCAATGCGCTTGATCTTCAAGACAGGGTGTCCGACCGCCAGGCCCATGCGTTTGATCTGGCGGTTCCAACCCTGGTGCAGAGTAATCCTTAACCAGGCGGCATTCGGCAGTTCCCGAATTATTTCAACTTCGGCAGGGGCCGTTACGCCCTCTTCGATTCGGACACCGGACCGGAGTTGTTCTATCGCGTTTTTGTCAGGATGTCCCTTTATTTTTACATCATATACCTTAGATATTCCATACCGGGGGTGAAGGAGGCGATTGGCAAGCTCTCCATCATTGGTGAGCAGAAGAAGTCCTTCTGCGTCGTAGTCGAGCCTGCCCACGGGAAAAATCCGTGTTCCAAAATCGGGGAGAAAATCCAGGACAGTCCTGCGGCCCTGGGGATCGGACGCGGTTGTTACGCAGCCGCTGGGCTTATAGAAGGCGAGAACAATCCTATTTGTGCGGAGAGTAACCGGCTTGCCGTCCAGGCGAACCAGGTCTTTCAGGGGATCTACGCTTAAGCCCAGTTGGGCCTTCACGCCGTTTACTTCCACCCGGCCCTGCCGGATCAGTTCTTCGGCCGCGCGCCTCGACGCTATTCCAGCCTGTGCGAGAAATTTTTGAAGGCGCATTAAACCCAACGAATTCCTCACTTAGGCTGAAGGGGTTTAGGCTGAAGGGGTTTGGTATTTCGAAGAGACCTGATTAACGAGTTTAGAACTTTCTCGGCCTCAATAATTCTAGATTCACACTCGGCAGTCTCAATATCAGTACAATAATTCAGCCGCCTGGACAGGCCTAACTGATAATGCAGTTCTCTCAGGGAGCCAAACGCAATTTCGAGAAAACGAAGGTATTCGGTCTGACTTTCACGCGCACACCCTTCGACAAAGTTCGATGGGACAGAAACCGCAGCTCTTCTCATTTGCGAGGTCAATCCATACAGTTCGTCCCGGGGGAATCCGGACGTGAGCATATAAACCAAAACCGCGACATCGTCGGCCAGTTTAAACGCATGGAGTTTGACATGATCCCGCATCATTAACTCCTTCAGCCTAAACCCCTTCAGCCTTCAGTCTACTTAAATGCCTATGGCCCGGCGGACCAGTTCCATAGTGATAATGGACTCACGCCTCGCTCTGGCGGCGCCATCGGCTATGATTTCCTTTACCGTATCGATTTGGCCCTCCAGCTTAAGGCGCCTTTCGCGTACAGGCGCAAGCCGGGAGATGACATTGCGAATGAGAATCTTCTTGCACTCAACGCAGCCGATGCCGGCCGTGCGGCATCCATCGGCAATTTGCTCGACTTCGGCAGGCGAAGAATAGAGCTTGTGGTATGCGAAAACAGGGGAAATCTCCGGATCGCCCGGGTCATTGCGCCTGACCCTCTGGGGATCGGTCATCATTTTCGATATCTTTTCCGTGATATCTTTTTCGGACTCCGTGATGAATATGCAATTTCCGTAGCTCTTGCTCATCTTCCTTCCGTCGAGGCCCGGGAGCACCGGAGAATCGGTCAGCAGCCCGTCTGGAATGGGGAATATGTCGCTTTTGTACATGAAATTGAACCTGCGGGCGATTTCCCTGGTCAGCTCGATGTGAGGAAGCTGGTCTTTGCCGACGGGAACTCCGTTTGCGCGGTATATGATAATGTCGGCAGCCTGAAGCACCGGGTAGCCCAGAAAGCCATAGGTAGCAAGGTCTTTGTAATCGAGCTGTTGCTGTTGCTCTTTGTAGGTGGGATTGCGCTCGAGCCAGGGCAGGGGTGTTATCATCCCGAGCAGAAGATAGAGTTCCGCATGCTCCTTTATGTCTGACTGGATGAACATGGTACAGAGTTTTGGGTCAAGCCCGGCGCTTAACCAGTCCAGGAACATATCCCAGGTGTTTTCGCGGATTGCTTCCGGAGAGGCGTAGTCGGTGGTGAGAGCGTGCCAGTCGGCAACAAAAAAATAACAATCGTACTGATTCTGAAGCTGAACCCAGTTTTCCAGAGCGCCGTGAAGATTGCCCAGATGAAGGCGCCCGGTTGGGCGCATGCCGCTTAGTATTCTTTTCCGTTCCGCCATAACAGGCCTTATCTCCTTTGCTTCTTATTTAGTTTCCGACCCTGAAAGGGTCCTTTTCCGCCCTGGCGGCGCCAATCTTCGGGCTTACTTGTGCGGCGTACAGATGTACGCCTCCGCGCAACCCCTTGATTTCCTAGCCAGAACGAAAATTCCCTCCTTTCCGGGTCGGAAACTGCAAGTTCATCCAGAGTTTCCAGATGGACACTATTTAGTCCACGCTCCGCGAGGCGGTGGGACCGCCACGCCTCGCGGAGCGTCGAGATTTCGGCGGTGGCACAGGCAGGATCTCGACGCTCCGCGAAGTATCCCGGGTTAGTTATTCATTGCATAAGTCCTGTACACACAGGCCGTCATTCCGGCGAAAGCCGGAATCCAGATATTTTCAATAATTTCGTCCAGTTCTGGACCCCGGCCTGCGCCGGGGTGACATGCATCAGGATGTCCTTCTATAGGCGCTGTTCATGTTGCGTGTCTTTGACTCAGGACACTATGTGTCCTGCGAAAAACCGGGCGGTGGGACCGCCGGCCGACTTGGCCACTGCCTTCGGCGGTGGCACATCCAAGTTCTCGACGCTCCGCGAGGTGTCCCGCGAGGAACCGGGTTCCGGAAGAGGCTACATCAAGATTCGCCAGAATATGTATATAACCGGACTCACTACATAACTCCATATTCCCGAAGCGATCAGCAGCAGCACAATGAGCATTCCGTATCTTTCCAGCCGCTCCATTGACATTGCGATGTGCACGGGGGCAAGTCCCGCAACGATCCTGCCGCCATCGAGCGGAAGAATCGGAAGAAGATTTATCACCATCAGCACCAGATTGAACAGGACTGAGTAATTCGCCATAATGTGAATCGGCGTGATTATCCTGTCGGATATGCCCGCAGAACCGGTAGGGTCGCCAAATGTCAGATGAAAAACAATTGAACTCAGAACCGCAAGCAGACAATTGCTAAGGGGACCGGAGAGCGCAACCAGCGCCATGTCCCTGCGGCCGCCCCGCAAATTTGCAAAATTGACGGGCACGGGTTTGGCCCAGCCGAAAAGAAAGTGCGAACCTGTGAGCAGGAGAATTCCCGGAAGAATAATCGTGCCTATGGGGTCGATATGCGAAATGGGATTAAGGGTGATCCGCCCCATTAACCTGGCGGTTGGGTCCCCCAGTTTCTCAGCGACCCAGCCATGAGAAACTTCGTGGAGAATAATGGCAAACAGCAGCGGTACTATGGAAAGGACGATTTTCGGAATGTCGTGCATAGAAGCCCCGGACCCCCTCGTTTGGTTGGCGCTCAGAGCGCGGATATATCAGTATTTGTGTACTTCATCCAGCCCAATTCGAAATCTTTTGCGGGTCCCGTTGATGAAAACCCCGCACGGATTCAGCAAAAGTTTTTCCAATCAGCAGATCCGGCCTTTTCGTCGAAGAATTCCGGCCGCATTGACACCAGGAACCGAAACTCCTCGGAACGATTGTTGACCTGCCTATTGATCCTGGCATCCAGAAGCTCGTCGAGCAACTGGCGGTAGATTGGGCCGGGGGGAATTCCCATCGCCTTCAGATCTTTTCCCTTAAGCTCGGTTTGCGTGTTTCGGTAGCGCTGAAAATATTGGCTGACCGCCTTTCGCATGGATTCCTTATCGGCTTTGCCCATCAGGAAAAGCAGTTCCTCGGGCCTGAACGGCAAAAGGGCGCGGTAAACTTCACTGGGCTTTTTGCCGGACACATCCGGGGAAAAGGATTTAAGGAGACTGCCGATGTTTTCGAGCGTCCAGAGCAGCCTATCACGCTGGCTTGCCGTTAAAAGAAGCCTGTCGCACGCGGTTTCCACATCCTGCATGGCAAGATTTGAGAAAAGCCCCAGAAGATAGACCCACCATCGCTCCAGCGGTTCGTCCAGAAAGCTCAGCCGGTACCAGGAAATGACCTCCCGGAGCCTGCCGAAAAGCGCCTCCATTTTCTTATCGAAGTTGATTGAGGAGGACAAAGCAGGCATCACGCCGAATTCACCCATTCTGCGAAGCTCTGCGACGGGGTCGTCCTCTTCGAGAATGAGCTTGATCTCGTGAAAAAACCGATGGCCGCCCAGCTTTTGAATCAGGTCCATATGCACGGCGTTTCGAATCAGTGACGCAGTCTGTTTTCCAATCTTGAAGCCGAACCGCTGTTCAAAACGAATGGCCCGCAGAATGCGTGTGGGGTCTTCGATAAGACTCAGGTTGTGCAGGACCCTGATCACTTTCTCTTTGATGTCCCGCTGCCCGCTGAAAAAATCGATCAGTTGGCCGAACTCCTCCGGGTTAAGCGCAAGGGCCAGAGTGTTTATCGTAAAATCCCTCCGGTAGAGGTCCATCTTGAGAGAGCTGAACTCGACAATCGGCAGCGCCGCCGGGTGCTGATAATACTCGAATCTGGCCGAAGCTATATCCACGGTCTGTCCGTCAGGAAAAACGAGCATGGCGGTGTTGAATTTTTTGTGCAGCTTGGCTTTTATCGCTTGCCTCTCGGCAAAAGCCCTAGCAAATTCAATGGCATCCCCCTCCAAAACGATGTCTATGTCGAAATTAGTGTGGTGCAGGAGCAGGTCTCGCACGAAGCCGCCCACCGCATATGCACGGAACCCGAGGCTTTCGGCCAGCATGCCGAATTCCCTGAGCATTTCAATGATGTTTTTCGGAAGCTGTTCCGAGAGGACCGGCTGGATATTTTTTCGCTTCGGCCAGTGTGCGAGAGAACTCTCATCATAGAGCCTCCCGTCGACGTTATGTTCGTCCAGCATGAAGTCGAGCAGGTCGCGGCGAGTGATCACCCCCATGACTTTGCCGTTTTCGACTACAGGCAGAATGCGCTGATGCCGTTCAACCAGATGAGTCTGGATTTCAAGAAGGGTGGCGTTCGGCCCCACGGAAGCGACATCCGTATTCATAAACTCCGCCACTGTCTGTTGGGTGAGGCCGTGGAAAAGCGCTTTTTCAAGCACCTGGCGCGTGATCAGTCCGGTGAGTACCCCGTGGTCGACTACAGGCATGGCGTTAATGTTGTAGCGCACCATCGTAAGTTCAGCTTCGCCGATTTCCACGTCGGATTCCGTATTGACCGCCGGGCTCGTCATAAGGGTTTCGGCCGTGGGATAGGGATGAATGTGGTCCCGAAGTATCTCGAGCAGCTTTGCTTCAGCCTGAACCAGGGTGAGGTCCTTAATGCTGGCGGAAGCAGCGGTTGCGTGTCCCCCGCCTCCGAACAGCGAAGCGATCGCGCCTACGTTCACCTCCGGGATACGGCTTCTGGCAACGAGGTAAACACGGTCATCCATGCGGGCCAGGGCGAATACCACGTCCAGGTTCTCGATATCGCGCAGCTTATGAACCAGCACGGCAAAATCGCCGACGTATCTGTCGACGGAAATCGTGGTGAGACACACCTCCACGCCGTGGAAATTATAATTCTTTGCGGAAAGAATCAGTTCATTGAGCAGGTTGATCTGTTCGGCCGTAAGTTCCTGAGTAACGATGTCCGAGACCACGTTCAAATCGGCGCCGCACCTGAGCAGAAAGGCAGCGGCTTCAAAGTCTTGCGGCGTCGTGTTGTTGAATGTGAACGATCCGGTGTCTTCGAACAGACCCAGGCTCATGACGGTGGCCTCCTCGGCCGTAACCTCTATGCCTCGCTCCATAAACAACTGGGAGAAAAGAGTCACCGTGGAACCAAAGTTCTTCACAATCGACACATCCGCCCTGACATCATCCTCAGCGTCCGGATGATGATCGTAGACGTGCACCTCAAGGCCCGGTTTGTTCAAGATATCGACAAATTTGCCAATTCGGGAAGACTGCCTCGTGTCGACCAGGATGAGCCGCGTAACCTCTTCCAGGTCGATGTCGCGAAGCCGTTTGAAACCGTAAATGTAGACCGTTGATTTTATGAAGTACTGGCGCAGCGTGCGTTCCTGCGAACCGGGAAAGACCAGCAGGGCGCCGGGATAGAGCTTTCTGGCCGCAATCATTGATCCCATTGCGTCGAAGTCTGCGTTTATGTGGGTAGTGATGACTTCCATCCGGAGTAGTTCCGTTCCAAATGTATGATAACAACCATCGCTCGCGGCGGGCCTATAGGCGAGACGCCCCTCAAGGCCTGGGGTGGTATTTCCTGTGTATTTCTTTTAGCCGCTCTCTGGCGACGTGAGTGTATATCTGAGTCGTCGCGATATCCGCATGCCCGAGCATTACCTGGAGCGAGCGCAGATCGGCCCCGTTTTCCAGAAGGTGCGTCGCAAACGAATGCCTGAGCATATGCGGGGTGATGTTTACGGTAATGCCCGCTTTTCGGGCCCTGGTCTTAATTATCTTCCAGATGCCCTGCCTCGATATGCTCTCGCCCCTGGTGTTTATAAAAACCTGGGGGATAAAACCTTTCTTCAATAATCTAAGACGCCCATCCTCCAGATAGGTCTTGAGGCAATCGGCGGCAAGCTCGCCCATGGGCACAAGGCGCTCTTTTTCGCCCTTTCCGCGCACAGTCAGATAACCCGGCTGCAGGACGACCTGCCCCAACTGCAAATCGGCCAGCTCGCTCACCCTGAGGCCGCAGGCGTAGAACAGCTCAAACATGGCCCTGTCTCTCTGCCCAAGCAGTGTGGCCGAATCCGGCTGCGCCAGCAAAGCCTGGATTTGGTCGGCAGTAAGCGCCTTGGGCAACTGCGGACCCAGTTTCGGGAAATCAACCAATAAAGCAGGATTGCCCTCGATCAGACCTCCTTTTTCCAAGAACCTGAAAAATGTCCGTAAGGCGGCCAGTCTTCGAGCGCGCGAACGCGGCGAAAATAAGGGCCCCAACTGCTGAATATAGCCGCTTATGGTGGCGCGGGAAACTTCTCGCCAAAGGGAAATGCCCGATTCTCTTAAATAATTTTGAAAATGCGTCAGATCGCTGGAATACGCGGCAATGGTGTTCACGCTCAGTCCGCGTTCGACCGCCAGGTTGTTCATAAAAAGATCTATTTGGCTATCCATTCCGGAAATACTTTCAGTCCTTGAGGTACTGTCAGGTCTGGAAATACTTTCAACTCCCGTGCAAGTAAAGAGAAAACTTGAGCAGCAGCAGGTGGTGAAGCCAGCGGGGAAAGCTTTGACAGGATTAACAGGATTGACCCAAGAGGCTATTTCTTGAGCGCTGAGCTTTCAGGGAGAGAAAAGCTCTGACAGGATTGACAGGATTAACAGGATTGACCCAAGAGGCTAATTTTTAAGCGCTGAGCTTTCTGGGCGAAACACGGCAGTTCTGAAACACCTCAAAAAATTGCAATCATGCATACGTCCAGTTTCTTATTTGAGCGCTTATTGATCGGGTCCGCAGGAGGCTTTTCGATGTACGTTTATGAGTTCTGCCCGGCCCTGTTTTTTGAAAGCTGCGTCGTATAAGTCTGAAAGTGGTAGTCCACCAAAAAAGAGGTTTGGACGCTGTCTGCGGTTCGCTGTGTCGATATCAGGTCAATGTTGTGCGTCTTGCCGGTTTCATCGGCAAACGAGATCCGGGCGCCGTCTGGAAACCCGCCCTTGCGGAACCATACATCCGGTGGAAGGAGCCAAGTCTGCCCGAAGCGCTCTTCGAACTTGATGAAATCGAGGGCGTCCCTCGGAAATTGCAAGTACATACAAAGCTCCTCGTCTGTGGCGGGCCGCTTAATCTGCGCTTCGAGTTGAAGAAGCCTGGCCTTGAGGTCCTCGTCGGCAAGTTCCTGCAGTCCGGCCTCATCTGCGAGGATTTCATCCCATCTTTTTCCATCCGTTCTTCCGCCCTGGAGCACCTTTTGGAAAATCCACTCGTGTGGATCATAGAAAGGAAACGGGCCGTAGCGTCTCAGGAGCAGCCTTTTGAGGTCGTCTGAGGGCTTTTCGTAGCGGCCGTTGAGTACGTTGCTAAGAGCGGTTGACCACAGGATCTGGCTGCCCGGAGTCACTACCCAGATGTTTCCGAGTTCCTCGCGCACTTCGATGAGCTCACTGAAAACCTCGTGGGAGCGTTCCATGAGCCCCGCCTTTTCGGCCTGCTCCAGGGCAAGGCTTAGGGCGCCGCCCGGGAGCTTGTGCCTTTTGACGGTCGGGTCGAAGCCTTGAAACGGGCTTGTGAATTTTTCATAGAGCCGCCGCTCCAGCCGCAGGATATCGGAGGCGTCCAGAACAGGCGCGATGCTAAGCCCAGGGGTCTTGAAACCGTAGTCGTGAAGGTTTTGAATCAGGCTGAGCGCCGGGGCCTGGCTGTAAATGCCGCCGTAGCCGTGATCGGCAACCTCGACCACCTTCACACCTTCCTGGACAGCAGCCATAAGGCGAGCGAGGTCGTTGCCGTCCGTATTGTGGCCGTGATAGGAGATGAGAAGGTCCGGAAAGCTTTTTCTAATGGCGCGCACAAGTTTAGCGATACGCGCGGGCGAACCAAGGGCGGAATGGTTCTTGATGCAAAGGATGATATTTTCGCCAAGAAGAGACAGGACCTCTTCGGCTTTCTGAACGTAGAAATCATCCGTATGCCCGACGCCCGTGCTGAAACAAAGACAGGGCATAAGGACCTTGCCTGCCTCCTTGACTGCGTTTGCCGCGACGACAAGGTTCGGGATGTGGTTTAAAAAATCGTACATCCTCCAGATGTCGATATACTTGGAGAGAAGCCTGACCGTCATTTCGATCACGTTATCCGGGTATGGCCTGTAGCCGAATAAATTTCTTCCCCGGCAGAGGCCCTGGATGAGCGTGTTGGGCATGGCCTTGCGCACCAGCCGCAGCTTCTCGAACGGGTTTATCTGCTTTTTCATCAGGTCGATATGAACAGTGGCCCCGCCGAATATCTCAAAACCGAAATACCCGGCCGCGTCACGATAGGGAGCGACCTTGAGGGTCGTCTGCGGCATGATCCGGCACTTGAAATCCGATTGCGAAACATCTCGCTCGTTATTTGTGAGAAAAACCCCCGGGGTGTGGCGCAGGAAATCAAGGATTTCGCCAGCCGGCATATGTGGTGAAACTCTGTCTCGCTCAGGCATCTACTCAAACTCCAACCAGCTCTAATGTCAAAAGGGGGCCCCTTTAACCTTCCGCGTAGGGGTTAAAACCCAAGGCATTTATTTCGGCCACCAGAATGGCCAGTTTGCCCATGGGCGGGACTTCCTCCTGATAGTTCAAAAGTTGCGGATGTTTTTCTATGTACGAGGTGTCGAAATTCTGCCCTATAAAATCAGGGTCCGTAACTATTTGTTTGTAATAAGGTATCGTGGTTTTTACGCCCGCGATAACAAAGCCGTCGAGACATCTGCGCAGCCGGTCGACGGCTTCCCTCCATGTATGGCCGTAAACGGTGAGTTTGCATAGCATCGAGTCGTAGAACCGGGGGATTTCGTAACCCTGATAGACTGCGCCGTCCATACGCACTCCATGGCCGCCCGGTGATTGGTATATCTCGATCAGCCCGGGGTTGGGCATGAAATTGTTCTTAGGGTCCTCCGCCGTTATCCTCAACTCGATGGCGGTTCCCCTGAAGAAGATGTCGCTCTGAGCTACTGAAAGGGGTTGGCCTGCAGCGACCAGAAGCTGCTCCCGCACAATATCTATTCCTGTCACCATCTCGGTGACCGTGTGCTCTACCTGGATCCTGGTGTTGACCTCCAGGAAATAATAGTTGTCGTCCTGGTCCAGCAAAAATTCGACTGTCCCGGCGCTAAGATAACTGGAAGCGCGGGCGGCCCGCACCGCCGTATCGCAGATTGTGTTGGAAAGCTCTTCAGGCAGGAAAGCCGGCGCTATTTCGATCATCTTCTGGTGGCGCCTCTGGATGGAACAGTTTCTGGTCCCCAGATGAATGACGTTGCCACGCCCGTCGGCAAGAATCTGAACTTCTATGTGCCGGGGGTTGGTAAGGCCTTTTTCCAGGTAAACTTCATCGTTGCCGAACGCCATTTTGGCTTCCGAACGTCCTACCTCGATGAATTTTACCAACTCTTCCATGTTTTGAGCGACTCGAATTCCGCGCCCTCCGCCCCCAGCGACCGCCTTGACCATTATCGGGAAGCGGTGGTTTTCGGCAAAAACCGTTGCGATCTGTTCTCCTTGCACGCCCGCCGGGAGAACCTGCGTTCCGGGGATCGCGGGAATCCCTGCTTCCGCCATGACCCTGCGGGCTATTACCTTGCTGCCCATATCGATTATGACCTGCGGGGGAGGGCCCACAAAAACCAGACCGGCTTCCGTGCACTGCTTCGAAAAAGCCGGATTTTCGGCCAGAAAACCGTAACCGGGGTGTATCGCTTCAGCCTGGCTGCTTTGAGCCGCCTGTATGATACGTTCGATGTTGAGGTAGTCTCGCCTGGGGCCGCTTCCGATGCAAATGGCTTCATCGGCGTGCATGATATGCATAGCGGTCTTGTCTGTCTCTTCGTAGACGGCCACAGTCTTTATTCCAAGCTCCTGGGCTGAGCGCATTATGCGGATAGCGATCTCGCCCCTGTTTGCAACGAGTAACTTTTTGAACATCTCTGAGCTCGCTTTCAGAAAAAAGTCGTTCTTCGAGTCCTATGCGGATCGGGGACTAATTTATTTATCGTAACACATGCTTTATGGAATGGTGAAAAGCGAATTAAGGGCTTGTCCGTAAATAAAACCTTTGCGCTCGCATCCGGCTTTTGGCCTGCTTTGGCCGCTCCTCAATCGCAAAATCCTCGACGTAGCCCAACTACGCCTGCGGTTTTGCTCAATCTTCGCGACCAAATCAGTCTCAAAATCCGGCGCAATCCCTAAGAGGCTTATTTACGGAAAAGCCCTAAGTTGGAAGGATGAATTTGCACCCTTCCTCCAGACAGTGAAGATAGTACCCGTGGTGCGTTTGAAGGCAAGCCAAATGTTAAGGGCATCAGGAAGTAAAATGAAAATGGTGTCAAGGTCTCGCTTCGCGAGACGGATCGGAAGCGGGAGGCCTCACTCTTCGCTTTGATCAGAGCGTACAAGGACTCTTTTGACGTATTTAAGCGAATCCGGACGGGACCCGGCTATGAGGAGATGCCCACGCGTTTTGCTGCGCGTCGAGCGCGGTTCCTCTGGTGCGTGTTTTCCCTGTCCATGAGGTTGCATTTGAACGGCTTTATTATGGCATTTGCGTCCCACTTAGGCCTGTCTTCGTCTCTGAGCAGATCTTTGATGCTTGGCCAGCTCGTCTGACTGTAGAACTCGCAGGAATTTCCCTCATTAAAAAATTCACAATGTTGTTCACTGACATACTTTTCGTACTTCTTGCAGTATTTGATTTTCATCGGATCTCCATGGTCAGGTTGATGGCCAGGTAATGCTCCGAGTACAATTACGCGGCTTGCCTTATTGGTGCAATGTAATCAACAGTTTGTAAAGCGCAACAGTGGTTTTGAGCCGGATTTGGAAGGGAAGAGTCGATTGATCTGCGCAGCGCTTCAGCACGAACTGGGAAAACTCTTTTGAGCGATTTTAGTATACGCGAAATTGACTGCTTGTGAAACAAAAAAAGTAAGTGGCCGTTAATTTGTGTGCATTTGCAAATTTTGCCCAAAGCAACAGAATTGGGGAAGAAGCGTAGCGGGGTGTATGCGCGGGTCCTGGGTGAGGCATCCAACTTGTTTCCGTCCGGAAAGGGTCCTTTTCCGCCCTGGGGCTTGGGAACCGGGACCGCCGCGCCTCGCGGAGCGTAGAGATCCTGGGCGGTGGCCGCAGAGGCTGTGGCGGGCTCTATCACCGATCTCAACGCTCCGCGAGGCGGTACCGATGTACGCCTCCGCGCAGCCCCTCGATTTCCTTGCCAGGACGAAAAATGCCTCCTTTTCGATTCGGAAACAGCGAGCGTTCTATCCGGAGTTTCCGGATGGACGACGACTGTCCTAGCGGGTAAAAGTTCGAGGACAAATAATAGTGCGGCGTGGAATCGGCGCCGATTGGTCAGCCGGTCAGCGGACATGGCGGCGCTGAACGATGTTGCACATTCACCAGCAGCCTTGCGCCTCTGTTTTTCCTTTACATCGAAAAGCCAAACCAGTTATAAGGTTTCTTCCTGCAGGCCAGTAGCTCTAACGGTTAGAGCATCGGACTCCAAATCCGGGGGTTGGGGGTTCGAATCCCTCCTGGCCTGCCAGGGAAATCAAGGGGTTAGCTGGAAAGCGGTTTGCCTCTTTAAAGTCTCTGTCCATCCCAAGTCCCTTAATTCAGGGTGTAAGCGGAAAAATAAAATGAGAAGTTTGGAAAAATAAAATGAGAAATTAGGTAAAAAGTCAAGGAAAAAGAACCAGGAGACACAACCAGCGTTCGGCCCAGAGCCGTTGGATGGTGATATTATTAGGCGGGATTCTATGTCGCTGGACAGGTCGGCAGAAGAGAGCCTAACATCCGGATCGCAGCCGAAGGCGATCTGTGGATGCCCTATCCTACATTACGATATTGAACGACAGATTCTTCTCCTTTGGATTGTGCCAATAGTAACTCCGCTCTGCGCCGTCGAACTGCCTTATAATAGCCAGAAATGGCTTCATAGCTGAGTTTAAAGCCATATTGCTGGGCAAGCTGCGACGCCTGGCGAAGAGTCATGGTAGCGCTATCCATTCCATGAATAATTCGATCCTGCAAATCCTCGGGCAATCTTAAAAACCCGAATCTCGTTTTCTTCTGACAGCTTACAACGAGCGCACGGTGATTTATTGCGAGTACTCCGTCAATGGACATAGGGACCTCCCATAGCTTTCAAATCAAGCCTTTAGATGTTGGAGCCTGCCCCCTCAGTCGGCTCTGTGGTCGATTCCTTTCTATGATCGCGATCCCCTTTTCAATACGAAGATCCATTACCAGACTGAAGCCATTAAGCCAACGCCGCGCTGTAACGTGGCTTATTTTAAGACTCTCGGCTATCTCAGATATAGAGATTCGGTCCTTTTGCGAGAGCAGTTTTGTGAGCGCGATACACTGATCGCGAAGCCGATCTCGATGACTGCCGGGCGTGCCTTTGTCCATATCCTGAAGCCCCTCATAGATCCGTTTCAGGCATAATCCAGATGCCAAATACAATACTAAGCAGATCGGCACAGCACAGGCCATCCTCATGCCATTCAAGGGCTGTTCTCTGCGCTGGACAGAAGCTGGCGCAGCTCTTGCAAGAAAAGTTTTTCCATCCCCGCAAGAAGGCCGCATCGAGGCAGCATTCATAACCTGTGCATAAGACATTCCGAGTTACCTTTTGAACTTCGTCCACCGGGCGCGCCGGAACAGGATTCATTTGACATTTCCCCCTCGTGATAACTATTATCAGTGCGCGCCGTGTAAGTTTTACCCATTTTTCAGAAGCCGCCATCGCAGGGCGGCTTTTCTGCCTTATAAGCGGATCTGGCCGTAGAAATCTTTCATTTTTGCGGCTCCGTAGTATTATCGAACGCCGAAAAGGAGGAAAACCATGAGCCTAGCCTCGTATGCCTCGCAATGTAGCGGATTCTTAATGGAACTAGCTGAATCTCTAACCGAAGCTGATTTAGACGCCTTAAGATCCGACTGCGAAACCCTCGGTTTAAATGGATGGGCTCGGTGGTTCGACGATAACCTTGACCTAGTCCTCGACTTTGTCCAGGCAACACCCTCTGCACGTCGGAAGAAGAAATCATGGCAAGAGCCCGTTTTGTTTCGGCGCTTAACCCTCGGTGCCGCGTATCATGTGAAGCTCGCAGGTGCGATGTTGCGCTCGGCCGATCTTCTCTCTTATCGGGAAGGCATTTCCGACCGTGAGATGGCCCGGACTGCGGGACAAGAATGCTATGATCTTGTTCCGGAGATGTTAAGACGTTGGCCTTTTGAAGATCCAAATCCTTTTGCATGAAGTATCCCCTATGATTGCATCGTTTTGAGGGAAGGCGCGCTCAGAAAGCCGAATAGGGCCATTCTGGTGGATTCCGCCAATGTGCTCATTGAAGTGGCCTTCCCGGTACGTCTTGGGTCGTGCGACAATAGGCATCAGGGGCAGCTATCGCCACCTCCATTAGCAGCCGTTCGCGAAAAATCGAGTCTTTCCATTCCCGAATTTCACTACCCATTTGGGTGAAAGCTCTTTGAATTTTTTCGATTTCCTCAACAGACAGAGTTGAAAACTGCTGAAAATCAAGATGTATCCATGACGGGCAGAGGAAGTTTTCAACATAAAAAATCATTCGGGAGCAAATAGCATCAATGACCTCTGCCGATAGCTCAAACATTCGCAGGGCTTCCGCGATTCGCCTCCTCCGTTCTTCGGTCGTCAACTCTTCTTGGAGTGCATTTGGCACCATTTACTCCTTCCTGGGAAGGCGTCGCCGCGCCTACCTTTTCCTGAGTGGAAGATTAAAGTTTCGTATCGACTTATTAATCATCCGGTTAAGGCCCGAATTCGAGCGGCGGAGTTGCTTTTCAAACGATTCGGCGTCCGTAGCGTTTATGTGCATGTGCATGTCGCCGCCGCCCCTAGTCCTGCCGCCTTCGCCCGCGCCGCCTTGGGCCGTCATATTGCGGACGCCTTCCGCAAGGTTCGGCGGCAGCACCATTTCGCCCGCGTGCAGCATGGCGAAGGTGTTGGCAGGCACGTCATAGCCTTGGGCAGCCGATACGAGGCCCTCGACGGCCAGGACGGACGCTTCTCCGGCCGCAGCCGGACCGACAGCGGCAGGCCCCATCAGAGGCGACAGGAAGCCGAATATGCCCGCGAAAGTAGTGGCTGCGCTGCTCATTATGGACTTGAGCGCGGCTGCCGCCTGGGCGATCATGGCCGTAGCCGTGCCCGAAGCCTCGGCCGCCGACCTCGCGGCTGTGCCCGTCGTCGTCGCGGCGGTCTTCGTCGTCTCGCTCAGAATCCACTGATTGACGAGCTGCTTGAGGAGCGTGTCGACGAGATAGGAAAAGAGCTTCTCTTCCAGGCTCCGGACGGTTTGGAGAAATGTCTGGTGATGAAAGAGCATGCCGGTAAGGGCGTTTCCCACGCCGGTGGCGTAACGGTCCCATTGCTGCTTTTCGGTATTGAGGTACTGATTTTCGTCTTTTTGCATCTTCTGTAGATGGGCGTTCTGGGCCTTTTCGATTTCTTCCCAGACTTTCACCTGCTGCGCGAGGGTCTGGTCGCCATGCTGCTGGAGCTGGGCAAGCTCGTCGTAGTACGCCTTGAGTTCGAGCGAGTATTGCTGATTGTAAAGCTCCTGGAGCTGGCTGTAGCGCTGGCCAGCCGATATTGCCCCGAGGCTGTAGAGCGCGTTGACCTTTTCCTCGTTGATTTTGATCGTCGTATCTGAATCCGACTTCTGCATGGCCGCCACGCCCTTGGATATGGCGTCCTGCTGCTTCGCGGCCTGCTGTGCCTGCTGCTGCTGTTCGGCGGTCATCTGGCGGTATTCGTCGGCCATCTTTTCCCATATTTGCCACCAGGTGTCAGACCCTTCCTTCGTTGCAGCCAGCTTTTGGTTCCAGAATTCGTAATCTTTCGCGGTTGACCAGGCGTTTAAATCCGTTTGGGAATCTTTCAGCCGGGTGAGCTGCTCCTGGTATTGCGCAACCAGGTCCGTTCCGGCGCCCCCGGCGCCGGATTTATCCGGGTTCTCGAAGCTTTTCGTTCCGCTCCCGAGGGCCACCTCATCCTTTCCTCCCCCAACGCCGCCCCCGCTTGAGATAGATGGGCCTTTTTCCAGTTCAACGGCCGCTGAAGGGCCGGAGTAGCCAAAAGCCTTAGTGATGCCCTTTCCCCTTTCCCAGCCCACTTCGCCGCCGGGTGCCATTGGGACGCCGGTACCGCTGTAGTTGGTCGGCCCCCTTCCAGTTTCAGCAATGTACCTGTCCCACACGGAAAGCGCCTTTCGAATAGATTCTGATAAGCCGTCGAAATGTTGATGCAGTTGGCCCACATGGGCACTGGCATTATCCGTGGCGGTCGTAAGGTTATTGTTAAGGTATGTGGCCATCTCTGCGAGCGTCGGCATGACGTTTCTGCCGATCTTCTGGGCGAGCGAATCGAGCACCAGGTGAAAATTATTCAGTTCGTGCTTGTATTTTAGGGTAGCCTCATAAGCGGTCGTGCCCATCTCAAGGCCGAGGCGCTGCGCTTCCTCTTTGCCGCGTTTCATCGCTTCGGCGTTTAGTTCGATGAATCTCGTCATGTCTCGCGCGCCGCGCCCGAAAACGTACTGCGCGAACTGCAACTGGTCCTGGCCTGCCTTATATTCCTGCATGGCGGCGAGGGCGTTCTGCATGACAGTCTGGCCGTCGAGGAGCTGTCCCTGGGCGTCGCGGGTGGCCACTCCTAGCGCGTTCATACCCTCTTCATTGGTCTTGAGACGCCTTTCCAGGGTTCGCAAGACCGCTTCGTACTCGCCGCTGCTGATCCCAACAATCCGGAGGGCGGCGTTCAAATCGGAGGCCGAGCGCATCGAGATACCGAGCGTATGCGACAAGGACCCCACTTCCTCCTCCCATTTCACCGTAGCCTCGATCACGTCGCCGAAGATCTTGCCCCCGGCCAGGACTCCGACAAGTCCGGCAGCCGCAGCGGCGATCTTTTCCAGACCGCCGCTAACTTTCTCCTGGATGTCCTTGAAGCTCTTCTCCATTTCCTTGTTTGCATCGGCGACATCTTTGGCGTTTTTCTGTGACTGATCGGAGAACTTTTCGAGGGCTGCGGTCATCTGGTCCATAGCGTTTTTGACCGAGGCGTTCCCCTCATCCATTTTGGACTTCAGCTCGGCTATATCCGCCCCGAATTTTACTTGCACATTGTCGTCAGGCATGCTTAATTTCCTTCAGAAAGGAGGAGCTATGAAGGCTCTCGCTTTAGCTGCCATACTGATCTTGGTCTGTTTTCCCCTGGCGCTAGCATGCGGCCCCGACCAGTTTGAGGTCTCCGGGCTGCATGCCAGGGCAGAAGGGGGCTACTTGATTATCACCGGCCAGGTCAAAAACAACTGCCGCGAACCCGCCGCCGTCTGGCTCAAGGCCACTACATACGGGAAAGACGGAGTGGTGCTCGATACCGAAGAGTTCATGCCTTCCAGCACCCGGAACATGGCAGCCGACTCCGCATATCCTTTCAAGACGATGCTCCACTTCGATCAAGGCATCGAGAAGTACTCCGTAGTGCCTGTCGGCGTTCAGAAGTGGTAGGCGCTCCCGGCACGATTCTCCCCGCGATAAATATTGAATTAGCCGGGCGGGGAAGCGTGGCGGAAAAGGAAACCCTATGAAACCATTTCCGGCACTGCGCCTACCCGGCTCGGATGCCCAGGCGCTCCAGGCAACAAACAGTCTCAGTCATCCCAGGGCCGGTCCCTCTCTCAGTTCATTCAGGCCTGTCATTGTGACTATCAGGCCATAAAGCTCCGTCTAAGTTTTGCTATTTTCGCCCCCCCTTGCCGATCCTTATTTCTTCCGCAGTGAAATAATACGGATAGCCAGACGTGGCCGCGCGCACAGCCGCAGAAACTGCGGGATGCAACGGTTGCTCCGCTTTGTCGGGAGCCCTCGCGGCCGTCTTGTCTGGCGGCAATATTGGGTGCAGCTGCGCCTTTTTAATCTGCTCGCGGATCTCAATCGAGGTTAGCCGATCCCGCGCCGCCTGAGCAGTAAGCCCGTCATGGCCACCGGCGTCTGCAACTTTCTTTAAAAAAGCTCGCTCGGCCCGCGTTGCTAGGCCTGGCGAAGAACTTCTCGCTTTACTCCTCATTTCTGATCTTCCTTTTTTGGCGCAGGAAGCGGGTAGCCGGCATCCTCGAACACTGGCGGCAGTTTTGGCCCTTTGAGCCGGTCGGGGACCTCGGACTCTGGGACTTGTTCGCAACCATGTTCTGTGAGGAACTTAACGGTGCTACCTGTAAGATTGTCCGGCAGCTCCATATAGCCTTCATCTACGGAATGCTCGATCCCTTCCACGCTCATTGCTTCGATACTTGTGCTTGTTTTGAACCACATTATTGCTTCTCCTCAAGCCCGCAGCCAGATATGGGGCTCCAGCTGTGAAACGATATGATTCATCGGAATGGAATACTCAGGAAGAGGCCCATAAGCATATGATGCGGTCAACGCCTGATCGGCGGCAGCTCCGACCGCATCACTGGCACAAAGTCCGAACAGGCTATTTCTAAAACTAGGTTCGGGAGTGTGGAAGTCGATCTGGACTGAGGAATTATTGCCCACGATTGCAAGGAAATACAGGCCTGGGTAAAGGAGCTGATTGATGGCTATTTCCACTTCTCCTGCCGCAGCAAGAGAAATCTCCCCGGCGTCAACGACAAGACCGCCAGGAGTTCCGCATCTCGGACCGTAGCCGCTGGCGCCGTAAATACCGAGTCGGCCCAAGGCCCCCGCTTGCGGCGTTGTCACCTTCACGCCGATCCCGCTGAGGACAGCGGGGAGGGGAACCATGACGGGTATCATGTAAAGCGTATTGGCTGCCAGGCTTTCGGCCGCAAGAGAGTTACACGGAGAGCTATAGTATCGGCCCGTCTGGAAACCCAGATGACCGAAGAACCATTGAGGCTGAAACCCTCCTGCAAGTAGATCCGCGAGTTTCCCTTCAAAAATGTTAATGAGGCCGCTCGACATGTCCTGTTGAGCGCCCAGGTAAAAAGGGTCAAACATGGCCGCTGTCCTTTCTGGTTGAAGTTGCCGAGAGGAAATGTCTTGCCGGAACACCTCCAGCTAGAGAAACATTCCGCCTCTAGCTCCCGTCATGAACTGACCCACGTCTGCTCTGAGGCCAACAGCCTTCAGGGCGGCGCGTCCGCTACCACCAAAGCGAACCAAGTCAGGAGGCAATATCGCATATTCGCCCCGAACGACAGTTGAGGTCGTATCGCCCGCTTCCTGCTGTATCTGGAACAATCTGGCGGCGTACTTGTTCCAGCGATGAATCAAGTCCGTCATCTCTTTGTAAAGGCCGTCGCGTTCAGCGTGGAAGTCAATCCTGGAGAGTTCGCGAGTGGTTTGGCTGAGGCGTTCGGCAGCATGGGCGCTCTGCGTTGAAAGGCTCGACAATTCTTCGTTCATTGTGCGTATTTGATGCGTGACCTCCTCAATGTCAGCAGCGAGGGAAACCGGCGCGCTATCCGGCTTCGGGATTTGCCCGTTTGCCAGCATCTCTTGTCGCTTCGCTTTGGCTTGGGTAAGGTTATTTTCGAGTTCTGCCAGCAGTTTTTTATGGGAGGCGATTCTTTCTGCGCATTTGCTGGTGGCCTGTTGGAGGGTATTTAGCTTTTGCTCCTGTTCCTCCTGCTGCGCCAGGAGTTTACTCTTGTCTTCGGTCCGCTCTTGGCTAACGCAACAGCGTTGTGCTTCTGCCAAGTCGCTGTACGCATGCCTCTTTGAAACGCATGGATAAAACATAATCTCATCTCCTCTAAATTCGCATGTCTAGACGTTGCCCCTTGTTTCAATCCATAGCCTCAAGTGTCGCTTCCGACTCCAAACACTCCTTTTGCTCTGAGAAAAAGCCGGGCGGTGGGCAAAGGCCGGAAAGAGCAAGCGGTTCCCGACCCTAGTGGCCGACCCGGCACGAATGCCCCGACCACGAACCAGGCGGCGCGGTCTTAGGCAGCACTTTTCCTTTTCCCTCCCAAGGCTTGTTCGACAATCCGCCCAATGGCGGCTCCTTGCCTCTCTAGATCAGACATACCTCGCTCTTTCTCCTCGCTGAGTTCGGCGACCTTCGCAAGAAGCTCCCCAGTGGTCGCATTGGGCACTTTTTCAACCAGGTCCTCAATGGTCGATGAGGAGAGCAAAAGAACGTGAGCAAGTCCGGTTATACCGCTGCTCGATAACGTAAGGTCACTGCCTCGGGGACAGTCACATAATAAGTCGGATATCAGGTCAAGTATGGATGCAACCTGGCTTGCATCCTCGACTATGCTCTTGTTTTCTAAGACTACTCTCATGAGTTCACCTTTCCATCTCCTGGAGATAATGTATACTGGACCATGTTTTGGTGCGTGGTCCTCTGCCTGGGTCAACGCCTAAAAAAAGAGGGGCTCGTGATCCTTAACGGAAGCTACCACTTCCTGGGCCCCAGCCCCTCGCCGACTGGAATGCCCGAATGTGTTTGCATCGGCAGGGCGTTCGAGCTGCGCCTTTTCAGTGGCCAATCTAGCCGATGCAAGCCGTGTTCCCCCTTTTTAGGCAACCTTCTTTCTGTTCTGGAAGATGATTAACGCCTGAAGCACTTTCCAGGTCTGGTCTGTCGTACACCAGCGAAGCCTGTCAACTCCGAACATTTTCTTCGCCACCCCGTCGCCATAAGACCAAGGCATGTTAAGGTCCGCAAGGATGGCCTCGATCTTGGAAAGCATCGGCTGCTTCTCTTTAGGCAGCCCGGAACGCATGCCCGATGCCCTCTTCGATCCCCCTAGAGGCTTGAATCCGCACGCCCTGAGCTTGTTCATAAGCTCGTCAAAGCTTTGATAGTTGAGTTCTGTAGAAGACGAGACGCCAACGCTCGCCAAGAGCCCTCTGTATTCGTCTTCGCTCAGGCTTAACTGCGATTTGGCGACATGGATCAGTGCTTTCTCCCTTTTCCCGATTGGTTGTAGTGTCATGTCCGTGTTCCCTATTTCATGTTGTTTACTTTTCGTGTTCATGGTCAATCCGGCAGGTCCCCGACTGCTCCTTCTAGCCGGGAAAATGCCCTTCTGATTTCATCCAGGATCGCTATCACCTCCTCTCGTTTGGTCTTGCGCAAATTGCGGAGCCTTTCGGCTTTTTTCTCATCGAGCGGCATTTCGACCGGGTCTTTGAGAAGCTGAAATCGCCCGTTGCCGTGGTCCTTAACGAATCCGGACCGGACCAGAAAACTCAGCCATTCGCGGGCATAGTCCTCAGATACTTTTGCCGCCGCCTGCAACTCCTCTATGGTTATGCTGGCGCCACACTTCATCCTCATGCGGAAGTAATTCCACATGACTTTCTGTTTTGAGGGCTTCCGATTCGGCTTGCCCGCGTATGTGTAGACGCCTCTGTTTACGCGTTGGATCTCTTTGGCCCTGACCAGTTCAAGGATCGTATTGTAGGCCCGCTTCTTGTCGGCGTAGGTCTGCATGCCAAGCTTTCCGGCCAGGTCAGAAGACGTGAAAGTTCTTCCCGCCGCTCGAAATTCCTGCGCGGCCGTTCTGACCTTGCTGGCGAAAGAGTCTCTCATGAAGCCTTCTCCTGATTTTATGGCATCTAGCTTAATGCCATTGCCCCTAACTGCGCGCCGTCTTGCCGTTGCCTGCGGAACCTTTGAGGCCGACCGTCACGGCGATCCGCGCCAGCTCCTCGTCGATTTCCTGAGTTCCCCTGGCGTTTGCAAATTGAACCAGGGCCAGGAGATCCCGCCTCACAATCCTAAAATCGCCGCTGCTGTTCTTGTGCAGAATCCCGGCCACTTCTTTGCTTATCCTTAGCCCCGCCGCCTCTCTTACATAGAAGATGATATCGCCCGGTGAGATTGGATCGAATTCGAGCAGTTGGTAGGTCCGGCTCCAAACCCGCTTGTTTTCCTGCATTAGGCCCTTCAATTCCTCTTCGCCAAGAAGAATAAAAGGACACGCCGTCGCATCGCTCAGATCAAGAATCACGTTCAGAAAGTCTTTAGGGGGCCTCTGAACCTCATCGATAAACACCGGACGATCAGTGCCACGGAGGCGCAGAACAACTTCAGAATAGCAGCGCCCCTTGCGCCCTGGTGGGGGAGTTATGCCGACCTCCTGGCAGAGCGCTTGCATAAAATCGAGGCCGCTGTGCTTCCAGATCGAAGCCACCCGGAAGTAAATGCAATCATGATTGGCCGCATAGACTTGAGCGGTGAAGGTCTTGCCCCTTCCAGGAGGCGAAGCGACGCAGCCGAGCCTGCCTTCACCTTTGGCCAGGGCAAGACCGTCGAGCATTACGTCGAAGTTCCTGACGTTCTTGGTGCTTACGAAAATGGGCTTGATCTCAACCATGTTCATGCTCCGTATTGATAGGCAACCCTGGTCTGGAACTGCTCAAAATGTGCCTTGAGGCGCTTATATACGTCCGTACGTTCAAACATGCTCATCCATGCCTTCTCTGAATTTGGCAGGTCTTTCCCTTGCGCCTGGACCTCAAGAAGCGCCTCATAACGATCAGGATCTGAAAGTGCCCTCGCCGTTTCCCAGGGCGGAATCTCGCGTTTCGCGTGCGCTTCCTCAAGCTCCCGGACAACTGCGTCCACTTCGGCATCTTCGGATTGGCTTAATTCTTGGAATTCTGCGGACGTGCTCGCCGGTGGTGATAACTGCTTGCGCGGATCGGAAGAAAAAGGCGCTTGCCCCTTCAGGCCAAGCTGATCTTGCTGGAATTGGACTTCCGGACGGATGGTATTTTCGAATAGCGCGCGGGCCGGGCCGAGAGTCTGTTTCTCACGCCCTCTTTGAAGAGCGATTTCACCCTTCAGTACTTGCTTATCCGCTTCGTCCCCGAAATGAGCGGCTGCCGGATGGGTCTTATTTCTTGGTTCGGCAGTGCAGATGAAATCGCCATCGAGGCCATAAACGAAGATCCGCGACTTGTCCTGCCAGTCAAAACGGACCAGGGCCGATTGTAGCTGCCTCCCGTAAAGATCCGGATGATAATATTTGACATCACTGCCCGGCAGTTTGATCCCGTCGCGGGCTATGCGCCTAACTTCGTGGGCCGACATCAGGATGCGTAATGCCGCTTCTTGCTCGGCGCTGAATCCGGGACCGCGCCCCTCCAAGAAGACCTCTTGCGGTTTCCGCCCGTTCAAATGGCCCCGCTGTGGCCGGACTGCATATTCTTGATCTATCCAGGTTGCAATGGCGTGGTGAGCTTCCTCGATGGTGGGAATTGTGCCGCATGTATAATGATCGTGCAGAGCACGGTGGATTCTTTCCCCCCGCATAAGTCGAGGCGGCTTATCGGCGACTGATACTCCAACAAATGAAAACGCCCTGCGCTCAAGCTCGGAAAAAGTTTTGAAGAAGCGTTCGACCGGCTTGCTCTCGCCGTGGTAGGGTCGAGCGTAAACAGGCTGCATCCCCAAGCGCTCAAAGAGGCCGCTGAAGGCTTCCTGGCGAAAGTCTTTTGCTTCAGAGAAAAACTTGCCCCTAAACGCTTTCCCGTTATCGAGATAGGCGATTCGAGGGATCTTTCCAAGACACGAAATGGCTCTGCGCATCGCGGTGGCAATGCTTTGAGTGTTTTCGGTCGGCGAGATCTCCCAGCCCAAAGGCATGCCAGAGCGGCCATCGAACCACACAACCCACATCATTCTTTTCGGTTTGCCCGTAAAGGGGTTTAAAATCTCGAAGTCAAGTATGTGGCCGTCCGCTATCAGAATGTCGCCGACTTGGACGCGATCCCAATCCCGCTCTATGTGGGGCAGGCAAGTATCATTGAGCGCCTTTTGGCCATGCCTGAAAAAAGTCCATGAATCGAAGTTTGATTTCTTGAATTCATTGAGAAAATTGAGATACTTTTTGTCGGGATACTTTTTGCCAGAGGGTCTTGTTGCTATGTTCTCGAAACGCGCCCGCGCCCAAAACATCCTCATGACTTCTGACATTTTGGGCTTGTTTGGAGAAAGAGCAATGGCAACCAAGATCCGGGCCTCTTCGGGCGAAATAGAGCATTTACCCTTGCGATGCTTTCCTCGATTATCGGCCAGGGCTAAGGGGTCTTTGGCTGCTTTGTGTTTGGAATGCCAACGCTCTAGCGTCTGGAAGGTAAGCTTACCTGTTACCTTGAAGAGATCGGGGTATGGTCCGAATTCCCCCTGGTTGTAATCCGCTATAAACCTCTTCTTGGCACGGAGAACTTCTCCCCGTTCTGCTGATGCGGCGTATTTGCGGTATTCGGCAACCACATTAGATCGAGCAGTGCATGACTCGATCTCCTTTTGGCTCATTTTGAACGGGTCTCTTGCTGCGACTTCGGGGGGCGTCTGGCGCGCAAGCGCGTGCTCGGTATTCGTAGCGACTTGAAGATCCTGCGAGATGCGGGGTTTGGACATTGCCTATCCAGCTTAATTGTGTTCAGCCGAAGCGTCTTGAGACTCTTGCTCGGGCGCCCACAACTCAGAAAAATCTTTGCGAAGAGCCAGGGCAATTACTTTTTGTGCCCGTTCCGATTTATAGCGGCCGTTGATGACACCGCTCAAGTGGCCGCGTGTAAAACCTGTTATCCTGGCCAGATCAGCAATGCTTAACCCTTTGTCTATTAAAATCTTCTTCACTTCCTTGCCCATCGTTGCCTCCTGGAGGCGCGTGTCAGAATCTACTTGCACATTCGTAACAGATTATGGTAAGCCTAAAATGTACAAGATAAGATGTCAAGGGGAAAAAGATGGTAGCACGCACTTTTTTTTGAATAACAGCTTTTTATAATCCTAAAGATTTCACGATTGAGGCGGAATATGATGGGCTCTATCTCCGAGCGGATTAAAGTGTTGCGTGAAACGCTCCATTTATCCCAAGCTGAATTCGCTAAAAAGCTCCGGATCACGCGCGGGCATGTTTCAAATCTTGAAACGGGCCGGTCTGCCCCATCCGATCAACTCATATTCCTAATCTGTGAAGTTTTTTCAATTGAGGAGCCGTGGCTATTCGATGGGGAGGGCAATATGCAACTTGCGGCGCATCTTGATGCAGCCGAGAAAGACCATCAGAAGATGCAATATTACATTCTCCGAGATCGACTCTTAATGTTTTTCATGCAGTATAATTGGATGTCGCCGGTGCTTAGTGAGGATCTGAAACAAGCTAAGGATTTTGATCCGGAGCTTTGTCCTCCTGAATTGCTCGAACAGATGCGCAAGGTCTTAAAGATTCCTGGGGGCGAGCTGTTCCCATTGCTTAGAGAGAGGTTTCTCGCCTGGGGTGGCGACCGGGAAGAACTAGAGGAAGAATGATCTGCGAGTGGTTCTTATTTGATAATTTTGCGATTTGGATTTTTGGGCTAGAATTTTCATTGAGATCATCGTGTGTTGCATTTTGCGGCACTCCCAAGATAATCAAGAGCTTATACCTGTCTTCATAGTCATTCTATCCATTTCCGTTTTGCAATCGCCCGATCCCTGTGCAGCGCCGCTTTGAGACCTTTAAATTTCTCATTTTATTTTTCCAAAACCGGTAGATTTCGGATTTTATTTTGGAAAGATAGAATGAGAATTTTGACCGGTTTTTCTCAGATTACCTGCCAATTTTTTGCCCATTCTCTATCCCGTTTTATCGCCTTCAAATCCTTTGCGGATGCCGCCTCCTCGCTTTGCTCGATCTGCATCCTGGCCCCTCCTCATAAACCTTTTTAAAGCTTTTTAAACCTTTCTCAATCTAAATTTCTCCCCACACAGGGTGGAACGATTTTGGCCCCTCGCTCTGTCAAATTGAACAATTCACGCACGGTTGGTTAAGCCGTTCTCATACCAAAAAGCCCGCATACGACGCATCAGAAGAGGCTTTAAAGCCATGTTCCCGCCCGGCTCCGTACAAAGGAGTCATTGTGTCATGCGCGCGATTGCACTGTTCATTCTGTACAAAAATATTCTTCCGAAACCAGAATGGTACTGTACTATTATTTTGTATTAAGTTTACCTGCCTTGCCCCTTTCTCATTGATGCCCGCCAAATTGAGGAAGTGAAATGACAAAATTCAAATCCCTGCTTTTTATCGCTGTACTGGCCGGATTCGCCGTGCTTGCTCATGCCGGTTTCAAAGACGGTAAGGCGGCTTATGACAGAGGCGATTATGCCAAGGCTTATAAAGAGTTTAAGCCTTTGGCGGACCAGGGACAGGCTGAGGCGCAATATATTTTAGGACTTATGTACCTGGCAGGCCAAGGCGTGCCGCAGGATTATGCCGAGGCCGTCAAATGGTTCCGCAAGGCGGCTGAGCAGGGAGATGATGAAGCACGATTTGAATTGGCCTGGGCGTACGCCGACGGCAATGGTGTGGAGCAGGATTATGCCGAGGCCGTCAAATGGTTCCACAAGGCGGCTGAGCAGGGATTTCCTCCTGCGCAACGTGAACTGGGGGGACTTTACGCCAACGGTCAAGGCGTGCCAAAGGATCATGCCGAAGCCGTCAAATGGTACCGCAAGGCGGCTGAGCAGGGAGATGACCAGGCACAATTTGAATTAGCCTGGGCGTACGCCGACGGTAACAGTGTAGAGCAGGATTTCATACAGGCGTATATGTGGTTTGCTTTGGCGGCAGCACACGGAGATGATACGTATGCAGAAGATTATGCAGAAGATTTCAAAGACAGTCTCGCCCAGAAAATGACGCCAGCCCAGATTGCCGAAGCCCAGCGCCTTGCGAGGGAGTGGAAACCGAAAGACCGAGATTAGGGCTCACAGAGTTCATGTAAATTGTATTATGGAAAAGCGCCATTACGGGTGAGCGGCAAAACAAGTTCAAAGAAGGCTGGTGGACGGGAAATCGATTTGTTTCTTCTTCATCTTTTCGATCAGTGTTGTCCGGTTGAGCCCGAGTAACTTGGCGGCTTTGTTCTTTACCCCGCCGGCCCTTTGCAGCGCGTCGGCAATCAACCGGTTTTCGAGGCTGTCGAGCGTTTCCTTCAGGTTTATCCCATCGTGACCCAGTTCGATATGTGTTGCCTCCGGCGGCTGCACTACGGACTGCATTCTTTTTGGCAAATCCAGGAACTGTATTTCATCGGTGTCGGTAAGGATCACAACGCGTTCGATGACATTTTCAAGCTCTCGGACATTGCCGGGCCATTCGTAGTGCTCGAGGCTTTCAACGGCGGCCTCGGATAACAGCTTCTGGGGAATATTTTTTTTCAGGCAATGCTGTTTGAGAAAATATTGGATCAGAAGCGGAATGTCGCCTGCACGCTCTCTCAGGGGAGGGACATGTATGGGAATCACGTTCAAGCGGTAGAACAGGTCCTCCCGGAATTGGTTTTCAGCGACCGCACGCTCCAAATCCTTGTTGGTTGCGGCCAAAATGCGGACATCGACTTCAACCGTTCTCGATCCGCCGACCCTCTGGAATTTGGTTTCCTGAATGAAGCGAAGAAGTTTGACCTGGAGCTTCGGGCTCATCTCCCCGATTTCATCCAGAAAGACCGTACCCTTGTTGGCAAGTTCGAAGCGGCCCCGCCTTTCCTTGAAAGCGCCCGTGAACGCACCCTTCTCGTGGCCGAAAAGCTCGCTTTCCAGAAGCTCTTCAGGAATGGCCCCGCAGTTGATTGGCACGAAAGGCATGTCCCTGCGCGGGCTTTGGTAATGAATGGCGTTTGCGACAAGTTCTTTTCCCGTTCCGCTTTCCCCGGTTATGAGCACCGTTGAATCGGTCTTTGAAACCCGCTTTATTATGCGATGGAGGTGGTGGATCGCCGAGCTTTGGCCAATAAGTCTGTCGGGTCTATGTTGTTCGAGGATTTGAGAGCGCAGCGCAACGTTTTCTTCCTTGAGGTCTTTATGCTCAATGGCCCTTTTCAATGTGAGGACAATCTCGTCGGGATTTGCGGGCTTTGAGAGGTAATCGTAGGCGCCGAGCTTTATTGCTTCGACAGCAGTTTCGATAGTTCCAAACCCGGTAAGCACGATCACCGGCATTTCCGGATGATGCTTGACAAAGTGCGTCAGAACTTCCATCCCGCCCATGCCGGGCATCGAAAGATCGGTGAGGACCAGTTTGAAGCTGCTGTTCCTTGCTGCCTCAATAGCATCTTCCCCGCAGGATACTACCTCCACCTCGTATCCTTCGACTTGGAGACGCTCAACGACCAGTTCCAGCGTAAGAGGTTCGTCGTCGGCAAGAAGAATTCTGGGCTTGAGTCCCATTAATTTACCCGGTTTATGGTCTGGCAAAAGATATCGGAACTAGATCCCCACGTCTCGCGGAGCACGCTCACATGACTTCTAATCCACAGGCTCTGCGGGGCGCTCGGCCTGCATACGCTCTACGCAAAGTTTCAAACATGCCTGGCAGTCCGATGTCCGAAGGCCGGTTTTGCAAAAGCGGGCGAATGCGTCGAACCAGTCAGCGCCCGTCCTGGGGCAGATGCTCATGAATTCGAGGAATCGCACCAGGCGCTCGATAGCCGTCGGATCGATGGCATGTTCGATGCGGCACGCGTTGGCTTCGGCATCTTCAGCACCGAGTTGCAGGGTATTCATAAAGAACTCTTTAAGCACTCTGTGACGGCGAATCACCTCCCGCGCCACTTCGCGCCCGGAAGGAGTAAGAGTGATAAAGCTGTAGGGGCTGTAATTGATAAGACTCCGCCCTGCGAGGGCCTTGAGCGCGCCAGTAACCGAGGCGCGCTGCACGTTCATCTGGTCGGCGATATCCTTGGCCCTTGCGACACGGTTGGACTGCTCGAGATGGAAGATCACCTCGAGATAGTCTTCCAGGCTTGCGGACAGCCCTTCGGCGTTCTCGCCACAGAGCATCTTATCTTCTCCACTCAGTTCAAGGTACTCAAATGACAACAACTCTTATAAAGGTTACTTCATTCTTGCGCTTTACGTCAAGTAAATCGAACGGTTGCCAAAAAGTCCGATTTTCATGCACCATAAACAGCCTTTTGACTTATCCGGCGTAAACTGTTAAGGATTACGCCGACTGCGCCCCTGGGCGCACTAAGTGGAGCCAGCGCCAAGATCGAAAGGGAAACTGAATGGAAGATAACCCCATCGCTTCGGGAAAAGGTGTGTTGAATCCCCTCCAAGCCGTCCATGAGATGATCCAGGGAGGCGATCCCGACCTGGTTTGCACAAAATACGGCATCAGCAGAACCCAGCTCGACAAAATGATGAGCGGTTATCAGGCTTCGTTGCGCGAGGCTGCCGTGGCTGGCTGCTTTACTTTGTCTAAAACCAATCGAAATGACCCGTGTCCATGTGGTTCGGGAAAAAAATACAAGAAGTGCTGCATGCCGGGGCATGAAGAAGCCCGCAGGCTGATACCCAAAGAACAGTTGGACCAAATGGAAAAACAGGCCAAGGCCTGCGAAAAGCTCGAGAAGGAAGTCCTGAAGGGTTTCGAGCTTATTTTTTCGCAAGAATACGAGCGAGCCGGCCAGTTTGCAAGAAAACAAATTGAGACTTTCCCAGAAGACGACAGATTACATGATATTCTGTTAAACTCGTGTCTTGCCCTCGGTGGTTATGACGCCGCATTCCGGATTGCGCGAGAAAGATGGCAGGCTGCCGTCGAGGAGAAGCGATTCTTCGAGGAAAACGGCCGCCACAAGCGTGAGGGGGTGGACAGGGATCTGCACGTTCACTCTTATGCACCCTCCACATGGCTAGAAAGATTCTGGATCGCCCAACGCGCGTGCGCCTGGCGGGAACAGTACCCGGCAGATGTCGGCGGCTCGCCGCAAATCGCCAAAACCGTCAAAAAGCTCCTGGCGGCAAATGATCTTAAGCGTTTTCCGGGAAAGCAGGAAGAAGGGTTCGAAGCTAGAAGACTGGCGCTTGCGCCTGTGCTTGAAACGCTTCAGTCGGAGGGTCCCGCAGCTATTCCTTTTCTATTGCCTATGACCTACAACTTTACATGGGCCAGCTTGTTTGTGCCCGGACTGCTCCATGCCTGGGGCTACGAGGAATGCGTCCGCATTCTGGCGGAGCTTTCCATGTTCCTCTACCCGTTTTTTTCGCAAAAATGCCTCGCCTGCCTTGAACAGACCGGCGAGCGGGCGGTACCGGTCATTTCGCTCGTCATGGAAGAAAACCCGGATTTCGATGAACTCAAAGCCGGGCTGCTGAACGTGCTGGGAAATGTAGAGTGCAAGGAATCATTCGAGATCCTGGCGAAGTTTACAGAGCACGAAAACCGATACATCGTCGCCTGTGCCTGTGAAGCCCTCAGCAGGCATAAAAGCCCCGAAGCCCTTCCTATCCTGGAAAGGGCCAAACAACGATTGGGCTCTTTGAGCCAGATCGCGTCGGCTATGAAGGACATAGCGCAACCGGCCGGGTAGCTTCCGCCCGGAAAAGGTTCTTTTCCGCCCTGGCGGTGTCAATCATCGGGCTCGCTTGTGCGGCGTACCAATGTACGCCTCCGCGCAACCCCTTGATTTCCGTGCCAGGACGAAAAAGTTCCCCTTCCCGAACAGAAACCTCGCTGGGCGTGGAATTTGTCCCGGTGTTTCAGGATGGATTCGGGAAATCGGGAAACATGCCCAAAAAGTTAGACGCAAGGACTTTTCAAGGATTATTTACACCCGAATAATGCATCAACCAGACAGCCATCATCACTGCTAAAGGTCTTTTTCTTCCAGATTTGCCATCTTCAAAATATGGTTGAGCAGACCCGTTTTGAGAGGTTCGTTGCCGTGGATCGGCACAGGGAAGCGAACGATACTTTCGTCTTTTCCATAAATATGATGACTTCCGTGAGTACGCAGTAACCGCCAACCATGCCGTTCGAGCACTCTGGCCAGTTCCTTTCCCGAAAGGTTCCTCATACGGCGATTTCTAAAATCCGAGTCTTGGTATCCATGGGATCGGTAGGTGTCAGATCCACCGACAGGCAACCCTCAACGGCTTCGTAAATGTTCTTGAGGAGTTCCTCAAATGTTTCGCCCTGCGTTACACATCCGGGGATAGACGGCACTTCCGCCCAATATCCGCCTTCCTCTGACTCGTGGATTATGACTTTGAGTTTCATGGTCGTTCCTTCGCCGTTTTCAAACCATATTTCGTGTAAGGAGACAGGCTCAATTCCTTCTTTTAGCCGCCCCCTGTAAAGATCCGAGGGCAATTACTAATAAGGTCCGTCTTCCGCCTTCCGTCCTCCGTCTCCCGTCCTCCGGTCAGAGCAACTGCGGCAATATTTCTCCTGATTTGCCGGAAATCGAGATGTTATAGACATCCGAGTAAGAAGTTGGTTCCAGGTTGATTTCGGCGACTGCGGCGCCGTTTTGTTTTGCCTGCAGTCCCATTGACGCAGCGGGTTGGACGGTCCCGGATGTCCCTATTACCAACATGAGGTCGCAACTGGAGAGCGCCTCATAAGCTGCATCGAGCACCTGTGGTTCCAGCATCTCGCCAAACCAAACCACGTGGGGTCGCAGCAAAGAGCCGCAGGATTGGCAGGCCGGCAGTTTGGGAAGCGGTATCCTGCGGTCTTCGGTGACCGTTTCGCACCGGGTGCACCGGACCCGCCAAAGGTTGCCGTGCAGTTCGATAATATTGCGGCTCCCAGCCTTCTCGTGCAGCCCGTCGATGTTTTGGGTTATCAATGTGAAGCGTGGGACTCTGCTCTCTATTTCGGCCAGTGCAAAGTGGCCCGGATTTGGGCTTAGCGGGGCTACCAGCTGTCTTCGCCAGTTATAGAATTCCCATACGAGCTTTGAGTCCCGGGAGAAAGCTTCCGGGGTGGCCAGGTCAACCGCCCGGAACTGCTTCCAGAGGCCGCCCTCGCCGCGGAAGGTGGGAACGCCCGATTCGGCTGAAATCCCTGCCCCGGTCAATACCGCTATATGTCTTGCCCCCCAAAGCTTTTCCCTAAGGTCTTTGATGCAGGTTTCGGTTTTCTGTTCGGCCATGTTTGGCTCCCGCAGCCGGCCGGGTGAATCGTTCGATCACTGAGTCAGCAAATTGCAGAATATCCCGGCCAGGTCCGGTTAATTGCTCTATGAGACCGCATGGTTTGTGTAAGCAGCCCCTGTCCCGTCCGTGCGGAGCAAGTCGTCGAAGTAATCGATGGTCTTTCTCAATCCCTCTCGCAATGGGACTTGAGGCTGCCACCCGAGTTTTTCCTGCGCGATGGATATGTCCGGTTTTCGCATCACGGGATCATCCTGAGGGAGGGGTTTTCGAACGAGTTCGGATTTTGATGCGGTCATTTCGAGCACCATATTCGCAAGCTCGAGTATGGAGAACTCGACTGGATTTCCGAGGTTGACCGGACCTGTAAAGCCTTTTTCAGTGTGCATCAGTTTGATGAAGCCTTCTATCAGGTCATCGACATAGCAAAAAGAACGCGTTTGTTTGCCGTCTCCATAAATCGTTATAGGCTGACCGGTGAGCGCCTGCACGATAAAGTTGGAGACCACCCGGCCGTCGTTGGGGTGCATTCTCGGGCCATAAGTGTTGAAGATCCTGGCCACCTTGATGTCAAGCCGGTGCTGCCGGTGATAGTCGAAGAAAAGGGTTTCCGCGCACCGCTTGCCCTCATCGTAGCAGGACCGGGGCCCAATGGGGTTCACGTTTCCCCAGTAGGTCTCCTTTTGCGGATGCTCGAAGGGGTTGCCGTAAACCTCGGAGGTGGAAGCCTGCATGATCCTGATCTTTAGCCGCTTCGCAAGTCCAAGCATGTTGATTGACCCGTGCACGTTGACTTTCGTGGTCTGAACCGGATCGTTTTGATAGTGGATCGGCGAGGCGGGGCACGCCAGATTGTAAATCTCGTCAACCTCGATAAACAAAGGATAGGTTATATCGTGTCTCAGGAGTTCGAAATAAGGGTTGCTCAAAAGAGTTACGATGTTCCTCTTGCTGCCCGTGTAGAGATTATCGATGCAGAGTACGTCCTGCCGATCCTTGAGAAGCCGTTCGCAGAGATGAGACCCCAGAAATCCGGCCCCGCCCGTTACAGCACATCTTTTTCTAAGATGCATGATTCTCGTCCTTCAGCGATTTGCAAGATAAATCCAAGTTTCGAAAATAGTAATTATTCCAAGGTCATCGGGCCGGCTTCGGCCCCAACCGTTATACCTGCTGAGATATACTATAAATAAGGTAATTAACCTAAAGAAAC
>Ga0116110_1000120_pt1 | contig 49899 bp, 42 predicted proteins | sample June2015DPH_8_50_FD_89719 | JGI IMG/M metagenome (GOLD analysis project Ga0116110, IMG submission 89719) | Peatland microbial communities from SPRUCE experiment site at the Marcell Experimental Forest, Minnesota, USA - June2015DPH_8_40 | ecosystem: Environmental > Terrestrial > Soil > Wetlands >...
TACTCCCTCCGCCAGCGAAAATATTCAGGAGAGATGGCCGAGTCGGCTGAAGGCGCTCGCCTGCTAAGCGAGTGTAGGGTGTAAAGCTCTACCGAGGGTTCGAATCCCTCTCTCTCCGCCACCGGAAAACAAAAAGCCCGGATCTGAAACCCTCGGATTCCGGGCTTTTCTGTGAGTTCAATTTCTGTGTGAGACCAAATTTGAAACCCGTGTACCCGTTGGTCTCAAAAGAAGTGTTGCCCCATGCAGTTCGCCGGCGGTGAACCGCGCAGTGACTTAAGTCTCTCCCTGACCACCCGTATCACCCCTTCTGTGTCGATCGAATCCAGGCATTCCTGAAAAGCGCACGATCTGCACCCCTCGGCAGTCAAATCCGTCCTGGAGCAATTCCCGATCACGACTACATTCCGGTCGCCCAACGGCTCCCAGATAACCGGGTCGAAAAGTCCGAAAAGCGATACGACCGGGGTGCCGACTGCTGATGCCCGGTGCATAAGGCCGGAGTCGTTTCCCAGAAACAGGGCCGATTTTTGACCTGTGACAAAACACGACAGTGACTCTTATTACTAAATGCGACTATACGTGCAACCTCTATCAAGTCAATCGGAAAAACTGTGGCAACATAAACTTTCCATCTTCCGGCATGGTAGACCACTTTGGCCGCTGCCTTTACAAGCCGCCTGATGACCGATCACTTCTGATTGCACACGGAGCGGTGTTTATGCTGGAGTTTCCCATGCCGTTCGCGTAAGATTCTACAGTTACTGGTGAATTACCGCCGATAATGATTTGGAGTTTGATATGGCACAAGTAGCTGGATTCAGGGTTAAGAATTTCCGTGTATTAAAAGATGTAACACTAGGCAAGTTGTGGAACCTCCAGCAGGCAGATCCTTTAACTCCGCTGACAGCAGTAATCGGAAAAAACGGCGTTGGGAAAAGCACTCTTTTCGATGCATTCGGATTCCTTGCAGACTGCTTAAAGTACGGGGTTGAGGAAGCCTGCGACTCCCAAGGTCGCGGCGGCTTCAACAGAATCCGGTCTCAGGGGACTGGCCTGCCCATTGAATTTGAAGTCTATTACAAAGAAACGGGAAATGCTCGTCCTATAACATATGAACTTTCTATCGACCTGGATAAGTCTGGCCGACCCTATGTCACAAAGGAACGACTTAGGCAGAGGCGGCTCCAGCAGAAACACGGTTGGCCTTTTTCTTTCCTCATCCTCAATGATGGGCGAGGGGTCGTATGGAAAGGTGAGAGCGAGGGCAGGCAAATTGCTGAGGCAGAACTTGACTTGTCCAAGATTATAGAAAGTGTCGAACAAAGCGAAGAAGGTATACAGACTGAATTCGTCGAACTGGAAAATACCAGAAAGCTGGGTATTGCTACTTTAGGCGCTCTAAAGCAACACCCCAGAATATCCGCCTTTCGCAGGTTTATAGAGGGCTGGTATCTAAGTTATTTCCATCCAGATGCTGCTCGAAGTCTACCACTGGCTGGACCACAGAAGCACTTGAACGTTCATGGCGACAACTTGGGGAATGTCGTGCAATTCATGGAACGAGAACACAAAGACAGATTTAGGGGTATCCTCAGCCGCATTGCAGAAAAAATTCCTGGCATCAGGAAAATTGATACGGAACCAACGCCTGACGGGCGCCTACTACTGCGTTTTAATGACAAAGGCTTTCGTGACCCGTTTTATGCTCAGCAAATGTCCGATGGCACTTTGAAGGTCTTTGCATACCTCCTGCTTATGGAAGACCCTAGTCCGCCGCCTTTTATTTGTATTGAAGAGCCAGAAAATGGACTCTATCACAGACTGTTGGAGACTTTGGCAAGAGAATTTAGAGACGCGACAGGAAAAAAGGGAGGATCGCAAGTTTTTATTACGACCCATCAGCCTTATCTCGTTGATGCATTGAACCCGAATGAAGTCTGGGTTCTGGAAAAGGGCAACGATGGTTTCGCGACCATACGTAGAGCCAGCGAAGACTCCACTGTGGAGAACATGGTGTCAGAAGGCTTGCCGCTCGGTGGTCTGTGGTACAGCGATTATTTGGATGCGAGGTGAGTAAATGCATTTTGAAATACTCGTTGAAGACCAGTCGGGCAAAAAGGCCCTTGAAATAATAGTTCGCCGGATTCTCGGTTCGCAACACTCGTTTCGCATACATAGTTATAGGGGCATTGGGCGAATTCCGAAAAATCTGCGGGGGGTGGAAGATCCGAAAAAGCGCTTTCTCCTCGATCAGCTTCCTCGATTGCTCAGGGGCTATGGCAGAACATTTTCGAGTTATCCCGGCGGATACCTTGCAGCAGTGCTTGTTGTGACCGACCTTGATTCAAGATGTTTGAAAAAATACCGAAAAGAGCTTTACGATGTTCTTCATGCCTGCAACCCACAGCCGGAAGCCAAGTTTTGCATTGCCATTGAAGAGGGGGAGGCATGGTTCCTGGGAGATTTAACTGCTGTGAAGGCTGCCTATCCAAACGCTAAAGAGCACGTGCTCAATTCTTATACGAATGACAGTATTTGTGGGACATGGGAAAAGTTGGCAGATGCTATTCACCAAGGCGGATTTCATGCGCTTTCGGCTCAGGGGTATCAAGCCATAGGCAAAGCTAAATCTGATTGGGCCACAAGAATTGCGCCGCGTATGGATGTTGACAATAACAGGTCCGAGAGTTTTTGTTATTTTCGCGACAAAATTCGGTACCTTGTAGGCGCCAGTTGCTAACAGGGAGAAAGGGAGAACCGCGCAAACCCGCACAGAGCGAAGACCTCAAAATTAGGCATCTAAAATATCAAATTAAAGAGACGTAGGATTTGAACCTCCGACTTCGTCCGTAAACATAGACTGGGTAAGGTCCGTTTTGAACCTGCACCTTTTCTGCACAAAAAGTGTAGGGCACCCTATTCTATCTCCACGCAGGTGCTGAGATTCGAACCCATCATCAATAGTATAGTGTTGACGACATGAGAGTTAGGGGTTGTCTGCGAACGCCAACAACCCATAAATTGCCACGATCAAGTTGGAACTGGCGGATTGGTCAGCGGGCTGCCCCGTATTCTCTGATCGCAGAAACTGAAGTAAGGCGGGTTCTAGAGCACTCCGGCATTCACGATACTTCTGTGCCGCGGCATCAAAATCGTTGAGTCGATTCGGATCAACAAAAGGCTGAAATTCAAAAATTGCTGTGTCGTGCTGAACCTTATGTTGAGTTATCAGATAATGCGGGTCTATACTGCCGTCGGTAATTTGAGTAATGGCTTCGGCAAATGCTGAACGGAACTTGGCGGCAGCTTCGCGTTTTGCCTTCTGAAGAAAATCAGATCGCGCCCCGTGCGTTATGTTGACGTCACGACCAGCCTGTATGTTCCGGGAACCAACGCCGCCACTTTGCCGCTGAGCATGACTCGGTTTTCTTAGCATCCACCTCACCATGGCTGCTATTATAGCGACACCAGCGCCGCTGAAGAGCCATGTCTTATTCTCTATGGCCCACTTGAGCGTGTCCATTCCTCTTCATCCCCCTAAGCTGGTATAGATCCGTAAGGGAAGTTCGGCAAGCTCTCGCCCTCATAACGGCTTGTTAGGTGTATCCTTTCTTCTCTTGTTCGGCAATGTGACAATCATGATGAACCAGTCGTGTGTTTTCTACCGTGTAGCCGTGGATCGCCTCAAGCCTATCCAACTCTGCATTCTTCTCTGGTAAAGGATCATTGCAAATGGGACAGATGCCTTTCTGCTGCATCCATTTCTTCATCTTCAGCTTATTGCGCGCTGTTGGATTGCCTCGCTCCAGATAACCTAGTTCCTTCGTTAGCTTTCGCCTCAATGCCCAAAGCAGTTTCTCGTCGCCTCCAGACAGTCGCTCGAGTTCTGCTTTAATGCGTTCAAAGAAAGGTTGGAAAAGTGTTTCGCGTTGTTCTTTGTTCAGTTGCGGATTAGCCATTATTATTTACCTGCCTGACGCTCACTTTCATCAGCGCGCCGCTTTTCGGCGCGTCCGCAGCAAGGTGTTGGGTTCCCCCTTCTTCCTAGCTAGGGCAAAATACAACACTGTCCAGTTAATGCAAAGAGTATTGAAGAATTCTATGTCACAATCCAGCCCGTAGATTCGGAGCGGGTCCCACCCGTCCAAATTCGTTGCGGAGCTACCTGAACAGCTTCTGCGATGTGCACCGCGACTCCTGACCACCCACCTCAGAGTTGACTTTGAACTTTAATGAAACAATAGGAAACTATATAAGTTTGTGCAGTTTCTCAACGAAATCCGCGTACTGATCGCCGGTGAAGCAGAAGCGCAATTCACGGAATGGTTCACGCAGCGCTTTGACCTGTTCGACCAGATCAACACCGTCAATTACTATTTCTTTCATCAGGAGTGCGAGGGCGCTAAAATCCTGTTCGCCCATCCCGAAACGTGTCATTTCAGCTGTCCCCATGCGAATGCCCCTTGCGGCGGTAAACCCCTCATCCTCGGGAGTAGCCTGGTAGTTGCAAACGATACTGTTGGCTTCCAGCCTGCGTGCAACTTCCGGGCCCCTTGCGTAGCCGACATTCACTATCACCTGATGGGTTTCGGTAAAGCTGATGTCCGGGTCGCCGGCCACATCGAAGCCGCAGTCTTTGAGGGCCAAAGCGAACGCTTTAGCGTTTGCGATTACTTTGCGCTGATATTCGTCTTTGAAGCAGTTCATCTCATAGGCGGCCATGAGAAGCCCAAGCATGGTTCCCAGATGATGGTTAGACACAGCCCCCGGAAAAGTGCGCCGGCGGATGGCCTCCCACAGCTCGTATCGCTCCTCATGCTCCTCGAAGCGGCTCGCTATTACGCCCCGCTGCGTGCCGAAAAACGTCTTGTGCGTCGATGCGGTAACCAGGTCGGCACCTTCGGCAAAAGGTTGCTGAAAATGAGGACCTATAAGCCCGAGTACATGGGCCGTATCATACATCACCACGGCATCGATGTGCGCAGCATTTAGATACCTGCGGATTTCGGCTACCGGTTCTTTGTGCAGAACCATGCTTTTTCCAAAAATGATCAGTTCCGGCCGGTATTCGCCGATCAGTTCGAGGGTTGCGGCGACATCGATTTTATAAGGGTTTTCAGCAAGCACCGGGAAATTTACTACGGCCGGACGCTCCGTGTGGGGGTCCCTGGCGACGAAGTCACGAAGCGCGCCCATGGGCTGTGCGCTGAGATGGCCTCCCTTGCCGATGTGATTGTTCATCACCCGGCGAATACGGCGTGGCTCGCTCCGGCGGTCGGCACGGTTGATGTAGTCGACCATGGCGCTGAACACCGTTGCATTGGCCATTTGCCCGCTGATAACGCGGGTATCGACTTCAGCGCAGCCGAGGAATTCCTTCATTTGTATTTCAAGGAGCCGTTCCACTTCGGCGATGAAATCAGTCCCCTGATAATAAAAGATATCGGAATCGTAAAAAGCCTTCGACTCTTTATGCTCTGCATACCGGAAGGCAGGGTCCATTACGGATAACAACCGCACCATCGGTGAGGTGGTCATCTCCGAAGGTATCAGATTGATGCACTCATGCTGGCGCCACCGAGTATTTTCCACGGTCTTTTCAAGCAGGACGATGGGAGCGCCGGCCGAGTTGCCCGCTTGCAGAATCGCCGCGGGGCCGCTGGGAGGTTCCTCCGACCGCGGGCAGGAAAGGGCTGGGATAGGCGGACCGGGGGGAAGCTCATGGCCGTAGATAATAGGGTGGGCATACGGGGGCGCATCGGACCGGAGATGGTATTCCACAACGACGGCTTCCACGATCTTTCCCCGGATATCGATGATGAGCCTGTCGTCCTCTATGATGTCACTGTCGATGTAGGCCAGGCAGATTGCGCGCAGCTTGTGCTCACCGGTTTGCCTGGAAAGAAGCCCATTATCGTCGAACACCCAGCTGGGGGCCATCGTGCCGCTCGATATGTAGCCGACGTGCTTGTCCCCCTTGAAGACCCTGGCCCCGGCCCTGGCAATTCCCCGGCCTGTCACCGCCACACATTTGAACATGCGGGGCAGGTCGGCGATTGTGGAGTAGTCGCGGGCTATAATCCTGGAGTAGGCGGCAAACTGTTTCTCCAGTGCCGCCCGCCCGATAAAGTCGCCTTTAAGCGGTGAAAAGCTTACGGCCAATTTGCCGATTGGCGCCGCAAAACATGGGATTTCTTTTCCATCCGGGTCGTATCCATACTCATGGCCGTAGAGCGGAAGGGCGGACTCCAACCGCAACGTGTCGCGCGCTGCGAGGCCTGCCGGCCTGGCCCCTTTCTCTAAAAGCAGGTCCCAAAGCATCAGCGCGTTTGCACGGTCAACAAAAAGTTCAAAACCGATAGGTTCGCCGGTATAACCCGTGCGGCTGACCATAACCCCGGCGCCCGCGATCCTGGCAACGCCCACACCATTTCGGTACGGCTCAGGAAGGGCGCCTGCCTCCACGACTGCCTCCAGCAGCTCGCGGGATTTGGGTCCCTGCAATGCGAACATGGCGATGTCATAGGTGCGGTCGATCAGCTCGACGCCGTCGAAACTCTCTGCATAACGCCGCAGATGCTCTAAGTCTTTTATTCGGTTGGAGGCATTTACGACCAGCAGATACTCCCCTTCAACGAACCGATAGAGAAATGCGTCGTCCACAGCCGCTCCCGTTTCACTGGCGATGAGCGTGTACTGCGCCCCTGCCGGCGCAAGGTCGAGCGCTTCAGCGTTATTGGTCAGGACATGTTGGATGAACCGGAGCGCGTTGGCGCCGCGAATGATAAATCGACCCATGTGAGAGACGTCAAAAATGTCTACGCCGCTACGTGTGTTCAAATGTTCCTCCACAACCCCCGAGGGGTAGAGAAGCGGCATGTCCCATCCGCCGAATTCCACCATCTGGGCGCCCAGGGCCTTATGCCTGTCGTATAAGACGGTTCTTTTGGGCTGGTCCATCTCTGCAATCCCTTCCGATTATGCGCTTCTTTCAAAAATCATGTTGCAAACCAGTACTGAAGAGGCCTACCGCTCCCGCCCCGTCTCGCGGAGCGTAAAGAATGAGCGGTCGGTCTCCGCGCTACGCGCTCACGTGTCGCTACGGGAGGCCGGACAAGCCCACTGCACAAAGTGAAGTAGGGCAAAGTCCCGCGAAGCGAGACTTTTACACCATTGTAACTTCACTTTATGACGCGCTTAACATCTGGCTTGCCTTCAAACGTACCACGTTCAATGTCAGTGCGTTCTGCATGGCTGCGCGCACAGTCGGCGAGCTTATCGTGTCGGGCGCATTTTTTTTCAAGCAAGGTATTATATAAGTCTATCATAGGAGGTCCTTGGCGTGATAGGAACTTCGTACAAGCGGACCGCTCGCTACGCGCCAAAAGCCCATCGAGAGGGCAATTTCTTTCCATTTGTCAAACTCTGCAGGACTAACAAAGCGTTCCACCGGAATGTGATCCGCTGAGGGCTGGAGGTATTGGCCCAGTGTTAGCAGGGTGCAACCCGCATCCAAAAGGTCCCGAAGCGTCTGGTGTATTTCTTCGGGCAACTCGCCCAGGCCCAGCATCAGACCGGACTTGATTGCAAGAGAAGCATTGAAGCCTTTCGCACGGCGCAGAAGTTGCGTGGAACGCTTATACTCAGCTCCCGGCCGGACCGTGGGGTACAACCGCTCGACGGTTTCGATGTTGTGGTTCAATACGTCCGGGCCGGCCTCCACCACTGCAAGAAGCGGCTCCGGGCGGCCCTGAAAATCGGGGATCAATACTTCAACCTGCACATCCGGAATTTTCTTGCGAATTGCTCTTATGGTTGCTGCAAAGATGGCGGCCCCACCATCCGGAAGATCGTCGCGGGTGACGGAAGTGACTACGACATAGCGCAATCCCAGACCGTGAGCAGCTTCGGCCACTCGAAAAGGCTCCTCGGGATCGGGCGGTCCCAAAGGCCCGTATTCCACGGCACAAAAGCGGCAGTTTCGCGTGCATCGAGGCCCCATAATCAGGAAAGCCGCCGTCTGACCCGCAAAACATTCCCACTGGTTGGGGCACCTGGCTTCCTGACATACTGTATGAAGCGCGCTGTTGCTGATCAGAGACCTGACGAGTTCGTAATCCGGCCCTGCCGGAAGCTTTAGCTTCAGCCAATCGGGCTTGCGGATACGCGGTTTTTTCTCTTCGTGCGGCACGATACCTTCCACTCGTACGTTAGACCTATATAATACCTGTTCGAAAAAGATGCGCCTGACATGGTAATAGCGGCGACCGTGTGTGCAGCCATGCAGAATGCACAGACATTAAACGTGGTGCGTTTGAAGGCAAGCCAAATGTTAAGCTCATCACAAAGTCAAGCTACCATGGTGTAAAGGTCTCGCTTCGCGGGGCTTCGCCCAACTTCACTTCGTGAAGTTGGTTTGCCGGGCCTCCCGTAGCGACATGCGAGCGCGTAGCGCATAGGCCGCCCACCCATCCGCGTGACGGGGCGGGGGCGGGAGGCCTCTTTTAATCTAATCCTCAATGGCCGAAAAACCAGTATCTTCTGCTCCATTTATCGGGGTCAGGGGCTTGCGGCCTTTGAAGCGAGGTCCACGGCCAGTTTGCTGAGTGCACTCGCTTCTTCGAGTCCGTCGAGGAAGCGTTGAGGGATGCCCGAAAAGCCGGTTTGGGCGCCGGTTAGTGCCCCGGTGAGGATGGCGCGCGCCTGGTTTTGCCCGCCGCCATTTACAGCATGGAGTACGGCCGCTTCGAAATCGTTGTGGAACCGCGCAGCGAGATAGTAGGCGGCAGGAAACTGGTGGTAAATCGCGCAGGGCATGCCGTAAACGATGGACACCTTCCACGCGGGTTCTATGTGGATTAGCGGGTCCGCTGCCGCTTGGGCCATATAGGAGGGCGAAAGCAAGGCGTCCGGTGAGGCGAACCGGCCTGCGCGCGGTGGGTCCGGGTCCCCGGGACGTGGCGGCTGGAGATTATCGAGAGTCACGGTGTGAAAGGGCAACTGCCCGTGTTTTACCAATTCCATGAGTTTGGACGACAGTTCCGGGTCGAGGGTATGCCCCTGAACCAGCAAGCTCAACACGGCGCCGAATGCGACAGTCATCGAGACCACGGTATCATCTGTCTGGGTAAGGATGGTATTGGCTGCTATGGCAGATGCCATCTGAGCGGGTTGCAGCGCATAACGAACGGCTATGCCAAGGGTGCGCTCGATTGCCTCGGTGGTATCCGCGTGGCCTCCGGTTTGCCCCCAGGGCAGGTTCTGCTGCACGCGGCGCCTCCATGCCTCCCGGATTGACTGACTGGTGTATCTCCCCGGTCCGCTCACCGGTGTTCCGTCGAGAAGCGGAAAGAGTTCTTCATCCATCCGGCGGCAAAAATCCTCTGCATCGTAACCGCCGCAATCAACTAGGGAGCGAAGCATGAGCCTGAGAATAAAACCTGCCTGGGAAAGTTGACCTGCTTTGAGTCCATAATGGTAACGGCCGGGTTTGGGATCTGTATAGCCGTCTATCCAATCGCCGTAGTCGCGGCGAAGTTCAGCGAGATTGTAATACCAGTGAGGACCCAGGGCCAGGGCATCGCCTATGAAGGCCCCCATGATGGCGCCTGAAGCGCGATCCTGAATGATCTTGTTTGACATTTTATACTCCAGGGATTTTCATCGTAAGACTGTTGCTTAAGGGCTTAGGGTGTGAACACCCCGGCAATAATCGGCGCCGGGGCGTAACAGCGCGCGTGCAGGCAGATCAGTCACGCAGGGTAGCGGTGAGGCGTAGCGGGTAGAGCAGCAGGTCCAGCGCATCCAGTATATTCCGGCTAAGAATATCAGCAGCGAGCAGCGCTTCCATGGATGCGGCTTCGGCCTGAAGCAGCGCGATACCCAATGCGGCCCTTTTGAGCATAATACGATCATTTCTTCCGTTTCCAATCGCCACGCACTCTTCGGGGCCGAGATCTCCTATGTAGTCTCCTTTGGCTTCGGCCTGATTTTCAGAGGAAATGACCGACACCCGGCAGGGCAGTTTTGCGAGTTCCTCTTTTGCGCTGCCGAAAGTATCCGCAGTCAGGACATGCACCTGAAGACGATCTGAGAGCAACTCAAGCCTCTCCCCAACACCGGTTATCACTTTACCGTCGCAGGCCAAAGTCCCGTTGTAGTCAAGCACCAGGTTGGCCAGAAACAACCGCTTAAATCCTGGAATTTCGATTCCGAGCATGCTTGCCAGCCTTTGTTCTCAGCCTGGATATGTAATGAAACTCATTATAGACCATAGTAAGGTTGCTTTTTCAAACTGGTGTAACAAGCGGAGAGGGTGCTGAGGGGCTCAGGCTAAGAGCTCCCTCAGCACGCGGAGCTACTTGCTCCCGCTGGGCGCGTGGCAAGACGGAGCATGACATGCAGGGGCATGACATGTGGGAGCATGACATGAAGGGGCATGACATGAAGGAGCATGACAACTTGTTTTTGCGTCACAAACGATACCAGTTGATCTTTTTTCCACCTCTTTTACCTGTAGCATAGCTACCTCCTCTAAAAGGAATCAGAACTTCCACGTCCAGGGCCTTTTTCGTTACTTAATATGTGAACGCACCATCTATTTGTCAAATAGGATAGTTCGATTTTATCGTCCAATTTGGATTCAATTCAACCACGGGCGAAAGGCTGTCAAACTGAATGAAGCATTCGCGCCATCTCTCACGCTTAATAGCTTATTCCTATTGGCTGCATTGGTTTACACGATAAAATCGACTGGACGGAAGCAAGCCTGGCTGGTATAAATCTCAAATACCAAGGAGAAACTTATGCCGATGGAACTAAATGTCCATATCAGTCCAAATGTCGTCAGGCAGCTAAAAGACCTGCAAAGAGGAGGGGGCAATGCTTCACAGGCTGCCGAACATGCTCGGAAGATAATCAATCAGGCACTTGAGGGCATTTCCAGTCCAAAGCAGATAGGAAGACTCACCAGGTATGGTGAAGCGCGCATACCCAATTGCATCAAGTTCGACCTTGTCAGGGGATACCGCTTGATAGCAGTCATGGGCAAACAGGCGATTAGTTTCCTTTTCGTCGGAAGCCACGACGAATGCGATCACTGGGTAAGAAATAATGCCGGTTTTGAAGTCCCGGCTGACAATAGCACGGCCGAGGTGTTGCAGGTGAGGAGAAAGACAGATGAGGAGAAACCCCCTTGCCCAATGCAGGAACAAGAAGCCGAGATGGAAGCTGACGACTATGACAGTGTGCTTTTGCGGGACCTGACCGACCGGGACCTTCGAGAAATCTTTCGAGGGCTTTGTGGAAGACGCGCATGATTGGCGCCAACTAAGCCCCGCGAAGCGAGACCTTCACACTATTGTAGCTTGACTTGAGGAAAATATGAGGAGGCAGTAATGAAGAAATGGTCTGTTGTTTTGCTGCTCATGTGTCTGTCTCTTTGTGCCCATGGAGCTTTTGCGGCCAGCCGCTCCGGAACGGTTTCGATGGATTTTGACCTGTCGGGTCAGAAAGCAGGTGAAGAAGTCCGGCTTTGGATTCCTTATCCCGTTTCGGACGCCGATCAGCTCATCACTGACATCAAGGTTACCGGCGACTACAGTGAGTCGGCCGTCTATACGGATCGGATAAATCAAACGCCGATGCTGTTCGTGCGCTGGGATAAGGATGCCAGTAGCCGGAAGATGACCTTTGCCTTTCATGCCGAACGGTTGGAAGTTGTGCGAAAATACATTCCGGGCAGCCTGGTCTGCTGGGATCAGTCGGCTTTCAAACCGTACCTTGCAGGCACACGCCTCGGCCCGATCGATGGGGACGTGAAAAAGTTGGCCGACCGGATCACCGAAGGCAAAAAGACCGTGGAAGGCAAGGTGCGGGCTATTTATGACTGGACCTGTGCTAACATGCATCGCGATCCCGACACGCCTGGGTGTGGAATTGGCGATGTGCCCGCCCTGCTGGAGAAGCTCGGAGGCAAGTGTACCGACATTTCTTCGGTTTTCATCGCCCTGTGTCGAGCGTCCGGAGTGCCGGCCCGGGAAATCTTCGGGCTTCGCTTGGGCAAGAAGGCTGAAGAGGACATCACGGGGTACCAGCACTGCTGGGCCGAATTCTATTTGCCCGGCTATGGATGGGCGCCCGTTGACCCCGCCGATGTCCGCAAGGCCATGCTGGTCGAAAACCTCAAGCTTGAAGACCCCAAGACGGCCGAATACAAGTCCTATTTCTGGAGCGGCATTGACCCATACCGGATCAAGATTGCCGTAGGGCGAGACGTCGTACTCAACCCGCCACAGTCCGGTGAGCCGCTGAACGGATTAGCTTATCCATTCGCCCAAGTCGGCAACAAGACCATCGACTGGCTCGACCCCGCCTCGTTCAAATACAAGTTCACCTTCAAAGAAGGGTAACCATTCGCCGTTTACCCAAAAAGGTCAACAGCGATTTCCGGTTCAGCTGCGCCCCCCAAAAACGGGGGTGCAGCCGAACCGGCTCTAAGGCTCATGCCGATTGCTTTTTGGCAATTTTGGCCACATGAGCCCCCTGAAAGCGGGCAATCTTCAGCTCATTTTCCGAAGGTTGCCGGGCGCCGTCCGTACCGGCAAGCGTCCCCGCGCCATAAGGCGATCCACCTGTGATTTCGCTCATGTTCATGAGTTCCTGACAGGAGTAAGGGACCCCCACAATGATCATTCCTTGATGAAGAAGCGTCGAATGAAAGGAAGTAATAGTAGTTTCCTGTCCGCCGTGCTGGGTAGCGGTCGAGGTGAAAACACTGGCCACCTTCCCAACGAGGCTGCCGTTGAACCACAGGCCGCCGGTCTGGTCCAGAAAATTGCGCATCTGTGCGCACATGTTGCCGAAGCGGGTTGGCGTGCCAAAGATAATGGCGTCATAGCCCGGCAATTCGTCAACGGTGGCGATCGGCGCTGCTTGATCCAGTTTGGCCCCGGCCTTGCGCGCCACTTCCTCGGGAACCAGGTCCGCCACGCGCTTGATCGTGACCTTGGTACCCTCAACACTTCGGGCGCCTTCGGCGACTGCGTTCGCCATAGTTTCTATGTGGCCATACATGCTGTAGTAAAGTACGAGAATATTTGCCATCTTCCGGCTCCTCTTCTTGTGTGGTTGTAAGGTATAAAGTTCGTGACTACCGGCTCCGGCCTGGAGCAACATTTAAATATTGTAAATTCGCCTGATTGATTTGATTCGGATGCGGCACGTGAATCTCGATTATGTTTCCCCTTACCGATCTAGCAGACCCATGCAGGACATAGCGCAAGAGGGTGGAATTCCAAGGTTCAGGTCCACATCGAAGACCTCCTCGATATTGCGTTTCATCTGTTCGCGAACCTCTTTCATTGACGCCTTGCGGGCGATCTGCTGTTCCAGGGAGGTCATCTTGACCCCTTGCAGCCCACACGGGTTGATCCAGCCAAACGGTTCCAGGGACACATTCACATTGAGAGCAAAACCGTGGAAGGTGATTCCTCGCCGGATAGCGATTCCCAGGCTGCCCAGTTTGCGGCCGTCCACCCAGATTCCATGGTTTAGCCGGTTGCGCGTGGCGTCCACCCCCCAATGGGCCGCCGTCCGGATCATGATTTCCTCGAGTCTTTCCACGTAGCCGGTGACCGTGAATTTGGCGGCGCGCAAGTCCAGGATCGGATACCCGACCAGTTGACCCGGACCGTGAAATGTTATGTCCCCGCCTCGTTCTGCATGCACTATCGGGATTCGGGCTTTCTCGAGGAAAAGCTCAGAGACCATGAGGTTTTCCCTTCCGCCCCTGCGGCCCAGGGTGAAAACCGGCTCATGTTCCATGAGAAGGAGAATATCCGGGACGACGGTCCTGGACTCTCTAGCGGCGACAAGGCGCAATTGTAGCTCATGGACCTTTTGGTAATCCATCAGGGCTAAGTCAGCACAAAGCCAGCTTTTCGTTGTCCGCCTGGAAGCCGAACCGGTGGTATTCGCCTTCACTGGGGCCCCCACTTCGTTTTATCCGGCATCAATTGCCGCCCCCGCACGTCAACCGGGGGTTTCGTGCAGCGCCTGTTTCATCGAGCCGCCGCACTTTTGTACGCCAGGGCGCCTTATAGAGCCGCTCGGGATCTTCGCCCGCTTCTCTCACCACTTCCTTGAAGGCTTCCACGAACAGGTCCAGGTCTTCTTTGCACTCTGTCTCCGTGGGTTCGATCATAATGGCCCCATGAACGACCAGCGGAAAATATATGGTTGGTGGATGAAATCCATAGTCTATCAATCTTTTGACCATGTCCAGAGTCGTTATTTTCAAAGGCGCCTGGAGCTTGTCGGAAAAGACGCATTCGTGCATGCAGGGCCTGTCGTAGGCAAGTTGCAGGGTGTCTTTGAGCTTTTCCTTTATGTAATTGGCATTGAGCACGGCCAGTTGGCTCACCTTTTTCAGGTCCGCTCCAAGACTCAGGATATAGCTGTAAGCCCTTATGATGATACCCCAATTGCCGTAGAAAGCATGGAGCTTGCCTATGGATGAAGGAAAATCATAGGACAGATGATACTCTCCATTATCATCGACAATACGGGGCGTGGGGAGATAAGGCTCCAGATGTTTCCTGACGCATATCGGGCCGGCGCCGGGTCCGCCGCCCCCATGGGGTGTCGAGAAGGTCTTGTGGAGGTTCAGATGAAGTACGTCTATTCCAACCTCACTCATGCTCACGATCCCCAGCATGGCGTTCATATTGGCGCCGTCGGCATACACCAGTCCACCTTTGTCGTGTACAATTTCTGCAATCTCCCTGATATTTTCTTCGAAAAAGCCGAGAGTATTGGGATTGGTGACCATAATGCCGGCCGTTTCATCATCCATGACCGCCGCAATGGTATCGGCGGAAAGCACTCCTCTGTCATTGGATTTCACATTGACGGGGCTGTAGCCGCACAATGCTACACTGGCCGGGTTCGTGCCATGTGCGGTGTCCGGAACAATGATTTTGGAACGCCGTGAACCTTTACTCTTATGATAAGCATGGAAAACGAGCATGCCTGCCAATTCGCCGTGAGCACCAGCTGCCGGTTGAAGAGAAACCGCGTCCATCCCGGTGATTTCCGCCAGAAGACGTTCGAGTTCAAACATCACTTTGAGCGCCCCCTGAGACAATGCGGCGGGCAGCAGGGGATGGGCCCCGGCAAACCCCGGCAGGGCGGCCTGCTTCTCATTGGTCTTTGGATTATACTTCATGGTGCATGAACCCAGGGGATACATGCCCGTATCTACGCCAAAGTTCCACGTGGACAAGCGAGTGTAATGGCGCACTACTTCGACTTCGCTCAGGTCGGGGAAATTCGGGCCGTTTCCTGTCAGGGTTTCATCCAGTTCAGAAAATTCCACATCCCTCCGGGGCAGGGAAATCCCCGATCTGCCCTTTTTGCCTTTTTCGAAGAGCAGGGGCTCATTGAGCACCAATCCAGTGGAGCCTGCGAATTCTTTCATGATTCAACCTCGTTTCACGAATTTCCCCAACGCATTCACCGGAATATCCACCACAGAGACACCGAGAAGGTCAAAATCTTTTTGACAGGATTTACAGGATTTACAGGATTGAAAAATCTCCAAATTAGGGATTTAGGGATTTAGGGATTCAGGGATTCAGGGATTTAATTCCTCGATTCCTCAATTCGGTCCTCCCCCATCCGTCAGGGAGAATTCACCATCTGTCCACCTTGTTTTCCTGTTAATCCTGTCAATCCTGTCAATCCTGACCCTCTTGCAAAAGTCCTTCAACGTCATTCCGGCGAAGGCCGGAATCCAGGCCTTTCAAGGTCACCTAGACCGCGGATGTCACCGGGGGGACGATTTTTTTGAGTTCTGCAAGAGGCTCTCCTGTTAATCCTGTTAATCCTGTCAAAGGGCTTTCCCTCCGCCTCCTCTGTGGTGAATGCGTAACGCACTAGCCTTTCAATTGGTTCACAAGTGCGTCGATATCTTTCTTAGTTTTGGTTTCCGTAACGCACAGCAGGTAATGGTTGGGAAGCTGGGGGTAGTAGACCGCCAAAGGAAGCCCTGCCACCAGTTTCCGGTCGAGCAAGCGCTTATAGGTCACCTCAAAGCCGGGCGAAAATTCAACGACGAATTCATTAAACGTGGCAGCGGCAAAGGGTATTTTGAATCCGGCCTTTCTCAGTTCCTTCTTTAGGTACTCGCTCTTGTCATAATTAAGCCGGGCCAGTTCACGTATCCCGCTCCCACCAAGCGAGGCCATGTACATGGCGGCGGTCACGGCGCAAAGACCGCTGTTGGTGCAGATATTGGACGTGGCTTTTTCCCGTCTTATGTGCTGTTCCCGAGTGGCGAGCGTCAGGACAAATCCTCGTTTTCCGTCCATGTCCTCAGTCTGCCCCACCAGGCGGCCCGGCATGCTCCGCACGTACCGCTTGAGACAGGCAAGCATTCCCAGCCCCGGTCCGCCGTAACTCTGGGAAATACCGAAGCTTTGACCTTCGCCGCACGAAATATCGGCGCCCTGGGTCCCGGGGCTCTTATAGAGACCGTAAGCGAGAGGTTCCGTGAAAGAAGCGATGAACATGGTCTGTGTGTCGCGGGTAAGGTTGCCCACAGCACTCAGATTTTCTATACAGCCGAAAAAATTGGGCGACTGAATGGCGACCGCCCCCAATCCTTCGGCGCTTTCCAGTTTACTCAGGTCCGTTGTGCCGTCTGCCGAAAAAGGCAGCTCGATGATCTCGAACTCCGCTGGTTCAAGATAGGTGCTTATCACACGCCGATAGAGGGGGTGAATAAGGCTCGATACCGCCACCTTTTTCAGCCCGCTCACGCGGGCCGCCATAAGCAGGGCTTCGGCCAATGCTGAAGCCCCGTCATAGAGGGAGGCGTTGGCTACATCCATGCCCAAAAGAGAAGCAACGAAAGTCTGGTATTCAAAAATTGCCTGCAGGGTCCCCTGGCTTATTTCCGGCTGATATGGAGTGTAGGACGTGGAGAATTCAGAGCGGCCAAGAAGATAGGATACCGATGCCGGGATGTGATGTTCGTAACTGCCCGCTCCCAGAAATACTTTATACAGAGGCGCCACAGCCATCGATTGCGCCAGGGCCGCCATCATCTCGTTCAATTCCCACTCCGTCAAAGGCCCGGGCAGCACGAGGTCCGTCTTGCGGCGGCAAGCTTCGGGAATTGATGAGAAAAGATCGTCCAGACTCGAAGCCCCCGTCACCTGGAGCATCTGGGCGATGTCTTCTTCGGTGTGAGGCAGATATCTCATTCTTGTATCCCTCGACATTAGACTTGTTAGCAACACTACGATCACTTCGTGAAGCGCCCTCGCAGCCCCCCTTATCGGTGGACCTCGCGCGGGTGGGCGGGAGGGCTGCGGAAGGCATCCCGCTCGGTTCGCCTATCATGCGCGTTGGGCCCTCAGCCGGATGCCTTCAGCATCTCAAGATAGGCATCGTGGGCCATAAGGCCATCCATCTCGGAGAGATTGGAAGGCTTCACGTCTGCTATCCACCCATCGGTGTACGGGGCCTTATTGACTAATTCGGGCGACTCTTCCAGCGCGGTATTTACCCCGATTATTTCCCCGCTGACCGGCATGTAGACTTCAGCCACCGCCTTGACGGACTCCAATGTTCCGCATTCCTCGCCCTTCGTTAATGTCTTACCCACTTCGGGGGTCTCCACAAAGACAATGTCCCCGAGCCGATCCTGAGCATAATCGGTAATGCCTATACGGATTATCTTCCCGTCAAGCCTTGCCCACTCATGGTCCTTTGTGTAACCAATGTCGTGCGGAGTCACCAGTTCACTGATATCTTTCATATGTCAGCCCCTTTAGCGATACAAAGAAGAGTGAAGAGTGAAAATTATCCGGTCCTTTCTCTACGCTTTCCTTGGCCTGTCTATGACCAGAGGCGTTTAGCCGGACATTCACCCTTCTAACTTCACCATTCACACATCAGGATATGCCTCCGCGCAACCCCTCCCTTCGGCAAGCTCAGGGCAAGCTCGGTGGGTACCTTTGTTTATAGTGGTATTAATAATCACGAGGCGGCGGGCTTGCCAGGAGTTGTTCGTCGACCAGGCCCGGCGGGCGGGGAAATGACAAAAAATGACTCGGATTTGGGATTTTTTTTCGTCTTCGGCTCAACAAATATGCCGCTGTATTTAATGTCAAAGACCTTTAGAATGAATACACCAGTAATCAGTGACATGCCAAAGTGTCAAGGGAGACGGCGAACATGGCGAAGAAAGTGGTCACAACCTCTGAGATGAGTCACTCACCGGGTCAACCTAAAATTTTTGTTCTTTACCTTGGCTCTTACAAGATCGGCATCCAGTCCAAACAGATCGCAGATCCACAAAAAACTGCCTGGATCTTCGCAAGACGATCCAAACCATGCGGAAGCGTTACGCTTATTGCGGCGCGTCTCGGCACTGTTCGTACGCCACTGCACCTTGATCCCGCTCATTACGATTTCGAGGCCCCGTCCCCTGGCGTGAAAATCCTCAATCGTCTGCAGTAAAACCGCCTCCCAAAGCGCGAACGCGCCACGGTTCCCGTCCGTGGCCTCCATTGGTTCGAAATCTTTAACGCAATGCCTGCACTCCATTTTTAAACCTCTATTCAGGAATTTAGGGATCTAAGAATTCGAGAAATAATCAATTGAGGAATTCAGGAATTGGGGAATTGAAAAATCCCTAAATCCCTTGATTTGGGAATTCGTAGTTCAGGCTATCACCTGGGATTTGGCCGTGCAAAACGGCAACCAGAAACGGCAATATGAGCGGCAATTGAAACGGCAACCAGAAGCGGCAAAAAGCAGCCATGCAAGAAAATATCTGGCGAGAGGATCTCTGCCGCCCTGATTCAGGTTTCCGGCCACCAATTTATAAACACATGGCTTGCATTGGCCCGATTTTCATGGTCATGAGCACAATTGCCGGTTTAAAATTAAGTTTCCATCCGGAAGGGGTCCTTTTCCGCCCTGGGGCGGTGGGACCGCCGGCCGACTTGGCCACTGCCTTAAGGCTGTGGCCGCAGAGGATTCGGGGGCTCGATCGCCGATCTCGACGCTCCGCGAGGCGGTACGGATATACGCCTCCGCGCAACCCCTCGATTTCCTTGCCAGGAGGAAAAATGCCTTTTTTTTAGGTCAAAAAATCCGAATCGGAAACTGCTGGTCTCCTATCCGGTGTTTCCGGATGGACTCCAGCGCAATACTGAAAGAAGGAAAAATGAGCGGTTTGGGAAAATCCGGGCGAAAGGGAAGGTGGCGGAGGCCGGAAAAGTATATATGCAGCGCCTGCTCGCAGGAGCTGACTTTTTGCTGGACATGTCCGTGCGGTTTTATGATCTGTTCGGATTGCATGGAAGAAAATTTTTGGGGAATGACCTGTAACGGAATTCAGTGGACATGTCCGGACTGCGGGGCCATCCGCAGTTTTGGAAACGACTAATACCTTGTTGCGTTCAATAAAGTATCCAATAATACTTGGCGGAGCATCGAGATCTATGTGGCGCTTGCGGCCACGGCCTCAGGCCGACCGCCGCGAGCGCCCGGCTCTTGGCCTCGCGCGTTCGCGCGTGGCCAAAATCCTGCGGGGGTGTGGGGGAATCATTCCCCCGCTCAGTTTGGGGTTTTTCGGCTGAACGCAACTTGGCATGAGGATCGGAGAAAACCGATGAGTGCAAAACGTGTGGTGATAATCGGAGGCGTTGCTCTTGGGCCGAAGGCGGCGTGCCGCCTTAAAAGGCTCGAACCTGACGCCGATGTGGTCATAATCGATCAGGACCAATACATTTCCTACGGGGGCTGCGGGATCCCTTATTTCATTTCGGGAGATATAAGCAGCGTGCAGGAGCTGATGAGCACGAGCTTCCACATGCAGAGGACCCCCGAGTTTTTCCAGGATGCAAAGGACGTCCGGGTAAGGACCCGCACGCGGGCGCTCGCGATCGACCGGGCAGGCAAAAAAGTGCGTGTCCTGGATTTGACATCGGGGAGTGAGGAAGACCTCCCGTACGACCGCCTGGTGATAGCAACCGGAAGCATACCGAACAAGCCCCCGATTCCGGGCATTGACCTGCCCGGGGTGACCTCGGTTTCAGACCTTAACTCCGCAATCGCCGTGAAGGACAGAATTTCGCGTGGGGAGGTGAACAGGGCCGTAATCGTAGGCGCCGGGGCAATTGGCTGCGAAATGGCGGAAGCGCTCGGCGACCTCTGGGGGATCGAGACCCACCTGGTGGAGATTGAGCAACAGGTGTTGCCGGGAATCCTCGACCGCTCGCTTGCCGGAATCATCCGTGCCCATTTGGAAGAAAAAGGCGTGCAACTCCATCTCGGACGCCGTGTGGTTGAAATCCGGCAAAATGGCGGCGAGGCCGCCTTTGAGGTGAAAACGTCCGATGGCAGCATCCGGGCCGACCTGGTAATCACGGCCGCAGGCGTTCGCCCAAACTCCGAGCTTGCCCGTAGCGCCGGGCTTCTTGTTGCCCACTCAGGGGCTATAGTAGTCAACCGGATGCTTCAGACTTCGGACCCGGAAATCTACGCAGGAGGCGACTGCATAGAAATCCCGCACCTCGTCACAGGGAATCCGGTCTACTTTCCCCAGGGTTCCCTTGCAAACCGGCAGGGGCGGATAATCGGGACCAACCTTGCCGGTGGGGCCGCAGAGTTCGCCGGCACGGTGGGCAGTTTTGCGATAAAGATTTTCGATTTGGCCGTCGCTTCCACTGGCATAACGCCTCAATCGGCCCTGAAAAACGGCTTCGACGCCGAACCGGTCCTGGTTGTCCAGGCCGACAGGGCGCACTTCTATCCGACCCAGGACCTTATCTATTTCCAACTCACGGTCGACCGAAAGACCCGGCGCATTCTGGGCGCACAGGCCGTAGGCGCCAACGGCGATGCGGTCATCGGCCGCATAAACGCGATTGCCGCCATTCTTCCATTCAAACCTTCGATCGAAGATATTTCGAATCTGGAAATAGCCTACTCTCCCCCTTTTGCGTCTGCCTTGGACGTAGTCAACGCGGCAGGCAACACGGCGGAGAATATCCTGGACGGCTTGAACCGGCCGATGCAACCGGATGAGTTCGAAAGGTGTTTTCTTTTGGATGAAAGCTCCGACTGCCTCTGCCTGGATGTACGAGGACCCGCCAATGCGGCCCCGTTTGTAGAGCGCTATGGAGACCGCTGGCTCAATATTCCCCAGGAGACCCTGAACAGAAGAATGGAGGAGGTCCCAAGGGACAAGCGGCTTCTTTTGATGTGCAATTCGGGGGTTCGATCCTATGAAGCAATGCGTCAACTGGATCGGGCGGGAATCGGCAATACGGTAAACGTCCAGGGCGGAGTTGCCGTGCTCAAAAAATCCGGGGCGGCGAGCCGCCGCGCCCAGGGCTCGGGAACCGGGACCGCCGACCGGGATTAAGAGTATCCGTTCACCGCAGAGACGCAGAGGACGCAGAGAAGGTCAAAATCTTTTTGACAGGAGAGCCTCTTGCGGAACTCAACAAAACCCTCACCCCGGTGACATCCGCTGTCCAGTGGACCTTGAAAAACCTGGATTCAGGCTCCCGGACTGGACATTTCCGGGACAGGCCCCGCCGGAATGACGTTGAAGGACTTTTGCAAGAGGCTCTCCTGTCAAAGGGTTTTTCCTCTGCGCTCTCTCCCTGACCGGACTATGTCCCGCCTCTGCGGTGAACGCCTATGGAGTAGCCTAGATTCACGGGACTGAGAAAGATGGAAAAAACTGATTCTTCCGGATCTCCCGGCTGGGCCGGCCCTCCCGTAGCGATCCTGTGGACCGAGTCGCTCGTATGGGGGCTTCTTTGCATAGATACGCTGTCGGCGCTCGGGGTTCCCTTCCGGTTGCTCAGTGCATCGGAGATTTGCGAAGGCTACCTTGACGCATTTCGAATTATGATTGTGCCGGGCGGGTGGGCGGCCCATAAAGTGCGCGCTCTTGGAGAAACGGGCAGAAAAAAAATAGCCGGGTTCATCGACAAAGGCGGCTCTTATATCGGATTTTGCGGGGGCGCCGGGCTGGCCCTGTCGAGCCCTCCCGCTCTTTACCTTACCCCGGTTCGCAGAATGCCCCTGTCCGAACGTCTTCCGAGCGCAAGCGGTGAGATTCATATATCAGGTGCGCTTTCGCATCCTGCCTGGAAGGGTCTTCCGGCCCGGATTCCCGTTTCTGTCTGGTGGCCCTCTCAATTCCGGATGGACCCCGGTTGCCGGGCCGCCTGCCTTGGTTCATACGATGATCCCGGGGCCGGCTTTCAGGTCGCGGACCTGCGAGTATGCGACACAGGCGAAAGCGCCGGCTGGGAGCAACTGGAGAAATCCTACGGAATCAACCTTGACCCGGCGCGGATCAAGGGCCATCCGGCAATAATCGAAATTGAGAAGGGAAAGGGCCGGCTCATTCTTTCATACGCTCATCTCGAGACCCCCGGCGACCTTTGGGGGAACCGGCTTTTTTTAAATATACTGAATTATCTGCATGATGTTTCCGGTGTTTCCACGCCCGGCGGCGACAAAAGCGTGAACGGTTCGCCTCCTGCCCCTGGAGAGAAGCGGAATTCATCACCCCTAACCCGTCAGGAGCCAAGCGCGGCGCCATCGGACATCCGGTATCCACCATCGGGAATTTCGAAGGCAAAGCAAGCCGCTGCCGACCTCATCGCCTTTGGAGAGGCCAACCTGCTCTGGAACTGGAGAAAGCCGTGGCTGCTCAACTGGAAGCGGGGTATACGGGGTCTTGAGTATGGCACTCTATATGTGGCGCTTAGCTATATGGAGGAGCTTGAACACAAATTAGCGGCCGAACCGGATGCAGGCTCGGGTCCGGCAGTCCTTTGCGCAAACTGGCCGGAGAGGACTAAAGAGCTGGAAGAAAAAACCCTGGAATTCTGCGCTCTGGCAAAGCGGTTGCTCTTCGAAGAAAAGATCGCAGCCGGGATGGGAATGGTCAGCAAGACCGGGACAGTAAATGAAAGGGTCGATCCTCTGCGCCGCACGCTCTTTGGGAAAAAAATGAACCACGGGGGCTTTTGCGGAGCGCTCTTCGACCTGATCGACCGTATGCTTCTGGACTTGATCAGGGGCGGCGGGGGCGGCGGGGCCGCAGCCGACTTGGCCACTGCCTTTGGCGGTGGCCATAGCGGATGATGGGCAGCAGCAGATATCTCGACGCTCCGCGGGGTGTCGTGATTGGAGATTGACACGGCCGGGGAGGAGAAGGACTCTTTTAGGACAAAAAATTAGGACAAAAAATCCGGATGGAAACTAAACTAAGGATTGTCATGTGCCGCACTCTACTTCTCAGATGATTTAGAGATAAGCGAACCATGTATTGAAACATCGCAAAATCTACCTATTGACAAGATACATGGAATTACAAAGTGGTTTTCAGCTCTTTTTATATCTCCGAATTATTCAAGCCCAACCGAACCACCGGTGGCAGATTCACACAATCAGAAATCTTCTATTGACATGGCATTGCAGAGGCTATATTCCTGCCAGTGTTAACTATGTGATTACACATTGATAAATAACAATGACCAGAAATGGCAGGAGGTGAACAGTTGGCATTCCCTTCGTGGCTCTCCATTTCCGCTAGCAGGGAAAAGAAGCCAGGGGGTAGTCCGCAAGTGAGTAAAATACAGATCAGGGGCAACGGTGTACCCACGAGGCCGTCAAATGAGTACTGGCAAACCATTTCTCCGCTGGGCAGGTAGCAAAAAACGGCTTATTCCAAAACTTATCCCTTATTGGGGCGAAGGTTTTGGGCGTTATGTCGAACCTTTCATGGGGTCCGCTGCACTGTTTTTCGCGATAGAACCTCCTGAAGCGATTTTATCCGATATAAACCTGGACCTTGTGCTAACATTCTGCGCAGTGCGTGATCACCCTAGCGCTGTTTACAACCGAATGATTAGCCTGCCAGTTGGCAAAGAACCCTACTACAATATTCGTCAAAAGGATGACTCTAACCTGCCCCTGATCGATCGAGCCGCCCGTTTCGTGTATCTAAATCGGTTTTGCTTTAACGGTCTTTATCGTACCAACATGGACGGCAAATTCAACGTACCATACTCAGCCTCAAAGACCGGACAACTACCGAGTATAGACCTTCTTTCTAAAGCGGCTCAAGTGCTGTCCTGCGCACAAATTGCGACAAGAGATTTCAGGGAAACGCTTCAGGATCTGCGTGCGGGAGATTTCGTCTATATGGACCCTCCCTATGCCGTTCAGAACCGTAGGATTTTTCGACAGTACGGCCCTGAATGTTTCGGAATTAATGATCTTGCCGACTTGGCATTCAAGCTTCCAGAGATTGACCTTTGCGGCGCAACCTTTCTTGTCAGCTACGCATTGTGTGAGGAGGCCATGGAAGCCTTTGATGGATGGCATATTCAGCAGGTTCCCACACAACGTAGTGTAGCTGGTTTTTCACGCCACCGACGAGAGGACATTGAGATACTTGTCTCGAACCGAAAGCCACCGGATGGGAATTGACCAAATTATTTTTTATTCGTGCGGTGAAAAGCCGAAAAGTCCTCAATACAGAAAAATGGGTGACAATTCGTTATTAACATTCACTTCTAGGCATTGAAAATGAATCTAGCGGTGATCAGCGATCTTCATGTTGGGCTGGCTGCACGGGCAAAAGATCTCTGCCCTGAACCACCGAGCACCAAGATAAAAGCCCGCTCTAAATACATTGCAAAAATAGAAGATGCATATAGGCAAAATTTTGTGGATTTCGTCCGGCGGCAGGGAATAACCGCAGACTATCTCATTCTGCCTGGTGACCTTACGAATCGAGCTCACCCGCGAGAGGTACGACTGGCTTCCGACTTTGTCTACCAAGCGGCCTGTGCTCTTAATGTAAGGCGCGATAAGATTATATTTGCTCCTGGGAACCATGATGTTGACTGGACAATGTACGACCCAATTGATGACACAGGCGTTCGTTGGGAACAGAGATATTATTCGATAGGCCACAACAAATTCCTGTTCCGAAGACTTATTAACCTAGGACAAGGTGATATTCTTTCGTCTCCCTATTTTATAATTTGGAACTTCGATGATCTTCTCGCCGTTGCATATAACTCAGCCAGCCACGATACACCGGTTCCGCAGAATGGCGTCCATCATGGCCTCGCCGATCCGAATCACCTTGACGCCATCCGTTCACACCTCCAGCGTATCCCTTTTGATGGTCGTTTACGCCTATTTGTGGTCCATCATCACCCGCTCGACTTTTCAAACCCCCTGCCCACTACACCTGATTTCAGTCTGATGACCAACGCGGAGGGCTTGCTCTCCCTTCTCCACGAGTGTTGTTTCGATCTTCTCATCCATGGGCATAAACATCACCCACGATTCGAAACCCACAGCACTCAAACCTATCCCCATATTCCTGTCCTCTGTTCCGGAAGCTTTTCGGTTGAGATCGACACATTGTGGGCTGGTACTATAGATAATCAATTCCATTTAGTGACTCTGAATGGGAGAGCTGGGGTCGAGAATCGGCTCGTTGGTAAAATAATAAGTTGGAGTAATAACCATATTAAAGGGTGGATTCCTAGTGAAGAATCAACTACTGGCATTCATCATGTTATCCCCTTTGGAAGCTATTTTATGCCCGATGAACTTGATGCGCTCCTTGATCCATTTGTAAGACAATGGCTGACTACACACGATCATATATTGTGGAGTGAGGTAGTAGATCAGTTTCCTGAATTAGAATATCTTCCTCTCGATAGCTCGATTAAGACTTTTGATAGGATAGCAGTTAAATTAGGCCGGCAAACTATTTATCAGACATTAAAGGCTTTGATGATTTATTAATGGAGTTCGGGCTATGAATAACGAGCCGTCAAAACATAGGCGCAACCTCTTTGAGGTCGATAATGCCCGGAACCTATCGATGCATGAGTTGGTTGAGACGTTTATCCCTACTCAATCGTTCTGGCGTCTTCTGTCTGCAAAGCATCATGTAGTGCTAGGAGCTAGAGGCCAGGGGAAAACGGCGCTGGCAAAAATGATCTCGCACGACCATCTCGCTTTGATGGCTCACACACGAGATGAACCAAGGGCTAAGTCGGCTGTTCTTGATCAGCAGTTCATCGGAATCTATCTTCCGACACGTTTGGAGTGGGTCGGCGGGCTGAATAATAAGCCATGGTTAAACGAGAGAGAACGAGAGACTTTTTTCCAGTGGCGTCTTAACATAGCAAGTTGTATTGCATTCATTCCTATCGCAAGCAGCTGTATTTTAACATACATTCAAGGGAGAGCAAAGCAGGCTCAGGCTGAAAGAGAGCTGTCCCAGCAACTCTCAAAAGACTGGCTTCTTGAGCTAGGGCCGAGATTCGGTGACCTTCTGCAACTTAGACGGCATTTGGAGGATACAGATTATCGTAAGCAAATCCAGATCTTACGCCAGAGGGTAGCTGGTAGTCTTCCCAAGGGGGATATGCCAGAGGGCGTTGCCTTCGGGATTGAACTTTTTGCTCCACTGCGTCAAGGAATCAAACAATTATCTCGCCTCCTCTCAATTAATCGGAATTGTGCATGGCTTCTCTGTCTTGATGAGGCAGAATTTCTTAATTACACGGATCATCGAATCATAAACTCCCATATGCGGGCCTACCCAGACAATCTATTCATCAAGTTGACAACAATGCCATATTGTCATTACACGCTTGCCACAAACATTGGCGCAGACTTAGTTAATGGGCACGATTTTGAGTATGTAAATATTGATTCGGATCGTGTATTGAACGCTCGCTATACTGGAGAAACGGATACCATCGGAACCCGATTTGGGAGGACCCTTTTTAATAGACTCATAGAGGCATCCGACCCACAAGCAGCCGAGAGGAGTGGGCGAGAAATCCTAAATGTAAATGATTTTTTAGGTGAGAGTGCGATTCTTGATCAGCATCGTGAAGACTGGGATAGTTCATCTGAGAACATGAAGCTCCTGGAGAAGTATGCTTCACCAGAAACGATTGCGCGGGCTCATCGCTTGATTGGAACCGGCAGGTTTCGAAATGAGATAAGCAGAAAAATTCATGGAGCATTATTGCTCCGCAAACAGGTAGACGAATTAAAAGGTAACAGAGCTCTTAGTGCATATTCGGGCGCGAGGATGGCAATTCGCTGTGCGGATGATAACCCACGGCTTCTAATCCGAATTTTCAATGCACTCCTTATGCTCCGGTCCAGAGAGCAAAAGAAAATTATGAGAGTGAGGCGTCCATCCGCAATATCGCCTGAAGGCCAGACTCTTGCCCTTCGGACGCTATCTGCCAGCATCTTTAACCAAATTAGAAGTTTTCAGGATGTGGGGCCAGAACTGCAAGATTTCATTCACATGTTAGGCGAGTATATGCACACGAATCTTCACGAGAAACCATTAACAACCGATCAAGTCACATCGGTGACTATTGATGATTCTATTTCTGAGAGAGAATGGAAACTCATTACTGTAGCGGTTGGCCATGGTCTCCTGCATCCCAACGTTGGACCTGGAAATCCTGATGAAATGCCTTGGAAGGAAGGGACATTTCATTTGGCATATGCCCTTGCGCCCCATTTTCTTCTCCTGCCACGACGAGGTAAAGCAGCAAATTTAAGCACTATCAAACGATTTTATGTGAAGCGAGATGAAAAAAAAATTCTGAGCAAGAAATTCGGCCCCGAACAGCTTTCTCTTTTTGATGAAAAGAGTAAATAATGAAGTATTTTCAGGTGCTTGATATCGACTTCGATTCGGTGCGCAATAACCATTATGATGTCTCACTGTTTGCAAGTGGGTATGAGTCGAGATGCATCCATGTGCCAGGACTGATTGCCCCGAATGTAATTGCTAACCCCTTTGTTTTCGGCTTCACCGAGGAAGCGCATTCCGGTAAGAGGGAGCAGAATAACGAATTTTATATTGAGAAATGGAGGCTTGAGCCCATACCCTTGAGCGGAGATGACGAACGACCTATATACGCACATCTACAGGAGAAAACCCAATCACTTACCCGGCCGGTTCGTATTCTCATTGATTACTCCTCCATGTCGCGCCTCTGGTATGCCGCCGTTCTGAACTGGGCACGTTTCGCTACTGACAAGGAGGTGATTATGGATTTCATTTATTCAATGGGCAGATATGAGGAGGAGGAAGAAAATTCGATGGTCATCCGCGAGATGGTGTCAATACCGGGGTGCGAAGGTCGGGCATACCGTCTACGTGAGTCAGTTGCAGTCTTCGGGCTTGGATTTAATGGGTTAGCTGCTCTCTGTGTGCTTGATCGTCTAGAAGCGGATACTGTTTATGCTTTTTTGGCCTCACCCGGATCTTCGGAGGAGTACGTTGCGAAAACCCGTAGAATCAATAAGGACCTCATAAACAATCCGAAGACTAAGGCTGTCCTACCATTGCCACTAGCGAGCATAGAAACTTGCTACCGAAATCTGGCAGAAACGATTGCCCTTCATCGCCCTGACGGAGAGATCACTTTTGTTCCTATGGGACCCAAACCACATATTCTGGCCTCAATCCTCGTTGCGATGCGATTTCCCGAAGTCGCTTGTCTTAGGGTTAGCGGCGCTCCGAACCCAGCGGATGTCATGCCTGCTGGAGGAATCGTCGCTACGCGTGTCATCCTGACAGGGGAATCTTAGGTTTTGTCGTTTAACGTTTCAAGTTCTTGCACTTGCTGGCCTGACTTCAGGGCCTGTCGGTCGGCCGTTGATACAGTTCATGAGGATTTTTACCGCTTGACATTCATTTTGCTGAATCCACAATGTTGGCAAGATTGTAAACTCTCAGTACGTTCAAGGCTTAAAGCAAACTCAATACAGCTCTCCTCGCCCTCGAGAAATGGGGCGCAAAAATCTTTGCTGTTTTCGAAGCATTTGTTTACCGAGTCGATGCAAATTGGACTGTTTCGAAATTGGCAACGAATGAGAAAGGGGTCACACCTACACTTTTCACAATTCCTTTTTCAATGGGGACTTTTGTCAAGAGTGTAGGTGTGACCCTCTTTGCCCCTACAACTGGGTGCCTGGGCCATATCGCCTGATCTTACTCTCGGTTATGAGCGTATACTCAATGATCCCGGAGTCGAAAGCACCGGGACGCTTTACGGTTTCACTGTGAGCCAATGTTCAGCCTTTGACAGCCGCGATCTCGTGAAAGCCGGTTTGGGCGTCACGGCCCAGCACAACGCTTTCATCGTTAAGGCCAGTGTCAATGGTGTAGTCGGTGACGGATCGGGAAGCGCCGGCATCGGCGGACAACTGTCTGTTGGTTACAGTTTCTAGGAAGAAAGACTTAAACTCTTCTATGTTATCTCTCAGGGGCTCTCTACAATGGGAAAAATGAAACAAGTCACTCTGGCCGCATTGCTCGCAATTATGGCCCTGTCCGCACCCGGCATAGCCGGGGCGGGACAATCCAGTCAGTTTATCGGTTCCGGCGACAGCACACCGGATAGCGAGAATTTCCGCTATGACTCGACGGCAAGCACCCCACTCGAGCACCCGGTCGCCAACGCTAACGGTGAAGATTCCCTTCCGTCGTTTTCCCGGCCGCCGGTTACCCAGTCGCAGGAAGCCGGCCGCGACGATGCGGATTCGTCCCAGTCGCAGCGCCCTCCTCGATGGACTATTTCAGCAGAGTCCATCATCCTGGACCGGGTCGGCGGCGTAAACAGAACACTCGTTGAACGGGTACCGGGCGACACGCATTTCTACGACGTGCCATACGCCCCCAGCACTCAAGCCCTCAACAGCAACGGTCTCGATCAGGGCTTTGCCCCTGGACAGAAACTGGGCCTGATTCGCCATGGGGATTCCGACTTCGACCTGGAGTTGTCGTATTTTCAGGTCAACGGTTGGAGCGACGCCCGAGCCATTGGGCCCGACAATCCACTAAACTGGCTGGTGATGAAGGCCCCCGGCGGCTTTTTTCAAACCCAGGATTTCCCGTACCAGGCAATGCAATGGGACTACACCACGGACCTCTATAACGCAGAGTTCAACGTGCGCTGGAATTACTCCAGCCGCGTAACCATGATTGCCGGATTCCGCTGGCTCCGCCTGACTGAGAATCTTCAGGGTACATTGCCACCCCCGGATATCTACCAGCCTACATGGAAACTTGCACCTCCGCCAGGGTACACTCTTAATCAGCTCGTAGGCTTTGTAGGTACGCCAGCCACAGGAGCATTTCCCCCCTTCTGGAATGGAAGTACGACAAACGATCTTTTCGGTCTCCAGATCGGTGCCGCTGCGAAAATATTCGAGCACGGCCGCTTTTCGATTGACGGACTGATAAAAGTCGGCCCGTATTGCAACCATGCACAAGAGTCAACCGGAGTGAGCATTCAAAAAGTCGTGATACCATCATCCGCTTCGACCAACCAAACCGCTTTCGTTGGTGAAACCGGCTTGCAGTGTAAATATCAACTTACCGGGAACCTTGTGGTAAAGGCCGGTTACGAAGCGCTCTGGCTCGAAGGCCTTGCACTGGCGCCCGGACAGATCCAGGAGACTTATACCACTCGGCCGGATATTGTGAGTGCACTTGGCGTCAATTCCGGCTCCGGCTTGCTTTTTCACGGTGTCACTACCGGCCTGGAATATTCGTTTTAGACGCTGTTCAATGCGGCTGGGGCCGCAGCCGGCCCGGTGGCGCATCACTCTGTCCAACAGTCCAACCAACGGACCAACGGGGTCCACGCTAACAAATTGGATTTACATGACAATAGGCCCAAATCATGGCTTATTTGGGCCTTAGAGGTGCATTTTTGGCAAAAATGACCGCTTAACCAGATAAGTGAGTTGTCAGATATGGCCGGAGCCAAACGACCTGCAACCCTCAACCTTCCCTTTTCACCCTTGCACCCCTCAGTCTTCATCCATGCTTCTCACTCCCCCCTTCACTCCAAGATTGCCCAGCGCCGGGCCGGAGGCCCTCAGTCCTCACTCATCATTCATCATTCCCCCTTCACCCCTCACCCACTCTTTTCCTATTCACAATTCACCATTCACTATTCACCGCACTTCTGATTTTGCCGTTTCTATTGCCGCTTCAGGATGCCGCTTCTCGTTGCCGTTTGGCAAAACAAAATCACTGTGCGTTACAATACCGCCGACCAATTGCAGATCTCGAAGGAAATGGGGGAGTTGAAATTGACCTCTCACTGCTCACTACTCACTGCTCCTCGCGTAGCGATAGAACCAAGAGGAGTTATTTTTAATTGTTCACTGCTTCCCGCTCCCTGCTTCCCTGCTCACTATTCACTATTCACTATTCACGGCCCTGTTATCACCTGTTATCGCAGAGAATATAATCCAACATTGTCAATTAAATCAGTTTGTTGTGCAACCGGCCCCTGCATTTGCCCTGTATTTACAGGAATTACAGTAAGCGAATGAACCTCATTAGTTCGAGAGCGGGTGGTTCGTGGGAGGAGCTGTGGGCGCAGCGCATTATGGACACCGTAGTGTTTAGTCTTGATCCCAATACGGGAACATGCTAAATTGCCTAAGTGCGGATCATCTCTCGAAGAATGCTCAAAGAATTTTGGGAAAAGCATCCTGATGCCGAGCAGCCTCTGCGGGCGTGGTATGCCGATGTCAAGCAGGCTCATTGGAGATCTCCGTCAGATATAAAGAACATTTATCGGCATGCCAGCTTTATGGCCGGCAATCGAGTGGTCTTCAACATTAAAGGTAACTCTTACCGGCTGGTAGCAGCCATTCAATATGAGTTTGGGATTGTCTACATCCGCTTTGCGGGTACCCATCATGAATATAGCAGGGTCAATGCCGCCACGGTTTGACTGGAGGTTTGTGGTATGGAAATTAAGCCTATCAAAACGGAAGCTGATTACAGGGCGGCAATGAAAGAAGTTGAACGCCTTTTTGATGCTGCGCCTAATACTACGGAAGGGGATCGGCTGGAGGTGTTGATTACACTCATCGAAGCCTACGAAGAGAAACATTACGTGATTCCGCTGCCGGACCCGGTTGAGGCTATCCTTTACTATATTGAGAGCCGCGGTCTATCCCGCCGGGACCTGGAGCAATTCATCGGTAGCCGTGCGCGCGTTTCCGAAGTCCTGAATCGAAAGCGTCCGCTCACCATCGGGATGATCCGGAAACTTAACGCCGGTTTGGGCATACCCGCAGAAGTGCTCATACAGCCTTACTCTTCGGAACAATCCGCTGCTTGAGCCGAAAAGGCCAAAGTCTCGGCAACAGGGGGATTGACATGAAGGACAAAGAGTCCTGGTTAAAATTTTACGGCGACGTCCCTGAGTCCATCGATTATCCTGAGATCACCATGTATGAAGCGGTTATGAAGACCTGCAGGGAGATTCCGGATGCTGTTGCCTATGACTTTTTCGGGCATGTGTCGACATACGGGCGGTTTGCAAAAGAGATCGACCGGTTTGCCGGTGTTCTCGCTCATCTTGGACTCAAAAAAGGAGACCGTATCACCATCGCCATGCCCACCACTCCCCAGGGCATCATCTGTTTTTATGCGGTGAATAAGCTGGGGGGGGTCGCCAGCATGATTCATCCCCTTTCAACCGAACCCGAGATCGAATTTTACGTATCGGTCAGCAAGAGCAGGTTCGCCCTTACCGTTGATGCATTTTATCAGAAATTCCTAAATGTAATGGACAAGACCTGCCTGGATTTGCTGATCCTTACAAAGGTCCCGGACTATCTTCCCCTGCTGAAGGGGATAGGTTTCAATTTGACAAAGGGCCGCAAAATACCGAAGGTCCCCAAAGATTCCAGGGTCCGCTGGTGGAAGGACCTGATGCAACTCCGTCTTCCGGATGCTCCTCAGGCAGACATGAATACCCATGATCTTGCCGTTATTCTGTACAGCGGAGGCACTACGGGCAAACCCAAGGGAATAATGCTTTCCAACTACAACTTTATTTCGCAGGGACTCCAAAGCGCTAACTGGGTCGGAACAGACCGCGGGGACACGATGCTGGCGATCCTGCCGATTTTTCACGGATTCGGCCTCGGGGTTTGCGTCAATTCGATATTTATGGGCGGCGGGAAAACCATACTGGTTCCGACCTTTACACCCGATGCGGTTGCCAAACTCATCCGGAAGAAAAAACCCTCTTTCATAGTCGGCGTACCTACCCTGTATGAAGCGCTCAACCGGCACCCCGGATTTCAAAAAACAGACCTGAGATGCCTTAAGGCGGCTTTTTGCGGTGCCGATACCTTGCCCCGTGTCGTTAAGGAGCGTTTCGAACAGATCGTCAAAAAGCAGGGGGGGAACGTAAAACTGCTTGAAGGATATGGCTTGACCGAAGCGGTGACCGGTATCATGGCGACCCCGGTCAATGAATACCGGGAAGGAAGCATCGGAATCCCCTTCCCGAACATGAAGGCGAAAATCGTCAAGCCCGATACGGCCGAAGAAGTTCCATGCGGAGAAGAAGGGGAAATCTGTATTGCGGGTCCGGCAGTCATGATGGGGTATCTCGACCAGGAGGAGGAAACCGCCAAAACCCTAAAGGTTCACGAAGATGGTTGTACATGGTTATACACCGGAGATATTGGAACGCGGGATGAGGACGGCTTCTTCTATTTCAAGCTTCGTAAAAAAAGGATGATAAAATCATCCGGGATGAATGTGTACCCAGCCCAGGTGGAGGACAAGCTCTATCAGCACCCGGAGGTAGCCGACGTCTGCGTAATCGGGGCCCCCGATGAGGCCCAGGGGCAGCGTATCAAGGCATTTGTCGTTTTGAAAGACAAGACCAGGGCCGGTCCGGATATGGAAAAAGAATTGATCGCCCACTGCCGCAAGGATCTAATAAAGTGGAGCTGCCCCAGGGAAATTGAATTCCGTAATGAAATCCCCCTGACCCTTGTGGGAAAAGTCGCATACAGGGTCTTGGAGGATGAAGAGATCGAAAGACTAAAAAGCGTTGACCTGTAGCACCTTGTTGCGTTCAAAGAGCGACTAGTAACTCCAGGCTCTGCCAGGTGGGGGAAAGTTTCCCCCTCGATTTCCAGGCTCCGCCAGGCACACGCGCGGACGCGCGAGGCCGATAGCTCGGCGCTGTCGGCGGCAAGCCACCGCATCCGCGGGGCCGCCGCCGCAGCGCCACTCTTAAATAGCCGCGTAGCGGCGAGGGGGTGTGGGGGCATAAGCGCTAACTTAACGACTGAGGTCTTTCACTCTCGTCATTCCGGCGAAGGCCGGAATCCAGGAAAGCGCAGTGAATAAGCAACCTGCGGTATACATTTTGGCAAGCAAGAAAAATGGCACCCTCTACATTGGTGTGACTTCAAACCTTGTCAAGAGGATTTGGGAGCATAGAAACAATCTGGTGACCGGGTTTACAGAATGCTATGGTGTTCACAACTTGGTTTGGTACGAACCCCATGAGAGAATGGAGTCCGCGATTCAGCGGGAGAAGCAATTGAAAGAGTGGAAGCGAATCTGGAAAATGCGGTTAATTGAGAGTACGAATCCCAACTGGGAGGATTTGTATCACACGCTCGCTTGACTGGATTCCGGCCTTCGCCGGAATGACGAACAAGAGACCTATTCCGATTTTCGCAGGGCCTTCGCCTGAACAATATTGCGCTTAAGTTAGCGCTTATGGGTGTGGGGGGCGCAGCTCCCCACGCTTCTGAAGAATATCACTTGATACTTTCTTGAATGCAAGTCGGTGTAACACCGGCCGATCGCATGTTATATATCGCAAACAGTGTCCATCCGGAAATATCTGCGGGTATAAATCCAAAGGTCCCAAGGAGTATCATAGATGAAACATATCGACATGTTTAAGAAAATTGCGTCAAATCCCGCTGAATACGCTCAAGGCTGGAAAAAGCAGACCCATGGAAGAGTGGTCGGTCATTTTTGTTCGTATACGCCGGAAGAACTTATCACTGCTGCCGATGCCCTTCCGTTTCGAATCCTGGGTTCAGGGACGACGATTTCCAAGGCAGGTGAGTTTTTGCAGGCCTATAGCTGCAGCCTTGTGCGCGGTGCTCTGGAAGATGCTCTCACGGGCCGACTGGATTTCCTGGATGGAACGGTTTTCCCGCATACCTGTGACTCCATACAGCGTCTTTCCGATATCTGGAGGATGAACACAAATTATGGTTTTCATGCGGACCTTATCATGCCGGTAAAGCTGGATACGGAAAGCGCCGAACAATACATGCTCACCGTGATCCACAAATTCCGGAAAGATCTTGAGGCCGGCCTTGGGACAAAGATCACCGATGCAATGCTCGAAAAGGCGGTCCGAACGTCCAACCAGGTCCGAAATCTTCTCGCAGCCCTGTATGAAATCAGAAAGGCAAGCCCTGGAAAAATCAAAAGCAGCGACCTTCATACTATCATCAAGGCATCCATGGTCATGGACCGGGGCCTGCTTGCCGATCTCCTTGGCGAGGTCGTAACGGCCCTTGAAGAGCAAAGAGATGACACCGCTTCGAAGCCGAAACGGCTCGTTTTGAGCGGCGGGCTGTGCAGCATGCCGGATATCTATGATATCATCGAATCCTCCGGCGGCGCAGTCGTTTGGGACGACTTCTGCACCGGGGCAAGATATTTTGAAGGCAGGATCGATGAAACGGGTGACCTGGAAAAAAACATAGCCCGGCGGTATATGAGCCGGATTGTGTGTCCGGCAAAGCATTCCGGAATTTTTTCAAGGGGCGGCCATCTAGTGGAAAAGGTCAAAGAAAACAACGCCGACGGCGTGATTTTCATATTTCTAAAATTTTGCGACCCCCATGCATTTGACTACCCGTATATGAAAGAGATGCTTCAAAAAGAAGGCATCCCCAGCATACTGTTTGAAATTGAAGAACAGACATCCTCTGGAGGCCAGCTCCGAACACGGTGTGAGGCATTTATGGAAATGCTGTAAATGCAAACGGATGATCGCAGGGAGAAAACCATGACAGCGATGGAAAAAATAAAAGACCCGGAAAAAGAAAAACGGAAAATCAAGTCCGATAAAAAAATGAGAGCGATCATGGCGGCCTACTATATGGAGGCCAAGACGCCAAAAGAGATAACCGGCAAAAAAATCGCGTGGATCACAAGCGGCGGACCGGTCGAACCCCTGCATGTAATGGATGTAATTCCGATCTACCCGGAAAACTACGGGGCCATGATCGGGGCCAGCAAGATGGGTGTGGAACTTTGTGAGAAATCCGAACAGATGGGATATTCGAGCGACCTTTGTTCCTATGCGCGGGCCGACATCGCCTGTGCGACAGTGAACGGAGGCCCCATCGGAGGATTGCCGGCGCCGGACATGCTGATCTGCTGCAACAATATCTGCGGGACCGTGCTGAAGTGGTACGAGGTGCAGGCCCGGTATTTCAATGTGCCCCTGTTCATTTTGGATACGCCGATCTGCCACACGGAATTCAATCCCGACATGAAGCGGTATGTAACGGCTCAGATAAAGGAATATATCACACTGCTGGAGAAAATCTGCGGCAAGCCATTTGATTACGACCGCATGAAAGAAGTGGGCAGACTGTCCGTCCAGGGGCAGAAGCTCTGGCAGGAAATCCTGGATACCACAATGAACCGGCCGGCTCCCATGACCTGTTTCGATGCATTTTTTCACCTTGCCATGATTGTTACCCTGCGGGGAACGCAGATCGCGGTGGATTATTACGAATCCCTGCTGCAGGAAATGAAAGACCGAATCGCCCAGGGCATCGGAATGCTTCCGGAGGAAAAATACCGGCTGGTCTGGGACAACATTCCGGTTTGGTACAAATTGCGATGGCTGTCCGACAAGTTTGCAGCTCATTCAGCGTGCCTGGTTGCAGACACCTACACCTCCGGGTGGTGCGGCACTATGAAATACCTGGATGAAAACGATTTTTTGGGTTCCCTGGCGGAAATGTACACCAGGATTTTTCTTAACACCGGAACCGACATCATGGCCGACAACATTATCAAAATGGTTGAAAAATACGAGGTCGACGGAGTGGTTTTTCATTCCAACCGGAGCTGCAAGCCCTATTCATTGGGCCAGTATGACATACAGAGACTCATTAAGGAAAAGGTCGGCATTCCCACCCTGATGATCGAGGCCGACATGACCGATGAGAGGAGTTTTTCCGAAAGCCAGGTCGAAACCCGGATTGACGCGTTTATTGAAATGCTGCGATGAGGACTTCATGTTAACAGCAGGTATTGATGTAGGTTCGATCAGCGCCAAGGCGGCAATCATACAGGACAACAGGTTGTTGGGCGTGCGCGTCATCCTGACCGGATACAACGCCCAAAATGCGGGGAGGCAGGTCTTTGACCAGGTCCTGTTGGAACTTGGCCTTACAGCCTCCGGGATCGACAGGATCGTTGCCACAGGATACGGAAGAAACAGCATTCAGTTCGCCGACAAAGCGATTACGGAAATTACCTGTCATGCGGCCGGTGGGATTTTTTTGAATCCGGCGATACGATCCATTATCGATATCGGAGGGCAGGACAGCAAAGCCATTGTGATCGATAAAAACGGAAAGGTTCAGAATTTTTCCATGAATGACAAGTGTGCTGCGGGAACGGGAAGGTTTCTGGAGGTCATGGCGCGCGCCCTGGAAGTGGACCTGGATGCATTTGGCGAGTTATCGCTCCATGCGGACAATACCGCATCCATCAGCAGCCTGTGCACGGTCTTTGCCGAATCAGAGGTAATATCCCTGATTTCCAAAGGAGCAAAACGGGAAAATATCATTGCAGGGATTCATGCGTCTATTGCTTCCCGTATAATAGCTATGGGAGCACGGATCGGCATTACCCCACCGGTCATGATGACCGGGGGGGTCGCCAAAAATATCGGTGTCGTAAAGGCGCTTGAAAAAAAACTGAACACGCCCATCATTGTTTCGGAATACGCACAGGTAAACGGCGCCATCGGAGCGGCGCTGATCGCTTCAACCATGTGAAGCTGACAATGATGCGCACCACACCCTCATATGCAATACCGAAAACCGGGTCCGTTCGGGACCGGTTGCGGGTTTATGAGAACGGGAACAAGGACTGTAACAACTGAGCAGACATGATGTCCCCCGAAAGCTTGAGCTTGCCCGTCATGAAGGCTTTCATACCGTCGAGTTCACCACTCCACATGGCCACCCAGTCCGCATCCTCCATGGTGAATGTCACGCTGGGGCTGGGGTTGACCCCTGTGTTCACCTGGCAGGTGCTGTCTTTGACAACCACGTTCCAGTCACCGCCCTGGTCGCCGGTGACGTGAAACTGGAAAATCAGGTTGACTCCCGCCGCCGCTCCAGCATTGAATACCTGGGGCATTTTCTCAAACACATCGCTTGGTTTTGTGACTGCCATTCTTTTCTCCTCCTATGATAAGCTTGCATATATCACTTAAATAAAAGACACGCATCATGCAAGAATAAATACCAGATAGTGCTGCATGTGCATAGTGCGAAACCGATAGCCCGGTTTATTCCATTAACGCTAGACGTTAGATTTGAAGGCAGGGCCAAGGTGGACATACGATCAAGGCATGAAGCGCCCGGCTTATGACTGATCCGAGCACATTACGAGCCAACTCCCGGCCAGAGATTTCATTATTTCGACCCAGTCTTCAAAAGTTGTTGGTTTGGTGACAAATGATTCTGCCCCTGCTTTCATGCTGAAGGCAATGTCCATTTCCTCTTTGGACGTGGTCAAAATGACTATCGGAATATGTTGAAACACGGGGTCGGCCTTTATTTCGAGAAGGGCCTGGCGTCCGTCCTTTCGCGGCATGTTGAGATCGAGCAGGATTAGATCGGGCAGTTCCACTGTCTCGGAAATGTAGCGTGCAGAAAGACGCTGCATAAGTTCGATGCCGTCCAAAACGCAGAAGAAATCAGCTTTGGCCCCACTTTTTGCGAAGGCTTCAGCCGCCAACAGGCAGTCTTCCTCATCATCATCCGCCATGAGAACCGCGCATTGATCCTTTCTCTCCACTATATGCCCTCCCACCTATCCTTCAATTCATCCGGGATCGAACGGGTAAGGTAACGATAAATTGTGAACCAGCCCCCGGCGTGCTCTTTGCCGTTATGCTCACGCCGTGCCGTTCCACTATCTTTTTACAGATGGCGAGTCCCATACCGGTTCCTTCGTATTCGCTCCGTGCATGGTACCTCTGGAACGGGGCGAAAATCTTTTCGCGATACTGCTCATCAAATCCGGTGCCATTATCCTCAACAACGATCTCACATCCTGAATCTTCATTGCATTCGGAGCTGACCCTGACCGTTGGCTTCTCGCCCGGTTTGTGGAATTTCAGGGCGTTGCCGATGAGGTTTTGGAATAGCTGCCGCATCTGTGTGGGGTCGGCTGAAATGACCGGAAGGGTCCCAATATGTACTTCGCCGCCTGTCCTTACGATTCTTACCTCCAGGTCCGAAATGACTTCCCCGATGATGTCGGAAAGATCGACCTCCTTGAATGGCTTTGATGCCGTCGTAACTCGTGAGTAATCCAGCAGTCCCGCCAGAAGGGATTGCATCCGCTCGGTTGCGCCGAGCATTCTGTTAAGATAGTCGTTGCCCGTCTCTCCAAGCGGGTCTTCATACTTCTGGCTGAGCATACTCCCAAAAGCGATGACTTTGCGAAGAGGTTCTTTCATGTCGTGGGCGGCGATGGAGGCAAAATCCTGAAGCGCCTGGTTGCTTTGCTCGAGCTTTGCCATATACGCTTTTAGCTCGGCGGTCCGCTCACGAACGCGCAGTTCGAGTTGATCTCGCGAATTCCGAAGCTCATCTACGAGGCTTAATTTCTCCATGGCGGTAGCGACCTGGTCGGCCACCGTCTTCATTAGTGCCAGTTCTTCGGCCGAAAAGCTCGTTCTTGTCTTTGTGCCGAAGGAGAGCGTGCCGACGCATTTGCCCTGGACCTCTAGAGGATGGCACGCGTATGCCTGAACTCCATAAGACTTTACCAACTCGGTGCGGATATCCGGACTATTGAAAATGTCTTCCGCCACTATGCGCACCCCATCGCGGGCCGCACATCCGCATACCGCCACCCCGTAGTCCAGCCATTCGATTTTTCGGGCTTCCTCTTCCGGGATGCCGGCGCATGCATTGAGGTGAAGCTTGCCCATGATGTCATCGACCATAAAGTTGAAGAAGACTTGGCAGTCCAGGTGCTGCATAACCTGCCGGCACAGCTCCTCAACGATTGCCTGGGGGTTCTGCGACGCAAGCAACCGGCCGGCCGTCCCGGAGAGCAGCCTGAAGCGAGATTCGCTTAGTTGCAGTGCATCTTGGGTCCGTTTACGTTCCGTGATAACATCGAAAATAGCCACAAAGTGCTCTTTTCGCGGGCTGTACGCAGAGATCGAAAACCACACATGTCCAGGCTTTTAACATAGGTCTCAAACCGCTCCGGGATACCTGTCAGCGCCACCCTGCCGTAGAGTTCAAAGAGTTCGGGGTCCGATTGCCTTATGCCTGGAATTACTTCCGACACTTTTCGTCCGACCACATCCTTCAGGCCGGTCAGGGCTTTAAAGGCCCCGTTAACGTCGAGGTATGTGAAGTCAATCGGCCGGTCCTGTTCGAAATGCATCTTGCAATATGCATATCCATTCAGCATGTTATCGAATAGAGAACGATAGTGCTCCTCGCTTGCCCGCAGGGCCTCCCGTGCGCGCCGTCTCTCCGTGACGTCGTGGAAAACCAGCACCGCACCGGATGTCTTGCCTGTGTCGTCTTTGATCGGGGCGGCACTATCCTCAATCGGAACTTCACGCCCGTCACGCGAGATCAGGGTTGAGTGATTGGCAAGGGCAACGACGGTTCCCTCACGAAGGACATGCTCGACAATATCCGCTAATGGTTCACGAGTCTTTTCGTTGATTATCCGGAAGATTCTCTGAACCGGAAGACCCGTTGCTTCCTCAACCTGCCAGCCGGTCAGCGCCTCAGCGACGGGGTTAATGAAGGTGATCAGGCCGGATGCGTCAGTTGCGATCACCCCATCGCCGATGCTGGTAAGAGTCACCCGCAGCCATTCGCGCTGTCGGCGGACGTCCTCCTCCGCCCGCTTGCGCTCGGTGATGTCGCTGCCGATGGAAAGTATCTCCAGCACTTGCCCGTCCTGGTCGAATATCGGCCTGTTGGTCCAGGCCATCCAGACCCTGCTGCCGTCCCGAAGAATGTTCTCATTTATATTGTTAATATATCTCTCAGGGTGGTTCACAATATCTTGGAGCATCTCGCTGAGATCGCCCCCTGTGGACTCCTGTTCAGGAACGAGAATATTTACGTTCTTGCCGATAACTTCTTCCGCACTGTAGCCGAAGAACTTCTGAGCGTATTCGTTAAAAAAGGTTAAGGTCCCGTCGCGCTTCCAACGGATGATTGCGCTGTTTGCGTTTTGGACGAGTTCGCGGTACTTGCTCTCACTTTGCTGGAGTTCGACAGCCGCCTTTTCACGCTCGGCGGCAATCCTTGAGTGTTCCTCTGCTTTGTATGCCCGCGCCTGGGCGCGGTATGCCGCTTCAGCCAGATAGGAGATCAGGGCGCCACTGGCGAGAAAAACGGCTATGCTTAGCAGGTCGGCGGAACTCGCAATAGCGAAACTGCCGACCGGCTCCATCCAAAAATAGTCGGCAAGGGCGGCTGATACGACTGTGGCAAGCAACCCGGGGCCAAGTCCCCCATATAGCGCCGCAACCGCCACGGCGAGGTAGAAGGTCAGGAAGATGGCGCGGAATTCAAGAATTTCCAGGAATTGTAACCGGATAGCAGCAGCGGCGATAGCGATAAAAACACCCACTGCATAGCGGAGCCATACCGGACGGTTTGTTCGATTCCATAACATGAGATTCACCTGTTTGAACAAAGGGAGTCATCGATCCCGGTAGGCGCCGGCCCTCCCGATGGCCAACCTGTTTTAAAGCTGCTGTCGCTTTTTATCGAGTGAAACGCGTTTGTCTCCGAAAACCTTTTGAATATCCTGAAATTAGGCTTTATACCATGCATTGTCGAAATGAGAAGCATTTCTTGAGGGGAGCCCGAAGCGTTTTGACACCATTTCCAGGGGTTCGCGGATTGTCGGATTTCCATACAGAGGCCGCAAGATGTCAGGTCCGGTGAGTCCATGTATCGCCCGTGCTCTACCCGTGCGAAGATTTCCGGATGTCCGGCAAAAAAGCCGTGAAGATCCCGAGCAACGGCAAGAACGAGCACAGCCGATAAACGTACTCGATGCCTTGCGCATCGGCCAGTCTGCCCAGCACCGCAGCCCCAATGCCCCCCATGCCGAAAGCAAGCCCGAAAAACAGGCCTGATACCATCCCCACCCTGCCCGGCATGAGTTCCTGTGCGAAGACGAGAATCGATGGGAAAGCCGATGCGAGTATGATGCCGATGATAAAAGTCAGAGGCCCGTTCCAGGCCAGGCTTGCGTAGGGCAGCATCAGCGTGAACGGCGCAACTCCCAGAATGGATACCCAGATCACGCGTTTGCGGCCGATCCGATCCCCAATCGGCCCGCCCAGGATGGTCCCCAGGGCAACCGCGAACAAAAAGATGAAAAGGTGAATCTGGGCGGATTGCATCGAAAGCTGGAATTTACTCATCAGGTAGAACGTGTAGTAACTGCTGAGGCTCCCCAGATAGATGAATTTCGAAAACATTAGTATCAGCAGGACCATCATAGCTCCTCCCACACGACGCCCGGGGAGTGCCCGCTGCACAAGTTCGTGAGATTTGGCCCGTTTTTTTCTCTGCGATAGCCGTTGCTTATACCAGCCGCCTACCTGCCATAAAACTAAGGCGCCAAGCAGGGCGACCCCTGAGAACCAGGCCAGACTGCCGCGGCCTCGAGGAATGATTATCCATGCAGCAAGCAATGGTCCCGTCGCGGTGCCGGTATTGCCGCCAACCTGGAAGATTGATTGCGCGAGGCCATATCGCCCACCGGAAGCCATTCGCGCAACTCGAGAAGATTCCGGATGAAAGATCGATGAGCCGGTGCCGACCAGGGCGGCAGCAATGAGCACCATGTGGTAATTTGGCGCAAAAGCCAGGACCATCATCCCGCTCAGAGTACAACACATGCCGATGGACAATGAATAAGGTTTCGGGTAGTGGTCCGTATAAAACCCCACTACAGGTTGCAATAGGGACGCCGTGATCTGATAGGTGAGAGTGATCAAACCAATTTGAGTGAAACTCAGAAGAAACGTGGATTTTAGCAAAGGATAAATGGCCAGAATCAGGGTTTGGAGCATATCGTTTAAAAAGTGCGAGAAGCTGATTGCCCCCAGCACGTTGAAGGCGGTGCTTTCTGCACGATCGGTTGGTGGAGCGGAGGTGTCGGTAGCGCGGGTTCCCATAATGATTTCCTTAGGAAATATAGATGCAGAATGGCTCTCGGATGGACGTTGATCTCTTCCCCTTTTTGGATTGTTTGCCGTTTTCAAAATCAGCATTTGAAGTAAGGGACGCTATATTGAACTTGTTTCTCTGAGAATTTCAAGGAGTATGCACATGGGGCAAAGCAAAAGCGAACAGGAAACGACGCATGCCTGGTCTTTTGGCGAAGCTTTCTGCCGAAGGGTTTGCTATAAAGCATCCGATCTGTATATCAGCCTATAATTTGTTATGCTTCAGCTGGGGACGGTCTGTGGCCTGTCGCAGCGATGGTTTAAGAAGCTAGAGAGTTTACCGGCTTAAATTGGGGAAAAACGGCACAGGATGAATCCAATATCTCGACTGTTGCGGCTTTGGGTATCGTTGGTGTTGACCCGCCCGTGTTTGATCCTGACGGTGGCGGGTGCAATGGCCCTTGCATCGGTTGTCTTTACCGTTGCAAAGCTGGAAATGGTGACCGACCAACTTGAGATGATTGCGATAGACCATCCTTTGATCAGGCTAAGCAACATGCTCGACCCGTTCAGAATGGGTGGAACGAGTAGTCTTACGGTCGTTATTCAAGCCCCCGAGCCCGATCAGGCCGTACACTTCATAAAGCAGCTCTCCTCCCGAATTAAGGAGGATCAGGGGCACTTCAAGGATGTCATTGTCCGGATTGATCCGGACTCCTTCAGATCCTGGCAGCTTCTGTATATGGAGAAGCAGGATCTGCTCGATCTCCAAAAAAAGATCGACCAGCACTATCAACTCATTCAGGGGTTCTCGGAAATACCCGACTTGCTCGCGTTTCTCAAGCTCGTCAACGGAGAAATGTCGTCACGAATGGTTGGTGAACTCTTCACCGGCTTTCTGGACAACAAAGAAATCGACGAGAAAACCGGCAACAAAAAGCCCTTTGACCTTAGCTTTCTAATTGCAACACTTGAAGGAATGCAGAGTTACCTCCATGATGCGCCCAGTTTCAAGTCCCCCTGGTCCTCCTTATTTGCAGATGCAGGCTATGACCCTGAGCTTGCAGGATATTTCTGGGAAGCAGATAAACGTTACCTGCTTGCCTTCGTAGTGCCCAACTCGACGGAAAGCGGTTTCCTGGGCACCAGGGGAGCCCTGGTCCGGTTGAGAAAACTCATTCAGGATACAAAGGCGTCCTTTCCCGGCATACAGGCGGGAGTGACCGGCCTGGAGGCGCTCAGGATCGATGAAGTCAGCACCGTTTCTGAAGATATGGCGCTCGCCATGTGGTTGTCTCTCGCGGGCGTATTCATTTTGATGGTGCTTTTTTTGGGGGACTTCCGCCGGCCTTGTCTTCAGTGCATAACTCTAATCGCCGGGCTAAGTTGGACATTCGGGTGGACAACGCTCTTTATTGGTCATCTGAATATCCTCTCGGTGGTCTTCGCACCTCTACTGTGTGGTTTGGGTGTGGATTATGGAATCCATTGGTTAGCACGCTTTGAGGAAGAGAGTCTTTCAGACCCGGACACGCGGGCCGTGCTCGAGCGGGTCAACGAACGCTCAGGTTACGGTATCCTGCTGGCGGGATTGAGTGGAGCGCTCTGCTTCCTGCCACTGATATTGACTGGTTTTCGCGGCGTTGTGGAAATGGGTCTGGTCACAGGCATGGGGATAATTTTTACTTTGATTTCAACATTCAGCGTACTGCCTGCGCTGAGTATTTTGATTGGGGGCAAGTCAGAGGCAAGGCTTCCTCGGCGTGTTTCGCCCGCCCCGAGGGATTTGTTTTGCCTCGACCGGCGCCGGGCACGATACATACTCGCAGGTGCGGCACTTATCAGCATGCTCAGCATCTGGGGCGCCCGCCGGGTTTATTTCGATCCCAATCCTTTGCGCCTGCAATCCGCCCATGCAGAGTCGGTGATCTGGGAAAAGACCCTCATCGATAACGCGCAACGCTCACCCATGTTTGCCGCCGCTTTTGGTTTCTCACCTGGAGAAGTCAGGGCAAAATCCAAAGTGCTTCAGGAACTGGCTTCGGTAGCGCAGGTGAGGAGTGTTTTTTCACTCCTGCCTGAAGACCAGGAGGAGAAGATCCCAATACTTCACTCTCTAAGCCGGGAGTTTCCCGCCGGCAAAATCATCGCGTTGCAGGATCACCAGGATGATTCAGGGGAATTCATCGATATCCTTAAAAGAATCAGCTTTAAGATGCAGGATGACCAAGCCAGGCTCTGGGGAGCTGAAAAGCCGGTTATAGAGCAGATGACTCAGGTGAGGGCCCTTGCCCAGGGGATAATCGAACTTCTTCAAGGCTCCCCTGATGCTGAAAGGTCGCTTTTCGACTATCGAAAACGCTTTGCGGAAGATGCAGTCAGCAAATGGGATATGCTCAACAGTGGCGCCAATACTTCGAAGATGACGATCAAGGACCTGCCGGAGCTTATCAGAAACCGATTTCTGCACGACGGGACGTATCTGCTTCAAATATTCCCGAAAGAATCCATTTTTGAAGAGCACACACTCAGCCGTTTCGTTAATGATATCCAGAGGGTGGACCCACAGGTGATTGGAAGCCCCGTATCTTTTTATGTTTTTGCCAATGATCTGAAAATAGCCTGTATCAAGGCTTCCATCTATTCCATCCTGGCCATCTTTATAATGCTCATGCTGGCATACCGGAGTCTGCGCCTTGCCTTGCCGGTACTTGTCCCGCTTGTCTTGGGGTCTCTATGGACCGTAGGAATTATGGGATGGGCGGGAATCCAGTTCAATATGGCCAACAGCATGTTCATGCCGCTCGTCGTGGGAGCGGGAGTTGAATATGGGGTAATCATTCTTCAGCGTTGGAGAGAGGCGAACTCGCCGCCCGGACACCTTCCCTTCAGCACAGGCAAAGGGGTTATACTTGCCGCGTTGAGCACAACCATTGGCTTTGGCTCCCTTATGGTCTCACAGCACAGGGGGATTTTCAGCCTCGGTTTCGTGGCATGGGAGGGAAGTTTGTGTGTATTGCTGGCTGCGATCGTTATTCTGCCCGCAATCCTGACATTCATGGTCCCCGAGAGGGCTGCCCCTGGAGAAATACACTTGGAAGATATGACAAATGCTGCGCAAGATACAAAACGAGGCATATCCCTTTGACTCGCGCGGCAGCGAGCGGCCCTGGGCTGAAATCAAGCCTATTTTTCTTTCGCCACCACCAGCAGCCCCAGAGAAAGCCAGAAGGCTTCGCGAATACGGCGTATGACCGTGAAGGCCCCACCCAGCGCTGCTCCCAGGTTAAACCCGAGGGAGACCAGAATAGCACCTCCGTCCTGTACACCCAGTGACGCTGGAATCATAAAGCCCAAGGCGGAAAAAAGCATGACCAGTCCATCCAGACTCAGGGCCAAGCCCCAGCTAATGGGATGGCCGATCAGCCGGAAAATCATATAAACCTCAGCCCCATGGAACAGCCAACTCGTAAAGAACAGCGCAAATGAAAGAAAACCACGGCAGGGATGTTCGTGGTAAAACCCGGCAAGACAGGAATCCAGGCTGGCAAGTTCGGGTTCTTTGTCTTTTAGCTTTTGTGGACATAGACCGCATTTTTCCAAAATACGAATTCCTCCGACGCAAGGGCCCCTGCGTTGCACGATTAAAAATGCAAGACCTGCAACTCCCAAAACAACGGCTACCAGGCTAAGCAATCCCAGACGCGAAGCGCTGATGGTCAACATGAAAGCAGTCAAGGTAAGGCCGAGGAGGGCATACAGAACAAGGCTAAGGACCTGAATGCCTTTTTGGATCACAACTGAGGCGGTCGCCTCTTCCCATGGAACGCCCAGGACCTTCAAACGGATGACCTTAAAGGCCTCACCCCCCATAGCGGCTGTGGGGGTAAGCTGGTTCAGGGATTCTCCGGCTAAGCGCAGGCAAAAAAGTCGGCTCAATGAAGGACGGGTTGCTCTATCCGGTAGCAGATAGCTCCAGGAAATGGCCCAGAGGCAATTAATCAGGCCGTAAGGCACCAGTAATAAGGGCCAGTAATATCCCACCTGGCGGAGATGCCGGCCCAGATTGGCCCAGCCCAACTCGTTCAGCATCCCCAGCAGGAGAACCGTGGCCACGGCCAGGAAGATCAATTTGAGCCTGCGTATTATTATATCGGTTACAAAGCCTTTGCGCATTTTAACTGTTTGAAAAGGGTGGCCCGGAACTCGGCCTGGTGGCCTTCCGGTTATACATTATGAACCAAAGCGCCGTTCAGAGGTTGTAATATCACGATCCGGGCTCGATCCCGAAAAAACTCGTGTAGAACTCAAAGCGGCGTCTTTCGGTGTCGAGATCCAATCCAAACTCCTCCAGAGAGTAACGATGCACTCCGTGCCTGTTTTGGGGGTTTTCAGCCAAAAAGCGCAGCATCGCCATCTCGGTTTCATCCGTGAGCGCCATGTCAAAATGGTTGTAAATCAGCCGGACCACCGCCATGGGATCTCTAATAAGGTCTGCATACAGCACATTAAAAAAGCGCCCATCCGAGTTGCCGTTACTTTGGCAGAACTCAATGGCGCGGCGTGCACCCTTTTGCCAGTGCGGCGCTATCTCGATACCAACCTTTTTCCTGTCCAGACAATCGGTGAAGGACCCTCGCAACACTTCGGTAAAGCTTGCGCAAGATGGCAACACTTTGAGCGGGTCACGATGGGTCATGACAATCCTTGCATCAGGATAGACCTGCATCAGTGCTTCCAGCGCAAATAAGTGGCTGGGGGCTTTTAGCACCCAATGATCCCCGGGGGCCAGCCATTGGAGATGTTGTAGGAATTGTTTGTGGTATTCATATGCGGGGCGCTTATCCTGTCTGTCATGCCAGTTCCGGTAGGAGTAAACAAAGTACATCGATTCAAAAACGTAACTGATAAAGGCATGGCCTGTAATGGCAATACACTCCTGGGGCAGCCGGGCATCGATCAGATGGACCCTCCTGAAGCCGGGCATGACAATGTCGAGCCATTTCAGTTCGCTTGCAGTTTTGGAAATGCGTGGGTCATAGTTGTAGGAAACCCTCTCGGGGGGCGGAGAGGGATGCATCACCTCCCAGGTCTGAGGCGCACGGCATGAAACATCCTGGGCCAGTAAAGCATGCAAAAGTGTTGAGCCGGTTCTTGGAAGTCCCGTAATGAAAAGCGGACGCCTGATGATCTGTTCGGCGATCTGCGGGTGACGCCTGCGATCTTCCTGTAGACGAAGACGGTTACAAAGCATGCGCAAGATGTCGCTGTGAGCGCAAACCCGCCCGATGAAATTCAGATTGGCATCCGACTCAAGTGATTTAAGGAGAACTCCAAGAGCTTCATGAAACGACTCACTGCCGGGGTCATCGAGTCCCGTCTGTTTATGAGCCTTGTTGAGAAGGGTCTTCTCATCTAAACTGACCAGGGAGGAGCCGTTTGCGGGGAGAAATCGGCAAATCGATCTGATCAGTTTTGGAAGTATCTTTTTTTCGGCTGAATTGTTTTCCGGCCGAGAAGTTCCTTTGATCGCTGTCCTGCCGGCGCAAAATTGGCCGGGATATCCGCCCAAGTTCAATCCCTCCAGTGACATGGTCTTATACGGCGTACTCAAACCGGGCAATCTCAGCTCAAAAATACTCTGAACCCGGAATAGGCAGGCGTTGATGGTAAGAAAATGAATTCTGAAATCGCATGTGCTCAGTAATTGTCGAAATTTTCAGAATCCGACTGGAACATTCTCCTTTGAGAAAAGTTGATCGTCCAGGAGGTAAAATCGGCCAGACTCATCGGCAATCCCAGTCGGCCCACCATTGACTTTAAACTGTAAAATTCCCGGTACATTCTTTTGACTTTTTCTTCCAGCTCTTTTGGGGTGCAGTTCTTTGGCTTGAAATAGCAGATCAGACCGGGCCACCTGCCTATATCGTTGGGGTCGATGAGCCGCCCTGCACTTCGCATGCGGTCGTAAAGGGGCGTACCAACGTGTGGCGTCAGGATGTTGAAATAGGCCGCAGGCACCTTGTTATCTCTTAGGAAGGCGAGGGTTAGATCACAAATGTTCTCACGTTCGGTATCGTAGCCAAACACGAAATTGAATGAAAAACTGATCCCTCTTTTCCTGAGGTTGTTGATTATTTCTTTGTAGAACGCGACCCTGTTTATTTTCTTGTTCATTCCGGCCAGCGTTTCTCTATCGACAGTCTCCAGGCCGATATTGACGTGCAGAAGCCCACTGCGTTTGGCACAGTCCAGGAAGCGCTGATCACGGCATAAATTCGACGACCAGAGCGCTGACCAGCGTACCTTAAGCGGAATGAGCGCTTCCATGAGTTCCATGGTGTGGGACTTTTTGCCCGCGAATGTACTGTCGGCAAAAAAGACGTTCCTGATCTTTGCGTATTTCAATTCCGCTATGACGTCGCCTACCGGACGATAGCGGTATTCCTGCCCCAGATAGAAACGTTCGGAACAA